>ENA-UAML01000005-UAML01000005.1-human-gut-metagenome-genome-assembly--contig:-NODE-5-length-107063-cov-10.556482_pt1 | contig 107063 bp, 98 predicted proteins | sample MGYA00244211_ERZ654495 | MGnify/ENA primary metagenome ERZ654495 (study PRJEB26926, sample SAMN06164685) | human gut metagenome | biome: ENVO:00009003; feature: ENVO:2100002; material: ENVO:00002003... | reverse complement strand
GTATAAGAGACAGTAGCTATACTGTTAATCCTGTCCGCCCATTTCGCTTGCTGTTCGATAATATCATGGCGCATTTGTGCAAAATATGCGTCAGTTGCGGCCTTGTTGCTTTCCCTTGCTTCCTCGGCCACTTCCCTCATAATCTGCGCCAACATTTCATCAGTCGGCTCTTTGTCGGGGCTGAATCTGTATTTGTTTAACTCCTGTTCAGACATTTTGGCGTTGCTTTATGGGTTTATATCAAGTGTAGTTTAACATTGCAAAGTTACTTATTTTTTCCGAGAAACGGGGACTTCTATATGTTTATTTAACCTTAATAAAACATAGCCTTGCCACTGTTTTCACAGTGAGTTACGCCGCATTTGCAACTCACTGATAATCAATGCCTTTCCAATACGCCGAAAATCGTGTTGCAAAAGATAGCCTTTTGGCTTGTAAAAGACGGCATATTGGAAGCCAAAAGGCGGCCTTTCACAATGCGAAAGGCCGCCTTTTGGGATTTTGTAAATTAACAAGTAAAAATTAAAAATCTGTCCTTGGATATTGGAACAGTGTCAATAGCCGAATATTTCCTCGGTCGTAAGCCTCTTGATTGGGCCGATTTTCTCCAACGCCTTCATGTCAAGCTGCTTCTCGTCGCCGAGGATTATGTAGCGGTAAGGCTTGTTTGCCATCACTTCTTTCTCAAACTTCGCTACGTCGTCCATCGTCAGCGAGGGCACGGCTTCGTACACTTTCTTGTTGATGTCGTAGTCAATGCCGCGGTCGCGTGCGCCAAGATATGTGTAAATCAGGTTTTCCTTGGTGACACGTCGTGTGGCGAGACGCTTCATCAGAGCCTGTTTCGCCAGTTCGAGAGCCTTGTCCGACTGCGGAATAGTGTCGATGATGCTGTTGAAAGTGCGGATGCAGTCCATCATCTTGTCGTTCTGCGATATGATGTAAGTGTAGGCGTATTCAGGCTGTCCCTTGTATCCCGGAGTGCCGTACATGGCGAACGCGCTGTAAGCAAGGCCGCGGGCTTCGCGCAATTCCTGGAAAACAACGGTGTTCATGCCGCCTCCGTAGTACTCGTTGAACAGCGAGATGACCGGCTGCTGCTCGGGGTTCCACTGGCGTCCGTCGTTGTGGAACTGTATCATGTATATGTTCTTGGCATCATACGGGGCTATCAGCACCTCGTTCTGCGTGGTCTGCTGCATCTTGTAAGGCTTGCCTGCGGGCACGTCTGCAAGTGTCTTGGCCGCCTTCTGGCCCTTGTCGATAACGGCGGTAAGCTCGTTCAGCTCCATCGGGCCATAGTAGAGCACCTCATGCTTGTAGCCTTTCAGTGCCTTAATCATGTCGACGAGCTTCTGCGGATTCATCTCTTTCAGTTCTTCCGACGACGGAATGTTGAGATACGTGTTGTAAGCGCCGTACATTCCATACGTTTGCAGGCGGCTGAAGTTTGCCCTTTGGTCGAGCTTGTTGTCGGCACGCGACTTCTCTTCTATGCCCACAAACTTTGTGTAAGCGTCCGTGTCAACCTTCGCGTTGGCTATTACGTTGTCGAGCAAAGCCATCGCCTCTGGCATGTTTTCAGCCAATCCGTTCAGGTAAATCCTGATGGCCTTCGTGTCAACTATTATGCCGTAGTTGCAGGCTAAGCCGTAAAACTTCTGCTTTACCTGCTCGGCGGTCATCTTGTCAGTGCCGAGATAGTTGAGATATTGTGCGGCGTAAGGCAGCCATTTGTCGCTTTCCTCGCCGAATTTATAGTAATAGCTCAATGTGAAGCGGCCGTTCTCGGTGTTCTTCACGTACAGCACTGGCAGGCCGTTTTTGGTCGTAGCCTTCGTCAAATCCTTGTCAAAGTCAACGAACTTGGGCTGTATCGGCTCCGTTTCAGAGTTGATAATCTCCGTGACGAACGCGCTCTGCATGTCGCGGTTGGTAGGTATTGCCGTTATTTCGGGCTTGTCTATCTTCTTGATTGTCGAGTCTACGCCCGTGCGTTTATACACTGCGATGTAGTTGTCGAGGAAGTGTCGATTGGCAAAGTCAACGATTTGCTGTTTCGTTATTCCCGAAATGCGGTCTAAGCGGCCAACAACGTCGCTCCACTTCTGGCGGTTTATGAATGCGTTGACGAACATGTCGGCACGCCCGGCGTTACTTTCGAGCGTGGTGTAGAAGCTCAGCTTCTTGTTGTTGATAACCGCTTTGAGCAGATCTTCGCTGAAGTCGCCCTTCTTTATCTTCTCAATCTCGCCGAGAAGCAGGGCCTTCACGTCGTCAAGAGACTGCCCCTCCTTCGGGAATCCAGCCATTACGAAACCCGAATATTCGGCCAGCGGATAGGTGAACGTACCTCCGCCGAGCCACTTCATCTGCTGGTCGAGGTCGAGATCCATAAGTCCGGCCTTGCCGTTTGACAGCATGTCGGATATCACGTCGAGCGTATCAGTCTGGAAAGAGGCTGCCTTGTCAAACCTCCATGCCATGTAAATATTCTCCGCCTCCTGGCCTACTACGGTGGTGTCGGCCGGCGCCGTGCGCTCGGGAATCGGCGCGTACTGCGGCTGCGAGAGGTTGGGGTTTGGCTTCCATGTGCCGAAATACTTGTCGATTATGGCTATAACCTCGTCAGGATTGAAGTCGCCGGCCATGCAGATTGCCACGTTGTTGGGCACGTAGTAACGCTTAAAGTAGTTCTTGATGTTGACGATTGACGGGTTCTTCAGGTGTTCCTGCGTTCCGATTGTTGTCTGCGTACCGTACGGATGACCAGGGAACAGCAGGGCGTTCATGGCGTCGAACAGCTTGTTTCCGTCGTTCGCAAGACCGATGTTGTACTCCTCGTACACGGCCTCAAGCTCCGTATGAAAGCCTCGGATAACCATGTTCTGGAAGCGGTCGGCCTGTATCCGTGCCCAGTTCTCAACCTCGTTGGCGGGTATGTCCTCAACGTAGCAGGTCACATCGTTGCTTGTATATGCGTTGGTTCCCTGCGCTCCGATTGACGACATCAGCTTGTCGTACTCGTTGGGGATGAAGTATTTTGCCGCCAGTTGCGATATGCTGTCTATCTGGTGGTAGTAGGCGCGGCGCTGGAGCGAGTCTTTCAGCGTGCGGTAAACCTCGAAACGGTTTTGTATTGAGTCAAGAAGCGGAGCTTCCTTGGCTGCATCTGACGTTCCGAACTGCCGTGTACCCTTGAACATCAGGTGCTCAAGATAGTGCGCAAGACCTGTCGTTTCAGGCGGATCGTTACGACTTCCCGTACGCACGGCGATGTACGTCTGTATGCGCGGTTTCTCGTTGTTGACCGACAAGTACACCGTAAGACCGTTGTCAAGGGTGTAGATGCGTGTTTTCATCAGGTCGCCGGGGACGGTCTGATACTTGTATTCCTTTGCCTCTACGGGCAGCACCATGGCGAGCAGGAATGCAAAAAGCGCTGTTATTAACTTGTTCATTGCTATATGGATAAATGTTTTTTTCATCATGAAATTCGGGAGTCAAGGGAGTTAAAGGAGTTTATCGCCCGTTTCACCCGTAAAGGAGTTAAAGACAAAAGCCTGGCTGCTTGTGCCTTGTTGCTTGTCTACTCGTCCCTTACCCGAGCTGCGAGAGGAACTTGTCAAGCACAGCGCGGTCGACGTCGCCCATGTCATACTCCTTCTCGGCGTCCTTCCTTATCTCGTCGAGCCAGGTTTCGCGGGCGGCGTTTCCACGCTCGCGCATTGACGCGAAGTCGTCTTCGGTAAGTTCGTCGGTGCCGAGATAGTCCTTCATCAGGCTTACGGTGAACGTCCACAGATAGTCGCCATACCTGTCGTTATACGCCTCGAGCATGCCCGACAGGGCCTTCACGCTGTCCACCACCCCGTATTTTATTTTCTCTACGAGCCTGTCTTCCTCAGCCGCCGGCAGCAACAGCCCCGACAGGTCATGCCATTCGCCTGCGCCGGAAGCCGTACAAGGGTCACCAAAGTCATGCGACATGAGCACCTCGCCAATGAAAAGTTCAATGGCCATCGAGTACAACTTAATGCCTCGCTGTAACGAGTTGGTACTCAGCTTGTTACCATTGAGCGTGTAAAAGGCCGTGTTTTGGCTTGCGTTTTGCCGCAAATCGGCAAGCAATTGACGGCCTTTTACAATCTCATTGACCGTCAACGGACTAAGCCAATCATAGTTAACGATACTTTTCTTGGCTGACTCGAGCCTTACGTCGCGCCTCGGCCATTTGCGTATGTCACGGTAAACGCCTACCGTAGTGATGTTCCTGCCCGGCACGATATACGTGTCACGGCCGTCGCCGATGATATATGAGAACGGCAGCGAGCGGGTGTCGGGATGTCCGGACAGCTTGCCCAGGCACACCGAGAAGGCGCCTATGTCTGCCGGCAAGAGCATGTGCGAACCGCTGGCCGTCTTCGTTCCACGCTCCAAAATGCCGTAATGTATAGGCCCCATCTTGTACGCATGATTGCTGAAATTGGTCGCCGAACCGGCGTTGTAGAACGAAGTCATGCAGCCGATGAGCAGCGTGCTTTTGTGGTGTGACGCCGAGAACGGGCCGCAGAAAGCGGCGCATGCCTCGCCGTTGGCCATGTACGTATTGGCGAAAAACAGGCTGCTCTCCGCCGTAAAGCCGTTGGTTATCTGGCTGGCTTCGCCCACGTAGCAGTTAAACAGCTTCGCGCTGTTGAGTATTGACGAGCCGTCGGCTATGATGGAGTTCTCGCATATAACGCCAGAGCCTATATATACGCTGTCGTCCGGCTCGGCGGCAAGCGTACAGTCGGTAAGCCTCGACGCCCCGTTTACCTCGCAGTTGTCAGAAATGTTGGAATTGGTTATTTCCGTAGTGTTGACAATGCGCACTCCGTTGCCTATCGTCCCGGTGCCTGAAAGACGGCGGTCGATGTCGTCCCTTACCATCTTTCTCACAGCGGCAGTAAACTCCCTGTCGCGCGAATGTAGCACCATCAGCGCGGCAAAATTGCTCGTAAGTCCGCTGAACAGCATAACATTACCGTTGCCGGCCTCGTTAAGCACGGATATAGCGTTGCCTTCGCCGAAGGTAGCCTCGGCCGTTGTCTCGATGATTGACACGTTACTGATGTAGCAGTCGTCGCCGATGACATAATTATTGATGTAGTTGCCGATGTTCTCGATAAGGCAGTTGTCGCCTATCGTCACGTTGCGCAGCGTTGCGTTGCACACGCCCGAATGCCTTACAAACCCGCTCGTAACCTCGACATTCTTCTCGAACACGCCGAGATTCACCGTGCCGTAAAACCTGACACGGCGTATGTACGTGGGCATGAAGTCGTCAGCTACGTTCACGCTGGTCCAGTCTTCCGCCGTACATCCGTTCTCTTCGAGTATCCCGATTTCCTCGTCAGTAAGCAATCTGTAATCATCCATGGCTTTTTATTTTAGGAGTTAAAGGAGTTAAAGAAGTTTTTCGCTTCGCTAAAGGAAACTCTCGCTCACTGCGTTCGCTAAGCAGTTAAAGACAAATGCCTTGTCATTTGTTGCAGTGGAGTTGAGCTTTCATTAAAATACGCCATTAGCTTTGTTTGCAGTTCAGCCGCTTTTTACCTTTTTACTTTTCTGCCTTTTCACCTTTAAACATCTGCCGTAGGGTACAGAAAGTCGTTGTACGGATATTTCTGTACATGCAGTTCGCGCACCTGTTTGTAAAGTACGTCGCGCAGTTCGTCGATGTTTGTCTTGTTCCTTGCCGATATAAACAGGCAGTTGTCGTTGAGCTTCGCCATCCACGTACGCTTCAGTTCGTCGAGCGTGATGTTCTCTTTCGTAGGCGGCGTAAGGTCATCCGGCTCCTTGTCCACCCACGTATAGGCGTCTATCTTGTTGAATATTATCATCGAGGGCTTGTCAGCGCAGCCGAGGTCTTTCAGCGTGTTGTTGACTACGTTTATCTGTTCCTCGAAGTCGGGATGTGATATATCCACGACGTGCAGCAGCAAATCGGCCTCGCGAACCTCGTCAAGCGTTGACTTGAACGAGTCGACCAAGTCGGTGGGCAGTTTCCTTATGAAGCCCACAGTGTCGGCAAGGAGGAACGGCAGGTTCTCTATCACCACTTTCCTGACGGTCGTGTCGAGCGTGGCAAACAGCTTGTTCTCGGCAAAAACCTCGCTCTTGGCCATGAGATTCATCAGCGTCGACTTGCCCACGTTGGTATAACCCACAAGCGCCACGCGTATCAGGCGCCCGCGGTTCTTGCGCTGCGTGCTCTTCTGCTTGTCAATCTCGGCAAGTCGCTGCTTTAACAGCGACATGCGGTTAAGGATTATACGGCGGTCCATTTCGAGCTGTGTCTCACCCGGTCCACGCAGTCCCACAGAGCCTTTTCCTCCTCCCGAACCGCTTCCGCCGCCCTGTCGTTCAAGGTGGGTCCACAGCCTTTGCAGGCGCGGCAGCATGTAGCGGTATTGCGCCAGTTCTACTTGCGTCTTGGCACTGGCCGTCTGGGCGCGCATGGCGAAGATGTCGAGGATGAGCGATGTGCGGTCAAGAATCTTCACCTTCAGCTCATTCTCAATGTTACGTATCTGCCGGGCGGACAGTTCGTCGTCGAAAATCACCATTCCGATTTCCCTCTCTGCCTCCTCCTCGGCCAGTATATATTGTTTTATTTCATCGAGCTTTCCCTTGCCGACATACGTCGTCTGGTTGGGCGCGGGCACCTTCTGCGTAAACCTTTTTACGGTTACGGCGCCGGCCGTATCGGCCAGGAATTCCAGCTCGTCAAGGTATTCTTTCGTCTTTGCCTCGTCCTGGTCAGGAGTGACGAGGCCCACAAGAACGGCCGTCTCGGCCTTGACTTCAGATATGACAAATTCTTTCATCCTATTGTTTGGGAATATAATATATTATGGTACAAAGTTATATTATTTCAATCAAAATACAAAGAAAAAAGCATTTTGTTTTACTTTACGGCGGCACCTGCATCCGACGGCGGCATTGCCTGAAGTCGGACAAATAATGAAAGGCCGTCTCTTACATTGCGAAAGGCCGTCTTTTGACCTCCGAAAGACGGCCTTTTAGGAGCTAAAAGACGGCCTTTCGCAACATCTTGAAAACCAACATGTTATGAAAACGGACACAATATGCCGTGTAAACGGCGCGCTTTACAAAAGTGACAAATATCACGAAAAGAATATAAAAATGTAAACATAGTACACGTATAAGCGCCGTCTGTCTACTACTTATGTAACAAATATGACGCAAGCATTCGTAAACGTTTACGTGGTTTTTTTGATTAAAAGCCTTATATTTTTGATATGCATCAATTTTTTTGCTTACTTTTGCCCACGTAATCGAATAAGAGATTTTCAGAATTACATGCTACATTGATACTAAAGACTAAGACATTCAAAAATTAAGAAATTGCTCCGATGTGGTATCGGGGCATTTTTTATCTCCATCACGAGATTGTAGCGGATAACACTTTTGGCCGTATTTTTGCACTTTTCACGGACAAATGTATTATATTTGCATCATGTTTCCAACAAGTCCGCACGCCATGAGTCTTACTGTTTACTACAGGCGTGCGGACTGAATGTACCGGCACAGCATGAAAAATCCCTTCAAAATATTAGGAAAAAGAATGCGCACGGCATACGACAGGGTATGCGGCACGCTGTCACGCATCGACTCATGGCAGCGCAAAGGAGTGAAGGTAGCACCATTGTCAGCGGAAAGCCACGAATGCCTTAACTGCCACACCACGTTCACGGGCAACTTCTGCCCACGCTGCGGACAGTCGGCCGGAGTGTCACGCTTTACTTTCAAGCACGCAATAAACAAGACTCTCGAGGTATGGGGACTGGGCAACCGCAGCCTGCCGCGCACCCTCTGGCACCTTATCTGCCGTCCCGGCTACATGATAGGCGACTATCTTGACGGCCACCAGGCACCATATTTTCCGCCGATAAAAATGCTCTTCCTCGTAACCACGGCGTTTGTCGTAACGCAGCATATCGTGGCTCCGGGAGCGATGGACGGGATTTACACTGACGTTACAATTAGTCTGTCCGATAAAAAGCTCGACATACCTAATGGCGAAGAGGCCTATAAGGGCAAGCGTATATTCCTTGAGGGGATGAACAACTTTATCGACGTGTTTAAAAACGTCACCGACTTCTTCCGGCAAAACCAGGCGATAGAACTCGTCTTGAGCCATAGCCTCTTCGCCTTGATTGCTATGCGGGTGTTCCGTCGGTCGCCGCTGCGTCCGAATATGAACCTTACTGAGTGCTTCTTCTCGCAAATTCTGATAGCCACTCAACTCATGATGGTGTCGATGGCGTGCATCATAGCCACCCAAGGCAGCAAGTGGATTGACAACATGTACTGCATGCCCACGTGGCTGTTGCTACTCGTCATGTTTTACGACTACAAGCAGCTGTACGGCTTCAGCCTGCTGCGCACGGCGTGGTTCACATTTAAAGTGCTTGCCGGGTGGTGGATCATGATGTTCCTTCTGCTGGTAGTCTGGATGGCGTTGAGCGTCGCATGGGCGGCAATCTAAAAAGATGAGAAGGTGAAAAGGTGAGAAGGTGAGAAAACATAGGCATACAAATCATTTCATTGTGATATTGAAAACCTATCTTTCCTCACCTTCTCACCTTTTCACCTTCTCACCTTTCCAGTCAGTTTCTGAACTCCAGTCCCTCGCCGCCGGCGTCAACCACTATCGGCTTCTCACGGTTAACGTTGCCGCTGAGCAGCTGTTTGCTCAGGTCGTTGAGCATGTAACGCTGGATGGCCCGCTTCACTGGACGCGCTCCGAACTCGGGGTCGAAGCCCACGTCAGCAAGGAAGTCGATTGCTGCGGGTGTCACTTCGAGCGTTACGTCCTGCTGTTCCAGCATTCTCTTCACGCCGTTTACCTGCAAACGAACCACGTCCGCAATCTGATTTTTGGTCAAAGGCAGGAACATTATGGTCTCGTCGATACGGTTGAGGAACTCCGGACGGATGGTCTTCTTCAGCATTTCCATCACCGTGTCCTTTGTTTTCGCTATCACGGAGTCGCGGTTTGCGTCGGTGATATGCTCGAACTCGCCTTGGATGTACTGGCTTCCGAGGTTAGAGGTCATGATGATTATCGTGTTCTTGAAGTTCACCGTACGCCCCTTGTTGTCGGTAAGACGGCCGTCGTCGAGCACCTGCAGCAGGATGTTGAACACGTCGGGGTGGGCCTTCTCGATTTCATCGAACAGCACGACGGAGTAAGGTTTGCGCCTGACTGCTTCCGTAAGCTGGCCTCCCTCGTCGTATCCGACGTATCCCGGAGGCGCTCCTATGAGTCGTGACACGCTGAATTTCTCCTGGTATTCGCTCATGTCTATACGTGTCATCATCGTCTCGTCGTTGAACAGGTACTCGGCCAATGCCTTGGCAAGTTCGGTCTTTCCTACGCCCGTTGTGCCAAGGAATATGAACGAGGCGATAGGCCTTTTCGGGTCTTGCAGGCCCGCGCGGCTGCGTCGTACGGCGTCGCTCACGGCGGTGATGGCCTCATCCTGGCCGATAACACGCTTGTGGAGCTCCTCCTCGAGGTGCAAAAGCTTGTCCTTTTCGCTCTGCATCATGCGGGTAACGGGTATTCCCGTCCAGCGGCTTACCACCTCGGCGATATCGTCGGCGGTAACCTCCTCGCGTATCATAGCGTTGCCGTCCTGGGTCGAACGGAGCTGCGCCTGTATGTTCTTGATGTCGTCCTCAAGCTGTTTCAGGCGGCTGTAACGAATCTCAGCCACACGTTCGTAGTTGCCTTCACGCTCCGCGCGCTCGGCCTCGAAGCGCAATTGCTCCATCTGTTGCTTGTCCTGCTGTATCTTGTTGACGAGCGCTTTCTCGCTCTCCCACTTCGCGCGGTAGTTCTTCTCCTGGTCTTTCAGCTCGGCGATATCCTTGTCAAGCTGGGCTATTTTCGACTGATCGTTCTCCCGCTTGATGGCCTCACGCTCAATCTCGAGCTGCTTCAGACGGCGCGTTATCTCGTCAAGCTCCTCTGGAACGGAGTCACGCTCCATCCTAAGTTTTGCCGCAGCCTCGTCCATCAGGTCGATAGCCTTGTCGGGAAGGAAGCGGTCAGAGATGTAGCGTTCAGACAACTTGACGGCAGCTATGCACGCATCGTCCTGGATACGCACCTTGTGGTGGTTCTCGTAACGCTCCTTCAGGCCACGCAGAATGCTTATCGCGCTGAGCTCGTCGGGCTCGTCCACCATTACCGTCTGGAACCTCCTTTCAAGAGCCTTGTCCTTCTCGAAGTACTTTTGGTACTCGTTCAGCGTGGTGGCACCAATGCTGCGCAGCTCTCCACGGGCAAGAGCCGGCTTCAATATGTTGGCCGCGTCCATCGCGCCTTCGCCTCCGCCAGCGCCCACGAGGGTGTGAATCTCGTCGATAAAGAGTATTATGCGGCCGTTGGAGTTGGTCACTTCCTTGATGACGCTCTTCAAACGCTCCTCAAACTCGCCCTTGTATTTCGCCCCGGCAACGAGCGCTCCCATGTCGAGAGAGTAGAGTTGCTTGTCCTTCAGGTTCTCGGGCACGTCGCCACGGACAATCCTTTCGGCCAGTCCCTCGACTATCGCCGTCTTACCAGTACCCGGTTCGCCTATCAGAATAGGGTTGTTCTTTGTACGGCGCGACAGAATCTGGAGCACGCGGCGTATCTCGTCGTCACGCCCGATTACGGGGTCGAGCTTGCCTTGGCGGGCCTCCTCTACGAGGTTTTTCGCGTATTTCTCGAGCGACTGGTAGTTGTCGTCGGCCGACTGCGACTGCACTTTCTGTCCCTGTCGCAGCTCGTTGATGGCCGCGCGCATGTCTTTCTCGGTGCAACCTGCGTCCTTCATTATTCGTGACGCCGTTGAGTTGACCGTAAGCAGGGCAAGCAAGAGCGGCTCTACGGACACGAACTCGTCGCCCATCTTCTCTGAAATCTCCACCGCACGCTGCAATACCGTGTTGCTGTCGTTGCTCAGATAGGGTTGTCCTCCCTGCACACGGGGCAGGCGGTTGACCTCCCTGTCGAGCACGTTCTCAATCTGCATGGTGTTAACTCCCAGCTTCTGGAAGATGTAGTTAGCCACGTCCTTGGCCTTCGCCAACACTCCTTTCAGCAGGTGTACAGGTTCAATGGCCTGCTGGCCGTTGCGCTGCGCCGTGTTGACGGCTTCCTGAACGGCCTCCTGCGCCTTAATAGTGAATTTGTCGAATGTCATATATCTGGTCTCCTTTCTTTATTTTTCGTTATACGGATAATCTGCGGACGAGGCTTCATTCAGACCTCAATCCGCTATACGTAGAGTCAAATAGCGTGCCCAAAGGATATTTATGCCATTTTGACACACAATAAGACAGATTGTCAAACACGTATAACAACAAGACCCAAGACGCTCTACGAATAAACAAAAGACGGCAAACGGTCACGCGAAAGACCGTCTTTTACACGATAAAAGGCCGTCTTTTGGAATGCAAAAGATGGCCTTTTAAATTCATAACAAAAGCCCGTCATCCGATAACACATCATAACCCGCACGGCAAGCTACGGTCTGTATCGCAATGAAAAGCGCAGTATTTGCTTACAGTTTTCGGTCATGGAGAATGGGAAATACGCTCCGTTACCTCTTTACTTACAGCATTTCTTCATGATAAAACAGCCCTAAAGCCTATTTCATCTTGTCGAATCCCTCGCCGAACACGCCGTGGCAGAAGGTCTGCGAGACGATGGCCTCGGGGTCGATAATCTTTATCGTGGTAAGTATCCCGTGCGACTCGTACTTGCGGGCGAGTACGATAAGAATGTCGACGTCGTGCTTTGAGTACCAGCCTTTGCCCTGAACAACGGTCACTCCACGGTGAATCTTGTTGTTAATCATGTCGGCTATCTGCTCATACTTCTTCGAAATGATGATAAACTGCATTGTCTGGCGCGAGCCGTTGACCACGTAGTCGCATACATAACTATATATAATGGTGAAAGCAATGCCGTAAACAATCGGTTCCATGCTGTGGAAAAGGAAGTACGACGACGAAATGATACACGTGTCGATGAGCTGTATGGCGCGCCCGAAGTTCATGTGGAAGTACTTGTTGAGCATGGCAATGATGATGTCCGTGCCGCCGGTGGAGCCGTTATGCGCGAACACCAGTCCGAGACCGGCGCCGCTCAGCACGCCTCCTATAAGCAGGTGCATGAACTTGTCCTCACCTGCCGTCACCATGGGGTACGCCTCGAACACGGGCTGCAGCGCACCAATCATGGCCGAAAGGATGGTTACGCCGATGATGGTGCGCACGGTAAACTGCTTGCTAAGCGTACGGTAGGCGATTATCACCATGATGATGTTGATACCCCAGATTGACAGTGCCGGCGGTATCTTGAACCCATAGAACAGCAAGGCGGCAATACCCGACGCGCCACCCATCACGATTTGGTCGGGCAGGATGAACGCCGTATAACCGAACGAATACATAAGAATGCCCACACAAAGGAAAAAGAGGTCCTTCATAGCTTGCTTCTTCATCTTGATGTGCAGATGAGTAATGTCTTTTATTTTATTCATGACGCGATATTATAACTTTTGCAAACTTACATAAAAAAATCCATATCCGTGCCTTTCGGCATGAATAAAATTTTATTTGCCGGTAAACGTGCATGTGGACGGCATTCACCCGTAAGGCAGACAACAGCCCAAGGCCGAACATACAGTATCCTCCTTTAATACAGGCGGCAGCGTTCCTGACCGAGGCAGAGCGCGGCTTGCGAGACTGTATGCTACCGTCTGGATTATAAAATGCAGGCAATTGGATTGGAAGGCATTATAAGAAATAAGCCCGCGGATAATGTTTTGCCAATCAACAGATTAGCCGATGAACCGCAAAAGGCCACCTTTCGCATTCCAAAAGGCCGTCAATCGGGCGCTAAAAGGCCATGTTTCAGCGTGTAAAACATGGCCTTTTACAACGGCTCTGATTATCAAGCACTTACACTACGGCGGCAGAACGAGGAACTGACGGCGGCCTCCACGCCCGTAAAACGGACGTCGTGACACGTCAGGCCAATACGTTAAATACGTGAAAATATCATGGCACAAACTGCAATTAAACGGAATATTTGTTGTAATTTTGCGGTATTAAATCTAATCATCATAAGTTATGCTTAATTTAGACGACCTTTACAAAGCACGCTATGTGCTGAGTAAAATACTTCGGCATACCGACCTTGTGCACGCGCCGAAGCTTAACCCCGAGAGCGACATATACCTTAAACCCGAGAATCTGCAGATAACAGGCTCGTTCAAGGTTCGCGGCGCGTATTACAAAGTGTCGCAGCTCAGCGACGAGGAGAAGAAAAAAGGTGTCATTGCCTGCTCTGCCGGCAACCACGCGCAGGGCGTTGCGCTCGGCGCTACAAGCAACGGCATAAAGTCTATAATCTGCCTGCCCGAGGGCGCGCCAATAAGCAAGGTGGAGGCCACACGCCGCCTCGGAGCCGAAATCTGCCTCGTACCGGGCGTGTATGACGACGCCTACAAACGTGCGCTTCAGCTGCGCGACGAGCACGGATACGCGTTTGTTCACCCCTTTAACGACGACCATGTAATAGCCGGACAGGGCACCATCGGCCTTGAACTGCTTGACCAGCTGCCCGACATCGAGGCCGTTGTAGTGCCCATCGGCGGCGGCGGACTGATTAGCGGCGTGGCTTACGCCATCAAGTCGTTGAAACCCGACGTCAAGGTGTACGGCGTACAGGCTGCCGGGGCGCCAAGCATGTACCAGAGCATACACGACAACCAGCCCGTGACTCTCGGCAGCGTAGCCACCGTTGCCGACGGTATAGCCGTGAAAACACCGGGCGACCTGACCTACGAAATATGCCGGAAATACGTTGACGACATAGCTCTCGTGAGCGAAGACGAGATTTGCGCCGCCATACTCCGCCTGATAGAAGAGGAGAAGATGGTAGCCGAAGGCGCCGGAGCGGTAAGCGTTGCGGCGGCGATGTTCAACAAAGTGCCCATCAAGGGCAAGAAGACCGTCTGCCTGGTGAGCGGCGGCAACATCGACGTGAACATCCTTAACCGCGTCATCAACCGCGGACTCGACAAGGACGGACGTATCTGCACGCTGGCAATGGAGCTTGACGACAAGCCCGGACAGCTGCTTGAAGTCATCGAAGTGCTGGCCTCACTGGGCGCCAACGTGCTCAGCGTACACCACGAACGCGGCGTGTACGGCCAGAACATCAACGCCTGCGAACTGCACGTACGCCTCGAAACACGCAACCACGAACACGTGGAGGCCATCAAGGAAGGACTGCAGAAGAAAGGATTTAAGCTGAAATAAACCTATTATACGGTAGTTATCAGGAGTAAACAGGAGTTAGTCCGCTCCGCGGACAGGAGTTAACGGACATTAGCCTTGTACATAATTAACGGTTAAAGCCACAATAAACAACGGCAAGACAAATGTCTGTTAACTCCGGCGAGCGCAGCGAGCTAACTACGGATAACTCCCGTTAACTCCAGAACCTATTAAAAATAAAAAACAATGAAAGCATTACATTCAGACAAAGCGCCTAAGGCTTTAGGCCCGTACAGCCAGGCAATAATTGCCGGCGGATTCGTATTCGCGTCAGGCCAGGTACCCATCGACCCCGCAACGGGCAACTTCGTAGAGGGCGGAATAAAGGAGCAGACACGCCAGTCGCTCACCAACGTAACCAACGTTCTTGCCGAGGCAGGCATCGACCTGACCCATGTTGTCAAGACAACCGTCTTCCTTTCAGACATGGATAACTTCGCCGCAATGAACGAAGTGTACGCTACGTTCTTCAAAGAGCCCTACCCCGCCCGCTCCGCCGTCGCCGTAAAGACACTGCCCAAAGGCGCTTTGGTAGAGATAGAAGTGGTGGCAGAACTTTAAAAAGGTGAGAAAGTGAGAGGGTGAGAAGGTGAGAAAAGGCTTCGCTTAATTATCGGCAAAGTTTGTTTTCTCACCTTCTCACCCTCTCACTTTCTCACCTTTAAATATTCTTTTATCGTTTCCACGTATTCCTCAAACGCCTGCATGCCCTCCGAGGTGAGGCGACACGAGGTGTTGGGGCGCTTCCCCACGAAGCTTTTTATTATGTCAATGTAGCCTGCCTTGCGCAGTTTCTCCAGCTGTACGCTGAGGTTTCCGGCCGTAGCTCCCGTCTGCTCGCGCAAGTAGACGAAGTCCGCCTCGCCCACGCTGACGAGCAACGACATCACCGCAAGGCGCAGTTCGCTGTGCAATAGAGGGTTCAACGGTTTCAGCATGGACGTCGGTTTTAGTTCTTTTTCTTAGCTATGTCGAAGCCGCACAATATGCATACGGCGAAGAACAGGCAAAAACACAATATTCTTGAACTGCGCATTGCCGCAGTGTCGGCAAAGGTCATGACGCTCCACACCATTCCCCAAAACGCCATAACGAGCACACTTTTGTCCTTGAACATGCCGCTAAGCATAAACAACGCGCACGAAAGCGGCAACACCATCAACGCAAGTATCAGCCGAGGTGCGTCGAACACGCCGTAAACCGCCGATATAATGGCAAGCCAGGCAAAGTATTTCCAACCCTGCCTTACGATACGTCCCACGATTGTCATCGGCTTGCGCCACATCTTCTCATGCACGTACGGCACGCCATAGGCAACCACGGGAACCACTATCCACAGCCCCTTAACCCACTCCGGCGTGCCAATCCATTCAAGAACGGTAAGCACCAGCCCCATCACTCCGTACAAAGTAACGAAGTTAAGACGGCTGATCTCCGCCTTGCGCGAGCGCTCTATCATGTCGGAAATAAGCCTAAGGCTCTCCCGTTCGTTCAATTCATTGTTGCTGTTAACAGTTTCCATTCCTTTATTTTGCCTTAAACAAACATTTAAAACTTGAACGGTTCCCTTATATCGTCGGTCCTGTCAATCATCAAGCCAATGTAAACGCTGTAGGCAAAGAACACGTAATGCCAAAAGATGTACGCATAATTTACCTCGTCATTGAAACCAATATTAAAGAGTGCGGAGAACATTCCTACAATCCCGCACCACAAGATAGTCTTGTGCTTGTATATTCCGCACAGCATGAACACCGCCCCGCTAAGCACTATTACCATAAACGAGGAGGTCATCTTGATGTTTAATATACAACAGAACGGCGTCAACGTACCTAAAAAAGCCATCCAACCCCAGCAGCTCTTAACTACCCGTCCAGTGACGGTCATCGGCTTCTGCCACATATTGTGGTAAAAGAATGGCACGAGATAACTTACCGCCGGTACGAGCATCCACAACATTTTGTAGCCGTCATCAGGCAGTATCAGTGTCACGGTATATACAACTAACCCCAAGACTCCGTACAAAGTGATGAAGTTAAGACGACCAATCTCGCTCTTGCGTGCCCGCTCTATCGTGTTGCTTATCAGCTCAAGGCTCTCCCGTTCGTTCAGTTTCTTGTTCTCCATTTTGCTTCCATTCTTTATATTTGATGACTATTCCAGGCACAACAAGGCACACCAAGCCTACCATTGCCATGTCAAACGCCTGCTCTGTACCGCTGTCCTGCAAGGCCCAGCCTGCCCCCATGAGTGACATTGCGGAAAAACCATAGTTCTCTTTGACATCCATCACCGTTGTTTGCACAGCCGACGCAAGGGCAAACAGCAACATTACGATAGGATAAATGGGCACATACGGCCATTCATGCGCCGCTTTGTTTGGGATACAACTGAATATCACGACGAATACGGAAATCATCGCAAAATACATCCACGTCCATCTTATCACCTGTGAGGCAAACGTAGGAGCCTGCCCTCCGTCGTACCTCCGCTTCAGGTTTATAAGGTAATAACACCAGCCTATGCCACCCATCACAACCCAAAGCAAGTTCCAAAGCGGCTCGCCCGTAGCTCCCCACGCCCACGACACGACAATACCCGTAATACAGATAAGCACGCCCCACACTATCATTGGTGTTGCGGCATCGTTCATAACGTCACGCCTACTACGCCATATGGCGTCTCTTATTATCTCAAGGCTGCGCTCAGCGGCCAGTTTCTTGTCGTCGTCCATACCGTCAGTTGTCCTTTCTTGATTGCAGGTTGAGCTTTATTCCCGGTATGACGAGCAGCGTGACGGCCGACAAGGCGACGCAAAGAGCCTCGTAAGGACCGGGATACAACAGGGCGAAGTTCACCCAAATGACGTTGCCCCCGATAAGGACGCCATACGTCTTGTCCTTCATCACGTAGGCCGTCACTGCCGAGGCGAACGTTAGCAGCAGTATGGTAACGGCCGTGATGGGCAGGTGCGTGCCATAGACAGACGCATCTCTTGACAACATCCCGATTACGGCAACCGCCACGGCGAGTATGCCGAACACCGTCCACGTCCACCCGACGAGTTTCCATACGTATGAACTGGGGCGGCTCTCAATACGCTCCCTTCGGTTCATCAAGACCTGAATGACCCACCCCACGGCGCACATGGCGAACCAAAGCATGTTCCACACCGCTGTGCCCGTAAGCCGCCAGAGCAGGCACACAATGCCGCCCGTAATGCAGGTAAGCACTCCCCACATTATCATCGGCGTGCCGGCGTTGCGCTCTACGTCGCGGCGGCCCAGCTCGATGGCCCCGCTTATTATCTCAAGACTGCGTTCAACGCTCATTTTCCCGTCATTTTCCATAATTCATTTCGTTGTTTAAAAGGGGAATGGAAAAATGGAGTAAGCCCCATTTTCCACCTTCCCCTACAAGTTAATTACTCACTTACCGCGTTTCCGGCGCACTTTCTCAATGATGTTCTCAAGCCTTACGGTAACGCTGCTATTGGCTTTAGAGATATTGAACGTGCCATCGCCAACATACTCTTTGGGCAGTTCGCCGTCCATGTCGCACATCATATTGCCGTTGGCGTCGTGCAAAACATAAAACACCACGTCGCCGTCGGGCACGTTGCTTACCGTCACTTCGGTCTCGCCGGCCACAGCCTGCGCCATGCCTGTCTGCCCCTTGTTGGTAGCAATGAGCACTTTGCCACTGCCGTTAGGCACGTTCTCCACCTTTACCGTCACATTGTTCTGCGCCATTGCGCCTGCCGACACCATTAACGCAAGTGCCGATAAAACCGTAATTGAAATCCATTTATCCATTACTCAAAATTCTTTTAATAGTTAACAACTCAATTTTATTCTCACCGCCTCAGACCGCCGCCCCTGCAGCAGGTAGCAGCCCGGGCCAAATCCGGATTTCATCTGTAGATTCGACAGCCGTCGTCAACACCCCTGCGGGCAATAGTCAATCCTGCCGTCTCTTAACAATGCAAAGATAAATAAGTTTATAATATAAACCAAATAAACGTAAAATAAAGAGCATTCAATTATTAAACATTAACACACAAGCAGTTATTCGACCATTAATCAGCCATCAATTTAACAATAAGAAACAATCAACAATACAACAAATAACACCTGACAACACCACCGAACACGTCAAGTAAAAAGGCCACTTAAGACTAACGGCGTAACGCCCTGATACTCAATGCATTATAAAAGACCGCCTTTCGCCTTGTAAAAGGTGGCCTTTTAGGAGCTAAAAGACGGCCTTTTGCGTTCCAAAAGGCCGTCTTTGGGGTTCATCCGCAGTTCTGTTGGATAAAGTTAAGTATTACAGTTCGGTATAAGAATAATACTTCTTTTGAATAAAGAACTTACATTGTTTTGTAGTTCAAGCTGTCGAAGCGCGGAATGACAGATACCCATCGACAGCTTGAAGTAGGATTATTATCACATCATCATTATACCGAACTCACGTTAAGTACTATAATCATGACCTCGGAAGGAGCCGTAGCACTATGATAAGCATAGCGCTCAACAACGTGAAATACTGTTATTTATCAATATCTAAAGCGCTAACAAAACGAATATTTGAGTATATTTGCAGACAACAAAAAACACCGACAGACTTATGGATTACGACTTACGGAGATTTATCAAGGCGCAAAGCCTGCCGTATTCAGGGTATTCCACGGCACTGGAAGAAATCAAGGCTGGACGTAAACACTCGCATTGGATATGGTACATATTCCCGCAACTTAAAGGGTTGGGGCATAGCTACAACGCCGAATACTACGGCATAGCGGAGCGTGAGGAGGCCGAAGCCTACCTTGCGGACGCCACGCTCGGCTTACGGCTTAGGGAGATTTCACTGGCGCTGCTCGCCGTTAACGGCAAGTCGGCAAGTGAAATTCTCGGCGGTATAGACGCCATGAAAGTAAAATCAAGCATGACACTGTTCGACGCCATCTCCCCGGGCGACGTCTTCGCCGCCGTTATCGACAAATACTTTGACGGCAAACGCGACGGACTCACCCTGAAAATGCTTGACAGAAAACAGTCCGACCGACTGTAGCCGCCAACGGTATATAAGATAAACGTAGGTACTAATGGACAAGAAGGTTATCATCATGAACTTCTCCGGCGTGTATTCCGAGGAGCCGTTCGCCCTTAATCCACGCTTCACCCACCTTGACTGCACCCATCTACACGGCACCGACTGCTATTGCGACAAGGACGGACAGCGCGCCATACGCCGCATAATCGCGCCCTACCCTGCACAAGGCATACACTTCATCGACTCAGGCGACTACCATTATGTAACCAAATTCTGGACCGACAAGATTTCAACTCCGTTCTCATTAGTACTGTTCGACCACCACACGGACATGCAACCGTCACAGTGGGGCGGCATGCTGTCATGTGGCGGGTGGGTGAAAGACATGGCTGACACCAATCCCTTACTTAACCACGTCATCATATTAGGCATTCCCGAGGCAAGTGTGGCGTCAATCCCCAAGGCTTATCACGACAAGGTTAAGGTAGTTACCGACGCGCAACTGCACAGCCATGCCGTTTCAAGCCGGTCGCTCGCCATCGCCGAACCGCTGTACATATCCATAGACAAGGACGTACTCGACACCAATTCAGCCCGCACAAACTGGGACCAAGGCACGCTTTCACTCGACGAGATGAAACGCATACTGCACCTTATCATGAAGCACGAACAGGTAATAGGCATTGACGTCTGCGGCGAATGCCCCGCCACACTCGGCCTGTTCAGTACTGACAATGGCATTATCATTGACGACAACGCGAACGGTGAGCTGCTCGAAATGTTCAGACAGCAGCGATTATTCTGAACAACATGAGTTCGATACAAGCTTAATCCTTGTAAAGGGCAAAATATATCCACCATTGCGCGGACATAATAAATATATCTGACAGATAATGACTGCCGTCTGTCAGCGCATAACCATCTGGTAAACAACAAGATGACTACATAAATGACAGCTGACAGAGAAAACGGGAATATCCATCAATGTAACCAGTTAACAAGATAGCAAGCAGAAAACAAAAGCGCTCCTTCCCGTCACGGAAAGGAGCGCTATCATAGAGATATACTTCTTAATCAGATTATTCAGCCTTAGGAGCTTCTTCTGCAGGAGCTTCAGCCTTAGCCTCTTCAGCTACGGGAGTCTCAGTTGCCTGTGCTTCAGGAGCAGCAGCCTCGGCAGCCTTCGAGCGGCGGCTACGACGAGTCTTCTTGGCTGCCTTCGGAGTCTTAGCCATGTTCTCGTCATAATCAACGAGCTCGATGAAGCATATATCAGCAGCGTCGCCCTGACGGGTTCCGAGCTTGATAATACGTGTATATCCTCCGGGACGGTCAGCTACCTTAGTAGAGATTTCCTTGAAAAGCTCGGTTACCGCATACTTGTTCTGCAAATAACGGAACACGACACGACGAGAAGTTGTGGTGTCGGTCTTTGAACGGGTAATCAAGGGCTCTACATAAGCCTTGAGAGCCTTGGCCTTTGCGAGAGTCGTAGTGATTCTTTTGTGCATTATCAGCGAAACAGCCATGTTTGCGAGCATAGCCTTACGGTGAGATGCAGTACGACTCAGATGGTTGAATTTCTTGTTATGTCTCATTTTTTCGTTAATTCTTTTTGGAATAATCGCAAGCCGTGGCCACCGCCACACAGCGGTGGCCTACGTTAGAGCGGTTATTCTTTGTCTAATTTGTACTTTGATATGTCAGTTCCAAACGACAGATTCAGACTCTCGAGCAAATCATCAAGCTCTGAAAGCGATTTCTTACCGAAATTGCGGAACTTCAAGAGGTCTGTCTTGTTATACTGTACCAAGTCTCCGAGAGTCTCGACGTCAGCAGCCTTCAGACAGTTGAGCGCACGAACTGAGAGGTTCATGTCTACAAGCTTGGTCTTGAGCAACTGGCGCATGTGGAGAACTTCCTCGTCGAATTCCTGGTTGCCCTCAACGTCGTTGTTCTCAAGAGTGATCTTCTCGTCAGAGAACAGCATGAAGTGGTAAATCAGTATTTTAGCGGCTTCTTTCAGCGCATCTTTCGGGTGAATGGAACCGTCCGTCGTAACTTCAATAACCAGTTTGTCGTAGTCAGTCTTCTGTTCAACACGATACGGCTCAACCGAATATTTCACGTTACGGATCGGAGTGTAAATAGAATCGATAGGAATAACGTTGACGTCAGTGCAGAACTCACGGTTCTCGTCTGCGGGTACGTAACCGCGGCCTTTGTTAATGGTAAGGTCTATCTGCATTGAGGCTTTGGCATCTAAATGACAAATCACCAAATCAGGGTTTAACACTTCAAATCCAGTCAGATACTTACCTATGTCGCCGGCCTTGAACTCGGTAGAATTCTCCACGGTGACACTAACTTTTTCGTTCTCGAATTCTTCTACTACTTGCTTGAATCTTACTTGCTTCAAATTCAAGATAATGTTGGTAACATCCTCTTTTACGCCAGGTACAGAGGAAAACTCATGCTCAACACCCGCTATGCGGATAGTGTTGATAGCATAACCCTCAAGCGATGAAAGGAGAATGCGGCGCAGCGAGTTACCGATGGTAACACCGAAGCCAGGCTCAAGAGGACGAAACTCGAACTTGCCGAATTTGTCGTTAGCCTCCAGCATTACTACTTTATCAGGTTTTTGAAATGCTAATATCGCCATTAATTTAATGATTTATTTAGAATACAACTCAACGATTAACTGTTCCTTTATGTTCTCGGGAATATCGGCGCGCTCCGGTTTGTGCAGAAGCTTGCCGCTCTTTGTATTCTCGTCCCACTCAAGCCAAGGATACTTGCTATGGTTGAATCCTGCGAGAGCTGCCTCGATTACTTCGAGAGACTTAGACTTCTCGCGAACGCCTATAACCTGTCCGGGCTTAACTGAATATGAAGGAATGTTGACAACCTGTCCGTCAACCACGATATGCTTGTGGCCTACAAGCTGGCGAGCAGCTGCACGTGTAGGAGCTATTCCGAGACGGAACACAACATTATCAAGACGGCATTCAAGACTCTGAAGCAAAACCTCACCGGTAATGCCCTCAGCCTTTGCTGCATGCTCGAACAAGTTACGGAACTGGCGCTCAAGTACACCGTATGTGTATTTAGCCTTTTGCTTCTCTGCCAACATGACACCGTACTCAGACATCTTTCTGCGACGGTTGTTGCCATGCTGTCCAGGAGGGAAGTTTCTTCTGGACAAAACTTTGTCCGCGCCAAAGATCGGTTCTCCAAAACGGCGCGCGATTTTTGATTTCGGTCCTATATATTTAGCCATAATATTTTTAATTTGCTTTCAGCCATTCCGCATATCCTACACGGATACACGGAATGAATATTAAATGTGTACTTGATTAAACTCTTCTTCTCTTCGGAGGACGGCAACCGTTGTGCGGTAACGGCGTTACGTCTACAATTTCGGTAACCTCTATACCTGCACCGTGTACGGCACGGATAGCTGACTCGCGGCCATTACCCGGTCCCTTAACGAATGCCTTTACCTTACGAAGTCCGAGGTCGTATGCTACTTTTGCGCAATCCTCTGCGGCCATCTGGGCTGCATACGGAGTGTTCTTCTTTGAACCGCGGAAGCCCATCTTGCCGGCTGAAGACCAAGAAATCACTTGACCTTCGCTATTTGCCAAAGATACAATAATGTTATTGAACGAGCTATGTACGTGAAGCTGACCCATTGCGTCAACCTTAACGTTTCTTTTCTTGGATGTTGCTGATTTCTTTGCCATAACTAATTATTATTTAGTAGCCTTTTTCTTATTAGCAACAGTCTTCTTCTTTCCCTTGCGGGTACGAGCATTATTCTTTGTACTCTGACCGCGAACCGGAAGACCGTTACGATGACGTATACCACGATAGCAACCAATATCCATGAGTCGCTTGATGTTCATCTGGATCTCAGAACGGAGATCACCTTCTACCTTGTACTCAGCGCCGATAATCTCACGGATTTTAGCTGCCTGGTCATCAGTCCACTCGCTGACCTTCAGGTCACGGCTTACGCCTGCCTTATCCAATATCTTTGCTGAACTACTTCGACCTATACCATAAATATAAGTCAATGCGATTTCGCCACGCTTATTCTGGGGCAAATCTACTCCAACAATTCTTATTGCCATTTTAGTTAATGATAAATTAAATAATTAATGTTTTAACCCTGACGCAACTTGTACTTAGGGTTCTTCTTGTTGATAACGAACAGGCGACCTTTACGACGTACGATCTTACAGTCGGGTGTACGTTTTTTCAATGATGCTCTTGTCTTCATATATCTCTACTAAATTATTTGTATCTGAATACTATTCTGCCCTTTGTCAAATCATAAGGACTCATCTCAACCTTGACCTTATCACCAGGAAGAATCTTGATATAATGCATCCTCATTTTCCCAGAAATATGGGCTGTGATTGGACAGCCATTCTCCAACTCCACGCGGAACATTGCATTGGATAATGCCTCTACTATCGTTCCGTCTTGCTCAATTGCATCCTGTTTTGCCATTCTTAATCAATATATATTTCCTTCTAATTGTTCTATCTCTTCAAACGAAGACAAAATCTCCGACTCTCCTCTGCGCACTGCTATCGTATGCTCGAAATGAGCAGCAGGCTTACCGTCACGAGTCTTAATCGTCCATCGATCAGGCAGCATGCAGATTGACCTGTCTCCCATTGTTATCATTGGCTCAATCGCAATGCACATACCGGTTTTCAACAATACGCCGTTACCACACGAGCCATAATTCGGTATTGACGGGTCTTCATGCATTTTCCGGCCAATTCCATGTCCAGTCAATTCACGTACGACACCATAACCGAAAGACTGACAATGTTCTTGAACTGCATTCCCGATATCGCCCACATGCTTACCAGCTACGGCATTTTCAATTCCCAGAAAAAGAGCCTCCTTAGTAATCTTCAACAGTTGTTTTACCTCAGGAGCTACTTCGCCAACACAAAAAGTATAGCATGAGTCTCCATTGAAACCATCAAGCATTGCGCCACAATCTACCGATATAATATCACCATCCTTCAGAACAGTTTTATCGTCAGGTATACCATGGACAACAACATCATTTACAGATGTACAGATACTACCGGGAAACGGATTACCATAAGGATTCGGGAAATTCTTGAAGGTTGGTATTCCTCCATTATCCCGTATAAACTCTTCAGCAATCTTGTCCAATTGGAGCGTTGTAACACCCGGCGCGATATGGTTAAATATCTCACCGAGTGTTTTAGCTACTAGTTGATTTGCCTTTCGCATCAACTCGATTTCATCTTCTGTCTTGAGAAATATCTTCATTCAGTACAGAAAAATCAAATCAATATGCAGAAACAGTATTGTTGCGTCCACGAACGCGACCTGAATTGAGCAATCCATCATAATGGCGCATCATAAGATGGCTCTCAATCTGCTGCAGGGTGTCAAGTACGACTCCCACAAGGATGAGAAGCGATGTGCCACCAAAGAATTGCGAGAACGCATCCTGTACATCCAGCAATCCAGCAAGAGCCGGCATTATCGCAATGAATGCGATGAACAAAGAACCAGGCAGTGTTATACGTGACATGACGGTGTCTATGTAATCCGCCGTATCCTTACCAGGCTTTATGCCGGGGATGAATCCATTGTTACGCTTCATATCCTCTGCCATTTGGGTAGGATTCAAAGTTATTGCCGTATAGAAATACGTGAAAGCAATAATCAAAATTGCAAACACTATATTGTACAACAAACTTCTGTGATCCATCAATGAGCGAAGGAAATAACCGCTTTGATCTGTTGAATACTGCACAATTGCCAAAGGAATGAACATCAACGCCTGGGCGAAAATGATAGGCATCACATTGGCAGCAAAAAGCTTCAACGGAACGTACTGGCGTGCACCACCATATTGTTTATTTCCGACAAGCCTCTTTGCATACTGCACAGGTATCTTGCGAGTACCTTGCACCAAAAGCAATGACGCACATACGACAATGTAAAGAATAAGTATCTCGACGATGAACATGATGATACCACCACTGGTGATAGCGGTGAAGCGAGAGCTGACCTCCTGGATGAAAGCCTGGGGCAGTCGAGCTATAATACCAATCATGATTATCAAAGAAATACCATTGCCGATACCCTTGTCTGTTATACGCTCACCAAGCCAAAGCACAAACATACTGCCAGCAGCGAGTATGACTGTTGCAGGAATGATGAATACAGACCAGTCAATTCCTGACGACAAAGCTCCGTATGCCTGCACCTTAAGATTCATCAGATACGAAGGAGCCTGGAACAAAAGAATTGCAACGGTCAAAATTCGTGTATACCAGTTGATTTTCTTCCTTCCACTTTCTCCTTCACGCTGCATCTTCTGGAAATAAGGCACAGCCACTGCAAGAAGCTGCATGACAATGGAAGCCGAGATGTAAGGCATTATACCCAACGCAAAAATAGAAGCATTGGAAAATGCACCACCGGAGAACATGTCCAACAGCGACATTAAACCGCCGCTGGTCTGAGATTGCAGCTTCTGTAACATTGACGGGTCGATACCGGGCAGAACCACGAACGAGCCGAAACGATAAATTGCTACAAACAGTATGGTTATGAGGATTCGCTGGCGCAAATCCTCAATTTTCCAACAGTTCTTCAGTGTCTCAATAAACTTTTTCATTTACTTAGATTATTGTTGTGTTACCACCTGCTGCCTTGATTGCATCTTCGGCAGATTTTGAAAAGGCGTTAGCCTCTACTTCAAGCTTAGCCTTAAGCTCACCGTTGCCAAGAATCTTGACCAACTTCTTACCATTAGTCAGACCGGCAGCTTTCAATTCGTTAATGCCAATCTTAGTAAGATTCTTTGCCTCAGCAAGAGCCTGAAGCGTTGAAATATTAACCGCAAAATACTCTTTGTGGTTGATATTCTTGAAGCCTGCCTTCGGGACACGACGCTGCAAAGGCATCTGGCCTCCTTCGAAGCCAATCTTCTTCTTGTAACCAGAACGAGCTTTAGCACCTTTATGACCACGAGTTGACGTGCCACCAAGGCCAGAACCTGGGCCACGGCCCAGACGGCGACGTGAATGTGTAGAGCCTTCAGCTGGTTTCAAATTATTTAGTTTCATAATCGTTCCTTTTTAAAATGTCATTATTACTCAATAACGGTTACCAGATGATGAACCTTCCTTATCATACCACGAAGTGAGGGAGTGTCCTCACACTCCACTACTTGAGATATCTTGTGCAAGCCCAATGCGGCAAGCGTACGTTTCTGGTCCACAGGAGCACCGATTTTACTCTTGATCTGCTTAATCTTTATTGTTGCCATTTTACAGTCTCCTATCCTCTAAATACTTTATCCAGACTAATACCACGTGTCTTGGCTATTGTGTAAGCATCACGCATTTGGCTCAGCGCAACGATTGTAGCCTTAACAAGGTTATGAGGGTTAGACGAGCCCTTAGACTTAGCAAGGACATCTTTTACGCCGACACTCTCAAGAACGGCACGCATAGCACCACCGGCAACAAGACCGGTACCTGCTGCAGCAGGCTTGAGGAAGACCTGAGCTCCTCCAAAAGTAGCCTCAATTTCATGAGGAACAGTACCCTTGAGAATAGGAACCTTTACGAGATTCTTCTTAGCAGCCTCGACACCTTTAGAAATGGCGGCTGTAACCTCACCAGCCTTACCAAGTCCCCAGCCGATAATACCATTGCCGTCACCGACTACAACAATCGCAGCAAAAGTAAAGGTACGACCACCCTTGGTAACTTTAGTAACACGGTTAATAGCAACCAATCTGTCTTTTAATTCAACGTCGCTATTTATTTTAACTTTATTCATTGCCATAATCGATTAAAAATTAAGTCCACCTTTACGTGCTGCATCAGCCAATTCCTTTACTCGGCCATGATAAAGGTATCCGTTACGGTCGAACACGACCTTAGAGATTCCTGCTTCTACGGCCTTTTTAGCAATAAGCTCGCCCACCTTGGCAGCCTGCTCGCACTTCGGCATAGTCTCCATTCCGAGAGAAGACGCAGCTACCAATGTGTTGCCTGTGATATCATTGATTATCTGGACATAAATCTGTTTATTGCTGCGGAAAACACTCATCCTCGGACGTTCAGCCGTACCGTTTACACGCTTACGGATTCTGAACTTTATCTTAATACGTCTTTCTATTTTCTTTGTTGTCATAATCGTAAAATGTTAAAGTTACTTAGCAGCGGCAGTCTTACCAGACTTTCTGCGGATGACTTCGCCTTGGAACAATATACCTTTGCCTTTATAAGGTTCAGGCATACGGAAAGAACGGATTTTTGCACAAATAAGTCCGAGCAATGCTTTATCGCATGATTCCAATATAATAACAGGGTTCTGGTTACGTTCAGACTTGGTCTCAACTTTAACCTCGCTTGGCAATTGGATGAAAATCGGGTGGGTATATCCTAAAGCGAACTCTATGATATTTCCTTGATTTGAAACTCGATAGCCGACACCGACAAGCTCAAGCACTTTCTTATATCCTTCGCTTACACCTACAACCATGTTGTTGACAAGTGCACGGTAAAGACCGTGGAAGGCTTGTTTCTGCTTATAATTTACAGGACTGTTCTCGTCAATTTCAAACAATATGTGATTATCTTCTATCTTGACGATAATCGAAGAGTCTACTTTCTGAGAAAGCTCTCCCTTCGGGCCCTTTACATTTACAACGTTGTTATTGAGAGTTACCGTAACTCCAGCCGGAATACTAATTGGTAATTTACCTATTCTTGACATATCTTTTTCCTCCCAATTAATATACGAAACAAAGTACTTCACCACCGATCTTAAGAGCGGCAGCTTCCTTGTCTGTCATTACACCTTTGGATGTAGATATAATCGCAATACCCAATCCGTTGATAACTCTCGGCATATCCTTATAACCGGTATACTTACGCAAACCCGGTGTTGAAACCCTCTTCAAGCACCTTATTGCGTTTTCCTTGGTTGCGGGGTCATACTTAAGCGCAACCTTAATGGTTCCCTGGGGGCCATCCTCTATAAACTTGTAGTTAAGGATGTAGCCTTTCTCGAAGAGAATCTTCGTAATCTCTTTCTTCAAGTTTGAAGCCGGTACTTCGACAACACGGTGATGAGCCATGATGGCGTTTCTCAACCTCGTCAGATAATCTGCTATTGGATCTGTCATAATATAATTGTTTAATTAATCGGGACTACCCCGACAATATTAAATAAATTTCTCTGAATGCTTACCAACTTGCCTTCTTCACACCTGGAATGAGACCAGCTGATGCCATCTCGCGGAACTGGATACGTGAAAGGCCGAATTGACGTATATAGCCCTTTGGACGTCCAGTTATCTTGCAACGGTTATGCAAGCGGATTGGGTTTGCATTACGCGGAATGCTCTGCAGCTTGCGAGCTGCCTCATAAGCCTCGGCAGGATCATTGGTTGTAGCGATGATTTTCTTAAGAGCCGCACGCTTCTCAGCATATCTTGCGACCAGTTTAGCACGCTTTACCTCACGGGCTTTCATTGATTCTTTTGCCATATCTATTAATCGTTTTTAGCGTTCTTGAAAGGTAAACCAAATGCCTTAAGGAGTGCGTAACCCTCTTCGTCTGTCTTAGCAGAAGTTACGAAGGTGATATTCATACCCTGAATCTTATCGATGGTGTCGATATTGATTTCCGGGAAGATTATCTGCTCCTGGATTCCGAGAGTATAGTTTCCACGTCCGTCAAACTTGCTTTCGATGCCCTTGAAGTCACGGATACGCGGAAGAGCGATACGGATAAGTCTCTCAAGGAACTCATACATACGCTCACGACGCAATGTTACCATAACACCGATAGGCATCTTCTTACGAAGCTTGAAGTTGGCGATATCCTTCTTTGAATATGTAGCGACAGCTTTCTGTCCTGTTATAGTGGTAATCTCATTGATAGCCACATCGATAATCTTCCTATCTTGCGTAGCATCACCGAGACCTTGATTTACCACGATTTTCTTCAGGACAGGAATCTGCATCTTTGAAGAATAATTAAACTGTTTTTGCAGCGCGGGAGCTATCGTCTCCGCATATACCTTCTTTAATTCAGCTGTATTCATTATTTAATTTCCTCCCCTGATTTTTTTGCGATACGAATCTTCTTGCCATCTTCCGTTCGCTTGATGGCGATACGAGTAGCCTTACCGCTCTTCGGGTCAACCAGGCTCAAGTTGGAGACATGTATCGGAGCCTCCTGCTTAATTATACCACCCTGCGGATATTTAGCGCTGGGCTTCATGTTCTTGGACACCATGTTGATGCCCTCGACAATTGCGCGCTGCTTCTCCACCAAGACCTTAAGCACCTTTCCGGTCTTGCCTTTGTCCTCACCGGCCAAGACAATCACCGTGTCATTTTTCTTTATATGTAACTTGTTCATTACTTAATCACTTTAAATGTTAGAGAACCTCTGGTGCCAAAGAAACGACTTTCATGTTAACTGCACGGAGCTCACGGGCTACCGGACCGAAAATACGGCTTCCGCGAAGTTCTCCTGCATTATTCAGCAACACACAAGCATTATCGTCAAAACGGATGTATGAGCCGTCAGCACGACGAATCTCTTTCTTTGTGCGAACAATCAAAGCCTTAGATACTGCACCCTTTTTCAAATCACTTGACGGAATGACGCTCTTGACAGCAACGACAATAACGTCACCAACACTTGCATAACGACGGCGCGTACCACCCAATACACGTATGCAAAGAGCTTCACGTGCACCGCTGTTATCACATACTGTAAGTCTTGATTCTGCCTGTATCATAATTACTTAGCTTTTTCAATTATTTGAACTAATCTCCATCTCTTTGTCTTACTCAAAGGACGGGTTTCCATAATGAGCACTGTATCACCTACATTAGCCTCATTCTTCTCATCATGTGCATGGTACTTCTTTGTCTTCTGGACAAACTTACCATATATTGGGTGCATCTCCTTGAACTTAGCTGCAATAACAATGGTTTTATCCATCTTGTTGCTGATAACGACACCCGTTCTTGTCTTTCTTAAATTTCTCTTTTCCATCTGAACCATTGTTATTTATTAAGCTCTCTTTGACGAAGAACTGTTTTCATGCGTGCTATATCACGACGAGCGGCCTTAATCTGAGATGGATTCTCCAGCGGCGTGATTGCGTGATTCAACTTCATCTGATGGTATTTCGCAACCTCTGCCTCTAACCTTTCAACCAAATCCTTGGTTTCGAGCTCTCTTATTTCTTTAATCTTCATAATTAAGCGTTTTTATCGTAATCACGTCTAACAACAAATTTTGTCTTTACAGGCAACTTCTGTGCGGCAAGACGGAGAGCCTCCTTAGCCACGTCAAAAGAAACGCCTTCAACTTCGAAGAGAATACGTCCAGGGGTCACAGGTGCCACCCAGCCAGCGGGATCACCCTTACCTTTACCCATTCGGACGTCAGCAGGTTTGCGTGTTATTGGTTTGTCAGGGAATATACGAATCCATACCTGACCTTCACGTTGCATATAACGATTGACTGCGACACGGGCAGCTTCTATCTGGCGGCTATCCAACCATTTAGCCTCAAGCGTCTTGATACCAAATGAGCCGAAAGCCAATTGCGTACCTCTGTGGGCGTTGCCTTTATTGCCGCGTCCATCCTGAGGTCTTCTATATTTTACTCTTTTTGGCTGTAACATGATAGCTTCTTTCTTTAACGGTTATTGTTCCTCTTACGATTAACTCTTGATTTGCCGTTAGAACGTCCGCTCTGCTTTTCCTGAGCGAATGTCATGGTAAGATCACGCTTACCGTATACTTCGCCACGGCAGATCCAGACCTTAATACCTAACAAGCCGACCTTAGTAAGGGCCTCTGCCTGGCAATAGTCAATGTCCGCACGGAATGTATGCAGAGGAGTACGTCCCTCCTTATACATCTCCTTACGAGCCATCTCGGCACCATTAAGACGTCCTGTTATTTGAACCTTAATACCTTCGGCTCCGGCACGCATCGTATTAGCTACAGCCATCTTTATTGCACGGCGGTAAGCTATCTTACCCTCAACCTGTCGTGCAATGTTATTAGCTACGATTGTTGCATCAAGCTCAGGTTTCTTTACTTCGAATATATTGATTTGAATCTCCTTATCGTAGAGTTTCTTCAACTCTTCCTTCAATTTGTCTACATCCTGGCCGCCCTTACCTATTACAAGACCTGGACGTGCCGTGCAAATGGTGATCGTGACAAGTTTCAGCGTACGCTCAATGACGATACGAGATACACTGGCCTTAGCCAGACGTTCGTTAAGGTATTTACGGATCTTCATATCCTCAACGAGGTTGTCTCCAAAGTTCTTTCCTCCGAACCAATTTGAGTCCCAACCTCTAACAATACCGAGACGGTTACTTATCGGATTAACTTTCTGTCCCATTCTGCTTTTTATTTTTCGTCATTAGTTTTGGCATCAACAAACAAAGTCACGTGATTACTGCGCTTGCGAATCCTGTAACCGCGTCCTTGCGGAGCCGGCCTCATACGCTTCATGGTAACGCCTTCATCAACAAAAACTTTTGATATATAGAGTTCGCCGTCTTCTGCTTTGCGGTCATTCTTAACTTCCCAGTTTGCGATGGCAGAGCGGAGAAGCTTCTCTACGTCGACTGCAGCAGCCTTCTTCGAGAATCTCAAGATGCCAAGAGCGCGATTAACCTCCATTCCGCGGATCATGTCAACGACATAACGCATTTTACGCGGAGAAGAAGGCACGCCTTTAAGCTTTGCGAAGTACAATGTCTTGCGGGCTTCTTTCATTTTTTCAGCCGCTATCTTTTTTCTTGCTCCCATTATATTATCTTTTTATTTTCAATGGTTTGCCTGTTTACTTCTTATTACCTGCGTGTCCTCCGAAGCGGCGAGTCAATGAAAACTCACCAAGCTTGTGGCCAACCATGTTCTCGGTAATGTAAACAGGGATAAATTTGTTTCCGTTATGAACTGCAACAGTGTGACCTACGAAATCAGGAGAAATCACTGATGCTCTGGCCCATGTCTTAACGACACTCTTCTTGCCACTCTCGTTCATCGCGAGAATCTTCTTTTCAAGCGACACGTTGATATATGGACCTTTTTTTAATGAACGACTCATAATTTACTCTTGTTAACTTATTTTTTATTAGCTCTTTCAATGATATACTTGTTAGAAAGCTTCTTCGGTGCCCTCGTCTTAAGACCTTTAGCATACAAGCCCTTACGTGAACGGGGATGTCCTCCGGACTGACGTCCTTCACCACCACCCATCGGGTGATCATGCGGATTCATGACAACACCACGGTTGTGAGGACGACGGCCAAGCCAACGAGAACGTCCGGCCTTACCAGACTGTTCAAGAGCATGATCCGAGTTTCCAACACTACCGATAGTAGCTTTACAAGCGCTCAATATCTGGCGTGTTTCACCAGAAGGGAGCTTAACAACGCAATAACTGCCTTCACGAGAAGTCAACTGAGCAAAATTACCAGCCGAACGAACGAGCAACGCACCCTGACCCGGACGTAATTCTATATTGTGAATCACAGTACCAACGGGAATGTTTGCCAAAGGAAGCGCATTACCAATCTCTGGCGCCGCGTCCTTTCCAGACATCAGGGTTGCACCTACCTGCAGTCCGTTAGGAGCAATAATGTAACGTTTTTCACCATCTGCATAATACAACAAAGCAATACGTGCCGAGCGGTTCGGATCGTATTCTATTGTCTTCACTACAGCAGGAACACCATCTTTCTCACGTTTAAAGTCGATTAAACGATACTTCCTCTTATGACCGCCACCGATGTAGCGCATTGTCATTTTTCCAGTATTGTTTCGACCGCCGGTAGAACGTTTACCGTAAACGAGAGACTTCTCTGGTACGGATGCAGTAATCTCCTCGAACGTACCAATAATCTTGTGTCTTTGACCCGGGGTTACCGGTTTAAATTTACGTACTGCCATTTTTTATTTTCAAATATTGCTGTAAAAATCAATTGTATCGCCCTCCTTAAGAGTAACGATTGCCTTCTTAAATGCGTTCTTCTGGCCCCTGATCAGTCCGGCCTTGGTATAGCGGCTCGAGCGCTTACCTGCATAACGCATCGTATTAACGTCTTCAACCGTAACGTTATACAAATCCTCGACTTCTTTCTTTATTTGGAGTTTGTTAGCCTCAGGACGAACAACGAAGCCGTAACGGTTTGGTCGCTTGTCTGTAATCTTGGTCATCTTCTCAGTGACCAACGGTTTTATTATAAATGCCATATTTACCTTTCTCCTTTTACTTGTTCAAGATTTCATCGATTATCTTCAGCGAGTTTTCAGTCATGACAAGAACATCAGCATCCAAAACCTTATAGGTATTGAGTGATGACGCCATCATAACTTCTGCACGCTGCAAATTTCGAGCCGACAAATATACGTTTTTATTTGATTCCGGCAAAACGAAAAGCAGTTTCTTACCGTCAACTTTAAGATTTTTAGTAATATTTACAAAATCTTTTGTCTTCGGAGCGTCCAAATTGAAATCTTCTACTACAACAATGGCATCTTCCTTAGCCTTATAAGACAAAGCGCTCTTACGTGCAAGAACGGTTACTTTATGGTTCAGCTTAATGCTATAGTCGCGGGGCGTCGGACCGAACACACGGCCACCACCCTTAAGCAACGGAGAATTGATGTCACCACGACGTGCACCACCGCCACCCTTCTGACGGCCAAGCTTACGTGTAGAACCTGCATGCTCACTTCTTTCCTTAGCCTTAGCCGTACCCTGGCGCAAGCTTGCCATGTAACGCTTAACGTCAAGATAAAGAACGTGGTCGTTGGGTTCAATTCCGAAGACAGATTCGTTTAACGTAACCTTTCTTCCGGTGTTTTCACCTTTGATATTTAATACGTTAATTTCCATTATTTCTCAATTAAAACGGTTGAACCTTTGCAACCAGCAACACTACCTTTCACAAGGATGAGGTTATGCTCCGGTATTACTTTTAACACTCTGAGGTTCTGAGTTGTTACCCTATCGCCTCCCATCTGGCCTGCCATGCGCATTCCCTTGAAAACCTTTGCAGGATAAGAACATGCACCGATTGAACCCGGCTTACGCGCACGGTCGTCCTGACCGTGAGTGCTTTGGCCTACACCGCCGAAGCCATGACGCTTCATTACACCTTGGAAGCCCTTACCCTTTGACGTACCTACAACGTCTACGAAGGTAGAATCGTTGAAGATATCAACGGTGATTACGTCACCAAGGTTGTACTCTTCATCAAATTTGAACTCGGCCAAGTGTCTCTTCGGTGTTGTTCCAGCCTTCTTGAATACGCCCATCATAGGCTTTGTGGTGTTCTTTTCCTTTGCTTCACCAAAGCCTAATTGAACAGCCTTGTAACCGTCCTTCTCAACGGTCTTGACCTGGGTAACAACACAAGGACCAGCTTCGATAACAGTGCACGGCACATTCTTGCCGTCGGCACTGAAAACGGATGTCATTCCGATTTTTCTTCCAATTAATCCTGGCATTTCAATTAATATTAAAAATTATACTATACTTTGATTTCAACCTCAACACCGCTCGGCAACTCAAGTTTCATGAGTGCATCTACTGTTTTAGCCGTAGAGCTGTAAATGTCTATAAGGCGCTTGTAGTCGCTCAATTGGAATTGCTCACGCGATTTCTTGTTTACGAAAGTACTACGGTTTACGGTGTAAATTCTCTTGTGTGTCGGCAGTGGAATAGGACCGCTTACAATAGCTCCTGTTGCCTTTACCGCCTTCACGATCTTTTCTGCTGACTTGTCTACCAATTTGTGGTCGTAAGACTTCAGCTTGATTCTGATTTTCTGACTCATGTTTTTTAATTTATTATTTTAAATTAATTACAAGAGAAGAGGTACGCCCGTTAAGAGTCATTCGCTAACGTGACGCCTCGTTCTCCTGTTTATTTGATTATACCAAATCTACACGGCCCTTGATTTCCTCGAGCACAGCCTTAGCGATCGTGCTTGATACAGGCGCGTGGTGATCATACTCCATAGAGCTCGTTGCACGGCCGGAAGTAATGGTACGAAGTGCCGTTACGTATCCGAACATCTCAGCCAACGGAACCATTGCCTTGATTATACGTGCACCGCTACGGGTCTCGTCCATACCTTCTACTTGACCACGACGCTTGTTCAGGTCACCGATTACATCACCCATGTTCTCCTCCGGAGTAACGACCTCGAGCTTCATGATAGGCTCCATCAACACCGGACCAGCCTTAACGCACGCGTTCTTGTAAGCATTGATAGCTGCGATCTCGAATGACAACTGGTCAGAGTCTACCGGGTGGAACGAACCGTCAAGCAACGTAACCTTGAGGCTGTCCATAGGATATCCGCCAAGCACGCCGCTCTTCATTGCAGACTCAAAACCTTTCTGGACAGAGGGGATAAACTCCTTGGGGATGTTACCACCCTTAACCTCGTTGATGAACTGCAATCCGCCCTCTTTGTAATCCTCGTCAATCGGGCCAACGTTTACAATAATGTCAGCAAACTTACCACGACCACCGCTCTGCTTCTTGTAAACCTCACGCAGGTTGACAGTCTTGGTGATAGCCTCCTTATAGTTAACCTGAGGCTTACCTTGGTTACACTCAACCTTGAACTCTCTCTTCAGACGGTCGAGAATAATGTCGAGGTGAAGCTCACCCATACCAGAGATAACGGTCTGGCCACTCTGTTCGTCTGTATGTACAGTGAAGGTTGGGTCTTCCTCTGCAAGCTTAGCAAGACCAATACCAAGCTTATCAACGTCAGCCTGGCTCTTCGGCTCAACAGCAATACCGATAACCGGATCCGGGAATGTGATTGACTCGAGAACAATAGGATGAGCCTCATCACAAAGAGTATCGCCAGTACGTATATCCTTGAAACCTACGCCGGCACCAATATCACCTGCGTCGATAACTTCCATAGGAACCTGCTTATTTGAGTTCATCTGGAACAGACGGCTTACGCGCTCTTTCTTACCTGAACGTGTATTGTAAAGATAAGAACCAGCCTCAACCTTACCTGAATAAACGCGGAAGAATACCAAACGGCCTACATACGGATCAGTTGCAATCTTGAACGCAAGAGCAGAAGTAGGTTCTGTCTCTGACGGCTTGCGATCCTCCTCCTCACCTGTAACAGGATTGGTTCCAACGATGTTAGGAGTATCGAGAGGAGAAGGCAAGAATGCGCATACATAGTCAAGCAAGGTCTGCACACCCTTATTCTTGAATGACGAACCGCAAAGCATTGGGGTGCACTGCATTGACAGTGTTCCTTTACGGATAGCTGCGATTATTTCCTCCTCTGTGATAGAGTTGGGGTCTTCAAAATATTTCTCCATCAGGGCCTCATCGTACTCAGCCGCACTTTCGAGAAGCTTTCCACGCCACTCTTCAGCCTCGTCCTTAAGGTCTTCAGGAATATCGTCTATCTCATACTCAGCGCCCATAGTCTCATCATGCCAATAGATAGCCTTCATTTTGATGAGGTCTACAAGTCCCTTAAAGGTCTCTTCACTACCAATAGGCACAACCAAAGACACAGGGTTAGCGCCGAGAACATCCTTCATCTGGCGGAGAACGTCAAAATAGTCTGCACCTGAACGGTCCATCTTATTGACGTAGCCAAGACGCGGAACGTTATACTTGTCTGCCTGGCGCCATACAGTCTCCGACTGAGGCTGAACACCACCTACGGCACAGTAGGTAGCAACCGCACCGTCAAGCACACGCAAAGAGCGCTCTACTTCGGCGGTAAAGTCAACGTGTCCCGGAGTATCAATCAAGTTAATCTTGAATTGCTTGTTGTCATAGTGCCAATAGCATGTGGTGGCAGCAGAGGTAATGGTAATACCACGCTCCTGCTCCTGTGCCATCCAGTCCATTGTAGCGGCACCGTCATGCACCTCGCCAATCTTGTGAGTCTTACCCGTATAGAACAAGATACGCTCAGAAGTTGTCGTCTTACCGGCATCGATGTGGGCCATGATACCGATATTGCGAGTCAAATGTAAATCTTGCTTTGCCATGTTTCTTTTTACCTAACTATGTTGTTAAAACCTGAAGTGAGCAAATGCACGGTTAGCCTCAGCCATGCGGTGCATATCCTCCTTGCGCTTGAACGCGCCACCCTGATTGTTATAAGCATCCATGATTTCGGCAGCCAGCTTGTCCGCCATGGTCTTGCCACCACGTTTGCGTGCGAAGTTTATCATGTTCTTCATTGAGATGCTCTCCTTACGGTCAGGACGGATTTCTGTAGGAACCTGGAAGGTAGCACCACCGATACGGCGGCTCTTAACCTCTACCTGTGGAGTGATATTGTCAAGGGCAGTCTTCCATATCTCAAGGGCTGACTTTTCCTCGTTAGCCATCTTCTCCTTTACGGTATCCAATGCTTTGTAGAAGATTTCATAAGATGTATTCTTCTTTCCGTCATACATCAGATGATTAACGAACTTCGAGACCTTCTGGTCGTTGTAAACGGGATCCGGAAGGATCACACGCTTCTTTGGTTTTGCTTTTCTCATTTCTCTTTTTGAAATTAATTCTGCATGGGGCTGTTCTCGTTCTTCAGCTTTCCCTCCGGAAACGCTTACTCAACCTTTATAACAAATCTCCAGCAAAACGATGATAAAAATGTCTATTGTGTCCTTTATTTATACTTCCAGGCTAATATTATTTCTTTGCCTTAGGACGCTTTGCACCATACTTTGAACGGCGCTGTGTACGGTTAGCCACACCTGCGGTATCAAGTGTACCACGAACAATGTGATAACGCACACCGGGAAGGTCCTTTACACGACCGCCACGTACGAGTACAATAGAGTGCTCCTGAAGGTTGTGGCCCTCTCCAGGAATGTAGGAGTTGACTTCCTTCTGGTTTGTCAGACGAACACGGGCAACTTTACGCATTGCCGAATTAGGTTTCTTCGGGGTTGTTGTGTAGACACGAACACATACACCACGACGCTGAGGACATGAATCCAAAGCCGGCGATTTGCTCTTGTCAACAAGCGCCTTTCTACCTTTTCTTACCAATTGTTGAATTGTAGGCATTGTTGTTAATTTTTTAGTTATATATTGTTTTTATTATTTTCTTAAATTCCAAGACGGCCAGGACACAGGCCGTATTTGGGCTGCAAAGGTACGAATAAATATTCAAATTACCTAATTATAAAGAATTCAAAAAGCCTATACCTCTATAATATTTAAACAATATAGACTTTATTAAAATAAATTAACTTAAATACAACTGTTTCAACACGCTTTGAAACATACTAAGGCTGCATGAGTTATACAAAGGTATTACAACTACATGTCAGCGTAAAGATATATCCGGCAGCAAACACGCACCAGACTAAGCGCTTGACTCACCCCGAACGGAAGACTAAACTGCTTTAACAAATGTCCGTCCGGGGCAAGTCTTCAGCTATTAAGCTTCGCCCTTATTTATGTTGAAAGGCGCTATCGTTCCCTTTTCCTGCTGTGGCAGTTTGATTTGTCCAAACGCATTCTCGTATCTTACTATATTATCCTTCAGTGCCATAAGCAAGCGCTTGGCGTGTTCTGGAGCAAGAATCACCCGCGACTTTACCATTGCCTTTGGCACACCCGGGAGTATACGGGCGAAGTCGAGTATAAAATCCGAACTTGAATGGGTTATAATTGCAAAGTTGGCATACTCGCCCTGAGCTACTTCCTGCGGCAATTCAATCTGGAACTGCCCTTGTTTGTTATTGTTGTTGTCCATTGTATTTATATATTATAATAAGGTATATTTCATTTATTACTGTACTTTTCGGCCTGCTGGCGTATAAGTTCCATATCGTCAAAATAATTTATCTTCATGGCGTCACGCACATCATGCAAAGTCTGCGCCGCAACCTCACGGGCAGCCTCCGATCCTTTCTTCAAGATATTATACACCTCAGGGATGTCCTGCTCGAACGCGTGGCGGCGCTGACGTATAGGTTCAAGACGCTTATCAAGCACCTTGATAAGGAACTTCTTGCATTTCATATCGCCCAGTCCTCCACGGCGGTAATGATCTTTCAGCTCGTCAAGGGTCTTGTACTCGGGCCAGAACTCGGCAAAATCGTCAGGCGTACTGAATGCGTCGAGATAGGTAAACACAGTGTTACCCTCAACCTTTCCCGGATCCTCTACACGCAAGTGACCGGGGTCAGTGTACATGCTCTTGACCTTCTGCTGCATTTCCTTCGACGAGTCTGACAGGTAGATACAGTTGCCGAGGCTCTTGCTCATCTTCGCCTTGCCGTCAGTACCCGGCAGACGGCAGCACACCGAGTTGGTTGGCAGCATGATTTTCGGCTCCACCAACACGTCGCCGTATATGTAGTTAAAGCGTTTCACGATTTCGCGCGTCTGTTCGAGCATTGGCTCTTGGTCTTCTCCTGCCGGCACGGTAGTAGCCTTAAATGCTGTTATGTCGGCAGCTTGGCTTATTGGATAAGTGAAGAAACCCACGGGAATGCTTGCCTCGAAATTGCGCATCTGTATTTCGGTCTTTACCGTCGGATTGCGCTGCAGGCGCGATACGGTCACCAGGTTCATGTAATACACGGTGAGTTCGGCCAGTTCAGGTATCATTGACTGCACGAAAAGCGTGACCTTCTGCGGATCAAGACCTGCCGAAAGGTAGTCAAGAGCCACCTCAATGATGTTCTGGCGCACTTTCTCCGGATTGTCGGCATTGTCTGTCAGGGCCTGCACATCGGCAATAAAGACGAACATGCGGTCAAAATCGCCCTCGTCTTGAAGCTCAACGCGACGGCGAAGTGAACCTACATAATGTCCGAGATGAAGGCGGCCCGTAGGACGGTCGCCGGTAAGTATGATTTTTCCCATCAATGTTTACGTTTTTGATTATTCCACGTTTTATGATGTGCAAACTTACGAAAAATCCACGAAACAGACAAAAAAGTATGGTTTTAAAAATACAAAGAGGCATATCAGCACCGCACGTTGAACATTAAATAGAGCAACCACAATACTGATTATGCCTTATTCTTTCTTTTTCCGGAGACCTCCAACAGTTTATTTTTTCTTTAAAATACTGTTCACCACACGTATGCTCGACACGAGTTTGTTGGTTGAAGTGAACACGTCAACATTCCAGACATGCGACGAACGGCCACGGTGTATTATTGTGCCCACGGCCCGCACAGTGTCCCCTTCATGTGCCGACGATACATGATTGCCGCTCACCTGCATGCCCACAACAATTTCATCCGGCTGGCAAGAAATCATCGAGCCAAGCCCGGCTACGGTTTCGGCCAGGGCCAGCGTTGCCCCGCCATGCAGAATGCCGAAAGGCTGGCGCGTGCGTTCGTCAACGGGCATGGTGGCCTCTATTCGGTCTTGCGAGGCGTAAGTGTACTGTATGCCGAGATTGCCCATCAAGGCATGGCGCGTCTGCGAGTTCAACATATCAAGCGGTATTTCAGAGGCATGCACCTCGGAAAGAATGAGCTTTTCTACCGCCTGCGCCACACCGTCCTCATCATTTGATGCAGTAACGTAATCGGCGCATATCTTAACCGAGTCTTGCGCGTGTCCCATAGCGACACCTACGCCGGCAAGCTGAAGCATGGTAACGTCAGCTACGCCGTCGCCTATGGCTATCACCTCGTCATGTCCAACGCCCAACATTCCCATAAGCACACCCAAAGTATTGGCCTTGTCTACGCCGAAAGGCACCACTTCAAGGAAATACGGTTCTGACGGGAATACGTCAAGCACACCGGCGAGCCTCCGCTTCCAATGCTTTTCCAATCCAAGCAACGCCTCTTGGTCGTCGCTTACCAACACACACTTGCACGGGCGGAAATCTATTGCTATGGAGAACTCTTCCTCCTCCACTATTTTAAGGTTGTTCAACTGTGCCTCACGGCGAACGTGCGCATTGTCAGCGTTGTCCGTAAGCAACGTACCGCCGTTGTAAGTGAATATCGAAAAACCGTTTTTCCGCGCCTTACGTTCCAGATATGGTATCTGCTCAGGGTTTATGCGACGCTCGAACATCACCTCGCCGCTGTCGGCCTTGACTATCTTGCTTCCGTTGTACGACATTATATAACCGCCGAAGTTGTCCAGCTCAAGCATCTTTGCCAACGGCAACAGACCCGACGTAGGTCTCCCGGAGGCAAGGACGATGCGCACTCCCATGTGCTGCACTTTAACCAGGGCGGACAGCGTACGCTTGGTAATTTGCTCAGCGCTGTTAAGCAGCGTACCGTCGACATCGAGCACTAATAACTTATATTTCATAGTATTCCGTATTTTGGGTTTGCATCCACAAATATAGCGAAAGGTAAGCGCAACGGCAAGAAAAGACAAAGTTTTTTGACATGACATTGCCGAACGGCATCCTATATTCGTGTCAACAAATATACGCAAAGATTACGGAATCCGGTTATATTCTGCCGATTATTTCAGATTAAAAAACGTTTAGAGACGCATTCGTAAAAAAACTATAATCGCACGGCACGGATACCAACATGCCGCAACCCGCGAAACCGCCCTGGAATACATATTCCCGCGGCAGCCTCATCCCTTCAGGTCCGTACCGGCCGGGCGCTGGAATATGCTCAGGCCGAACTCGCGCGCCATTACGACCGCGTAATCGAGCATCGAGCTTTGGAACATCTCAAACGGAGCCCACTCGGTAAACGAGCAGAAACAGTAAAGCTCCACGGGCAGCCCCTCGGGCGTAGGCTGGAGCATGCGCACCATTATCATGAGGTCTTTGTTCACGTCGGGATGGCTACGCATATAGCCTATCATAAAGTCCCTGTACACCTGCGTGTTGCTGACGGGGAACCCTGCGTCGGCATACTGGCTCGCTGACACATAGCCTTTCTCGACGAAACGCGCGATGTCATCGGCCGAACAGAAGCGCACGGTATTTGCGTCGATGTTGACCGACAGCTTCATGCGCCGGCCGCCGGCCGCCCACATGCCGCGCCAGTTCTGGAAACTGTCGCTCACGAGGAGGTAAGGCGGAATGGTGGTTATCGTCTTGTCGAAGTTCTGCACCTTTACGGTTGTGAGCGACACCTCGCGCACATAGCCGTTAGCTCCATACTTCTGCATTGTTATCCAGTCGCCGGGGCGCAGCATGTCGTTGGCCGTAAGCTGGACGCCGGCCACGAGACCAAGGATTGTATCCTTGAAAATCAGCATGAGGATGGCCGCCGAAGCGCCCAGGCCGGCCAGCACGCTTATTGCGCTTTTGTCGATGATAATGCTTATGATAAGTATAAGACCGACGAAGAACGCCAGCAGGTCGAACATCTGGAACACGCCTTTGAGAGGACGGTTGCGCAGCTTTTTGTGCTCCTCGGATATTTCGTAGAGCGAATGGAGGAAGGCGCTGACGAAAAGCAGTGACACCACCACAAGGTATATATTGCACACCTTGAGCAGGAACGACAGCAGTCCGGGCGAATGGGTGAGCACAAGCGGCAGTGCGACATACCAGATTACGGGCGGTATGATACGCCTGAAGGCCCTCATCACACGGTGGTTGAAGATATAGTCGTCCCACTTGGCCTTTGTACGTTCGGTAAGTTTCTGAACCGCCGGCATTACAATAAAGCGGAACACGGCCGTACAAACGTAGGAGAACAGTGCCACGGCAAAGGCCGCGGTAAGCGGATACAGCCACGTCAGCATGCTCTCCGACACGCCTGCGGTATGCCTGAGAAAGTCGAGAATAAATACATCAAAACCGTCCATCGGGGTAGTATTCTTGGTTATTCAGTACGCAAAAATAAGCAATATTATCGAAAAAAGGAAAAAACAAAAGCGAAAAGAAGGCGTCTTGCATGTCACCGCCACTGCGGCACATCACAACCCCGAGCGGATTAAGGCGCATGCCTTGCGCGTCAGTCCGGAGTCGCGCGAGTTGAGGTAGACGTGCCGCCCGCCGCGTGTGACAACCCTTACGAACGGTCCGTCGCCAGAGTATGAATGGAGCGTCAGGCTGCGGCCGTCGGCCGTCTCGAATCGTCCGAGGGCTACGCCGTTAAACGAATAGCCGTTGGTGCGCCGCTCGATATACGGCATTTTGTCGACAAGCATTACCGTTGATATGCTGTCCAAAGGTATTGTCTCGCCATAGCTGCCGCTTATCTTAAGACGTCCGTCGGCCACGGTAACGTCAAGGTCTTGCGTGGAATTGATGAAAATCGGCAACAACGACACTACTACAACCACCGTGACACAGCACAGCGCAAGGGGCAGCACAATCCTATCGCCCATCACCTTGCGCCCTGTCACAGCGCCCGCTACGCCCACCACGAACATCGGCAGCACCAACGAACAGAAGTAAGCCACGTCGGCCGACAGCAGCGCGGACACAACGCCGCCCACGAAAGTAACCGCGGCGGCCACGAAAAGCATGCGCCTGAGCCTGCGCCTCACGACAACGGCACGGTATGGCATGCCCTCTCCCGCCCCATCCTGCGGCTTGCGGGCCTCGCCGAACATGCAGCAGCCCACCTCGAAGAGCACAAACGCGACAATACCCGCAGGTATCAGCATTATCAATACGTCAACAATGTCCATATACCTATCATTTTATTCCATGCGCAAAAATAACAAAATATGTCGAGAAATGCAAACGCAAGAACAACGTTTGGCGGCATGAAGCAGCCCCATTGGCACCAAGCTTGTAACGTACTGACAGCCAACGGCTTTGCGAAAGGCCGCCTTTCGCAAGACAAAAGGCGGCCTTTCAGCGTGCGATTGACGGCCTTTTGGAAGACAAAAGGCCGCCTCTTGCAAACCGACTGGTTCCCATGCTCCCGGCAAACAATATCAAAGCGGCAATTTACTGACAAACCGCCCCGGGACTAAGAGGTTAAACCGACCGAATAAAAAAACATTAAAAATTTTAATAAAATTACGCCTCGTGTGTATATTTATTCTTACCTTTGTGGCAAACAAACTGCATACCTAATATCGAAAGCACATTTCAGATCCGCCAGGATTGCAGGAACAAAGCCGACACGAACTACCATACAGACTAATACCAGGCTACGGTTGCATGGCCGCGGCAGCGTGCCACGATGGCTACAGATGAATACTTTACTTACCACAGTTATATAATTACCTATTCAATTAAACAAACTATGTACAAGAAAAATTTAAAGGCAATCGGCTATGCGCTGATTTTGCTATTGGGATGGGCAAACTGTCCCCTGCCAGTATGCGCGCAGACGGTTAACGAGAGTGTCACGGCTACATGGCCGTTCGACGAGGGCACGGCTGGCCAGACGGCCTCCTTCACGCCCGAGGAAAGCAGTACGTATTTCAACAACAACTATGTACAGGTTGGCTCTAACCTGAGTTATTACAGGGCAAAAGCCGCCAACGGCGATGGCGAACCCGTACAGACAACGTTCCAGCCGGGCGAACAAGACAGCGGCCCGACGGACAACAACGCCGTTGAATTCATGATTGTGCCGAAAACCGGACTCAGTTTCACTCCTACAAAAGTGTCGTTCGTAAGCTCAAAGTTCGGCACTGGTGGCGGCAAGCTTGACATTTCATGGGTCAACTCCGACGGCTCTACCGTAAGTCTGACGACAGGTGAAAGCCCGTCGCGCGAGAACGGCAGCGACCCGAACGAGACTTTCGGCGGACAATACAGCACTCCGTTCAGCTTCAACGTTACCGGAGCGGCAGCTTCGACGGGTGCCTGCGGACTGCGTGTCAACATCTATAGCCTCGGTGCCAATAAAGACCTCGGCTTCGCCAACGTAATAATCGAGGGAACGATAAGCGGCACGATACTTGACGTAAAGCAGTGCAACCTGACCGTACAGGTCAGTCCCGAAGGCGCGGGCACGGTAAACGTTGTGCCCGTAGGCAACGTGTTTGACGAAAATACAGCCCTTACGTTCACCCAGACGCGCAACTTCGGCTACAGGTTTACGGGCTGGAGCGTGTCTGACGGCACTACATCCGAAGAGGCTGAGCTGGCTTACACCATCACCGGCGACGTGACCGTAACGGCCAACTACGAGCGCATTAACACCTACGCCCTTAGCTACGGCGCCACTGGCGGCGGCCGCGACTACATGATAACACCTACACCCGAGCCTACGGAGGTTGAAGGAAAGAACATGTACGAAGAGGGAACGGAAGTTACTCTTACCGCTACGGGCAACTACATTCTCGACTTCTCCAACTGGAGTACAGGCGAGACAACGCCCGAAATAAAGGTTACGATGGACCAGGACAGGAACGTCACGGCTGCATTCGCCGCATCGAAGGACGTCATTGCTGGCTGGGACTTCTATCTCACGGGCAATAACGGCCGTAAAGCCGACTTCTACGCTGACGACAACGACGCCGACGCGCTTGTAATGCGCAACGAAGCGGGCGAAAGCCGGGGCTGGCTTGACCGCAGCGTAGTCTCCGGCGGCGACGAAGGACGCGGCGCGGCAAGAAACTGGCAGACTGACGGGCTCGGCACGTTCTACTGGCAGACACAGGTGAACGCTGCCGCATTCAAGGACATCAAGGTGCATGCGGCGATGATGTTCAACTACAACACACTGTCAAGGCAGGACGTTGAGTGGTCGCTTGACGGCCAGACATGGAACAAAATAGGAACATACGAATTGACAACGGCGAAACAATACGTTGAAAACACGTTCGACCTGCCGGCCGAAGCCAACAACCAGGCCACCGTCTACATACGTTGGAAGGGCGACAAGACGGCTGACTCCATCGGCACAACATCTGACAACGACGGCATTTCGATAGCCGACATATACATAACGGGCACGCCCGAGATAATCAATGACGGCATGGCGCCCAAGCTGGAGAGCACAGTCCCGGCGGAAGGAGCCACCAACGCGTCGGCCAACGGACGCATTGTGCTCAACTTCGATGAAAGGGTTAAGATGGTTGAAGGCACCGTAGCAACGCTCGGCACGCAGGAACTGCAGCCCACGGTGTCAGGACAGACTGTAACGTTCGAGTACAAAGGCCTTGACTACGCCACCCCATACACATTCACATTGCCGGCAAACAGCGTCAGCGACCTTACCGACAACTTCATCACCGACGAGATAACAGTCAACTTCACCACAATGACACGACCTACGGTTACCAAGGCCGAGTTTGACTTCATCGTGCCTGACGACGGCACTATAACCGAAGCGCTGGCTGCGGCAGCCGCGCGCGAGGACGAATCAAAGCGTTTCTACATCTTCGTTAAACAGGGAGAATACGTCATTCCGGCGTCCGAAACATCAAAAGTTGAAGGCACAGACTATCCCCATCCGGCAACGATAGTGAACACGCCAAACGTGTCAATCATCGGCGAAGGCATGGACAACACCTCTTTCGTGAACACGGTTCCATACACAGAGCCTGGAACTACCAACCCGATTGAGGGCCTCGGCAAGTGCGAGACGTTCAGGTTTGAAAGCCAGGCTACCAATATGTACCTGCAAGACGTGACCATCAAGAACGGACTTCAGGACAACACGGGTCGCGGCGCGGCTCTGGAGGACGGCGGAGACAAGAACGTGTTTAAGAACGTTCGCCTCTACGGATACCAGGATACGTACAACTCAAGGAACAACAGCGGGCGTTATTACTTCGAGGGAGGCGAACAACGCGGACGCACTGACTTCCTCTGCGGCGGCGGAGACGCTTACTTCAACGGCGTAACGCTCGTGATGTGCGAGGCCGGAGGTTTTCTCGCAGTGCCCAGCACACCGAAAAAGTACGGCTACATCTTCATGGATTGCACCATCAAAGGCGAAAACTCTGACGTTGACGGCAACTATTCGCTCGGCCGTCCTTGGGGCAACGGTACTCCGATAGCACTCTACATCAACACCAGGATGGAGGCTCAGCCCACTGCGGAAGGATGGAGCGAGATGGGCGACGGATACCCGGCACGCTTCGCCGAGTACAACTCGACAACAGCGTCAGGCACCGTAATCAGCCTCAACGACCGCAAAAAGACTTTCGGCGACGGACATGAAAACAATCCGGAGCTTACCGAAGAAGAGGCCGCTTTCTACACCGTGGCCAACGTAATGGGCGAAGGTGACGACTGGGATCCTACCGCAATGACCGAGCAAGCTTCCGCGCCGACCAACGTTTACATAGAAGGCACACAGCTGACATGGGACGACAACCAGTACGTTCTCTGCTGGGCAGTATGCAAGGACGGCAAAGTGATTGACTTCACGACCACTCCCGAATATACCGTTGACGACGCATCAGCCACTTACTCGGTACGCGCTGCCAACCAGATGGGCGGACTCGGCGAAGCAACCGTTGCCGAAATATCGACCGGAATAAACGAAATTGACGGCACGGAAACCGGCGAAGCCGTAAAGACCGAATACTACAGCATTGACGGAGCACGTGTAAGCAGCACCACCCGCGGCGTAGTGATAGAGGTGAAGACCATGGCCGACGGCAGCAAGACGACCAAGAAAATCATTAACAAATAACCGTTTACATAATCCGGCCGTGCCGGCATGGACACCCTCCACGCCCACACGGCCGGAATAAACTTACCTAACAACTTAAAAGAATCAAGAGTATGCTAAAGAGAATTTTACAATCGCTGCTGACAGTAATGACGTTATTCGTCGCCGGCAGTATTCAAGCACAGACTCCGGCCTTCCCCGGAGCGGAAGGTTTCGGCCGGTACACCACGGGCGGACGTGGCGGTACGGTGTATCATGTCACCACGCTTGAGGACACGGGAACACAAGGTTCCTTGCGCTGGGCATGTAACCAAGAGGGCACACGTACAATTGTTTTCGACGTTTCGGGCACTATACACCTTAAATCAGAGCTAAGACTGAGACATGAGAACGTGACAATAGCCGGACAGACGGCGCCGGGCGACGGCATTTGCATAGCCGACTATCCGTTTGTAATCTCGACTGACAACGTCATCATACGCTTCATCCGCTTCCGCTTGGGCAACAAGGAAGTGGCCAACCATGAAGGTGACGGTCTTGGTGGCATGGATCTTGAGAACATTATCATCGACCACTGCTCAGTAAGCTGGAGCATAGACGAATGCCTTTCAGTCTATGGAAGCAAGAACTTAACAGTGCAATGGTGTATAGCATCGCAAAGCCTGCGCGAGGCAGGACACTCAAAAGGCCGTCACGGATACGGCGGCAACTGGGGCGGTTCAGGCGCTTCGTACCATCACAACCTGATAGCCCATCACGACTCACGCACTCCGCGCCTTGGCCCGAGACCAAGTACACAGACTGACGAGCGCATGGACATGCGCAACAACGTTATCTATAACTGGCACGGCGAGGGCTGTTACGGAGGCGAAGCGATGAACGTCAACATCGTAAACAACTACTACAAGCCGGGGCCGGCAACCGACGGGACGACAAAACAACAGCGCATAGCGAAAATCGGAATACGAACAACCGACTATTGCACAGAAGACGACGGCAGCTGGAACGAATGGCAGCCGACATGGCACAAATGGGGAACGTTCTACGTCAACGGCAACGTAAACCCTGCACAACCCAACGTAACGCAAGACAACTGGACATACGGAATATACAACCAGTTTGACGATAACAGCGAACTTGACAACATGCTTACGAACGAGGCGAAAGAAGAAATGCGCCTTGACGCCCCGATTACGTTTACCAACGTTACTACACACTCAGCCGAAGACGCCTATGAGCGGGTACTCGAATACGCCGGAGCCTCACTACGCCGTGACTGGGTGGACGAGCTGATAGTAAATGACACCCGCAACGGACAGGCTACCTGCACAGGTACCAAGAGCAACATTCCCGGCATTATCGACTCGCAGGACGACCTGAAGCAGGCATTCACCGATGAGGGCGACGACTGGAGCGCATGGCCCGAACTCGAAAGCGAGCCAGCACCGACAGATACCGACCAGGACGGAATACCCGATGAATGGGAAGACGCCAACGGACTTGACAAGAACAATGCCGCAGATGGCGCCACGATAGGCGCAGACGGATACTCCAACCTTGAAAAGTACATGAACAGCCTTGTACAAGACATCATGGACGGAGGCAACGAAGGCGGCACAATGCTCAGCGGTAACGAAGAGTATGATGGCGAAGGCGGCGGCGACGAACCGTCACAGAGCGTAGTATATGTATTGGACAACACCACATACACCACGTCTTCAGCAGACGGATATACATGGAACTTCAACAACGGGTTCAGCGTAAGCAACGAGGCCGGCAAGGCATACGGCAAAGAAAGCGGAACAGACCTTGTAAAATACTCGGCCGAACAATTTACGATAAACATTCCCGAAGGCAAGAAAGTGACCAAAGTCAGCTTCTACGGATACAACAAATATGCAGACAAAGACAGCTACATTGCAGAGCTTAACGGACTGGAATACGGCGAGACAGACTATGTTTTCCCGGCGAAGGACAACGACCAGGCCGTTTACAGAACTCATGACATAGAGCTGGCGACACCTGCCGAAGGAAGCATGACGTTCACAATCAAGGGTAAACAATGCGCCCTGATGATAAGCCTCTACACCGACATATCAACAGGTATCAGCGACATCACAGTTGAACGCAAGCCCACAGGCAAGATATACAACCTGCAAGGCATGGAGGTCAAGGAGCCTTTGCGCCCCGGAATATACATCCGCGACGGAAAGAAATTCATAAAAAGGTGAGAAAGTGAGACGGTGAGAGAGTGAGGACGGGCAGAAAAGGCCTGCCGGGATGCACCTATACAACCGTCGGAACAGAACACCGAACGCCATTAAAAACAGACAGTTAAAGCCGTTAAGGCAATGCGTAAGAGCCGTCCAAACGACATGTTTGGACGGCTCTTTTTACATCCTGCCAACTGTCTGATAATCAACGGCTTTGCGAAAGGCCACCTTTCACCTTTCAAAAGACGGTCTTTTAGAGAACAATAGGCCGTCTTTCAGAAAGCAAAAGGCCGCCTATTACGGTTCATCAGCAGTTCAGGTGTATTACAACGAACAGCAAAAAGTCCTCAAAGATGTTGGAATTACAATACATACTTTATCCAACTAATCGGCGAATAGCCCCATCCTGGAAATCAACTGATTTCCGTGTGCATGACAGACGACCATATTATCGTACGCATGTAAGCAACGGTTGCCATTTACGCAGCCAAGAATCATCATGCCACAAAAAAATTGCAGGACACGATATCGTGTCCTGCAAAATCTGTATTAACAACTAAAAAGTGATAATTACTTCACAATCACCTTGCGTGTTGTTCCGTCAGACATCTTAACGATGTTCACACCCTTAGTCGGAGCAGCCAGCAGCGTGCCGTCCAATGAGTAGCGTGCAACTTCAGTTGCGTTCTCTTCTTCAGTTGTAATATTTTCAATACCTGTCGTATAAGCTGCAATTTCCTTTTCATCAGCGTTTACAATCTCGCCCGTCTCGGTATTGATAAGCATTGCAACAACCTTCAGCTTAGACTTGTCTTGGATAAGTTCGTTGCCCAAATAATAGCCTTGTATACCGTTAGAAATATCAAACGTCGTAGTTGCCGTCTGCTTTTCTTCCATTACAATCGGAGCTTTCAAAGTCGGTTCCGTTGGCATAAGGTTCTGCGAAGCCAGTGTTACGTGGTCATAAACCATATCCTTTACATATACACCTTGCAAAGGACCATATCCCGGTATATTAACCGCATCAACCTCTCCCTTTGTCAGCCATGCATCAAGATAAGATTCACCTGTAGCCATATTGCCATACATATAACTGCTACCGTTATATTGCCACCAGTAATACTCACTGCCTTGCAGACCGTCGCTCAACAGTACATAAGCCAATGCATAAGGTGCATCGTCACGGTTATAAAGGAAGGTAACGTCTGTGTTTACGTTAATCTCCGTTTGGTTTTCGTTCCACTGCGGACTTACCGCAACCTCTGCCTCGGCTGCCACACGCAGGGCCTCAAAATCGTCAAGTATGCCTAAGTACGCCGATCCTGAACCGTAATAAGGATCAAACAGATACATATTACCCGTTCTATTCAACAATGCGCTTGGAACACCAAGTGAAATTTGATTAGCCTGGAAATATCCAGTCATATCATCGTATGCAACTGTCTCCATCGGGTCTTCATAATTCACTGAAACGTGCGGAGATATGCCTATGAACTCGTCGGGATACGTGTCAGCCAAAGCAGCCATGCCTGCATAGCCTCGCGGACAATTCGGACAACCGGTACCCGTGAATTCCTCAACTACTATCTTCTTAGCCACATTCCTTGATACAATCAGCAACGAGCCTGTGGCAGAAAGCACGCTCTCATTACCCTCATTGGCTTGACCGTTGACTTTGGTTATAGTAATTTCCTTGTTGAAAGAGCCTGTCTCACTTCCGGCCTCAGTTTGGAATGTAACATTTGCCATCTCATAAAACATTGCTGGTTCATCAAGCGTCACAGTATTCTCTTCTGAAACTTCGCCCGTAGTAACATCTTTCACTGTGTAGCTCAACGAAGAGATATCGTTTACACCAAGGTTTTTCACAGACAGACGTACATTTGCCTTACCGTCCTTTGCTGCAACGACCTTGAAATCAGTGTCATTCAATGTAACGGCGTTACCCAAGAAGTTGTCGCCAGACAATTGGATCATGGTCAACAAGTTGCCTGATCCGAAACCGTACATGGTATCCCAACCAGTGTCTTCGCCTTCGATTGTCATGTTCATAAAAGCGCCTCCCTCAATATCGTCGCCGCCATCAAAAGCAACAGGATACAGTCCATAATCAGACTTAAGATCTGTCACGTCAAACGAATAGCCGACATAGCAACCTCCCTCAGGAATTGTATAATTCTCAGGCATTGCCAAAAAAGGCTCTCCCGTGGTCAACAGGTCACCGGTAACGGTGACGTCGGTAATATAATCACAAGTGCTTGCGTTTACGGTAGTCGGCAACTGGTCTGCAATCCAACACTTCACATTGCCAACGCAACTTCTATCCACTATGTAAGAAGCAATGATGTCAATCTTGTTTCCTGCAAATTTGCCAGGTACAAAAATGGCACAATCATAATGAGAGGCATAGTTATTACCACCACCAATCAATCCTATACTGCTACCATAAGCATAAGTAAACACCACACCGTCAGTGCTTGCACGAGTAGCAGGAGCTTTCATCATCACATTATTATACTTGTGAGGAAAAGCTTTCTCGTATTTCTGCAACTTCTGGGCATTTGCCAAGCTACAGAAGGCAACGAGAACCGTTACTAAAGAAAGTAATTTTTTAACCATAACACATTAAGTTTTAAAGGTTAAACATTAAGTTAATAAAATACATATTAAGGTTGTTATCTTAATAATTTCTTTTCAGTTGTGCCATCTGAATACTTAATTATGTTTATTCCTTTCTGCTGGCAGTCAAGTTGTTGACCACCAAGAGTGTAGTATCCTACGACTGTTTTATCTGTTGATGTCTGCACATCGTTTATTCCTGTCGGGTCTGAATAAACATAGTTTACAGTTATCTCACTGCCGCCTTGTATCGAATACTTCACGTTGAAACTGCCATAATTACCAGTTCTAACCCTCAACCATTCTGACTGGGTATCCTTTGTCTCACCTGCCGCAAGAGTAACTGCATCACAATCTATGACATCACTTATTGGATATTCAGCTACTCGTTCATTTATCGGAACTGGCACACAATCGCCAAAACCGCATATCTGGAACTGGCCTGACGGCATGTTTTCTATTGAACAACTTACGGCGCACGAAGTTGAAGAGTTTGTCATGTTTTTAACATATACACCTGAATGAATGGTTCCGATTCCCGTAATACTTGAAAACTCAATATTGTCACGCACTACAGTAGAACCTGCTGGTATAACGTTACCACCAGCATCGACAAATTCAACAGTATTTCCTTGTGCAAAAACAGCTAAACCTGCCAATAACGCAAAACAAAGTGTAAAGATTCTTTTCATATTGATTTTATTTGTTTAAATAATTATTCCTCATCATTATTATTCATTATCGCAGCTTTTACTACTTGCTGTACTCCACTATCATTGTAAACAAAAGCCACAACCGAGACATTTTCAGGATTCCAATCTGTCGGAATGTCATACGTAAAAGTGTTAGTCACGCTTTCACCCTCGCCCAAATTGAAATCATCACCCCACGTTCCGTTTACAGCAGCACGGAAAACGTGATTGTGTACGTAGTTCATGTTCTCACTTCCGTCAAGCATTGTTTGAAAGGCTGTTATCCCATCCTCTACAAGCCAAACCTGAAGTTTGCCGGACGTTGTACCATTTGTACCAAGCGACGACACGCTGATATCAAGCGTTCTACTGCTTTCGTCATAAGCATTACTTATCTCCATTGACAACGTTGCCTGCTTTGAAATCTCATTTCGCACCGAAGTTGCCCATTCACTCCATTGCAATATGCCTGATGAACGGTTGATAATACCTGCAGGTTGCGTTGTTATACCCCAATGATAGAAATACTCATCGCCCGTTTCCGTCAACAAACCTATATTATCTCCAAAGCCCTCGAATCCTGTAGGACCGCTATGTATGCCCACCGCGATTATTACCGAGTCACCATAATCAGATATAAGACTTTCTATTTCCGCAGCAGCGGTAGGACAGTTGGGACAAAGTTGGCCCGTGAAATCTTCCAACAGAATCGCACGGTTTACGTCCGCGGGTTTCACGTAGATAAACCTCTCGTCCTCTGAAATGTCGTTGCAGGCGGCAAAGGCAAGGGTTAAAACACAGATGGCAGTGCTATATATAAGTTTCAGATGTTTCATTTTTGTTAGAAATTATAATTGTAAGAGAGTGTAAAACCACGACTCGAGGGCACACGGCGGCATACTCCGCCGGCACAGTTCCAGCCTTCACGTGTGCGTCCGTAGCCTAATTGCACACGGTGTGAACCGTGATTGTAGGAAACATATCCCTGGTAATAGTGAACGTTTGTTCTGCCGCTATTGTACATATCGGCCACGGTAAACATCCAGTGGGGCAGGAACGACAGCTCCAACAGTCCGTAGAGCCAGTCGCCGTCGTCATCGTCAGTGCTAAGGTATTGCAGCTCGCCGCGCAGTGTCAGCTTCCTGTTTATGCGGTATTTTGCATCGGCAATGAAGATGTCAGAGTGCACCATGCCGCCCTCTCCCTCAACGATGGTCTGGTTATAAAACTGGTTCATGTACATGAGGTTAAGCCTGAACGCACGAGAGAAAGGCTTTTCGATCTGGATGTTGAAGTCCTGGTAGTAAGTCTCGTCACCCCATTTCCAGAACGCCGAGCCGTAGCCGTCAGTGCCGCTGAACGTGCCGTTATAAGAATTTACGGCATGGTTGTTGCGGTCAATGGCGTGTACATGCGAGAAGTTAACCTTCACGTTCATTCCATATTTTCCTCCAAGGGCGGTATTTCGCTTGAAACGGTATCCCAGTTCGGCCTGATATGCCCACTCGCCGTTAGGCTGCGTGGCATACGGATAGAGCGCCGCGAGGGCGTAAGTATGCTCCGTCGTGAAAGCCGGCAGGTGGTTGATTGACGAGGCTATGGCGCTGGTCTCGCCCCTACGGCTGCGGAACACCATAGCGTCGCTACGCTTTGCCTGCACCAGCAGGCTGAGTCCGCTCTTTGAATACGAGGCAGACAACATGGCGACATTGCCCTCACGGTAGATGTAAGGATAGCGTCCGTCAAAGGTCGGGTCTTGTCCTTTCCACGCATATTCGGCAAGAATGTTGAAGCCGCCTTTCTGAAGGCTCGCCCTTACGTCAAACGCATTGACAGACGTAGGGAAATTAAGCTTGTGTGAAGTTCCGATAACAAGGTCTTCGTCTTTCTCATACTTGTTCACCCACGAAGCCCCCAAGGTAAGGTAAGTGCCCTTATCAGAAAGAGCCTTGAACCATTGGTCGAAGTTCAATTCGAGGTCGGCGCCAGTCACCCAGCCGTTGTTGTGCGCCCAGAAACGGCGCTGCTTGCCGGAGAGAATCTTAGCCGTAACACCCTTGACAGGACGAACGACGAGGCGTCCGCCAAGTAGTGAGTTGTCAATACCAAGAGTGCGCTCCTCGTATGTACGGAGAATGAAGCCCGAACCGAACTGTTCGTAGAAGTTACCCAACGTCAAATCCCATGATTTAAAGTGTGCCTTAACATACACATAAGGGACACCCCAGCCCTTAAACCCTTTCTCGTCGTAGAACGTTGGCAACGGGTGTTTAACGAACTCGAAACGTGCGCCGGCGTCAATGTGCTCGCTCGTGACGTTCACGTCTGCATAGGTATTGGTCAGTCCCCATTCGTTATACCCCTTGGCGTTGATAGTTTTATCCTCTTCAGGTATGATAATGTCGCTCTGTATACTTCCGCTTACGTTAATCTTGTTGCCCCCGTCGTCTTGCGCGGCTGAGCAAACAGGCATGGCTATGGCGGCCAGCAGGCAGAGCAGCTTGCTCGATGTTGTTGCCATCAGTGGTTTCTCTCTAATTAAAATGAATATTCTTAAATCCCGATTGCAGGCTTATTTTGCCTGAAGCTCCCTCACTTTTTCTATAAGTTCTTCTTCAGCGCCTTCTACGTAGCCGTTATGGCGATAGGCGATTTTTCCGTTACCGTCTACTATTATAGTATAAGGTATTGTCTGGACCCCGAGTGAACGCTTGAAGTCACCATTCGGATCAAGCAGCACGTCGTATGTCCATCCGTGGCTGTCGACCAGCGGTTTCACCTTATTTACGTTCTGGGCCTGGTCAATCGACACGGCGATAACCTTCACGCCAGTCTCGGCCTGCCAGTCTTCATACACTTCACTGATGGCTGTAAGCTCTCGGTTGCAGGGCTTGCACCACGTAGCGAAAAAGTCTATTATAAACGGCTTACCGTTGTTTGAAAGCGTATCAGTCCTTACAGTCTTACCGTTGATATCTTTCAACGTTACCGAAGGAATCTGGGCTTCAGCCGCAAATGAAAAACTGAAAGCTAAGACAAATGAGATAAAAAACTTTTTCATGTCTAAAGTGTATGATAAGTTAATAAAAAATTACGGATTTCATCAAAATTCAAAATTGTTACATTTCACAAGCAAATATATAAAATTCATAAAAAGAAGCATATAAACATACAGTTAATTTTTACTAACAATCGCAGCAATAATTGGGTGTAAAAGAACAGTTTAATCATTAAAATCCCGTTAAACATCTAATAATCAGAGATTTAGAGCAGACATACATGCGTTGACTCATATCAAACGTTGAAAGGGCAAATCGTTGTTAAATACCAATAGTATTATTTTATTTTAGTAAAAATCCCAAACTTAGCCGACATGCAAAATAGTAAAATATACCGAAAAAGACTAACGTAAAAACAACTTTGGCCAACATTCTGCAAGTCCGATTACAACAGGTGGTGACAGCCTGATAATCAACGGCTTTGCGAAAGGCCGCCTTTTACCTTCCAAGAGACGGTCTTTTAGAGAACAAAAGGCGGCCTTTCAGCGTGCGGTTGACGGCCTTTGGGTTTCATCCGCAAATGTGTTGGATGAGCCGCCTTTGGCAATGCGGCACACAACCATTACGATTCCAGACGAAAACCTAACAAACCCACTACGAGAAATGCATGTTTAACGTTTTTTTACTCTCCATGATTATGTTTCTGCAAAATAATTAATACTTTTGCACCGCAAATCAGAATTATCTGACAAGGAGATTACATTACCTCGGCAATTCGGCATGGCCGTTGTAGCCATGGCTGAAAGTAATGGGACGGCTCTTCTCCTTAAACACAGACGAAAACATCTGCGTCCCGTCTTGCAGAATTAACATGGACTGAACCCACAGGTTTAGAGGGGTGAGCCAAGTATAATTCTATGCAATTGACAGGAAGATTTGCCGCAGTACACACGATTGCACACATTCTCACGACACACGCACCGACGACCGCCAATGGCTGTCGGGCAACTCACTGCGCACTTAACCAACCAAATAATCATATATTCAACAAAAAACAAAAAATCATGAAGAAGTTAAATCTGTTTTTCATGGCCATGACCATGCTGTTCATGGCCGCAAGCCTCACAGCCTGCAGCGACGATGACAACAACGGCGGAGGAGGAGGAGCTGATCTGCCCACTCCGCAATACGAGCAGGTAAGCGGCAAGTACGCAATCACATCGGAAGGTTCTCCTTACGAGAGTATCGAACTAAGCGCCAGCGGCAACTACATCGTGACGAGAAGCTATGGCGGATACAGCCTTGCGACACAGGCAGCAGGCACGGCAAGGAAATCAATGTTGGGCATGACTGCCGACAAAAACGCCACACGCGCCACGAGCGACGGCTACTACATTTACGGTACATTTACCGACCTGGGCAACAACGAATACGCCCTTGAGGGCTTCGGCACCATCAAACTGGTGTATAGCGGCAGCAACGTGACGGACATTGAAGTTACGACCAACGGCACTACGCAGACATACACCGCCGAAAAAGCGGCGACTATGGGCGATGACGACATGTCCAACGCCCTGTGCCGCACGTGGAAGGTGGAGAAGGTGCGCGACAAATACCTTGACAAGGGAACCGGCGAGGAGAGCGACGTGACAGTGACACCGGAGAATCCCGGCGAGTTTGGCAGCGACATGGGCAGCGAGGTAATGTTCTCAAAGTCAGGCACATACCTCATCATGCGCCTTGACGGTTCTATCGACATAGCCGAGTGGAGATGGAAAGACCGCGGCGCAGGCCAACTGTACTATGCGTGGGATGGCGAATGGACGGGCGACTACGCCACGATAACATTCGACGGCAACAGGGCAGTAGTGCATGACAAATGGGAAGACGAATACGGACGTGACGAGTCGTGGACTTACCTCGTAGCCGTAGACGCCCCTGAAACGCCCGGCACAGACCTGCCCGAAGCACAGTCGCCACTGGCAAACGTGTTCACCGGCAAACTGCTCAAGCAGATGGGCGACGACCAGTTCTTCTACGAAAACGGATTCCTGACGAAAATTGTAAATGACTACGAGACCGTAACTTTCCGCTACAACTACATCACCAATCCCGATGCAGGACTGCCTGACGTGCAGGTAATGGACGGCGACGAGGTGGAATACGAAGTGGAGCTTAACGAACAGGGCTTCGCCGAGCGTGTGCACGGAATGAAATACGACGACATAAGCATATTTACGTATGACGAAGACGGACATATTATCAAGATAGACGACGGACGCGAAGGACGCATGTACACCCTGACATGGGAGAACGGTAACCTCGTAAAGATGACATATACACGCGAAGATGAGCCGACCGCTAACTGGGCAGACGTTTACGAGTACGACGGACAGCCTAACACGAACAACATCATGCTGTATTACAAACTGTTCGACATCGACCTGGACGAGATACAGAACCTCTACTATGCAGGTCTTTTAGGCCGTTCTACAGCTCAACTGCCCGTAAAGCAAACGGATACAGACGGCAGCTATGAAGCCATTTACGTTTGGAGCGAAAACGGGTACACGAGCCTTGAAGAAGGCGAAACCATGCAACCGGGTGACGAACCCGAAGTAAAGTTCAGCTTCTACGACTGACATGACATGTAAAATAGTCCCTGCCGGCCATCTCGCCTGATAAATCAACGAAGGCAAGAGATGGCCGGTCATGGTCTATCAATACAGGGATTCACGAACAATATACTAACATTACAATAACAGATAAGGGCTGCACGGAAAATCCGTACAGCCCTTATCTGTTTATATAGCGGAAACTTATTCAGTCTCTACCTTTTCTTTCTCGCTGTAGTCAATGACGTTCTTACGGTTGGCCTGCATGCGGTCGTAGTCCTCTCGCGAGCCTACGATAATCTTCTCGAACTCGCGCAGACCGGTACCTGCAGGAATGAGGTGGCCGCAGATAACGTTCTCCTTCATTCCCTCAAGATAGTCTACCTTGCCACGGATGGCAGCCTCGTTGAGCACCTTAGTCGTCTCCTGGAACGAAGCGGCAGACATGAAGCTCTTGGTCTGGAGAGCTGCGCGCGTGATACCCTGAAGTATCTGTGTTGACGTAGCGGGCACGGCGTCACGCACCTGAACGATCTTCAAGTCACGGCGCTTCAGCGTAGAGTTCTCGTCGCGCAGTTTGCGTGCGGTAACAATCTGACCCGCTTTCAGGGTCTCGCTGTCACCTGCGTCAACAACTACCTTCTTGCCCCAGATACGGTCGTTCTCCTCTGCGAAGTCGAGCTTGTCGACGATTTCCTGCTCGAGGAACGTTGTATCACCCGGATCGTTAATCTGCACCTTACGCATCATCTGGCGCACGATAATCTCGAAGTGCTTGTCGTTAATCTTAACGCCCTGCAGACGGTAAACGTCCTGCACCTCGTTAACGATATACTCCTGAACAGCGGTCGGGCCCTTGATGGCGAGGATGTCGTTAGGAGTAATCACGCCGTCAGACAGCGGTGTACCGGCACGAACGGCGTCATGCTCCTGCACAAGGATTTGCTTGGACAGAGAAACAAGGTATTTGCGCTGTTCGCCAGTCTTTGACGTAACGATAATCTCACGGTTACCACGCTTAACCTTACCCATTGTAACCTCACCGTCGATTTCGCTGACAACAGCTGGGTTGGACGGGTTACGTGCCTCAAACAGCTCGGTAACACGGGGAAGACCTCCGGTGATGTCGCCGGCCTTACCTACTGTACGCGGAATCTTGACGAGCGTTGCACCGGTCTTGACAACCTGTCCGTCCTCAACGACAACGTGTCCTCCCACAGGGAAGTTATAGGTACCTACCACTTCACCGCTCTCGTCAATAATATCACAGGTCGGAACCTTGCTCTTATCCTTCGACTCGGTGATGATCTTCTCGGTAAGACCTGTGGTGTCGTCGGTCTCGGAGTGGAATGTCACGCCGTCAATAACATCACGGAACTTAAGTTTACCGGCATATTCGGTTACGATAACGGCGTTGAACGGGTCCCAGCGTGCGATGATGTCGCCTTTCTTAACTACAGAACCTCCCTTGAAGTAAAGAGAACTACCATACGGAACGTTCAATGTAGAAAGTACGATGTTCGTATGCGGGTCGACAAAACGGATTTCAGCCAGACGGCTTACAACCATCTCGCACTGAACCTCGCCATTCTCTCCCTGCTCAACAAACGGAACAGTACGAAGCTCGTCGAACTCGATACGGCTGTCGTTCTTGGCAACGATAGACGCGTTAGCTGCAGCGTTGGCAGCCACACCACCGGCGTGGAACGTACGGAGGGTAAGCTGTGTACCGGGCTCACCGATAGCCTGCGCGGCGATGACGCCTACGGCTTCACCCTTCTGTACCATGCGACTGGTAGCCAAGTTGCGTCCGTAACACTTCATGCAGACGCCTTTCTTGCTTTCGCATGTGAGCACCGAACGAATCTCGACACTCTCAATCGGGCTGTCCTCAATGGCCTGCGCAATAGGTTCGGTAATCTCCTCACCGGCAGCAACGATAAGTTCGCCGGTCGTAGGATGTATAATGTCGTGAACGGAAACACGGCCGAGAATACGCTCATAGAGCGAAGATATAACCTCATCACCGTTCTTCAATGCCGTACAAACAAGACCACGGAGCGTACCGCAATCCTCCTCGGTAATAATAACGTCATGCGATACGTCAACAAGACGACGGGTAAGGTAACCTGCATCGGCTGTCTTCATAGCGGTATCAGCAAGACCCTTACGTGCACCGTGGGTAGAGATGAAGTATTCGAGCACGCTCATACCCTCCTTGAAGTTTGAAAGGATAGGGTTCTCGATAATCTGCGCGCCTTCGGCACCTGCCTTCTGCGGCTTGGCCATAAGTCCACGCATACCTGCCAACTGACGTATCTGGTCCTTAGAACCACGGGCGCCGGAGTCAAGCATCATGTAAACGGCGTTGAAACCCTGGTCGGCTTCGGTCATCTCTTTCATCAAAACATCACCAAGCTCGTTGTTTACGTGCGTCCAGGCATCGATAACCTGGTTGTAACGCTCGTTGTCAGTGATGAATCCCATGTTGTAGTTGTCGGTAATCTGGCGAACTTCCTCGTTACCTTTCTCCACAAGGGCAACTTTCTCCTTCGGTATGATGATATCGTCAAGGTTGAACGAAAGTCCTGCCAAGTATGCCATGCGGTAACCCAGGTTCTTGATACCATCAAGGAACTCACAGGCACGCGCAAAGCCAACGGCCTTGATTACATCTGCAATGATGTCGCGAAGACTCTTCTTTGATATAATCTTGTTGACGAAACCTATTTCATCCGGCACAATGCCGTTTACTATCACACGGCCGACAGAAGTTTCTATCATGTGGCTGTAATAGTTGCCGTCCTTGTCTACATCCTTGACAACGACCTTAACTTGAGCGTGAAGATCACACTTGCCCTCATTATGGGCTATGATAGCCTCTTCCGGCCCGTAGAAGGTCAGTCCTTCGCCCTTTGCCCCGGGACGTATCTTAGTGATATAATAGAGTCCAAGCACCATATCCTGTGATGGCACAGTAATAGGAGCACCATTAGCCGGGTTAAGGATATTATGGCTCTGGAGCATGAGGATTTGCGCCTCAAGCACAGCCTCGTTGCTCAACGGGAGGTGAACAGCCATCTGGTCACCGTCGAAGTCAGCGTTAAATGCTGTACATGCCAACGGATGCAACTGGATTGCCTTGCCTTCGATAAGTTTTGGCTGGAAAGCCTGTATACCGAGACGGTGCAGTGTAGGCGCACGGTTGAGAAGCACAGGGTGACCCTTCATTACGTTCTCAAGGATATCCCAGATTACGGGCTCACGACGATCGACAATCTTCTTCGCGCTCTTGACGGTCTTAACTATACCGCGCTCGATGAGCTTACGGATGATAAACGGCTTGTAAAGCTCGGCTGCCATCAACTTCGGAAGACCGCACTCACCCATCTTCAGTTCAGGACCGACGACGATTACAGAACGTGCAGAATAGTCGACACGCTTACCGAGAAGGTTCTGGCGGAAACGTCCCTGCTTACCTTTCAATGAATCAGAGAGTGATTTCAACGGACGGTTTGACTCGCTCTTGACGGCGCTGCTCTTACGTGAGTTGTCGAACAAGCTGTCAACAGCCTCCTGCAACATACGCTTTTCATTACGCAGGATGACCTCAGGAGCCTTGATTTCCATCAACCTCTTCAAGCGGTTGTTACGGATAATAACACGACGGTAAAGATCATTCAAGTCTGATGTAGCGAAACGTCCTCCATCAAGTGGCACAAGTGGACGAAGCTCAGGCGGAGTGACAGGGATAATCTTCATTATCATCCACTCCGGCTTATTTATATTACGGCTCGCGCGGAACGCTTCAACTACCTGCAGACGTTTGAGGGCTTCGGTTTTACGTTGCTGTGAAGAATCACTGTTTGCACGGTCGCGAAGCTCGTATGACAGAGAATCAAGGTCGATGTTCACGAGCAAGTCGTAAATAGCCTCGGCACCCATCTTGGCAACGAACTTGTTGGGATCAGTGTCGTCAAGATATTCATTGCCGTCGGGCAGGTTGTCCATTATATCAATATATTCGTCCTCGGTAAGCAAGTCCATCTTATGTGAACCGTTCACCTCGATACCCTCTGAATCTTTCCTGCCTTCCATAACGCCGGGCTGTATCACGATGTATTTCTCGTAATAAATCACGGAGTCAAGTTTCTTCGTAGGAAGGCCAAGGAGATAACCTATCTTATTAGGCAGCGAACGGAAGTACCATATATGCGCTACGGGTACGACGAGCTCGATGTGCCCCGTACGCTCACGGCGCACTTTCTTTTCCGTAACCTCTACTCCACAACGGTCGCAGACAATGCCCTTATACCTTATTCGCTTATATTTACCGCAAGCACATTCATAATCCTTTGTCGGGCCGAAGATACGCTCGCAGAAAAGGCCATCTCGCTCGGGCTTGTACGTACGGTAGTTTATTGTCTCAGGCTTGGTTACCTCGCCATAAGAATTTTCGAGGATTTCCTCAGGCGACGCAAGACTGATGGTTATCTTCGTAAAATTACTCTTTATCTTTGAATCTTTCTTGAAAGCCATATTTCTTATGTTGTAATTGTTATGTAAAGAGTTCCTTTATTAGTCAAGAGTTATGCTTAAGCCCAAACCACGAAGCTCATGCAGAAGGACGTTGAGTGACTCCGGTATTCCCGGTGTCGGCATTGGCTCTCCCTTGACAATTGCCTCATAAGCCTTTGAACGCCCTACCACATCATCTGACTTGATTGTCAAAATCTCTTGCAGAACATGGCTTGCACCGAATGCCTCCAATGCCCAGACCTCCATCTCTCCGAAACGCTGGCCACCAAACTGAGCCTTACCGCCAAGAGGCTGTTGTGTAATAAGAGAGTACGGACCGATACTGCGGGCGTGCATCTTATCCTCAACCATATGGCCTAACTTAAGGAAGTACGTGATACCAACGGTTGCAGGCTGGTCGAACGGTTCTCCTGTCTCACCGTCATAGAGGCGCGTAGAACACAGACGCGGCAGTCCTGCCTTATCCGTCCACTCCTGGAGATCATCAAGCTTCGCACCGTCAAAAATCGGCGTTGCGAATTTAACACCAAGACGTTTTCCTGCTGCACCGAGAATAGCCTCGAATATCTGTCCAAGGTTCATACGCGATGGCACACCTAACGGGTTGAGAACCAAGTCTACAGGACGTCCATCCTCAAGGAACGGCATATCTTCCTGACGAACGATTTTAGAAACTATACCCTTATTACCGTGGCGTCCTGCAAGTTTGTCACCTACGCTGATTTTACGTTTCTTGGCAACATATACCTTAGCCATCTGAAGAATACCTGAAGGCAGCTCATCACCGATTGTTATCGCGAACTTGCGGCGTTTCATCTCAGCGTCAAGCAGCTTGTACTTCTTTATGAAGTTCATGATAAGCTTCTGGATGAGTCCATTCGTATGTTCGTCAGAAGTCCAATTGTTTGACTGGATTCCGTCATACTCAAGATTCTTCAATTGAGCCATTGTAAACTTACTGCCCTTAGTTATGATCTCGGCACCTGTGTAATCCTTGATTCCCATAGATGTCTTGTCGTCCGTCAGAGTAAGCAGCTTATCTACAAGAATATCCTTCAGGTCGTCTATCTTGGCTGCGTATTCCTCGTCTATCTTGGCAAGGACAACCTTGTCTTGCTGTTTCGAAGCACGAGTCTTGACTGCACGTGAGAACAGTTTTTTATCAATTACGACACCTGTAAGTGACGGATTGGCCTTCAACGAAGAGTCCTTCACATCGCCGGCCTTATCGCCGAAAATAGCACGAAGAAGTTTCTCTTCCGGAGACGGATCGCTCTCACCCTTAGGCGAAATCTTACCGATAAGGATATCACCAGGCTCGACACGAGCACCTACACGGATAATACCGTTGTCATCAAGGTCCTTGGTTGCCTCTTCACTGACGTTAGGGATGTCACTGGTAAACTCTTCCATCCCTCGTTTGGTCTCACGCACATCGAGTGAATACTCATCAACGTGCACTGACGTAAGGATATCTTCACGAACAACACGCTCGTTAAGCACAATAGCGTCCTCATAGTTGTAACCCTTCCAAGGCATGTAAGCCACAAGGAGGTTGCGACCGAGAGCAAGCTCTCCGTTTTCTGTAGCATATCCTTCAGTGAGTATGTCACCTTTCTTTACCCTCTGTCCCTTATTACAGATAGGACGAAGGTCTATTGTCATATTCTGGTTCGTACGACGGAACTTCGGTATTCTATATTCTTTGAGCGCCGGCTCAAAGCTTACAAATTCCTCTTCCTCAGTCCGGTCGTAGAGAATTCTTATTGTTGTCGCGTCTACATATTCGATAACTCCATCGCCCTCTGCCGTTATCATGGTGCGCGAGTCGACGCATACTTGTCTTTCTATACCAGTTCCTACGATAGGAGCTTCATTGTGCAACAAAGGTACTGCCTGGCGCATCATGTTACTTCCCATCAACGCACGGTGCGCATCGTCATGCTCCAGGAAAGGAATCAGGCCGGCAGCTATTGAAGCAATCTGTTGTGGCGACACGTCCATAAGGTCAACCTGCGACGGCGGAACAACAGGGAAATCAGCATCCTGACGGCATTTTACGACATCACGGATAAACGTTCCGTCATCGTTAAGCGGCGCATTACCTTGGCCGATAATGTGGTCTTCTTCCTCTTCCGCGGTAAGATAAACGATATGGTCATTATCCAAATCAACAACACCGTCCTTAACTTTACGATAAGGAGTCTCGATGAAGCCAAGATCATTAATCTTAGCATAAACACACAAAGACGAGATAAGACCGATGTTCGGGCCTTCAGGGCTCTCAATCGGGCAAAGTCGTCCATAGTGAGTATAGTGAACGTCACGGACCTCAAAGCCTGCACGCTCACGTGACAAACCGCCAGGACCAAGCGCTGACAGACGGCGCTTATGCGTTACCTCGGCAAGCGGGTTTGTCTGGTCCATGAACTGCGACAACGGGTTTGTTCCGAAGAAAGAATTTATAACGCTCGATATTGTCTTCGCGTTTATAAGGTCTGTCGGAGTGAACACCTCATTATCACGCACGTTCATGCGCTCACGTATAGTGCGGCTCATGCGGGCAAGGCCAATCGAGAACTGGTTGCTCAACTGCTCGCCAACGGTACGTACACGGCGGTTGCTCAAGTGGTCGATATCATCTACCGTTGCGTTTGAATTGACAAGCTGTATTAGATACTTGATAATCTCGATTATGTCCTCCTTGGTAAGGATGCGAACGTCCATATCCGTATCAAGCCCAAGCTTCTTGTCTATACGATAACGACCAACCGTACCCAAGTCGTAACGCTTATCAGAGAAGAACAGATTTTGTATAACCTCTCGTGCGCTTGCATCGTCTGCCGGGTCAGCATTTCTCAGCTGGCGATAGATATACAGCACAGCCTCCTTCTCGGAGTTACTGGGGTCTTTCTGCAAAGTATTGAAAATTATCGAATACTTACTTGCAGAATCAGCGTCCTTGTGAAGAAGGATTGTAGACGTTCCACTCTCGAGAATATCATCGATGTTGTCCTTGGTTATCTCAGTCTCGCGCTCCATGATTACCTCATTACGCTCGATTGACACAACTTCACCTGTATCCTCATCTACAAAATCCTCATTCCAGCTCTTCAATACCCTCGCTGCGAGCTTACGGCCGAGAACATCCTTCATGTTCTTCTTTGTAACCTTCACTTCCTCAGCCAAGTCGAATATCTGCAGGATATCCTTATCTGTCTCGAAACCAATGGCTCTCAAAAGAGTAGTAACGGGCAATTTCTTCTTACGGTCGATGTATGCGTACATCACATTGTTGATGTCTGTCGCAAACTCAATCCATGAACCCTTGAACGGAATGATACGTGCAGAATAAAGCACTGTACCGTTTGCATGCACTCCCTGACCAAAGAACACGCCAGGCGACCTATGCAACTGTGATACAACAACACGCTCGGCTCCATTAATTATAAATGTGCCATTATCCGTCATGTAAGGTATGGTGCCAAGGAATACGTCCTGTATGAATGTTCCGAAGTCCTCATGATCCGGATCAGTGCAATACAATTTCATCTTTGCCTTCAGGGGCACGCTATATGTGAGGCCACGCTCCAAACATTCATCAATAGTATAACGCGGCGGGTCAATATAGTAATCCAAGAACTCAAGAACGAAATTGTTTCTCGTGTCGGTTATAGGGAAATTCTCAGCGAATACCTTATACAAACCGTCATTCTTGCGTTCTTCAGGTGGAGTGTCCAACTGCAAGAAGTCCCTGAAAGACTTTAATTGCACATCGAGGAAATCCGGATATGGCATCGGATTCTTCACGCTGGCAAAATTTACTCTGTTATCAACAATTTTTGAAGCCATTACAGATTTATATTACCGTTATAAATGCCACCTTAGAATATTTTGAACGGCTGAAATGATAGTGTTACCAAACTTTGGTGCCGGCCAATATGCGGCGGTGGATGACCGCATAATCAAATAAAGACACAAAAAGGTTAAGACTCTCCGACTGGGAGAATCTTAACCCCTAATATTTCTGTTGACAAAATTATTTCAGCTCAACCTTAGCGCCGGCCTCTTCGATAGCCTTCTTCAGGTTCTCTGCCTCGTCCTTAGACATGCCTTCCTTCAAAGTAGAGGGAGCGCCGTCTACAAGTTCCTTAGCCTCTTTCAGACCGAGACCACAAGCCTCCTTAACGGCCTTAACGACCTGCAGTTTAGCTGCGCCAACCTCAGCGAGAACAACATCGAAAGATGTCTTCTCCTCAGCTGCGGCTGCATCACCACCTGCAGCAGGACCAGCAGCAACAGCAACAGCTGCAGCAGCAGGCTCAATTCCGTACTCGTCCTTCAGGACTGTTGCCAACTCGTTTACTTCCTTTACTGTCAAATTTACCAATTCTTCAGCAATAGCTTTGATATCTGCCATTTTATTCTAATTTTAATGTTTTTAAATGTTAAATGTTTGGGTGTTTAATTATTCAGGACGCTCGCCCAAGGTCTTGAGCACGCCATGGATGGTATGCGCACCTGATTGAAGAGCTGAAACAACGTTCTTTGCCGGAGACTGGAGCAAAGCAACAATCTCTGCGATAACCTCGTTCTTGCTCTTGAGAGCTGCAAGTTCCTCCAACTTATCAGCGCCGACGTAAATGCTTTCCTCAGCATAAGCTGCCTTCAAAGAAGGGATACCCTCTTTTGCATAAGTCTTGAGCATTTTAGCCGGTACATTGGCGGTATTGCAGAAAAGCACGGCGGTACTGCCTTTCAGACAGCCGTACAGAGGTTCATAATCAACATCTGAAGCCTCGAAAGCCTTATGGAGAAGAGTATTCTTCACCACGACCATCTTGATTTCATGCTTGAAGCAATCACGACGGAGCTTGCTTGTTGCGCCTGCATTCAGACCTGTAACGTCAACGAGGTAGAAATGAGCGTACTCCTTAAGCTTCTCGCCAAGTTCAACAACTATAGTATCTTTTACTTCTTTCTTCATCTTACAAAACTTTTAGAGTTATTCAACTGATTTAGGATCAATCTTGACACCCTTACTCATAGTGCTCGAAATAAAGATACTCTTGACGTATGTACCTTTAGCAGCAGCAGGCTTCAACTTAATTACAGTAGAGATAAACTCCTTTGCATTCTGGAATATCTGTTCCGGAGTGAAAGAGACTTTACCTATAGAAGCATGGATAATACCGGTTTTGTCAACCTTGAAGTCTATTTTACCCTGCTTTACCTCTTTTACCGCTTTTGCAACGTCCATGGTTACGGTGCCGCTCTTAGGGTTAGGCATCAAGCCACGCGGACCGAGTACACGTCCCAAGGGTCCTATCTTACCCATGCACGACGGCATCGTGATAATTACGTCAATATCTGTCCAACCACCCTTGATCTTTTCGATATACTCGTCAAGACCAACATAGTCAGCACCTGCCTCTTTCGCAGCAGCCTCAGCATCCGGTGTACAAAGGCAAAGCACGCGGGTTACCTTACCCGTGCCGTTGGGAAGAGAAACAACGCCTCTAACCATCTGGTTTGCCTTACGCGGGTCAACGCCCAAACGTACATCGATATCTACGGAAGCATCAAACTTGGTCGTGGTAATTTCCTTGACCAGTTCGGCAGCTTCTTTCAAAGAGTATGCTTTCCCTGCTTCAACCTTATCAGCTACTGATTTTTGATTTTTTGTCAGTTTACTCATTTTCTTAATTGAAGTTATAAATTATTTACCAGGGAAGTCCCCTTTTACAGTGATGCCCATGCTTCTTGCCGTACCGGCTACAAGCTTCATAGCCGACTCTACCGTAAAACAGTTGAGGTCTGCCATCTTGTCCTCGGCGATTGCACGAACCTGCTCCCATGTAACTGAAGCTACCTTCTTACGGTTAGGCTCGGCCGAACCGCTCTTAATCTTGGCTGCCTCCATAAGCTGAACGGCTGCAGGAGGGGTCTTGATTTCGAAGCTGTATGACTTGTCAGCATAGTAAGTGATAACGACTGGAAGAACTTTTCCGGCCTTATCCTGGGTTCTGGCGTTGAACTCCTTGCAGAATCCCATGATGTTGATACCCTTAGAACCAAGGGCAGGACCAACGGGAGGTGAAGGATTGGCAGCGCCACCTTTAATCTGTAATTTGATTAGTCCAGCAACTTCTTTAGCCATTTCTTTTGTTATTAAATAATTGATTTATATAAAAGAACAGCCACATCCGTAACAATGCGTTATTCTTTTGCAACTTGCATAAAACCGAGTTCAAGCGGTGTCTTTCGCCCGAAAATCTTTACCATGACCTTAAGTTTATGCTTCTCTGTATTAACCTCTTCGATAACACCGCTGAAGCCACTGAACGGTCCATCCGTAACCTTGACAGTCTCATCAACACTGAAGGGGATGTTGACTTCCTCAGCCAGCTCCGACTCTTCAGCCGTTCCGAGAATACGGTTGATGTCAGCCTGCTTCACCGGGGTAGGAGACTCCATACCTCCAAGGAAGCCAAGCACGTTAGGCATGAAGCGCAACGCATGCGCCACGTCACCCTTCAAGTCTGCCTCGACGAGCACGTAGCCGGGAAGAGCTATCTTCTCCTTAACTACACGCTTGCCGTTACGCAGCGTCGCATGCTTCTCCATAGGTATAAGAACCTGAGAGACATGTGAAGAGAGCAACGTGTTATGCTTCAGTTCGGCCTCGATATATTCCTTTACCTTAGCCTCCTTACCGCTAACAGCGCGCAGGACATACCATTTCTTACCTGAATCAGCCATTTCCTCTTTTAGGGTTTAATTAGGATAGATTGCGCTCATGACAAACCGGAACACGGAGTCCATAATGAACACCACAACAGCAATGATCAAGGAAGCAGATAATACAACCATTGCTGAGTGAGTAAGTTCGGCCCGTGTAGGCCATGACGTCTTATGCACAAGTTCGTTGTAACAAGCCTTGCAATAATTTGTTATCTTCGTAAACATATTATCTTTCTTTAGCACGGGAAGAGAGGCTCGAACTCCCGACACCTGGTTTTGGAGACCAGTGCTCTACCAACTGAGCTATTCCCGTAAAATAGGTTCTCGTCGCGAAAGGCGAGAACCTAAATATCTATTGATTACGTCGTCAGGGATTAGTCGAGAATCTCGGTAATCTGACCTGCACCTACCGTACGGCCACCTTCGCGGATAGCGAAACGCAGACCTACGTTCAATGCAACTGCGTAAATCAAGTCTACAGTGATTGTTACGTTATCACCAGGCATTACCATCTCAACGCCCTCGGGCAGATGGATTTCACCTGTACAGTCCATGGTACGGAGATAGAACTGAGGACGATACTTGTTTCCGAACGGAGTGTGACGTCCACCTTCCTCTTTCTTCAGAACATAGATCTGAGCCTTGAACTTCTTGTAAGGCTTAATCTGTCCCGGATGGCAGAGTACCATACCACGCTTGATTTCGTTCTTGTCGATACCGCGGAGCAGCAGACCTACGTTGTCACCAGCTTCACCTTCGTCAAGAATCTTGCGGAACATCTCAACGCCAGTAACGACTGACTTCTTGTCCTCGCCAAGACCGAGAAGCTCTACTTCGTCGCCAACCTTTACACGGCCAGTCTCGATACGGCCAGTAGCAACAGTACCACGACCTGTGATTGAGAACACGTCCTCAACCGGCATCAGGAACGGTTTGTCGAGGTCACGCGGAGGCAGTGGAATCCACTCGTCAACAGCCTTCATAAGCTCCATTATCTTGTCTTCCCACTTAGCAACACCGTTCAAGGCACCGAGTGCAGAACCACGGATGATAGGAGTATTGTCGCCATCATACTCGTACTGATCGAGAAGCTCACGCATTTCCATTTCTACGAGCTCGAGCATTTCCTCATCGTCAACCATATCGCATTTGTTCAGGAATACAACCAAACGGGGAACGTTTACCTGACGAGCGAGAAGCACGTGCTCACGTGTCTGAGGCATAGGACCGTCAGTTGCAGCAACAACGATGATAGCACCGTCCATCTGAGCAGCACCGGTAACCATGTTCTTAACGTAGTCAGCGTGTCCCGGGCAGTCTACGTGAGCATAGTGACGGTTTTCAGTCTCATACTCAACGTGTGCGGTATTGATGGTAATACCACGCTCTTTCTCCTCAGGAGCGTTATCGATTTGGTCGAATGACTTAACATTGCCTTCATTTCCAGAGATCTTCTCTGCGAGCACCTTAGTAATGGCTGCAGTCAGAGTAGTCTTACCGTGGTCTACGTGACCGATAGTACCAATGTTAACATGCGGTTTGGTACGTTCAAAATGTTCTTTAGCCATAGCTTTACTTATTTATTATTTAATGAATAATCGTGTATTTTCTGCTTCTACTTACAATCAGAAAGTCGTAGAGCTGTAACCGAGATTTGAACTCGGGACCTCTTCCTTACCAAGGAAGTGCTCTACCACTGAGCTATTACAGCAGCGAGAGCGGAAAACGGGACTCAAACCCGCGACCCCCAGCTTGGAAGGCTAGTGCTCTATCAACTGAGCTATTTCCGCAAAGACTTCTACTGAAGTGGGTGGTGATGGATTCGAACCACCGAAGGCGAAAGCCAGCAGATTTACAGTCTGCCCCATTTGGCCACTCTGGTAACCACCCTTGTTCCTAGTAACGTCTCCTCTCCGTCGAGCCTCTTGTCGGATTCGAACCAACGACCCCGAGATTACAAATCACGTGCTCTGGCCAACTGAGCTAAAGAGGCAAGCAAAGCAGCCGTCAGGCGCTTGTTTGTAAGGACGTGTCCTAAAACGGCTGCAAAGATAGGCATTATTTTTTAACCTCCAAAATTTTTGGCGCTTTTTTTTTAATTATTACGCTGTTTTTCCTTGAATTTCACCAACTGGACCTTCAATGAGTCGACACAGAGGTCAATTCCTTCCTCAAAAGTATCGCAGACTTTCTCCACGAAAATACGCTGTCCGGGAACCATCACAGTAATGCTCGTTTCCTTGTTGAGCGACGTGGCCGGCTTTACAACCTTTAGCTGTACTTCTACATTATGGATATCTTCATAAGACTTTCCCAGCTTGGATACTTTCTTCTCGATAAACGCCTTAAGTTGTTCGGTAGCGTCAAAATGAATAGATTGAATCTTAATTTCCATAGTTACCTCCTTGTTTTATAAGGTTATTATAAGGGTTAAGCCCGTGGATGGGCTGATTCATAAACTTTCTTCAGTTGTTCAAAAGTAGTATGTGTGTATATCTCCGTAGTTGTAAGCGTAGCATGCCCAAGCAGTTTTTTCACGCTCTCGAGCCCGGCTCCGTGGTTGAGCATGGAGGTCGCGAAGGTATGCCTCAGCACGTGAGGGCTGCGTTTTTTCAACGTACATACCCGCGCAAGATTGTCACGCACGTCGCGTCTTGCCTTGCAATACGGCAACCGACGTCCGTCCGGCAACAGGAACAGCGCAGGCGACTTTCCGCTAACCGACTCATCGCGCAGCGCCATATATGCCGATAACGCATCGCGCAACTCCTCGCCAAAGGGAACAACGCGCTGCTTGTCTCGTTTTCCCGTCACTTTCAGCACGCAGGAATCAAGGTCTACATCAGTATCGTCAAGACCGAGAAGCTCGGATATTCGCAATCCGGTTTCATACAGCATTAATATTAATGTACGCGCGCGAATCTGGCCGAACGAGTCCATTTTCCACATGCTTTCGTCCAGAAGTTCGTCCATCTCCTTATCACGGACGAACTGCGGCAGCGGTTTCTCTTTTTTCGGGCCGCGTATTCCGTGGGCCGGATCGGAGGCGACAAGACCTCGGGACAGGGCAAAACGATAAAAGGAACGCACCGCGCTCAATCTTCTATTGACTGAAGTCGCAATGTTTCCTTTATCCATCATGCTCTCCATCCAGTCACGGATGACATCGGAGTCGACAGTCTCCCATGTGAGCGTGGCGTCCAAATTCTTGAAGAACGACTCAAACTTTCGCAAGTCGTCGCCGTATTCCCCGACTGTTCTCGCGGAAAAATTACGCTCGAACCGCAGGTAGTCCAAAAATTCGTTTATCAACATAAAAGCGCTGCCATCCAAAGTATTCGGCAACGAATTTACGAAAATAAAACCGAACCACCAAATTTTCGGGAATATTTTTTACTCCTCGGCAGTTCTCAGCTTCTGTACGTAAATGGCGTGCTGCATCTTGAGGCGCTTGATGACAGACGGCTTGTTATACTGCTGGCGTGCGCGAAGCTCCTTAACAACACCCGTCTTCTCGAATTTTCTCTTAAACTTCTTCAATGCTCTTTCGATGTTCTCGCCATCTTTAACTGGTACAATAATCATGTTTTGTCTTTAAATTTTTATATGTTAAACTTATTTTTATTATCGGTGCTTTTATTAGCGGCTGCAAAGTTAAACTTTATTTTCCTGATTTCCAAATATATCGGGCTTTTTTTAATCTTTTGGCAGACGATATACTCTTGCATAATGTAAAAATAAGCTAACGTCCGTCACCTCATCTCACCTCATAGCACCGGCGGGCATGCCTGACGGCCTTGCCGAGCGCCACGAGCTTGTCCATGACGTAGGCTCGGGCGTCGGTCTCGGGCACCACGAGCAGCGGTCTGCCCGGCCGCTTCAACGGCTTTAGCGTACGATAGGCGGCCTCGGCGTCGCCCTTGGGGATGTCGTCGTGCACGTAATAGCAGTCCACCGTGTTGCCGCCCTTGCGCAATACATAGCCGTCATCATTCTTGCCGGTCATGGCATAACCATCGTCAAGCAACAGGTTCTGGTACCATATACGGTCGCCCCAGGCAAGGGCGGCAATGTCATAACAGGGCAGCGTGTCGGCGTAAGCCTTCGCCTCGCGGCGCATGGCGTCCTTGTTACTCTTGTAGGCATGTATGTAAAACGGGTAAAACACGTTGCCCGAGGCTATCATCATCTCGTCCGCCGTGGGGATAAACTGCCCCGCCCCAATGCCGAAACGGCACTTCATGGGCGTTAAGTCCTCACTGAACAGCGTAAGGAAAGGGCCTTCCTGGCGTTCGTTGCCCACCCACGCCTTCGACACCTTGGCTACAGCCGGCGGTATGGTGATGCGTACCGAGCAGAAGGCGTACAGCACGACGAGCGCCGCCACGGCATAACGTGCGCCACGCCGGCCATTACACCAGCGGGCGATGGCAGCCCATCCGGTTGAGCACAGCATGAGAACAAATGGCAGAATGTACAGCCAGTGCTTACCCGCACATCCCGTACGGCGGAACATATAATGGAGCAACAGCATGGGCAAGAGGCATGTCACGAGGAGCAGCAGCGACCGTCTGCGCCAGAGCACGACAACGCCAAGCGGCAGAACGACGACGCTGACAATCGTGTAGAACGTGAACAGGGCGTACTTTACCTGACCTGAATACTGCCCGCCGGCGTCGAACGACGAGTACATGCCGAGCGTATGGCGCACAGGGTCGGCTCCCATCACGACACACCCCACCGTCACTATAGCCACGACGGCCACCGCCGCAACGGCCGACAGCGCCACGCAACGCCATACCCTCTCCCTGCCGTAGACGAACAGGAGCAACGGCAGGAGCACGGGATACACTATCACGACGTCAATCCTGAACAGAGGCGCAAGCCCCATAAGCGCCACAGCCAAGACGAAACGCCCATCCAACACCATGCACATGGCCCATACGAAACAGGCATAGGCGGGCACCGCCGAGTTGGGATACATCGCGCAGGCGTACGACTCGGGCAGGAACAGCAGGGCAAATACCAACACATGAACCGGCAGCAAAGTGAGACGGCGGCAAAACCTAACCGTACCCACTACGGCAAAGCACGCCGCAAACCACGTAACCAGGCAGTACAGCTGTTCGCAGGTAAGCCCCGCAAAAACGGCATTTAGCCCCACAACGACATAGCTCACCAGCGGTTGCATGTCATAAAAATAAGAATACGGCGGAGGTACGGTCACGCCTTGGTTGGCCATGACGGAGCATCCCGCCAGCAGGTGCATGCTGTCGTTCTCGTAACACGAGAGCGGAAACACGCCCACGGCCATCCACACAAGGAAGAGCGCAAAGCTCCAATAACTTTTGATAATGTCGGTCAAGACCATGCCAAGCCTTCCGGAACGGGCACTGCACATGTCATTCATCGGCTTTTCCATAATTTTTGCAAAGGTAATGATTATAAACCTAACGCCGGAACGACAATCATAATATTTACTAAATAACCCGATTTAGTCGATGAAAAACAAGAAAATATCACCCTGATTGGCCTGTAAAACCAAGCAACCCCGCCTCCACAGCCTACAATAATTCAATAAGCAGCCTGTTTATTCTGCTTGGCAAGCCCAATAACGCCATTTAATCCAATCAATAAAAAATAATGGATATTCACCTTGTCCGCCACAAGCAAAAAGTAAAGTCCAGAAAAACCGTAAGCAAAACACCTCCAGTTGACTACACATAACAAGATAAACGTTTATAAAACAACCCTTTCATCACTATCAAGACGGTGTTTACTTACAAACTAAAAGGTCGTCTTTTAGCTTGTAAAAGACGGCCTTTTGCAATGCTAAAGGCGGCCTTTCATAACCTCGAAGACCGCCTTTTGTATTGCCATTGATTAATCAATAAACACCATTACGTCACACCTCAGCGCACGCCCGGGCAAGCCATTCACGCTCGCCGGCGTCAAGATGGGGTGCCAAACGGTCGTACACCATGCGGTGATAACCGTTAAGCCAGCTGCGTTCCTCGGACGTAAGCATGTCGGTTATTACCGGTTCGGTATCTATCGGGCACAGCGTCAAAGGCTCGAAGCCGAGGAAACGGCCGAACTCAGTCTCCATATAAGGCACCGTTAGCAACGTGTTCTCCGTGCGTACGCCGAACCGTGAGGCCAGATAAAGCCCCGGTTCGTCGGTCACGGTCATGCCTTCGACGAGCGGAGCGGGCACATGCTCCATGCGAATCTGGTGCGGTCCTTCGTGCACGTTGAGATAAGAGCCCACGCCGTGGCCCGTGCCGTGCAGGTAGTTAAGCCCCTCGCGCCACAGCGGTTCGCGGGCTACGGCGTCGAGCTGGGTGCCCGAAGCTCCGCGCGGAAACTTGCACATCTCCAGCCGTATGTGCGCCTTGAGCACGAGAGTGTATATCCGCCGCTGCTCTTCGGAAACTGGACCGAGGGCAACGGTGCGTGTAATGTCGGTCGTTCCGTCAAGATACTGCGCGCCGGAGTCTATCAGCAGCAGGCCTTCGGGGCGCAACTCTACGTCAGTTTCGGGCGTAGCCTCGTAATGCACGATGGCCCCATGCTCCTGATAAGCCGCTATCGTGTCGAACGACAGTCCCTTGTACAAAGGCTGCTCGGCCCTGAGCGACGTCAGTTTGGCGTCTATGCTCATCTCCGTCTGCCCTCCGGCCTCAACTGCGGGGCGCAACCAGCGCAAGAACTTGACCATAGCCACACCGTCGCGCAGCATTGCACGGCGGAAGCATTCTATCTCCGTGGCATTCTTCACGGCTTTCAACGCCGAAATGGGCGACGGCCCCGCAACCTTCACGCACGCGGGTATATTATATAAGGTATAGTTGATTTCGTCCTCGTCCATCAATATATTGTACTCACCGTAACGCTCAAGAGCCTTGCCCACGTCGCCGTATCCGGCCGTGCCTACACCCTCGGCGGCAAGGTAAGCCTCAACCTCGGGCGTCAGCTTGTCACGGTCAACGAACAGAGTAACGCTCTTTGAGTCAATCAGCAGATAGGCCACGAACACGGGATTGCAGTGAACGTCAGCGCCACGAAGGTTCAGTGTCCACGCAATGTCGTCGAGAGCAGCCACCAGCATGCCGCACGTGTGCCGCTCCTTAAGCGCCGCCCGTATGCGCGTTATCTTGTCGCGACACCGCTCGCCGGCGTATTCAAGAGGATGAATTGACACCTTGTCTTGCGGCACAGACGGTCTGTCGGTCCATATCAGGTCAAGAGGGTCGTAATTGGTGCGCACGGTTATGCCGCCCTCGGCACGCAGTTCGGCAATCAGGCGGTTAACTGACGCTGCCGAATTAACCGTCCCGTCAACGCCCACCGTAGGACTTTCAACGGTCGACAGCTTCATGCCGAGCCACTTGGTGATTGACGGCGTACCCTCGATACGCTCCTTCATAAGTTTGAATCCGGTGCCACGCAGCTGCTCCTCGGCGGCAAGAAAATAGCGCGAGTCGGTCCAAAGGGCAGCGTCGTTCATCGTCACCACGGCCGTACCGGCAGAGCCGTTGAAGCCGCTGATCCACTTGCGCCCCTCCCATCTTGCCGGCACGTACTCGCCGTTATGCGGGTCGGTACTGGGGAAAATGAACGCGTCGATACTCTCGCGGCGCATTACGTCGCGCAAGGCTGATAATCGGGAAGAAATCATTGTGCTCATACAAATCGTTTTTTAAGGTATAAAGAGTCTGCCGGGATTTAGCCATCGCCTACAAAGCAGACCACCGCCCGCAAACTACAATAACAACTTTATTATTGCAAAACAGACATTACAAAGGTATAACTTTTTATATTTAATAACAAACTAAAAGGATAATAAATGCCGAATGTCCGGCTTTTTTTATTAACTTTGCACCACGGGAAAACGGGACAATGGCAGCCACATTGCCACTTGCCGTTATTTGATGCAAATGAATGTCTTAACAAATAAAACATAGGTTTATTATGGAATTTTTGACTAACGAAAAACTTACAATCGTCGGCGCAGCCGGAATGATTGGTTCAAACATGGTTCAGACAGCGCTCACAATGCGCCTCACCAACGACATTTGTCTCTATGACGTGTTCTCACCCGAAGGCGTAGCAGAGGAAATGCGCCAGAGCGGCTTCGGCGATGTGAAGATTACCGCGACAACAGACGCCAAAGAGGCTTTCACAAACGCTAAATACATCATCTCTTCAGGTGGTGCTCCCCGTAAGGCAGGCATGACCCGTGAAGACCTGCTCAAGGGCAACTGCGAGATCGCTGAAGGCCTTGGCAAGAACATCAAGGAATATTGCCCCGACGTAAAGCACGTTGTAATTATCTTCAACCCTGCTGACCTGACCGGTCTCGTAACCCTGCTTTACTCAGGATTGAAACCTTCACAGGTTACAACCCTCGCCGCTCTCGACTCTACACGTCTGCAGAGCGCGCTGGCAAAGAAGTTCAACGTAATGCAGAGCGAGGTTAAGGGCTGCGCTACATACGGCGGACACGGCGAGCAGATGGCTGTATTCGGCTCACACGTAACCATCGACGGACGCAAACTGACCGACATCATCGGCACAGACGAGTTCCCCGAGGCTGAATGGGAGCAGATGAAGAAAGACGTAACCCAGGGCGGAGCAAAGATTATCGAGCTGCGCGGACGTTCTTCATTCCAAAGCCCCGCTTACCTGTCAGTTGAAATGATCCGTTCGGTTATGGGCGGTGAGGCGTTCAAGTATCCTGTAGGAACTTATGTTTCAACAGACAAATACAACCACATCATGATGGCTATGAACACCACACTCGACACCACCGGCGCTCACTACACAGTACCCGAGGGCACAGCTGAGGAGAACGCTAAGCTTGACGCAAGCTACGAGCACCTTTGCAAGATGCGCGACGAGCTGGTAACTCTGAACATCGTTCCCGAAATCTCTAAGTGGAACGAAATCAACCCGAACCTGTAATTACACTCTTTTCATAACTGTATGGGCGTGCCTCTCCGTGAGGTGCGCCCTTGTTTTTTTGTCGCTTACATAATAGCGTAAGGCTGCATAACAATGATATTCCTATGCTTCATAACAGCTTATTCGTCATAAAATTAGCCTCTTAACAATATTTTCCAATGGAAATTATGTAATTTGAAAAATTATTACTTTCTTTGCGGCATGAATGTGAAACTAATACGGAAAAAGACTATGAAGCACGTGATTATTGGCGGCGTGGCAGGTGGAGCAACCGCAGCCGCACGATTGAGGAGAGTTGACGAGACTTCGGAAATAATCTTGCTGGAGAAAGGCAAATACATTTCGTACGCTAATTGCGGACTTCCTTATTATATAGGAGGCGTGATTGAAGAACGCGGCAAACTGCTGTTGCAGACTCCAGAATCTTTCGGAAAGAGATTCCGCATTGACGTGCGCGTTGAAAACGAAGTGACGGCATTACATCCAGACAAGAAAACAATCACTGTGCGAAGGGCTGACGGCTCTGAGTACGAAGAAACATACGACAAACTATTGCTGTCGCCCGGGTCAACGCCAGTACGTCCGCCGTTGGAAGGCATTGACCTGGACGGTATCTTCACATTGCGCAATGTTGAAGACACCGACCGGATAAAGCATTACCTTACGGAAAAACAAGTAAGGCGTGCCGTTGTTGTAGGAGCAGGCTTTATCGGACTGGAAATGGCCGAAAACCTGCATCATGCCGGAGTGTCTGTATCCATCGTAGAAATGGGAAATCAGGTAATGGCGCCTATCGACTATTCAATGGCAGCTCCCATTCATCAGCACCTGGCGGATAAAGGCGTCGCGCTTTACTTGGAAGAAGGTGTAACGGGATTCAGCCATGAAAAAGACGGACTGCTTGTCCATCTTAAAAGCGGAAAGTCTATCACCACCGACATGGTGCTGCTATCCATCGGAGTGCGGCCCGCCACGGCATTGGCAAAGGATGCTGGAATCAAGTTGGGCGAAACAGGCGGAATCTGGGTGGACTCTTACCTGCAAACATCCGAAAAAGACATTTATGCCGTTGGCGATGCTATTGAGTTTCCCCACCCGCTTACGGGTAAACCGTGGCTTAACTATCTTGCCAATCCTGCCAACCGACAAGGGCGTATCGTGGCAGACAACATGGCGTTGGGCAACTCCGTGACTTACGAAGGCGCCATCGGCACTTCAATCGCAAAAGTCTTTGACCTGACAGTAGCTTCAACAGGACTGGCCGCAAAGCGTCTGAAACAGATGGGCATGGAATACCGCAGCTCGATAACCCATTCGTCCTCACACGCCGGATACTACCCAGGCGCATTGCCTCTGACGCTGAAGCTGACTTTCCATCCTACAACAGGAAAGCTTTACGGTGCACAATGCGTAGGCAATGAAGGCGTGGACAAGCGCATAGACCAGATTGCCCAACTCATCAAACACGGCGGAACGGTGTATGACCTGACAGAGACAGAACATACCTACGCCCCTCCCTTCTCTTCCGCCAAAGACCCGATAGCAATCGCCGGCTACGTTGCGTCGAACATTATCAGCGGCGCAATGCCCGTCATTACGTGGCGTGAGTTGCAGGCTGAAAAAGAGCATGTATTACTGATTGACGTCCGCACCCATGAAGAGTTCTCGTTCGGCACTATACCCGACGCCGTCAACATTCCGGTGGACGAAATGCGTAACCGCCTGAACGATATTCCTAAAGACAAGCCCGTGGTACTGTTCTGCGCCGTAGGTCTGCGTGGTTATTTAGCAACACGCATTCTCGTCGGACACGGATATAATAATGTACGCAACCTGACAGGTGGTTACAAGACATACTCCGCGGCAGTGGCGCCTGTTCCGCCACCAACGCCGCAAAGCCCTAAAACGGCACCGGTTACAGACAACAACCATGACGGGAACATATTGAAAATCAACGCTTGCGGTCTGCAATGCCCCGGTCCGATAATGAAGGTGAAGCAAGCCATAGATAACGCAGAGCCAGGACAACGTGTTGAAGTCACCGCAACCGACGCAGGTTTCGCCCGCGATGCCTCAGCATGGTGTAACACTACAGGAAACAAACTGATAGAAAAGACCGAAAGCAACGGCCGCTACACAGTAGTTATTGAGAAAGGTAACGCCTGTCCCACCCCGACTACAGCCTCAACCGGCGGACGCGGCAAGACTCTCATCCTGTTCAGTGACGACCTCGACAAAGCCTTGGCAACATTCGTCCTCGCCAACGGAGCGGCGGCAACGGGACAGAAAGTGTCCATATTCTTTACGTTCTGGGGGTTAAACGTACTTAAGAAAGTGCAAAAGCCGCAAGTACAAAAAGACATTTTCGGAAAGATGTTCGGATGGATGCTTCCTTCAAGTTCATTAAAACTGAAACTGTCGAAAATGAACATGCTTGGCATGGGCAGCCGCATGATGCGTTACCTGATGAAGCGCAAAGGAGTAGACTCGCTGGAAACATTGCGCGACCAGGCACAGCAGCAGGGCGTGGAGTTCATCGCCTGTCAGATGTCGATGGACGTGATGGGCATAAGCCGCGAGGAACTGCTTGACGGCGTAACGATAGGAGGTGTGGCAACCTATATGGAACGTGCCGACCAGGCAAACGTTAACCTGTTCATTTAATGTGCGGATATTTTCCTTTCATAAAAACAAAGAAACAAGATAAAATGGACAATACGCTATGCAGGATTCGTGACCTGTACCGTGCCATAGCCGAGTTTGAAAGCTCGTTTTCAAAAACATACGGAATCTCGCTGAACGAAGGGATGTTGCTTTGTACCTTACTTGACAAGGGACAACAGACCTCAAGCGAGATTGCCGATGCACTCGGCCTGTCGCACTCTAACGCATCGAAAGTAATCCGCTCAGTAGAAGAAAAAGACCTGATTACAAGACAAGTGGGCAAGGAAGACAAACGGCAGATGAATTTTATATTAACTGCCGCAGGTCGTGAACTAATCACGCGGATTAAGAATACAACATACCAGTTGCCGGAACTGCTGGCAAAAGCAATCAGGCAGACTGAATAGAATATTCAAGTAAAATGGAATCAACTCTAACCACCAATCATCCCGTCTTATGAAACGCTTAATTGTAGAAACACCAAGACTGCAGTTGTATGAAATGGAGCTTACGGATATGGCGCCACTGTCCTCGATATTGCAAGACGAAAAGGTAATGTATGCTTACAACGGGGCTTTCACAGAAAAAGAAACGGTGGCATGGATGAGAAAGCAGCTTCAACGTTATAAGGAATTTGGATTCGGATTATAGGGTGTGTTCCTTAAAGACACAAATGAAATGATCGGTCAATGCGGCATTACCATGCAAGAATACAAAACGACTCAGATACCAGAAATAGGATACCTCTTTGCACACAGACACTGGCACAAAGGATATGCAACAGAAGCTGCAACAGCCTGTAGGGAATACGGACTTAATACGCTGTATTTTAATAAATTATATTCCATAATCAGAGATACAAACATCGCATCGCAGAAAGTAGCAACACGTATCGGTATGCAACCTATTGATAGGGTTATAAAACATTATCGTGGAATGGAAATGCCTCATATAATATTTTGCACAAAATAAAAATAAGATTAAAACAAAATTCCTTTCGACGATTCTCTCTATCCTTGTTTCACCAATATAGGATGCGGTTCGGCAATGACATGTCAAAAAACTTCGTTTATTCCTTGCCAGTGCGCTCGTCTTTCACTATCTTTGCAAAAGGAGGAATTAATCATGCGGAAGATATTTTTGACGATAACTGTTGTTTTGGCAGGCGCCCTTACTGCATTTGCGCAAGACGATAAAGACAATCATAACACAGTAGAAAAATGCGACACGCTGACCTCGACAAGCGTGGAAAAGGGCAATGTGTACATGAGCCATTACCGACCGGCAACATCGGACTCGGCGCAATATAAGCCAAAGAACTACTATATCGACAGCCATGCCGTAACAATGCCGAACCACAACGCCTTTAGCTATAAGATAAAACAAGACGACAGGCCCGTAGAATTACTCGACTGGCTCGGAGGATTACTGAAAGACATTCTGTTCTGATAATGTTTCAGAAATATATTTAACCAGAAAAAGGCTGCTATATTGCCATTTACTGCATTGCAAAAGACGGCAAATCACAATTCAAAAGACGGCATTTCGCATTACGATTTACGGCCTTTCAAAAGACGAAAGACCGTAAATCATAAACTATAAAAAGAATTAAACGAGATTTGTTCACATCTGTCAGCCACAGGATATAAAGCATTAAGTATCAACAGGTTATATGGCTGACAGAAGACATAAGTATCTGTCAGCTACCGTCAGGCTTCGTCATCGTTATGAATGAGCAGACAAAGGACTTACACATATAACTGACATGTAGCGCAAAAAACCGTCAGAATGCATACATCTGATAATCAAAGCGTTACGATGCAGGCTGACGGATGACAGAGAATTTCCAAAAAAATATTACTGACTACCTCATCAGCCAGCGCCCGCCGTGCTGTATCATCGGCACGACCACTTCCTCGTTAAGGCTGTCGCCAAGGCTGAACACAAGGAATGCTTCCGCCGTACGGACATGCGAACGGCCGTCGGCTGAGGGGATAGTGTCGTTGACGCAACGCATCACCCGTATCTCGTTTATTCCGTGATGTTCCTTGCCCATACGCTCAACGAACATAGAGGCGTTGGCCTCAAGCTGCTCACGATAATTGTCGGGAATAGTGTCCGGCAGGTACATGCCACGCACGAAGTAGGCATGATTTCCAGCCAAAAGCGAGTCGTAATACTCTTTGGCGGCGATGGCGGCAGCATTGTCTACCGTCTTCTCGTCCGAACACGAGAAGAACGAGAGAGCAAAAAGCGAAAGGATTATGATAAAAAGTCTGCGCATCTTGTTTTTTATAAGTAGTCAAAGTAGTTAAAGTCAATTATAGGAGTTAAAGTCAAATGCCTTGCCAAATGAAGAGTAAATAACCCATGCTTATGTTATTATACCCATAAGTCAGGATTATTAATTCATCATTATTCACACTTCACTTGGCAAAGGCATTTGACTTTAACTCCTCTAACTACACAGTTCCTTCCCTCCTAACAACTATTTCTGCCTTATGAATATGTTTATCGGCGAGCCTGTCAGCTTCCAGTTCTCACGGATTTTATTCTCAAGAAAACGCTTGTAAGGCTCTTTGACGTACTGCGGCAGGTTAGCGTAGAACACGAACGAGGGTATCTGCGTGTTCGGCAGCTGCGAGCAATACTTTATCTTGATGTACTTACCCTTTATCGATGGTGGCGGATATGCCTCGATAAGCGGCAGCATAACCTCGTTGAGCCTGGTAGTTCCGATCTTTATCTTGCGGCTTTGGTAAACCTCCTTTGCCATCTCGAGCACCTTGAATATACGCTGCTTGGTAAGCGCCGAGGCGAAGATTATGGGGAAATCGGTAAACGGAGCCATGCGGTTATGTATCGCCGTAACGAACGTGTCGATAACCTTCTGGTCCTTGTTTTCCACCAAATCCCACTTGTTCACAACCACAACGAGCGACTTGTTGTTCTTCTGGATAATCTGAAAGATGTTCATGTCCTGCCCTTCTATGCCGCGGGTGGCGTCGAGCATGAGGATACATACGTCGGAGTTTTCGATTGCGCGGATTGAGCGCATTACGCTGTAGAACTCCAAGTCCTCAGAGACCTTGTTCTTACGGCGTATACCGGCGGTGTCGACAAGGTAGAAGTCAAAACCAAACTTGTCGTAACGTGTATAGATACTGTCGCGCGTTGTGCCTGCTATCTCGGTCACGATGTTGCGGTCTTCACCGATAAAGGCGTTGATGATACTGCTTTTTCCCACGTTAGGACGGCCCACTACAGCAAAGCGGGGAATGCCGTCTTCAAGCAGTTCGCCGCTATCGCCCTTCAATTTAGACAACACCAGGTCGAGCAGATCACCCGTTCCGCTACCGCTCATGCTGCTTATGCACATGGGGTCGCCCAGTCCGAGCTTGTAAAACTCGGCAGCAGCATACTGCTGGTCGTTGTTGTCAACTTTATTTACAACGAGCACAACGGGCAGTTTTGTACGGCGAAGGATTGCCGCAACGTCTTCGTCCCAGTCGGTGACGCCGGTCGTAACGTCTACCACGAAGAGCACCAGGTCGGCCTCTTCTGTCGCGACGATAACCTGCTTACGTATTTCCTCCTCGAATATATCATCAGACTTCACCACCCATCCACCGGTGTCAACAACGGAAAACTCGCGCCCGTTCCAGTCGCACTTGCCGTATTGACGGTCACGCGTTGTGCCGGCGATATCGCTGACGATGGCCTGGCGCGACTTGGTAAGGCGGTTGAAAAGCGTAGACTTGCCCACGTTGGGGCGGCCTACTATCGCTACTAAATTTGCCATAACGTATTGAATTAAGAGTTAAGAGTTAAAAATTAAGAAAATATGCTTTTCCTCATTCCAGGCTCATTAACTCCATGATTAAACTTATGTTACACTGAGCAAGAAAAAGAACGAAGTAAAAACGCCCGGCAAGGCATATTTTCTTAACTCTTAATTCTTAACTCTTAATTATCAATTCATTCAGGGTTATACCCGAAATTGTCAAGTTCACGCTTCGAGCTGCGCCAGTCTTTATCTACCTTTACATACGTTTCGAGGTAGATTGGTTTACCGAAGAACCTTTCGAGCGACTTGCGCGCCTCCGTGCTCATCTTCTTCAGGGCTATACCCTGATGGCCAATGATTATACCCTTCTGCGAGTCACGCTCCACGTAAATTATCGCGCGGATATGTATGTGGCGTTCATCCTCCTTGAACGACTCAACCTTTACCTCCACAGAATACGGTATTTCCTTGTCATAATAGAGGAGTATTTTCTCCCTTATGATTTCACTTACGAAGAAGCGCGCCGGCTTGTCTGTCAGCTGGTCTTTGTCGAAATAAGGCGGCGAGTCAGGCAACAGCTCCTTTATACGCCTGAGAAGCATGTCAACTCCAAACTTGTTCTTGGCCGATATAGGCAGAATTTCGGCGTCAGGCAACAGCGAGTGCCACTTCTCCACAAGGTCGCCAAGGGTCTTTTGGTCGCTCTCATCAATCTTGTTGATAAGCAACAGCACGGGGATGGTCATCTTCCTTACTTTCTCCAGGAAGTCCATGTTCTTCTCCGGATTCTCAACCACGTCCGTAACGTAAAGAAGTACGTCGGCATCCTTCAACGCCGATTCCGAGAAAGCCAGCATCGACTCTTGCAGTTTATAGTTTGGCTTGAGCACGCCCGGCGTGTCCGAAAACACTATCTGCATGTCGTCGGTGTTCACTATACCCATTATCCTGTGGCGCGTGGTCTGCGCCTTGAACGTGGCAATGCTTATACGTTCGCCGACAAGCTGGTTCATCAGCGTCGACTTGCCCACGTTCGGGTTACCCACAATGTTTACGAATCCTGCCTTATGCATCTGTATCTTTACGTTTTTGCCGTATGCCACTGGCGATAACGGCGTTAGAATCAATCAAGTTTGCAAATATACTGATTTTTTCGACACGACAAGCATTTGAAAACACTGCGGAGTCGAAAACCCGACAAAAAGATGTTAAAATGCGAAAGGCCACCTTTTGGAATGCAAAAGGTGGCCTTTTACACGACAAAAGACATCCTTTCGCAACGCAAAAGGATGTCTTTTGGACGTTCGCAGATAACTACCTGAATACAAGGCTGTTACTACACAAGCGACAGCCGACGCCAACATCCGTCTAAAACAACGGACGCAGACGCCGGCCGTAAACCGTTTCCGCAACATAACGGTTGCGGATAAAGAATGTTACCTGACAGCTACTTTCATGGCATTGCCGCCGACTTTAACAACGTATATTCCTGGCTCAAGGCTAAACGACTGGTCAGAGCCGCGGCCCTTAGCCACCAATACGCCCGAAGTAGTGTATATCATGACATCGGCATCGCCACTGACGCTTATGCAACCGTCGCCTACAAGCACTCCGCTAGCAGCCTCAACACTGTCTATGCCTGTGCCGAACGAGCCTGTAACGGTCATATTTATACCTGAATAAGCATCGTCTATGCGGATGTAGCAATAGCCTTCGGTTGCGACGGTGGTCTTCCACGTACATACCATGTCATAATTATCGTCAAACGAATTTTCAAAAGCCATCGCTGTTCCGCCGGTGCCGGCAAGCGCGTCTGCCTCGCTTGCGAACCATACAGGATTTGTCATAAACGGTGCGTCGGTGGTAACCGTCACCTCACCTGGCTCAAGCCGTGCCTTATACCAGTGCGGCAGGGCCACCTTTACTTCGGGTATGGCAACCGTCTCGCCGTTGGACAGCTCGATGGCCGTGCCCACTGACTCGCCCTTTTCATAGCCGCGCTCGGTGAAAGTAACCTTGTTGCCTTCAGATACAGTGGTGATTTTCACGTTTACAAGGAACACGTCGCCGGCCTTTGCCGCCACGTCTACACGATAGATTGTAGAAGCCGTAGTGCCGTCGAAATATGCGGTAGAGATTGCTACAGGCTCACCGTCGACGCCTTTGCAGTAATAAATTTCGTCGTAACCCATCTCGTTGTACAGCTTGTCGCTGGCTATTGTCAGCACACCGTCATCCGTCATGGTATATTGCAGCCACAAATTGGTGGGAGCCTCGCTGCCGAACGTGTAGCTGTCACCCTCAACTATTATCGGGTTTATACGGCCTTCGCCCTGCTCGTAGTCTTTCTCCTCAAGGGTGAACTTGTCTCCGTCGAGCGCGCCTTCTATCTCTATGAGGTATGTCTCACCTTCGGTTATTTCGAGTATATACTCCATATTGTCGCCCCTTACCGTCGGATAATCGTCATCGTAAACACCTGTGCCCATCGGGAAGCTTACGAACATGTTGTTAGGCCCGCTGAAATACAGCTTGCCTGTTCTCCCGGCCGTGTATTGGTAATACTTTATAAATCCGCCCTTGTTGTCGATTACGTTCTCGCCGAGCTTCGCCTCGAGCGGATTTGTTATGACATCGCCCTGCTGGATGTCGTCCATCGTAACGCTGAAGCTTATCTGCTCCGTCTCGCTCGACGTCCACTTTATTATGTAACGCTGGCCTTGCTCACCTCCGTATGCGGCAGTGTAAGCCGACGTGTTGCCTGATACCGCGCTGTAGCTGTTGCCCTCAAGGTAGACTTCAACCTTGGTATATCCGCTCTGTACGGGCGACAGTGCCTTCACGCTGAGCATCTTGTTTGCTTCAGCCGGCACGTCTACGGCATAGAACGTAACGCCTTCAGTCTTCTCAGTGGTGAGTTCAGCCGGGAAATTGTCTATCATTATCGGGTTCGACTCCTTCTCGCCGGCCTTGTAGTCTTCCCATGCGAACGTCATCACCTGCTCTTCAGCCGTGGCCGTAGCCTTGCTTACACATACGTAATATATCGTGCCAGGGTTTTGCATCTCCCAGCGCGTGTCAAAGCTGCCGACTTCAGATGTAGCCAAGGTGTAGCCAGCCTCAACCAGACTCTTGTCGTCAGGGAATATTTTTACCTGTCCGTCGTCAAGGCTGCCCTCGCCGCTTATCACGCCGAAGCCCGCTTTGTCGTTTGAATATATGTAATAATAGTCACCAGCCCCAGCAGGAACGGTGTTGTTGCCTTCCTTCAGCGTGAACGGCATGTAAAGCGAACCGCGCTCTGCATCCTCGAAAGCAACGTCGAGCATGAACGGCCCGTAGTTGCTGTACTTTATCAGGTATGTCTTTCCCTGCTCTACAGGCATCTTGCACTGGTGCTGCGAACCACGGTCAATGATAAACGTCGGATCGAACTTCAGACCGACAATACCCTCAACTTCTATCCCCGTCACGGCCGTTGGCGATGTCATCACAAGCAATCCGTCCTTGTCGGCGGTATACGTTGCATAGAAGTTCTGATTGGAGAACTCGTACTGATTGCCCATGTAATACATTCCGCCTACCTCGACAGGCATGGGGTCTGTTTCGGCAAGACCTTTGCCGAGATTAGGCTGCTGGGTGACTTTCAAGTCAAACGTAGCCTTTAGCCCGTCATATACAGGCATTTGGAAATAAATTGTCTTGCCGGCCATCAGCGGATAATTCTGTATGACGTACTGCTCGCCCTGCGCCGGATTGACGGCCTTACGCTCACTGCCCTCAAGCTCGAAAGCCTCAAGCTGCTGTATGCTCGTAGCCTCAACAGTAAGGAAGCTGCTTTCTTCCGTGGTGTATTTCCAATAAACTTCCACCTCGTCTGTCGTCTCGGGCGTCCACTCGTTGTACCCAGTCCTCAGCTCTATCGCGGTCTCAACCGAAGTCTGCGCGAACGCTACAGGCGACAAGGCCGCAATAAGCAAAGTTGAAAATAAATGTCTTTTCATAACTATTATGTTTTTATGGTAAAACAAAAATTGCGGCACGGGATTCCATAAGGCAGTCAGCTGACCTGCCCTTACACGGACACCAGCCTGAAAACGGCCAATCCCGTGCCACAAACATCAAACAAAAATCAGTACCGACAAGAATTACCTGACAACGTATTTCTTTCCATCCTTTATATAAATGCCCCTTGCAAGGCCTTCAAGACTGCCGTCGGTACGCACGAGGCGGCCGTCAATCGTATATACCTTGCCGTCTGTATCCGCATTGTCTGCAGACACAACATTTGTTATTCCCGTAGCTGTCCCTTCCTCTATCGTAACGTTGCCTATCTGTAAATAAGATATACCGTCAACAGGATACGGGCTTGTCAGATGCAGGCCTATGCAGCGCGTGCCTCCTGTTCCTGCCGGGATATTGAACTCGTAGTCAGAATATATCCAATTATCGCCTTCCTCGTTTAACATAGGAGTGGACTTCACATCTTCAAACTCTTCATGGGTTGTATATACGTTGTTGGTGCCCAACGTAAGCTGTATGACCTCTTCCGTGGTGCAACGTATCTTCAGCCTGATTTTGTAAGACTTCGAAGCGTCGAACGCTATCGGCGGAGTTATCAGCCATTCGTCGGCATCATTGCCGTAATTGTCAATGCCTGGATTGACTATATATTCAGCGCATGGTGCGGTATCTCCGAACTGCAACGGGCCCCACTCTGACGTGTAAGTCCAGCTGTAGGCATCACTGTTTGCGTCATAAGCCATCCACTGGTTCTCAAAGTATGTCAGATTAGAGAAGTCCTGTGTAACAGGTACGTCCAAAGCTGTGCCAAGCACATAAGCCTCGGGCATTTCGGCAGGCGTCTCTCCGTAGCTGTTGCATGCGTATATAGTGTAAGTATAGCGTCCGAGGCGCATAAACTCCTTGTCAGTCACGGTTGTCTTTGTCAGTCCTTCGGCCACAACCTTGTTGTCAGGCTGGCGCACAACCTTGTACGTTACGCCGTCAGGAGAGAAGTAACCGCCGCTGAAGCCTTCGGTCGGAGCGTCCCAAGAAAGAACAGCCGAAGCGCAGGCATCGCCTACGGTGAACTTCATGTTAGCCACTGCGCCGGGCTTGTCGCTGCCGACATACGCCATTGCGCGTGACTTGCCACCATTGCCGGCACTGTTCCTGGCGTATATTGTATATCTGTATTCTCCGTTTTCAGTCATCCCCTTATCTTCATAGGATGTCGCATTGGCATCCAGCTCGGCTATCTTCTCGCCGTTGCGCTCTATCACATAGCCAATAACCGCGTCAGCAAGGCTCTCGCCTCCAAACGAAGTCGTAGGCGCCTGCCATGTGAGGGTTGCCGTCATGGCGCCCTTTTCGCCGGGAAGTACCGTGAAACCAGCCGGTGCGGCAGGAGCATTGTCTCCGCCTTCGGCAAACGGAATGTAAAGTGCCTGCAGCTGGGCGTTGATACCTATGTTGCCAAGCACCTTGAAACTTTTATCCTCTATATTGATGCAGAGCATGTGAGTCTGTGCCCCACGGTCATAGTCGGCCGACCCTGCACCCCAATAAAGCAACCCTGTCGTATGGTCGAACTCCATCGACTGATTGTAAGCCAGACCGCTGAATCCTGTCTGAATGACACCCTGCAATGAGCCGTCCGTCTTGTTCACCCTGTAAATAAAGCCGTCATGAGCCGCTCCATACAACGTTCCATCCATATCGGCAGCTATCGTGCCAAGGGTTTTCTGCAACGTTGTGACTTTCGTCAGCGCACCGTCGGTTAAGTTGACCTCATACAATGCTGACTCGCCTTGGTCAAAACCGATGGCATACATCGTGCCCGTGCTGTAGTCGTATGTCATGTCCTGCGGCTTAAAACTTGAACTTTGCGCTCCGAGTCCTTGCGTGCCGAGCTTTGTATGGCGGCCGGTAGTCAGGTCATACGAGATGAAATCGCCGTTGACTGGTCCCTGATAAGAATCATACTCGTACTCGTAAGCATAGAAGACATCGTCAACCGCAGCCCCAGCATATATGCTTATCTGGTCTCCGTACGGATAGATAAGTTCGGGCGAGTCCAGCTTGTCAAGGTTGAACGAAGCAAAACCATAACTTCCCCTCCATGTGCCGTTGGTATTAAAATAACCGTACATCTGCCTGTGTGCAGGTGAAGAGGCATCGTCGGCGGCATATGCCGTTAGGCTAAAACCCGCAATCATCAACGCTGCGAATGTCGAGAATAAAAATTTCTTCATAATAACAATGCTTTAAATATTAAAATTTCCAAAGTCAATCCAATATCACTTTCTTAGACACATCGCCACATTTGACGATATAAATGCCGTTTCCGGGACGGCAGACAACGTTCTTCAAGTCCGATGTCTGCACAATCTTGCCGTCTATGCCGACAACGGTCACTGTGTCTCCACATGGATTATCGACAACGATAGCACCGCCATCAACCACCACATTCACCGTTCCTCCGCTTTCGACCATAGCCAGTCCCGTTGCATCGGCTTTAAAATCAAACGTTATCATACCGTCGTTTTCCCTTATGTTCGTTATCGGGCAGTCCACAGCGGCCGACGTAGAGTGCCATCGCGCACCAGGCATCGACGTGTCGGTGTATTGCGTGTTGCCAGTCTCTCCTGGGAAGGGGTCGCCCGCCTCGGTGTCTTCTGAGGCATGGCCGTCAGCCGCGATAAGGGCTACGTGCTCATAACCTACGGATGTAGTGTTCACCCGGTTTGAGTTCCAAAGCGACTTGTCATAATGTATCTGCGATATTATCAGCCCGTGACCGCCGAGGGCTTTGTCCCATCCTGTCTGCTGACGGTTCTCCAATGTGAAGTATTCGTTATTGTCAGCTCCGCAGACTATGAAATACGCCTCGTTCGATTCAGAGAAAGGCTTGAGTGTCAGGTTCATGGCAGGAGCGTCGAGCACGACAGGCTCAAGCCATCCGACGGTGTACTTGTCCATGGCCGTATATCCGGCCGGAGTCTTGCTGTCGTCGTTGTACAGACCTTTGCACATGACGTCCCAAGTAACCATTCCGGCCATGCCCGAATACGCGACGTCGTATATGTCAGGAAGTCCGAGGATGTGGCTGAACTCATGACAGAACGTGCCTATGCCGTCCATATTCTCTCCTTCATAGCCTCTCAGCTCGCACGAACAGGCCGCCTGTCCAAGGTAAAGGCCGTCATACATGTCCCAACTCTCGTAGGTAAGGTCGACGGCCTGCGGCCATACCGTCTCTTCCGGACCACCCTGCGCCTGACCGTAACCGGCATATACAACGAACACAAAGTCAACCTTGCCGTCTTCATTGAAGTCATACTGCGAGAAATCCACATCCGTGTCCGTATCGGCAGCCTTGCATGCGTCAATCATCAACTCTGAGGCACGCTCGTCAAGACCGTAATACGCCATGTCGTGAGGCAGCACTACGGGGCCTACCACGTCATATTCCGGCACGAACTTTCCACACGACTGTGCCTTGAAATAGCTCTTGATGCTGCCCGAGGCATACGGCCCGGCGTAATTCTCGTCGTTAGCCATGTCGTCATAAAGGTCGCGTATGTCATCACGCGCAAACTTCTTATCCGTAAATTCGGCAAGAATTATCAGTCCGCGGATATTGCCCACGGTCGGGAAAGTCTGCGCAATCTCGCCCGGTAAGCCGCTGACGCTCGCCTCGACAGCCGACTTCACAGCCGCACCCCGGCGTATGTCGTCATACTCACTGGACAGACTTTCAATCACCCGGGCCTTGTCTATAGACTGCACATACAGACGTTCCGCCACGCTGCGTACGTCTGCCGCATGTGCAACCATGCCTGTAGAAACGGCTCTGCCATCAGCAGACACCTCGGCATACCTCAACGACCCTTTGCCGTCGGGCAGCAACACGCAGTCGTCTTCACTGACATAATAGTGCAGACGCTCGTCACCTTGCACATACACGGCCAACGACGTGCCGTCTGCCTGGGCATACATTACTTTATGAGGCCACGCCGGAGCCGGGAACGCCGAGCAGACGAAAAAGCACAGCAGGCATACCGCAATGGCTAATCGAAATACAATTCTTTTCATAGTCTGAGTTTTAACAAGTTTGACTTCCACATAGAAACGTGATTTATTCATGCTGCTAAAATAACCATTATAACACAAATCCGCAATTTTACAGTCCAAGAATTTCTTACATTTCACGAAATGTTATAAAAAACTTTCATTTTTACAACATTTAGCATGTTCTTAAAGCTTATTTGATTATTTTTGCATGGAATAAATAAGTAAACGTATACCTTTTACCCACACATAACAACATGACCGCAACGAAAACATATATAATCATCCTGTTAATCACCATCCTATGCCCGGCATGCCGCCTGAACGCATCAATGCAGGCCAATTCGGAAGCGGAAATAATGAAGTCAAATGCCGACAAGCAGTACGAAAAAGGCAACTTCCCAGGCGCGCTTTCATTATACATAAACAGCATGGAGAAGGCCGAAAGCGAGAAAGACACTGACACATACATGGCATGCATAGGGAATATAGCCAACATTTACGAGGCACTGGGCGATTATGAGTCGAACCTGTTTTACCTGCTCAAGGGCTACGACATATCCCGCATGCAGAACAACAACGACCTAAAGAACAAATACCTGACAAACATCGTAGCGGCATACTGCAACCTCGGCGACGTGAAGAAGGCAAAGGAATTCTACGAAATATCGAAAAAGGCAACAATAAAGCGTGACTCCGTAAACCATAAATACTTCCTGATATACAACTCGGCACGCATAAAACAGGCCGAAAAGAAATACGACGAGGCCATTGCCGAGCACGCAAAAGCCGAGAGATACGCCATTGACAACGGCCTTGACAACATCTACGCGCTCTACCAGGAATGCGAGACCGGAAATATACTCATTAAGAAGCACGACTACGGCAAAGCGATATCACAAGGGCGGAAATGCCTGGACATGGCGGCTGCGGCCGACAACGACGAAATGAGGATAAGCGCATACAAGATAATGCACGAAGCGTTTGCAGGCTACGGCATGGCCGACTCGGCAAGGAAATACAAGATGATGTACCTCGAGGCGTACGACGCGGCGTTCCGCACCAAAAGCATGAACCAGGCGAAAGGGCGGCTGCAGGAATACGAGTCACGCAAAAGCACGGAGAAAATCAACCTGCTCACCTCACGCATCAACATCTACACGATGGCTGTAATACTCGTGTCAACACTGCTTGCCGTCACGGTAGTGCTCACCATGGTGCTCGTACGCAAGAACCGCAACCTACGCAACGCACAAAAGCTGCTCATCAACAAGAACAACGACATAATGAAATCATACAGACAAAGCAGCCCAGCCATACCGACGATGCCCAACGGATACCGCGACAAAGACGCAGACGACGAAACAGACGACGAAAATACCGGCGGAGTGGAAATGACACAGCAACAGATTGACGAGCTGCTGGAAAAAATCAACAGCCTGACCGACAGGCATGACATAATATCCGACCCGAAACTCAATCTCAAGACAATAGCCGACATGGCAAAGTCGAACACAAAATACGTGTCATTCGCCATCAACAAGACTTACAACAAGAACTTCAAGACTTACATAAACGAGAAACGCATAATGGAGGCTTGCCGCATGCTTACCGACGAAGAACATTACGGGCACATGACAATACAGGCTATTTACGAAGAAGTAGGATACACCAACGCAGTAAGCTTCAACCGCACCTTCAAGAAAATAAACGGCATGACACCGGCCACGTATAAAAGACTGGCAGCAGACAACAACATGAACAACACACTATAGCCAGACTGACCGCACAGCACCTTCCGGCAAACAGTACGTAACAAGCTCGTCAGCAAAAGACCGCCTTTTACATCGCAAAAGATGGTCTTTCAGCCTGTAAAAGGTGACCTTTTGAAACGCAAAAGGCGGCATATCGGAAAAACGCAGGCTGCATGTCGTCGGTGTTCACTATACCCATTATCCTGTGGCACGTGGTCTGCGCCTTGAACGTGGCAATGCTTAATATGTTCGCTGACAAGCTGGTTCATCAGTGTCGACTTGCCCACGTTAGGGTTACCCACAATGTTTACGAATCCTGCCTTATGCATCTGTATCTTTACGTTTTTGCCGTATGCCACTGGCGATAACGGCGTTAGAATCAATCAAGTTTGCAAATATACTGATTTTTTCGACACGACAAGCATTTGAAAACACTGCGGAGTCGAAAACCCGACAAAAAGATGTTAAAATGTAACTGAGCGCCTTTATGCCCTTGCCACGGCACAAGTACGAAAAGCATTACACATACACAATAAAAACAACCGCACCGGCGTTATACTGAGAAAAACATTTAACCATGAGAACCGTACTATTGTTTCTTGCCGCATTGCTTACCTTCTGCGCATGTAGCGACGACCCCGAACCGACCGGACAGAATCTCGCGACAATACGTCTGAACGAGTTGTACGGCGAAAAATCAATCGGCGAATGGCAGAACGACTCTGTTTATCCCGACGGGAACATGATATCCGAATACATGCAGCTCGACGCCGACAAACAGGCTAAATATGTTTTTCAGGTAAAATCACGCACAGACAATGGTGATAACACCGTACTAAAGAACGGCGAATGGTCGACTGTTTACGAAAACACAATGGCAGGTACATGGAGCCTGGGCGTTAACGCACTACTTGAACCGCACCTTACAATCAATGATACGATAAGCAACACATCACGCCTCTTCATCTTCACCGAGGTTAATGACTCTGTGATGATTATCAACACCGGATATAACACAAAACTGAGAAAGGTCACAAAGCCGTAAACAAAACGGCCTCATGACCCGTATAACCACATAACCGCAAGACATTACAGCCTTACGACCAAGCCAACAGACACTAATCCTTCAGCGAATAAGTCACTGTCGTAACCACCCGCAGTTTCTTGATGTAAGGCGTATTATTGTCACGGTTCTCTATTGAGAACTGTCCCTGCCCTGCCGTCAAAATTTTGTCTATCTTGCTGTCGCTGTTTTCGGCAAACTGTTTGGCGGTCTGCTCTGCGTTCTTGATTGCCTCCTGCATCATCTTCGGCTTCATCTGCTGGAACGAAACGTACTCATACACCACGCCGTTACCGTAACCGCCGTCGACAACAGCCACGCCTTGTTTCAGCAGTTCGCCCTGACGGGCTATTATCGAGCGCACAAGTTTCACGTTATGCGACGTCACGGTTATCGTCGACGTTATGTTGTAACGGTAATCATGGTTCTGCACGCCGTAGCGCTCGGCGTTCATGTCCACCACCACCGGAGCGTTGATGCTTATCTCCGAATCCTTTATTCCATTCTGTTTCAAAAAAGACTTTACCTTTGCCGTAGTGGCATTGATACGCGTGTAAAGCGAAGGCAGGTCGTCGCCCAACTCCTTCGTCATTATGGGCCACGTCACCTTGTCCGCCTGCACCTCACGTTCGGACAGTCCCTTTACCGTTACCTTTCGGTCTTTATCCGAGAAACTTTCAAGTCCCAACTTAATAAACAGCCCCAAAACGATAAGCCCTATCATGATGAGGGCAGCTCCTCTGCCTTTTTCCATAGTATTATTGTTTTGATTTCACAGAGCCAAAGATACGAAAAATAGTCAACATTCAACAGTTTTGAACAAAAAAATCACTTAAACACCACTTGTTAACATTCCGACGGCACACCGCCGCATATCCGGTTAACATACAAAAAAAGAGAGCCGCCACTTCAACTCAAAGCCGGCAGGCTCTCTTTTTTATGATAAAAATCTAATGATTCTTTATTTTACGACGGCAGCCTCTGCCCCATCGTAAGCCCACGTGTAATATGACGCTCCGTGAACAAATCCGGCTCCGAAGGCCGTCATTATGAGGTTGTCACCCTTCTTGAGCAGATGCTCGTACTCCCAGAGAGCCAGCGGAATGGTGGCCGCGCTGGTGTTGCCGAAATGCTCGATGTTGACCATCACCTTGTCCATAGGCAGGTCGAGGCGCTTTGCCACGGCCTCGATTATCCTGATATTGGCCTGGTGGGGAACAACAAAGCGGATGTTGTCCTTGTTCAGTCCGTTGCGCTCGGCTATGAGGGCACAGTCGTCACTCATGCTCGTAACGGCGTAGCGGAACACCGTGCGACCCTCCTGGTAGAGGTAGTGCAGACGGTGGTCAACCGTGAAGTGTGACGGCGGACATACCGAGCCGCCCGCCTTGGTGTGCAGGAAGGGCAAGCCCTTGCCGTCGGCACGGAAGTAGGAGTCTTTCACTCCGATACCTTCCTCTGTCGTAGCCTCCACCAATACGGCAGCGGCTCCGTCACCGAAGAGGGCACATGTACTGCGGTCCTTATAATCGACAACCGACGACATCTTGTCAGCGCCGATTACGATGATTTTCTTGTAGCGTCCGCACTGAATCATTGACGCGGCCACGTCAAGAGAATAAAGGAAACCGCAACAAGCGGCCCAAAAGTCAAAGGCAAACGCGTTCTTAAGTCCAAGCTTGCCTATCACGATTGAAGCTGTTGACGGGAAAGGATAGTCAGCCGTCGACGTTGATACGATTACGGCGTCGATTGAGTCGGGGTCGGCCCCGGTCTTCTTCATCAGTTGCTTGGCAGCCTTGCGCGCCATGTATGAAGTGCCCAGACCTTCCTCGGTGAGAATACGGCGTTCCCTTATGCCGACACGCGTCATAATCCATTCATCATTGGTATCTACCATCCTCGACAGCTCATCGTTGTTGAGCACGTAGTCAGGTACGTATCCGCCGATGCCGGTTATTATTGCGTTAATCTTCTCCATTATTCAGCCGTTTCCTTAACAATCGCGATTTTTCCACGATAGTAGCCGCATGTCGGGCATACAGTGTGGTAAACGTGATAAGCGCCACAGTTGGGGCATATTGCCAGTGTGGGAGCTACTGCCTTATCATGGGTTCTTCTTTTACGGGTACGAGTCTTTGACTGTCTTCTTTTAGGATGTGCCATTTTCTTTAATCTTTAATTTTGTTCTTTAATTTTTCCAATTCACTCCAACGCGAGTCCACCGGCGTCTCTCCATCTCCCTCGGTGCTTCGGGCTGCCGAGTGCTCTTCAAGAGCCTTTATCATAGCAGGATTGCATTTTCCAGGTGCATGCACATGCTTAATGGGGATGTCAAGGGCTATGAACTCATATATAAACCATGACAGGTCGAGCTGGCAATCGTCCCTCCCGACCGTTATCAGGTCATCTTCTTCCGAATATTCCTCTCCCAACCGTGCCGTAAGGCTGTTGTCGGCACATACGGCCTGCTCCATGTCGTCGAGACAACGGTCACAAGGTACGTGTACTGTCCCTTCGGTGTGAATGTCTATACGGTATATTCCACCCGAACGGCTTACACTTACGTCCACGTGTACGTTGCCACGCCTCACTTCGGGAGCGTCAACAGCCTCGAAGTAAGCGTCGTCAAGGTCATACGCGAAGGAGGTCACTCCCTCCTTCAAGCCTTCCAAATCAATTTTCAAGGGCTCTAAACTGTACATCATCCGTGATTATGTGAAACAGCAAAGAGTGCCCTTGCCCGTCGCGGAGGCCGCAAGCACCCGCATGGGCGGCACAGTTCTTTGGGCTGCAAAGTTACTAATTATTTTTCATACAAGCACAAAGAAAACGTAAAAACATTTGCCCTATTGCCTAAAATCACTAATCCTTACCGAACCTTACGGGCAGAGTGTACCTTACGCGGACGGGCTTTCCGTCAATGGTTCCGGGCTTCCACTTCGGCATTCCCTTCAATACTGCCACCACGGCATCGTTCATCAGCTTATGCCCAGGCTTCACTATCTCCACGTCGTCAATGCTGCCGTCGGTGTCTACGACGAAACGCGCCAGCACGCGCACAGGCTTGCCTCTGTACTGGGAGATGTCATATTTCTTCAGCTCAACCGCCAGGTATTTAAGGAGCAGCTCCACTCCGCCAACAAATTCGGGTTTGGTGTACGAGTCGGCAATGTATTCCGGAACACCCACCCATGTACCGTAACCCGTGCGCACTACCTCGCCGTCCTTCTGTCCGGGCGTCCACCGCGGCATGGACATCAGCATTCCGAGTACGGCGTTCTCTATCTTTTCGGAGTAGTTTTCCACCAACCTGGCGCCCGTCACGCTACCGTCTTTCTCGACGACAAACCTTACATGCACATAAAACGGGCACTTCGGATCATCCTTTATGCTGTCGCCGGCGAAATGTTTTTCGGCATATTCAGACATCGCCTTGCGCCCTCCGGGAAACTCGGGCCTTACGTCCACCTCTTTCAGCGGCACTATACGTTCACTGCTATCGACGCCGTCGGCAATGCCATTGGCAGCCGGCTGCGCGGCACGGCACGTTTCGGATGAAGACGCATTGCACGTGGCAATCGCTCCAGAACACAAAACAAGCGCAACTAAAACGATTCTCGAGGCAAATACCCCGAGACGGAAAGATATGGTTTTCATGATAATATATGTTTTGAAGATTAGTCCATTATAATGTGCAAATATACAGATTTTACAGACAGAACGTATCACGTTGCTTGCTATTTAACACTACTTAAACTGCTGTCCGACGCAACCGGCAACAGAAAAAACATGCGCTCCGCGAAAAAATTTCCTCCCTTTGGGAGGACTTTCCGCACGAACGTGATTGTAACATTTGTTAACATCATGACATGCAACGTTCCGCCAATGACCGTGTTTTTGTCAATGAATCAGCTGATGAAGGAAAAGAACAAAAGTATCAACAATAAAACGACTAATAAAAATGGAAAAGCAATTTAAGGCAAAAATGTTGTTCGCGTCCCTGTTCATGCTCGGATGCACGATGACCTTCGTTTCATGTAGCGACGATGATGACAATAACACTCCTCCGACGGACGTGACCGCGGCATCAGTTTACGGTGATTATACCGGAACGATGACCACAGCCACCATTTCAACCACCGACGACAGCGGCACGGAAGAAGGCGACCAGACGGGCACTGCCGTATCGGCCAAGGTTGAGGGCGACACCATCTACTTCGACAACTTCCCCATCAAGGACATCGTAATGTCAGTAGTCGGCGACGAGACTACAGCCGACCAAATCGTGGAAGCAGTAGGCAACGTGAGCTACAAGATTGGTTATACTCCCACCGTCAACGAGGCTAAGGACAGCGTAATGCTTGCGCTTGACCCAAAACCGTTGCAGCTCTCTATCGAGATACCTGCATCTTCGGAGGGTGAAGAGGCACAGACACTTGACATCGAGGTTAAAGTGTCACCCGCTGAAGGCGCCAACTATGAGGGCAAGAGCACTAACCTGAAGTTCATGTTCAGCGCTGACGAAGTGCTGCTTGGCGCTGGCGACGCGCAAATATCATTGCCTAACTTCAACCAGACAACGTTCGACTTCAGCATGAAGAAGGGCGGAAAATAAGATTTCTGTATGATTTGTCCCTGGCCGTCGATGTTGGCAATAGCCACGTCGGCGGCCTTTGTATTTCTAAGAGACGGTCTTTTAGAATGCGGAAGGCCGTCAATCGCACGCTAAAAGGCCGTCTTTTACAAGGCAAAAGACGGCCTTTTATAACACGCCTGATTATCAAGCTGTTACAGATTAAAGGCAGTGCGCGGCAGCAGGGCATGCAAAAAGGCGTGGCTACGCACGAACGCGCCGCCACGCCTTCTATCGAGAGAGTTGATTTAATGCTGCGTCATTTCTTCTTCAATATTATTTCTATAACGCCGTTCTTGGCTGCGTCGCCGTATTTGTCGGTGGTGTTCTTCGCGTCCTTGTATATGTTTATTTGGTCGACTTGGTCGGACTTGATGTTGGAGATGTCCTCCACATGCTTGCCGTCAACCACGTAGTAAGGCGAGCCTTTAAGACTTATGGCCTGCGTGTCGTCAGGCACGTAATTCTTACCGTTAATCTTAACCACATTGCCTTTCTGGCCGTCGGGCAGTGTCTTGCCGGCGTCAAGCTTGAAGGATACGGGTATCGTGAACTTTACGTTTACCGGTTTTCCGTCCTGCTTGCCGGGATTCCACTTCGGCATGTTGGCTATCACGCGCACAGCCTCGGCGTCAAGCTCCGGACTTATACTGCGCATTACATGCGTGTCGCTGATACTTCCGTCAGCCCTTACCACGAACTGAAGGATTACGCGGCCCTCTATTTTGTTCTTCATTGCAGTAGGCGGATACTTGATATTCCTTGCCAGATAAGTCATCATGGCCGCCTGTCCGCCGGGGAACGATGGCGGTTCCTCGGTAATATCGTACACCTTGTCGTCCTTACCGCCGTTTGAAAAGCCGACAACTAACAGCTCATCAGACACAGCCGATTTAGTCCTGCCACCCGAAGCAAGCGTATCCTTCGACAAAGTCATAGCCGTTTTTCCTACTGCCGTAGCGTTAGCGGGCGTAGCCTTGACGGTACTTACCACCGAGTTAACGAGGGCGTCGCCCTCACTCTTGATTTCATTACTCAGGCTTTCGGCCTTAGGCGTGGCGAAAGCAACTACGGCAACGGCCGCAACCGGGAGCGCAAGGAGTGTCCTTACGCGGCTCCACGGATTTGATTTTTTCCTTAACATCATAGTAATTCGTTTTTTTAGTGAACTTTGGTTCAGGTTGTTTGCCATGGCGAACAGCTTGTCGCCAACGGCCTTACGTATCAAAAGCATTTGGTATTCGGCGGCGTTGACGCCTCCGGCGAGCACGGCACTGTCGGCCTCGAACTCGTGCAGGTTTTTCAGTTCGGTCTTGATAAGCCAGGCTGCGGGGTTGTACCACTGGAAGATGATGAGCAAATCGCACAGCAGCACGTCAACGGAGTGTCGCCCGGCGATGTGAGCGCGCTCGTGCATCAGTATCTCACGCGAGCCGTCGGCATAGTCTTTCTCATTGATGATTACGTTGCCGAACCAGCTGAACGGGGCAACTTCGCCCTTAACCACTACTACCTTGACGCCGCCGTCACGGCAGACCTCACGTCCGGAGCGTATCAGCCGCCTGAGACTTAGCAACGACACGACCTCACGACCGAGGAAAAACGCTACACCTATTATATATATAAGCAGGCAGACTTGCGCCGTAGTAACCACGGGAACGTGCGCATCGGCAGCCACGGCGGTGATGATGAAGTCCTCAATGGCCACAAAACCGCTCGTTACAGGCGCTTCGGCAGTAGTCTGAAGATGTATCAATGGCAGTACAAACGCCGCTGCTATCATGCCGAACAGCGTCACACGGTTGAAGCCGAAGAACGTCTCGCGGCTCAGGAGCAGCTTGTACAACAGATAAAATGCCGTAAGGCAGAGCGCCACCTTGACTGAATAGATGAAAAATATTCCCATGATTACTTATCGTTTTCCCGTTAAATCTACATCACGCAGCGAGCTTTCACCCGCCACATCCGGCCTTGACGGCCGCCGATAGTTCTGCCCGCTCCGCCCCATAGGGGCCGGCGGTGATTGTCTTAACTGTCATTTCATTGCCTAAAGGCTCTGTCAACGGCGCTTTACAGCTTGCCAGACAGGCGCCACGGACATAACGTCACTTGCCCTCTTCTACCTTCTTTATCAGCTCACGCAGGTCGTCAACGGAGATTTTCTCTTCCTTGACAAGCGCCGAAACTACGCCGAGGTAGGATTTGTTGAAGAACTTGTTGACCACGTTGCCGAGCGAACCGCGGCGGTAGTCGTCGCGCGACACGACGGGATAATACTGGTAACAACGGGGCGTGATGGCCTTATGGGCCAGGAATCCCTTGTCCTCCAGTATGTGTACAAGCGTGGACAACGTGTTGACATGCGGCTTGGGGTCAGGATACATGGCCTGAAGCTCACGTATGTGGAGCGCTCCGTGGTCCCAATAACGGTTCATGATTTCTTCTTCACGTTTTGTTAATGTTTTCATTTCCTTGTGTTTTTATTTAGTCAGTACTGCTTTTCTGGTTCACGATGCAAATAAACTAAATATTTTAGTAATACGCAATAGTTTGACGGTTAATAAAAACTAAAAAGGTAAGTTTTAACAGACAATAAGTTTCTTTTTAGTCAACAAGCAGACGGGAGATATGTTTAGTAGACAAGCAGGGATTTATTAGTAGACAAGCAGACAAGGGACGAGCAGACAAGGAGATTTGACTATACCCTTAGATTTTTATTCTTACCTATATTCCTGCATGGCAAATCTCCTTGTCTGCTCGTCCCTCGTCTGCTTGTCTACTAAACATATCTGCTCGTCACTTGTCTACTTGTTGACTAAAAAACAATATTATATGAAGTTATACGTTATGGTAAATATATGGAATGGACAGACAGGATACGGCACGTCAAGATATTTCTCGTCGTAGCGGCTGTGGCTATAGCCGTGGTTTCGCTCGTTGTATCCAACTCGCTTGTACGCGAGCTGGCGGACGAGGAACACAACAAGATGGAAGTGTGGGCAGAGGCCATGCGCTCGCTTAACATGGCTGACGACAACACCGACCTTAACCTCGTGCTGAAAGTCATCAACGAAAACAACACGATACCCGTAATCGTGACCGACGCAAGCGGCAACGTACAAACCTTCAGGAACGTAAACTTGCACGGTGAGACCTTTGCCGACAGCATGGAATACGCCTCGACATTGAGCCGGAGGCTAAGCGACGAGGGCAAGGAAATAAGGATTACGCTGGGCGAAAACGCACGCGACGGATACATCAACGTATGTTACGACGACTCGGTTATGCTCAAGCGCCTGGCGGCCTACCCGTACATACAACTCGGAGTGGTCATGCTGTTTGTCGTTGTGGCGATATTCGCACTGCTAACATCAAAGAAAGCCGAACAGAACAAAGTGTGGGTGGGACTGTCGAAGGAGACCGCGCACCAGCTCGGAACGCCTATATCAAGCCTCATGGCATGGACGGAAATTCTGAAGGAGAACTATCCCGACGACGAGCTGATACCCGAAATGGACAAGGACGTGAAGCGCCTGGAGCTGATAGCAGACAGATTCTCGAAAATAGGTTCACTGCCCGAGCCGGTTCCGGCAAGCCTGAAAACGGTGATGGAGCACGTAATCGACTACATGGACCGCCGCACATCGTCTAAGGTTACTTTCATAAAAGACTTTCCGGACAATGACATTACCGTAAAGATTAACGCCTCGCTGTTCGAGTGGGTAATAGAAAACCTCTGCAAGAACGCCGTTGACGCAATGGAGGGCAGCGGCACAATAACGCTCGCCATGGCGCGGACGGCAGACAAGGTGGCAATAGAAGTAAGCGACACGGGCAAGGGCATAAGAAAAAAAGACATTGGAAACGTATTCAAGCCAGGCTTCACAACGAAGAAACGGGGCTGGGGACTGGGACTGTCACTTGCCAAACGAATAGTCGAGGAATACCATAAAGGACGCATATTCGTGAAAAGCTCCGAAATAGGCAAGGGCACAACGTTCCGCATAGAACTGGCGGGATGAACGCGCCTGTCTACATTAAGGTTTCCGAAATGCCGTCTTTCGTATTGTAAAAGACGGCATATTGAACGCTAAAAGGCGGCCTTTCGCATTGCAAAAGACCGCCTTTCATGTTTTCTTCTAAACTAACACATTAAAACAAAGACAGTTGTCTACTCAGACTTAAACTTCACCGGCAAAATATATCGAACCTTGACACAACGCCCTCTTAACCGTCCTGGCTTCCATTTTGGCATATTCCGCACGAGTCGCAACGCCTCTTCATCATACTCAGGAGCAAGACTTCTTACCACTTTAACGTCTTTCAATGTTCCATCTTCATCTACAACAAAAGAAACTACGACACGTCCCTCAACACGGTTTACAGTATCCGGATACCTGATATTCTGCTCGATATACTTCATCATGGCAGCCTGGCCACCGGGAAAAATCGGAGACTCCTCATCAATAGCACCAAAAACCTCGGAATTATGTCCGACAGCTTCGGTTTTATTATCAATCGCCTCAGGCACAAGATTTTCGCTACTACAAGACGACAAAACCGCCGCACCCAAAGCAATTCCGGCCACAGTAACAACCTTTCCTGCCATCCTCCTCAACGCCAGTTCACGTTCAAGGCCAGCCAATTCAGCATCACAAGCCGGACAAGTGCCGTTACATTCACCGACATAAGTACACTTCGCCGGCTCATAACTAATGCCATTAGCGTCAGCAACAGCTTTCCTTATAGCCTTCATCACATGACAGACGTATCTTCCCTTTTCCATATCAAGTAGCCTTTTCGCAAAAATACAAATTAAACGCTAAATCTACAAGCACCACAACAAGAAATATTGATTATAGCCCCAATTGATCCACGACAGCCCTTCACATTAGCCCATCCAGCCTATTAGGCCTATCAGGCTTATTTGGCCAATCCTGTTTTCGGTTTATTGCGCATATTAGGCCCATTAGGCTTATTTGGCCCACTGGCCTTATCAGCCCAATAAGCCCCATGGGCAAAAAAAAGTATCCCCGCAAGGAAAACTCCTCGCGGGGATACTCTATAAACTTGAAAAAAGGCGGCCTCCTACTCTCCCGCATCGCATTGCAGTACCATCGGCGCAACCGGGCTTAACTTCTCTGTTCGGAATGGGAAGAGGTGGAACCCCGACGCAATAACCACCCAATATTTTTCCTCCGACTTCTAAGGTATCGACACTTCCGACACCACATCGGCGTATAACTATTGACATCCATCGGTACAGAACAAGAAAAGCGACACACACTCTCTAAACACGACAGGAAAAGATTTCGGGCAATTAGTAGCGCTCGGCTTTGACGTCGCCGTCTTTACACCTGCGCCCTATCGACGTCCTCGTCTCGGACGACCCTCAAATAGGAGCTCTCATCTTGCGGATGGCTTCGCACTTAGATGCTTTCAGCGCTTATCCTAACCGGACACGGGTACCCAGCGGTGCGCCTGGCGGCACAACTGGTTCGCCGGAGGTCCGTCCGCCACGGTCCTCTCGTACTAGTGGCAGACCCGCGCAAAGCTCCTGCGCCCACGATAGATAGAGACCGAACTGTCTCACGACGTTCTGAACCCAGCTCGCG
>ENA-UAML01000004-UAML01000004.1-human-gut-metagenome-genome-assembly--contig:-NODE-4-length-109376-cov-10.492476_pt1 | contig 109376 bp, 74 predicted proteins | sample MGYA00244211_ERZ654495 | MGnify/ENA primary metagenome ERZ654495 (study PRJEB26926, sample SAMN06164685) | human gut metagenome | biome: ENVO:00009003; feature: ENVO:2100002; material: ENVO:00002003... | reverse complement strand
AACGTCAAAAAACTTCGTTTTTCTTTCCATTGCACTCGCCTTTCACTATATTTGATTGTATCCGCAACGCCTGCCACAGACATGCCCGACCACAGGCGGTAATGCAAAAGGCGGTCTTTCATGTTGCCAAAGACGCCCTTTCAGGGCGTAAAAGACGGCCTTTCGCCTTGCAAAAGGCCGTCTTTTACAACATATGCGGCAAACGGTTGATTTTCAGTTAGTTAACGGCATGACCGGTAAAGTGAGCAAACTGCGGTCACGGGCATGGGCACCCGTTACATTGTAAGCAGTATTTTCCAGATAGCGAAAAGCATTATCAGCAACACGACTATCACTCCGTAAGTAAGGACAAAGCCTCCCGCGAGTTTCCTCTCACGCCGCTTGCGGACATGGCGGGTCGCGTTGATGAACATGCCTTGTATGCGTTCGTACTCCTGACGGCCGTCTGCCTTCATGCCGAGTTCGGCCTTTGCCTTTTCTTCTATATCCCTAATCCGCTCCTTGCGCTCGTCCACGAACATGTAACGATGGCGGAACGGCCTCGGCTTGCGTTGGTTGAACAGTCCCATTAATCCTCCTTCCGGATTACTTTCCGGCGTTCTCTTTATTGACAGTCTGCGGTTCTTCCTCCTTCGGAGCGGCTACAGTCGCGGCACCCGCTGTATTGTCTTCATCCTTGACTGCCGGCCCTGCCGACTGAACTTCAGCTGAAGCAGAGCTACCGCCTGCACTGTCCGCCGGAACAGGAGTCGGCGTAGAGACAGTCTGCCGAATGGAGTCCGTCGCCGCAGAGGGAGCCGCCGCAGACGGCACTGACAGCGAATCTCCGGCCGCTACACCCGTCGAGTCAACCCTGGCAGGCTCACCGAGCACCGGCGGTTGGTCGGACACCGAAACCTTGTCGGACACAACGCCACCCTTGCTTATGAACTGCAACGGTGCCGAGCGACGCCCGATGTCCTTCAACTCCGTACCCTTCGCCTTGCCACGCCAGTTGAAGATGTCATGCTTATCGCGCGGCCTGACATAGTCAAACCATGCAAACGAGGGCAATTCCTTCTTGGATGGCGGTATTTGTGTTATTGGATAAGCGGTTCCTGTCTGCTTGCATGTCCATATACGCTGCAACTGCCGGTTCTTAAGATATACACGCATTGTATCCGTCTCGAGATAAGCCATGTTCAGAAACGCGCTGTCCTTCTCGTCCTGGTGGTAGTACACGCACTGCACGTTGCCTATCGCCTCGGTCTCGTATAACTCTCCATCGTTAAAATATCCGAACATCTCGCGCGATGCCACCTGGTTGAATTTTGTGCTGTCCGACAACTGTTCGACGGACAATGCCTGGTTGATGACGTGCGCGCGGTCTATTGTCGAGTCCTTCATGAACACCTCTATCACCTCGCCCAACAATTGCCGGTTCTCGTTCCACGTTATAGGGTCTTTGTACATGGTCATGAGTGAGTCTCTCGTGTTGTACACCAGTGAGTCACAAACAGCCTGTATATCAGTACGGAAAGCCCTGACCTTGTTGTAGCAGTGCATCGTGCGGTACACCGAATCAGTGTTTATGTTATAGGTGTAGACCTTCATCGTGTCAGAATGGAGGAACAGCGTGTCGCCCTGTGAATAATCCCTCAGCACGGCACTGTCGGTAGCAAAGGCATAGCCCGTGCTGTCATTGTACCAGAAATAATTGCTCGTCATCTGGTTCTTGTTGACCGTGTCGTTGTAGACTACGTTGCCGAAGCCCTCGCTTATCTTTGTCTTGTCGTCATTAAACAGGCTGTCGGCCGTCAATGTCTTGCCGTTGTTGTCCAGCGTCGAACGGCCGTACAGCCTCGAAAAGTCCTTGTTTGTATCATAAAAACCCTGCGAAGTGTTTATTACGCTCTCGCCGGAAACAATCTTTGAAGGACCTACGATATGCGCGATAGACGTCCTCGTGTCGTAATGCAGAGTGTCGGTAGTAAGCACAAACTTCGGGTTCTTCAAGTTCACATTATAGTTGAACACGGCGTCACGGGTCTCCGTATCATACTCACCCCAGTCCGAAACGAGCACATTGTCCTTGTCAACCATCTTACCTCCTTCGAAGAAGTAACCGATACCATACAGTCTGTCATAATTCAGGCTGTCTGTATAGAGCGTTGTCTTCCTGTGTTTCAGCACCACATTATAACGAGCCTCGGCCATCTGGTCGTTGCCGTCATAATACGCATAGTCACTGAACAGCGACAAAGTGTCGCCCTGGTACATCCTGACATGCCCGAAAGCACGGAACGAATTTGATTCCTGATAGAAATAAGCGCTGTCACAATACAACTTGGCTCCCCTGTGGCGGAATGCCACATTGCCGTTGAGAATCTGCGCGTCAGGATTCATGCTGAACTGGTCAAACCTAAGCCTGTCTGCATGTATAAGGTACACGCGCTCGTTGGTTTTCGGACGCGGTTTCTTCTTCGACGCCTGGCGCGACTGCACCAAACTAAGTCCAAACAGGCATAGGATTGCAACAATGAGAATCCTATGCCCGCCAAATAAAACTTTCAGATTATTGTTCGTCGTCATTTAACCCAACCTTCGTATTGGAAATCACAATTTTTGTAACGGTCGTTTATACGTACGTAAGTGGCCTTTATCTTATCCTTTATCCACTTATCGATAAATTCCTCGCGACGCTTGGCCAGCACAATGTCCTTCATCGTCTGGAAATCTTCCGTTATAGTGGCACGGTGGGTCTCGACACGGTTCTTCAGTTTCACGATGGCACACACCGTCTTGCCGTTTTTAAGACTTATCATCTGGAACGGAGCAGACACCTCTCCCACCTTCATCGAGTCTACCACCTTTGCGATTTCAGGCGGAAGGTTACGCATTTGGAAACGACTCGTCATACGTCCGTCATTACCCTGGTTGGCCATAAGGCCGTGGTTGTTGCGCGTGTCCTTATCATCCGAGATGAAAGTGGCTGCTTCGTCAAACGAAAACTTACCTTCACGGATGTTGCCGGCAATGGAGTCAAGTTGGGAAGCGGCAAAATCTATTGCTTCCTGCGTAACTTTCGGCCTAAGGAGAATATGTCTTACCTTTATCCTGTCACCACGTTTGTCAATAAGCTGGATGATGTGGAAACCGTACTCAGTCTCCACTATCTTGGATATTTTCTTTGGATCGGTTAGGTTGAACGCCACACTCGCAAAAGTAGGGTCAAGCACTCCGCGGCCCACATAATCCTGGAATGCACCACCTTGACGGGCCGTTCCCGGATCTTCCGAATACAACGTAGCAAGTGTCGCGAAAGAAGTCTCGCCCTTGTTGACACGCTCCGTATATTCACGAAGCTGGTTCTTGATACGGTCAACCTCCTCTTGCGCCACTTTCGGCGTACGTGTTATAATCTGCACCTCAACCTCCGTAGGTATAATAGGCAGACTATCTTCCGGCAACTCACTGAAATAGCGGCGCACATCGGCCGGCGATACCGTTATATCAGACACGAGCTCTTCACGCTCGCGGTTGATTAGCAGACGGTTACGGAAGTCATCATGCAAGGTCTGGCGCAGTTCAGAAAGACTCATGTTCTTGTATTCCTCAAGTTTTTCCCTACTACCTGTCATCTGAATCCAATAATTAATCTGCTCCTCCACGCTTTGGGCGACCTCTGACTCGGTCACCTCTATACTGTCTATTGCCGCCTGATGAAGGAATAGTTTTTGCACCGCCAACTGTTCCGGAATGGCACAATCAGGATTGCGGTCCCACTTAACACCCTCCAACTCGCTCTGTATTCTAACATTTTCAACATCAGACAACAGTATAGGTTCATCACCTACAACCCAGATTACCTCATCGACAACACTCGAAGGATTCGGTGCCGCTGCGGTTGAATCAACATTAGACACCTCCGCAGTGGAATCAGCCTTCACCTCCATCGTATTGTCATCGGCAATGCAGTCGTTTACCGTGCTTGCGCTGACGGCGGCGAAGAAGAACGCCGACGCTACAAGCCACAAAGCCGTTTTGCCTCTTAATTTCATATATTAATCACTATGCTTGTTTACTGTTTTCAACACATCGTAATACACTTCCACCGGATATTTCCGCCTGAGTTCAGCAACCCACTGTCCTTCGAGCTGCTCCTGATAATCCGCAGTGACGAGTCCACGGACATCCTCAAAACTTTCCGGCCGTTTAAGTAGTTTGCCATAAACCGCGTCGATGGGGAAATCCTTAAGTACGGTAACAACAGTATCTTTCTTGAATACCATCTTGTCAATAAAGGCATTGTCGCCTTCCTTGAATATTCCTTTCTCGACCCGTATCCTGAGAACTGAGTCACTATTGAATGTCGAGCGCAACACATCCGCCCACTTATTGAACGGAACACCCTTCACGCAATTCCTTACAGCCTTCACGTCATCCTTTTGCTTGACATGGTAAACCATGCCTTTATACCGCGGTTCCGACCATGAATACTTTTTCTTGTTCTTCTTGAAATACGCCTCAAGCCCGGCTACGTCAGAAGCAGCCTTCTCCCACACGGTACGATTGCTGATTTCGTACAGCAACAAGCCGTCGTGGTATTCCATTATAAGGTATTTCAGGCCAGGATCTGACTGTGCAAGGTCTTTTGCCTTATCGTTAAGTACATCCTCCTTGGTAAGCTTTCCGCCGGAAGTCTTGACCAGTTCATCAATTTTCTTGTCTATAATGCGTTCACGTATTCCACGTGCATCAATGAAACGGAGTATGTCGCTTTTCAGTGAATCAAAAGGTTCGAGCTGTTTCCGGTCTTTCATCAAAATGATATGGAAGCCCACCGGCGACTGTACCACACCGCTCATCTCACCCTTGTTAAGGGCGTATGCCGCATCCTCAAACTCTTTAAGCGTCTGTCCGGGCTGCAGCCACGGCAATTCGCCGCCGTTATTCGCCGACCCCGGATCCTGCGAATACTTACGTGCCAAAGCCGCAAAATCGCCACCATTCTTGAGCACATTGTACAAGGAATCGGCACGCCTACGCGCCTCCTCGAACTTTGCGGTCGGAGCCTTCTGCTCAACATACATAAGGATATGCGCGGGCTTTATCAGTCCGCGGGCGCCTATACGCTCCTTGGTACGGTCATATACGGCATGAGCCTCCGCCAAAATAGCGGCACTGTCGGCAAATGCCGGCCGCACTTCCTGGTCGCGATACATGGCAAACTCTTTCTTGAAAGAGCTAAGCGTATCAAGTTTCGCGTCGATGGCTGCAGCTACTTTCAACTTGTAATTGATGAAGAGGTCAACATATTCGTCAACCGTCTTGCGGTCAATTACATCTGCCGAGTTATTCTTATTATAAGAATACTCGAACTCAGAGCGCAGAATTGGCACTCCGTTGATTTTCATCACTACGGGATCCGTCTGCTGTGCACAAGCCATGCCCCCACAAAGGAGCATGGCCGCTATGAGAGTTGTGAGCTTCATTGTATGTCTGTTGACGGGTTGTACAAGCATGCGGACAATCGCGCAGGCCGTTACTGCCACGCCCGTTGTCCGCCGGCTATGATACTTTTATTCATGCCTTGAGTAGTTGGGGGCCTCGCTCGTGATAGTTATATCGTGCGGATGGCTTTCCAACACTCCGGCGTTTGTAATACGAACGAACTTTGCGTCATGCAGTGCGGTAATGTCCTTGGCTCCACAGTAGCCCATACCTGAGCGGAGGCCGCCTACAAGCTGGTACACTACTTCCTGCACGGTGCCCTTGTAAGGAACGCGACCCGCGATACCTTCCGGCACCAGTTTCTTCACGTCCTTTGTGTCGGCCTGGAAGTAACGGTCCTTTGAACCGTTCTCCATAGCTTCAAGACTGCCCATGCCACGGTAGCTCTTGAACTTACGTCCGTTAAAGATGATAGTGTCGCCGGGGCTTTCCTCCGTTCCTGCCACGAGCGAACCAATCATTACGCTGTATCCTCCGGCAGCGAGAGCCTTCACGATATCGCCCGAATAGCGCAGTCCGCCGTCGGCGATAAGGGGCACTCCGGTATCCTTCAGCGCACAAGCCACGTCATAAACAGCGCTCAACTGCGGAACGCCTACACCTGCAACCACGCGCGTTGTGCAGATACTGCCCGGGCCGATACCTACCTTTATGGCGTCGGCGCCATTGTCTACAAGCATTTTGGCAGCTGCTCCAGTAGCCACGTTGCCCACTACGATGTCAACGCCCGGGAATGAGCTTTTTGCCTCGCGGAGCTTTTCGATTACGCCCTTAGAGTGTCCGTGGGCGGTGTCTATCACGATTGCGTCGGCGTTAGCCTCGACAAGCGCCTGTATGCGGTCGAGCGTGTCAGCGGTGACTCCCACTCCGGCAGCCACGCGCAGACGGCCCTTGTCGTCCTTGCAGGCCATTGGCTTATCCTTGGCCTTGGTTATATCCTTATATGTAATAAGGCCCACCAGCTTGTTGTCGGCGTCGACAACGGGCAACTTCTCTATCTTGTTCTCCTGCAATATCTGCGCGGCGTCGCTGAGATCGGTGCGCATGTGGGTGGTGACAAGATTCTCGCTGGTCATCACCTCGTCAATCTTCCTGTCGAGACGGCGCTCGAAACGCAAGTCGCGGTTGGTCACGATACCTACCAGATGGTCGTCGTCGTCAACCACGGGGATACCTCCGATATGATACTCGGCCATCATGTTGAGCGCATCCTGCACGGTCGAGCCGCGGCGGATGGTCACGGGGTCATAAATCATTCCGTTCTCGGCGCGCTTTACTATCGCCACCTGGCGGGCCTGCTCGTCTATCGGCATGTTCTTGTGGATTACGCCGATACCGCCCTCGCGGGCTATGGCTATGGCCATGGCCGACTCGGTAACGGTGTCCATCGCTGCCGTAACAAAAGGTATGTTCAGCCTGATGTTACGCGTGAACATGGTTTGCAACTCTACCGTTTTAGGCAATACTTCAGAATAAGCCGGGATTAAAAGGACGTCGTCAAAAGTCAATCCGTCCATTACAATTCTATCTGCAACAAATGATGACATATATAACTTGAAAATTTATTGCGTGCAAATTTAGCAAAAAAAATCCATACGCACGGTGTCTTTCGCCTTTTTCTTGTCTAATTAATGCAAAAATTGGTTACGCGGCCATTGCGCAGCGACACCGCAAATATTCCGTAACTTGCACGAAACATATTGCCGGCCTTAACGCAACGTGGCACACACGGGCGGAATGGACAGTTCAACGTTCCTTCAAATATTTGTCAATGCACCTGCGGTCCCAGTTCACACCGTGCTTGACGACCTTGGCTGGCGTACCGGCGATGACCACGTTCGGTTCGTCAAACCGCCGTGTCACGATACTGCCCCAGCCCACAATGCTGTTGTCGGCTATACTCACGTTCTTGCCTATCTTTACATCCTTGCCTATCCACACATGGCGCCCTATCTCTATGCTATGGGCATAATTTACGGGATTTCCGTCAAGGTCGGTTATCGTATGCGCGTCGGTGCACCATACATCCACGCCCCAACTGAGCTGGCTGTCGTCACCGATACTGACGCACGAGCCATTTTCCTGCAGATAAAGCGTCACGCCATTAATGACAACCCTGTTGCCTATCGTTACACGACAGCCGCTTGCCGTACGCGATACGCCTGGCCCAAGACCGGGCAACTGGCCTATTATCAGCTTCAGTCCGGTCATTCCTAATATAGGCGAACAGCGCACTATCACGTTGCCCATCTCCACACGGTTGTTGTTGCCCTTGACAATGAGCATGAAACCACCGCCTGCCAACAACCCCTCCGCGCTTTCCATCGAGTCGAAACGCAGCCGTATGCAATTGTTGTCGCCTGTTATCGATATGTCAGACCGTCCGAGCATGTTGTCAACTCTTTCGCCCGGAGCGCCAAGACAATCCACTTCGCCGTCAGGAAACACAAGGACGAGTCTGTTATTCTGTCCGTCAATAACCTTCATATACCTTATTTTTTATGTTAACGTAAAATCATGCGCCGTCGCCGGCACGTCTTTCAGCTCCGCCACATCGGCTGCCTACACAAGCGAAGGATGGCCGCTAAAGAAAAAACGCTACGGCTAAACGACGGCAAAAATAATCAAATATTCCGTCATGGCAGCCATTCCTGCTATAAAATCCTCACTTATGGCCAATCCGGTTTATTGCAACGCCCGAATGGCCGACGCAAAATACAGGCTGACCCAACGTCGGCCACATTCCGTCTACAATAAACATGCAACATGCAGAGCAACCACAAACGGCCATGCGGCACGCAGACACCGCGCGCATTGGCCACTACCCGCATGGCACGAGGCAATCCGCTGGCTATCAACACATTACGTACTGCCGTGCAAAAGGCCGTCTTTTGGCTTGTAAAAGACGGCCTTTTAGCGCCCGATTGATGGCCTTTTGGAAGTCCAAAGACGGCATATTGAAATGCAATGGAAATTCAAGCGAATGGCGATATGTCATCAAAGCCTGTTTTACATACTCCCCGACTACTTGCGAACTGTCTCCTGAAACATTGAAGTCCCCCGGCGGATGTGTATCCGCCGGGGGACTTAAAAAGTACCGCACCTTAGTCACTGTCACAGGTGATGGGCAGGGCCGAGGCCGCAACCTCATTTATTTATTTAATTAGAGAGAGTATATTAATATTCCGGATTCTGCTGCATGTTCGGGTTGACGTCAAGCTCGCTCTGCGGAATGAGCGGCAGCGCCTTCTCCGAGTCGCGGCTGAACGTGCGCGCTTCCTCGCTCAGCGCGTCGTGCCAGCCCCGGTTGTTCACGTCGGTATAACGCGTTACGGTCTCGCCGCGGCGCAGCACGTCGAAATATCTCTGCCCCTCGCCGACAAGTTCCTTGCGCCTTTCGACGTATATGCGGTCAAGTGTTATGTCGCCGGCGGTCACGGTTTTCGTTGCGTCGGTGGTGCGGTTGGTTATTATGTCGTTAAGCAACTCGGCCGCACGGCTAAGGTCGCCCTCTTGGTAGGCGGCCTCAGCCGCCGAGAGATACACCTCTGAGAGGCGCAGCAGCGGTACGTTCTGGTATGCTGCGCTGGTGCTTTCGTCAGGTTGTGGCAACTTGTTGATGAACACTCCGTGCTCAACGAAGTCGTCGCCGTACGACGTATAGACCGACGGGTCGCCCACAGGCTTCAGCAAGATGTCGTTGCGCACGTCCTCGGGGTCGGAAGCCAACATCTCCGAAAAGTCCTTCGTGACGATAATGTCGCCGTAGCCGCCGGCGGCGTCTACTCCGTACAGGTCGGCGTAGCAGTAGGCTATGCCCTCGCGGTCGGTCCAGTCGGTAGAGTCGGTAATCTTCATTTCGAGTATCAGCTCGTTCTCGTGGGCCGAGTTGTTCTTGTTCCACGCGTCGGCATACTCCGAGGTTGTCCACAGCGTGTAGGGCGAATTGGCGATGATGTCCTCGGCCACTGACAGTGCGTTAGCCCACTCGCCCTTCGTTATATACACACGCACCTGCAACGCCTTGGCCGTCCACACGTTGACGTAACCCTGGGTCTTGTCCTCAGGCAGTGCGCCCGAGTTGATAGCGTCGGTAAGGTCTTGCTCTATCTGCGTGTAGCATTCGGCCACAGTACTACGCTCCGGCTTGTTCGACCCGGCGTCATCAACAGGCTCGGTGATTATCGGCGCGCCGAGAGATTCGCCCTGGTCCTCGGTATAAGGAGAGCCATAGATACGCGTAAGGTCGAACAGCGCCATGGCACGCAGCACCCTTGCCTCGGCGGCATACTGCGAGATGGTGGCCTGGTTGTCCTCGGCGTCGGTTATCGTGCCGCCCTCGGCATAGTCGATAACGTAGTTCGCGCGGCTTATCACCACGAAAGGAGTCTGCCAGATGGCATTACCGTTGAAATCGCTGGCCGTGCTGTAAGTCATGTAATAATAGAAGTCGCCGCGGCCGCTGCCGTCAATCCAGTTGTACTGTACGTCCTCTCCCCTGACGTCTCCATATATGAACATCTGGCGTCCGTAGTAGTCGGTCAGTGAAGAGTTGCCCTTCAGCGCGGCGTAAAGTCCCGCACGCACGCTGGTTAAGTCGGAAGTGGTCGTCACGGCACTGCCCGCGTCAACGCCGGTCGACGGCTCTTGGTCAAGCCAGTTGTTGACGCACGACGACGTACCGGCAACCATCGCCACGCAAACCAATGCTTTATATAATAATGTTGTCTTCATTGTTGTACTTTATTTAGAATCCTTTTAGAAATCAATCTCTAATCCGAAAGTGTACGTTCTGTACGCTGGCGTCTCTACAAGGCACACTCCGCTGACCGGCATCTCTGGGTCAACGAGCAGGTCGTCAGACTTCCATGTAAGCAGGTTACTGCCCGAGAAATAAATCCTTGCCTTGCTAAGGCCAATCTTGCTGATCCAGTTCTTAGGCAGGCTGAAGCCGAGCGTAAGGTTCTTCAGGCGCAGGTAGTCGGTAGGCATGAGCCAACGCGACGAAAGATAGGTCACTGTATTGCCGTACTCGAACTTCGGCAGGGTGCACGAAGTGTCGCCGGGGCCGCTCCACATCTCGTCCAAGTCATAATACGAAGGCACTCCGCCGTAGTAATAGTCACCGTCACCGCCGTACAGTGCGTGGGTATAATCGAACGCCTCGCCACCCAAAGAATATGTGAAGGTGAAGCCAAGGTCGATGAACTTCCAGCGCAGCTGGTTGGTGAGACCGCCCTCGATGTCGGCCTGGTGGCTGCCGACAATGGTCCTGTTGGCCTCCGAAATCTCGGTCGTAGTGTTACGGGCGTTCTCCGTTCCGTCGTTTATGTAGTACAGGGCGTTACCCGTCTCGGGGTCAACTCCGGCGTACTCGTACAGGTAGTAAGAGTAATACGGCTCTCCTACCCGGTGAATCAGCGGACCGCTTGTTATCTCGTTGGTCTCGCCGTCAAGCTTTGTCAGCTCGTTGCTGTTGTGCGCCATGTTGAGCGATGTGGTCCAGCTGAAGTCCTTTGTGTCGAAGTTTACCGACGTAACGGTAAGTTCGAAGCCCTTGTTCTGCATCTCTCCGATGTTCGTCGGCATGGTGTAAGTATAGTCGCTGTTGTAGTATCCGCCCGTCTGTGACACCGGCATGTCGTAGATAAGGTCGGAGGTCTTGCGCTGGTAGTAGTCGAACGAAAGGGTGATACGGTTGATGAAGGTCAGGTCGAGACCGATGTTCCACGTGGCGTTCTTCTCCCATTTCAGGTCGGGATTGGCCAGGCTGGTTATTCCCATGCCCGAAGTTCCGTCGTATTTTATGCCGTATGAATAAAGGTTCATGTAGCCGTAATAGCTTGAGGGCTGCGTACCGTTAACGCCGTAAGACAGGCGCAGCTTGCCGTCCGTAAGCACGCTCTTCACCGGTTCGAGGAACTTCTCGTCGGTAAAGCGCCACGCACCCGACACCGACCAGAACGAACCCCAGCGGTTTTCGCGCGAAAGGCGTGACGTGCCGTCCATACGATAGCTTGCGCCGAGGTAGTAACGATTGGCGTAGCTGTAGTCAACGCGGCCGAGGAACGACGTCATGCGGTACGACGACGTGGCCGTTTCGGCACTTGTCGTGCCAGCGTTTGCCAGTTCGTAGAGGTTGCCCGGATAGTCCTGGCCAAACATATAGTTGTATTGGTAGTCGTAATCCTCTGTCTCGAAACCGAGCAGGGCGTCGACGTTGTGCTGGCCGAAGGACTTGGCGTAAGAGAGTTGCGTCTGCGTGTTCAGCTGTCCGTAAGAGTTTATCGCGCGCTGCATCACGCCGCCGTAGCTGCCTCCGTTCTGCGACTCCTTGTCCCAAAGCACGTCCTCTACACCATGAACGTAGTCGTAAGATATTTTCTCGCTCAGCTTGAGGTTGTCCCAGATGTTGTATGTCAGCTTGACAGTGTTGAACGCCTTGGTCATCGTGTAGATGTTCGAGCTGTGGTCGTCTTCATACAACGGGTTGGTGCTGTACGCACCGCTGTACTGCACAAGGTTGCCGTCCTCATCATACGCGACGTCCGACGGGCTTTGCGCAGCCAGGTAGTTGAACAGCGCTCCGTCATAACTTAGGTATTCGTTGACTTTGTTCTGGCGGACTCGTGAGAGCTGGCTCGTTACCTGGAGTTCGAAGCGTCCGAACTTGTGGGTCAAGTTGGCGTTGCCCGTGAAGCGCTCAAGGCCCTGGTCGTAGAGTATGCCTTCCTGCTTGTTGTAAGCCAGAGAGGCGTAGAACTTGGTGCGGTCGTTGCCTCCCGACACGCCTATCTGGTAGTTCTGGTGCGAGCCGGTGCGCGTAAGCAGGTCGAGCCAGTCGGTCCATCCCGTCGAGGGCTTTGCCGCAAAGGTGTCGATGTTGCTGTCGGCAAAGGCTTCGGCGTCAGCCTCTGAATAACCGCCCTGATAAATGGCGTAGTTCTTAAGACCGGTGTAGAGCAGCTCGCGGCGGTCGTCTCCGCTAAGCGTAGGACGATAATTTATGGCCATGTTGGAGAATCCCCAGTCGCTGCGGAACGACACGTTGGTCTTTCCGGCCTTGCCGCTCTTGGTCGTGATTACGATTACTCCGTTGGCCGCGCGCGACCCGTAGAGCGAGGCTGCCGCCGCGTCCTTGATTACCGTCATAGACTCAATGTCGTTGGTGTTGAGCGACGAGAGCACGTCTGTGTACGTATCGTTGTACGCATCGCTGAAATAGCTTATGTTTCCGCTCTGCACGGGCGTGCCGTCAATGACTATGAGAGGGTCGTTGCCGGCGTTGATGGAGCTCATACCACGTATTCGAATGCTACTTACGCCACCTGGACTACTCGACGAAGTACCGATGGTAACACCCGCAACTCCGCCCGCCAGCTTGTCGGCAATCGACAGAACGGGCACGTCCTCAAGAACTTCGGTTTCGAGAGTCTGTGCCGAACCGGTGAACGAAGCCTTCTTGAAGTTACCGTAACCGGTTACGATTACCTCGTCAAGCTCGGACTGATCCTCGTACAGAATTACTTTCATGCCGTCCCTTACAGGTACTACGGCTGTCTTGTATCCCACAAACGACACCCTGACATTCCTCGCCCCGCGCGGCATGGTTATGTCAAAACGTCCTTCAGAATTGGTCACGGCGCCCACGTTGGAACCTTCAACGGCGACCGTCGCCCCGATTACGGGCAGCCCGTCGCCATCGGATACGACGGTGCCCCGTACCCGTGTCTGCGCCATTGCAGCGCTGCATAAGGCAACGCAGAATGACATGATGATAAAGAATCTTTTTCCCATAAAAACTTTTAAATTAAATTTAAACAAAACATCTGATAAACATTATGTCACTTTATCGGCGGCAAAAGTAGTAAAATGTAATAAATCCGCAACATTAGTTGTGTTAAAATTTAGTGTACCGCCCGTTTATATAGCTTTTTGATATATTTCTATCTATCAAAGACTTCCCGTTAATAAATTTTCAACAAAACCCTGTATTTACCATATCACACACCGCAAAAAATACATTTTGACAGATACTTATTTAACAAACGCCGATAAATATACACGTCAACGACACTAAACCGGCGGAAAAACAGCGAAAAAACAAACATTCCGTCACGTGCTAAAATCTGTTGAAATTATGCCCTATGTCATTAATGTTGCGGATTAGTTACATAAAAAGCATTAATTTTAACTACACGGGAAGGCGCCAACGGCATGCAGGGCGACCGCCTTCCTCAACGCTCATACCGGCTGATGTCAAGACATGCGGCGGCATTACGTCAGGCGTTCACATACAAAACCATAAAGGCCTGACACTCAACTGTTTAGCTGACATCGAAAGAAAGAAACGCAAAAAGCCGTCTTTTGGCGGATAAAAGACGGCATATTACATGGCAAAAGGCCACCTTTCGCGTCGCGAAAGGTGGCCTTTTGGAAACACTCAATTATTCAACGGTCTGGTGATGTCACTTCATTATAACCTTGGACGTACTGACATGACCGTCTGAATCGGTAACACGCCTGATGTTGATACCCTTGGAAGGCGAGGCTACGGGCATGCCGTCGAGCGAGAAGTACTCGGTCTTGACAGGCTCAGTTACGGCGGCATAATATATGCCCGCAGGCACTTCCGTTATCCTGTTGCCGTTCTCGTCATACGTATAAGCCGTGTCATAGTTCTTCACGGCGTGCGCGTACTCGTTGATGTCCTCGTCAGGTATGGCGTCGGTATAAGCCTTGTAAATCTCGATTTTGCCCGCTCCTGCATATTTCCGCACCACTTCGGGCACGTCGGCGGTCTTGTCAAGATAATTGACTGAATAGCTCTCGGCCGTCTGCGAAGGCGTCCAGTCGGTTTCGTTTACGGGCAACGACTTGTCTGCCTTCGACCCGTCGATATTCGTGTAGCCTTCAATCAACCGGCGGCAGTTATCATATATCACGTCGTATCCGGCTGTCTTGTTGATGTTCAGCGAGCCTTCACGGTCTGAACGGATGGGCGCCTTGCTGTCCTTGAAGTAGCAGGCCTCAACATATCCGACGGCTTTGGTGCGTACGTCCCAGCCGTCAGCGCTGCCCACCATGTAGTTATTGTAGTAATGCAGGTAGCCGCCGCGCTGCAAAGGAAGGCGCGAACCGTCTATATTGTCGAACCAGTTGTGGTGCATCGAGATTGTACGGCAGTCGTCGAAAACGTCGCTGTCGCCCTTGCCGAACAGACAGGCCTTGTCGTGATGGTGGAAGTGGTTGTAGCTGAACGTCATCCACTGAACGTTATTCTTGCAGTCCAGCAGCCCGTCGTACCTGTCCTTGTCGGCCGCGTCGCCGTTGAAGAACTCGCAATGGTCAACCCAGATATGCCCGCCCCAATCAGTCTTGGCGCTGTTTTCGTCGGCCTGTATACTGATACAGTCGGGGTCGCCTACCTCCTTCTGCTCCCCGTCACGGAACGCCACAATCTTGTTCTCGCCCGACTTCAGTATCGGCGCGCCCTCCATAGTGAAGCGGCAGTTGCGTATGATGACGTTACTTGCACACTGCATCACGAACGTAATGCGCGAAAACAGCGGCGCCCGGCCAGTCTCGGGATTGACAACGCCGACGAGAGTCTTGTTGGACGCTATCATCACACGCTCGCCGTATGTGGTCTCAACGCCCTCGGAACCGTCCTGGTTGTTGCAAAGATGGCCTGTAGACAGGTCGTCAACCCAGCACTTAATGCCCGTATCCATGTCTTTGTCGACAATCACCACGTATGGGTCTTTGGCCTGGAGATATGCCTGGAGCTGCTGGAACGTATTTGCATACACCACCTTGCCGTCGGCTCCGCCCGTGGTTCCGCCCTCAAGATAGTGAGGGATGCCCGGCGTTCCGCTGACAGCCGCAAAGCCGTCAATGCCGAAATTGCGGCCGTCGGCTTCCTGGGCATTGGCCGAAAGCAGTGCACCGCACGCGGCGAATACTGTCATCAATGATTTTACAAAACATGAACAAGTCATGCCGAGTCTTGTTTTTACGGTTAGTTTCATAGTAGTTTAAATAAATGTTTATAATTAGTTTGAGATTAGTAAGCAGTCATACAATAACCGGCAACACGTTGCAGTAAAGCTAAAAAACACTCACCTATGTCACAAAAGTTAATGTTCCGCGTGCAAATATAATACATTCCGTAAGTTATTAACCCCATAAACATGTTAAAAATGGCTTTTCACGGATATAAAATACACCATGACCGACATTTCCGAAGGTAATCGCCAATCATGACAAAAAGCTGAAAACAAAACGGCTCCGACACTGTTTTACATGTGTCGGAGCCGTTTAATACAATATAATAAGAATGATTAATTACCCATATCAGACATAAACTTAATACGCACGAGCCTTATCTCCTCTTCCGTACAATCCTCGCCAAGTTCGTCCATGGCAGCCTCAAGGTCATCAGTCTCGCTCTCCTTAAAATAGTCGTAGATTTCGTCTATGCGGTCATCGTCCATCACTTCCTCAAGGAAATAGTCGATGTTGATTTTAGTTCCGCTGTAGACTATTGCCTCAACCTCGTCAAGGAGTTCATCAAATTCAAGTCCCTGGGCTTCGGCAATGTCGTCGAGCGCCACATGCCTGTCGATACTCTGTATGATCTTCACCTTAAGCACAGACTTCTTGGCTACTGTCCTCACACGCAAATCCATCGGACGTTCAATGTCGTTTTCCTCACAATGCTTCTTGATTAAGGCGACAAACTCCTTGCCGTAGCGGCGCGCCTTGCCAGCGCCCACGCCCTGTATAGTCTGCAAGTCCTCAAGGGAAACAGGATAAACCGTAGCCATCTGCTCGAGGGAAATATCCTGAAAAATAACATACGGAGGCAGTTTCAGGCGGCTGCTCATCTTCTTGCGCAAGTCTTTCAACATCGAATAAAGCGTCGGGTCGAGCGCCGCACTTACACCTTCATGGCTGTCCTCTTCTTCGTCTTCATTAAATTCGTTGTCAAGAACAATCATGAATGATGCCGGGTTTTTCATAAACTTTTTGCCGGCAGACGTCAGTTTCAGTATTCCGTAGTTCTCAACGTCCTTTTTCAATAATCCTGCAATAAGGGCTTGCCGTATTACCGGATTCCATAATTTCTCGTCCATGTCCTCACCAGAACCGAACTCTTCAAGCCGGTCATGCTTATGAGCCACGATATCGTTGGTCTCCTTTCCTTCAACAAAATCCACCACATAGTCAGTGCGGAAATCTTCCTTTATTGCGGCGATGGCATTCAATACCACAAGTAAAGCGTCCTTTCCCTCTATCTTTGTCTTAGGATGCAGGCAGTTATCACAATTACCGCAATTATCCTTATCATACTCCTCACCGAAATAATGCAGCAGCATTTTCCTTCGGCACACGGATGATTCGGCGTATGCCGCGGTCTCCTGCAGCAACTGTCGGCCTATATCCTGCTCGGCCACGGGTTTTCCCTCCATGAACTTCTCGAGCTTTTTCAAGTCCTTATAAGAGTAGAACGCTATGCACTTTCCTTCTCCTCCGTCACGTCCCGCACGCCCGGTCTCCTGGTAATATCCTTCGAGACTCTTCGGTATATCATAATGAATGACAAAGCGCACGTCCGGCTTGTCTATACCCATACCAAACGCTATTGTTGCAACAATGACGTCGATACGCTCCATGAGAAAGTCATCTTGGGTGGCAGAACGCGTGCCCGAATCAAGTCCTGCATGGTATGCGGCGGCCTTTATGTCATTGGCACGCAGTACAGCGGCCAGCTCTTCCACCTTTTTTCTTGACAGACAATATATTATTCCGCTCTTTCCAGGGTTCTGCTTGATGAACTTGACAATCTGCTTATCTATGTCCTTTGTCTTATGACGTACCTCATAATAAAGGTTAGGACGGTTGAACGAGCTTTTATATTCAGTCGCATCGAGTATTCCGAGGCTTTTCTTTATGTCAGTGCGAACCTTGTCCGTCGCGGTAGCTGTAAGCGCAATGACCGGCGCTTCGCCAATTTCGTTGATAATCGGACGTATCCTTCGGTACTCAGGGCGGAAGTCATGTCCCCACTCCGAGATACAATGCGCCTCGTCAACGGCGTAGAATGATATTTTCACTCCACGTAAAAAATCCACATTGTCTTCCTTTGTCAGCGATTCGGGCGCGACGTACAACAGTTTTGTTTTGCCGGCAATGATGTCAGCCTTTACCTTATCAATAGCCGACTTGTTAAGCGAGGAGTTCAGGTAATGCGCCACTCCGTCCGTCTCTGTCATGCCGTTAATCACGTCCACCTGGTTTTTCATCAGGGCAATAAGCGGCGATATGACTATTGCCGTACCGTCCATAATGAGTGAAGGAAGCTGGTAACACAACGATTTTCCGCCACCGGTCGGCATTAGCACAAAAGTGTTCCTGCCGTCAAGAAGGTTGCGGATTATAGCTTCCTGGTTGCCTTTGAACTTGTCAAAGCCGAAATATTGTTTCAGCTTTTCGGTAAGATTAACGTCATGGTACATATAGCAGACAGAGTAACTGATTAACTGTTATTTTTCATAGGCCTTTTGCTTCAGGCACTTTCCAACTTCTCAAAGTGGGCCTTCTCAAGCTGCTTGCGGGCATATTCGAGATTAACCTCGAACTTCTTGACTTTCTTTGACGGGATTTCGAACATCGCATCCATAATCACGCTCTCCACTATCGAGCGCAATCCACGCGCCCCCAACTTGTACTCCATAGCCTTATCGACGATGAAATCGAGAGCCTCGTCCGTAAAAGTCAGCTCTATTCCGTCCATCTCGAACAGCTTTTTGTATTGTTTCACGATAGAGTTCTTCGGCTCGACAAGTATTGAGCGAAGTGCCGCACGATCCAATGGATTAAGATATGTAAGCACCGGCAGTCGGCCTATGATTTCAGGTATAAGGCCGAACGACTTTAAGTCTTGCGGCAAAATATACTTCATCAGGTCGTTTTTGTCGATATTACGCACGTTCTGTACGGAGTTGTAGCCCACCACATGGGTATTCATTCGCTGGGCTATCTTACGCTCTATACCGTCGAAAGCACCGCCACAGATGAACAGGATGTTCTTCGTGTCTACATGGATATACTCCTGGTCCGGATGTTTACGGCCACCCTGAGGGGGCACGTTGACCATCGTTCCCTCTAGAAGTTTCAGCAGACCTTGCTGCACACCCTCGCCGCTAACGTCGCGGGTTATTGAAGGATTGTCGCTCTTACGCGCTATCTTGTCTATCTCGTCAATGAAAACGATACCACGCTGGGCTGCCTCAACGTCATAGTCGGCCACCTGCAGCAAGCGGCTAAGTATGCTCTCGACATCCTCGCCTACGTAGCCAGCTTCCGTAAACACGGTCGCGTCAACGATGGTAAATGGCACGTCAAGCAGCTTCGCTATCGTACGGGCCATCAGTGTCTTGCCTGTTCCGGTGCTGCCCACCATTATTATATTGCTCTTCTCTATCTCCACGCCGTTGTCGTCGGCCGGCTGTTGCAGTCGTTTGTAGTGGTTGTACACCGCCACGGCAAGGCAACGCTTGGCGTCGTCCTGCCCTATGACGTACTGGTCGAGATAGTCCTTTATTTCCATCGGCTTCGGCACCTTCTTCAACTGAAACGTATCGTTGTGTTTCTCCTTGCCGACGTCGAGAACACCGGTTGACTTTACTATTTCATACGCCTGCGCGGCACAGTCCTCACAGATATATCCTGTAAGGCCTGTGATAAGCAGTTTAACGTCACGTTCACTCCGACCGCAGAAGCTGCAAACCTTTTCCGTCCTGTTATTCCTGGTTGCCATTTGAATTTGTTGGTGTCGAGTTTGCCTTCTTTCTTACCAAAACGGTGTCTATCATGCCATACTCCTTGGCCTCCTCGGCCGTCATCCAGTAGTTACGGTCAGAGTCCTTATATACCTTTTCGTAAGGAGTGTGCGAGTGTTCAGATATGATTGTATAGAGTTCCTTCTTGAACTTAAGAATTTCCTTTGCCTCTATCTCAATGTCTGATGCCTGTCCTTGCACCCCGCCCAGCGGCTGATGTATCATCACGCGGCTGTGGGTGAGCGCCGAGCGCTTGCCTTCAGTACCGGCAACGAGCAGCACTGCCGCCATCGATGCGGCCATGCCAGTGCAGATTGTTGCCACGTCGCTCGATATGAACTGCATGGTGTCATAAATGCCGAGACCCGCCGTTACGCTGCCGCCGGGGCTGTTGATATATATTGAGATGTCCTTGCCTGAATCCACCGAGTCAAGGTACAGCAGCTGGGCCTGCAGGGTGTTGGCCGTATAGTCGTCTATCTGTGTGCCGAGGAAGATAATACGGTCCATCATAAGGCGCGAGAATACATCCATCTGCGTCACGTTAAGCTGGCGTTCCTCAAGGATGTAAGGGTTGAGATACTGCATCTGCGCCTTCATCACGTCGTCAAGCATCATACCGTTCATGCCAAGATGACCGGTAGCATATTTTCTAAAATCGTTCATCTATATTTTAATTTAACAATTAAAAATGAAAAATGAATAATCGCCTTACAGGCTGCCGCGCCGCCGGCTATCCGTTGTATGCCGGGCGGAAACCTTTGCCGACATCGCATTTTCCACCTATTATATTACATGCGAAAAGGAGATTGCCGACCCTTTAAGCTTGTTCGTTGGAACAAAGATAATAAAAAAGTCGGTAACCTCCTTAATATTATGGAAGTTTTTTTTGCTAAAAAATATTTATTCGCCTTGCATCAATTTGTTGAACTCGTCAAGGGTTGCTGTTTTCTCGTTAAGTTTTACAACCTTCTTGAGAGCTTCTGTGAGCTTACGGTCAATGCTGCGGTCAACGAAAGAGTCGACATACTCCTTCTTTTTAAGCATGTCCGTAGCATAGTTGTCGATGTACTCCTCAGGGATGTTGGTCATGCCGTACTGCGCGAACTGGGCGCGTGCAGCCTCCTTGGCCGTCTCCTTGATGTCGGCGTCGTCAATCTTGATGCCGTTAGCCTTCACGAGCTGCTCCTTGATGAGGTGCCATGTCAGCTCCTTCACGCTCTGCTCATAGTTCTTGTCAACAAACTCCTGGCCCTTGTCCTTGTTGTTGTTGAGCATGATACGCTTCAACAGGGCGTCGGGATATGTCAGCGCGCCAACCTTGTTCTCCATGTACTTGCGCACGTCCTGGATGAACTTGAAGTCGGTGTCAACAGCGAACTGCGCCTTCAGTCCTTCGGCTATCTTGCCACGAAACTCCTCTTCGCTCTTAACAGCGTCCTTGCCGAACACATGGTCAAACAGCTCCTGGTTTACCTCAGCCTTTACGAAACGTGATATTTCAGTTATCTGGTAGCTGAAGTCAGAGTTCATGTCAGCAACCTCTTCTTTCTTGATCTTCAGCAGTGAAGACACTTCGATGTCGCTTTCGGGATAAGCTTTCTTGGGGTTGAAGGTGATGATGTCGCCCAGCTTGCAGCCGTCAAACAGCTTCTTCTGGTCGTCTACCTTAATATACTCAGGCATAAGCACGGCGCCCTCAACGGTCAGTCCGCCCTCCTTGGTGTTGCCGTTCTCGTCAAGCTCGCGCAGGTCGCCCTTCAGCATGTCGTGCTCCTGGTATTCCTCTACCTTGTCATAGCTTCCGGCACGTGAAGCGAACATGTCTATCTGGCGGTTGATCACGTCGTCGTCAACGGTGATGGTATAGTGGTCGATAGTGTCGTCACCGTTCAGCTCGGCGTTCATTTCGGGAGCAACGGCGATGTCGAACATAAACGTATAGGGAGCTTCCTTCTCCAGGTCTACCGGCTCCTGCTTGTCTGACGGCAGCGGCTCGCCCAGCATCTGGATGTTATTGTCTTTAACGTACTTATATATTTCCTCGCCGAGCAGCTTGTTGATTTCGTCTACCTTGGCGGTAGTGCCGAACTGCCTTTTAATCATCCCCATCGGCACCATGCCCGGACGGAAGCCCGGCACGTTAGCCCTCTTGCGATAGTTTTTCAGTGTCTTCTCGACATTCTCCTTGTAGTCAGCCTCTTCAACGGTCAAGGTTATCAGTCCGTTCACCTTGTCCGGATTTTCAAATGAAATTTTCATCTTGCTATTTTATGTTATTTTAAATGATTATCGAATGCGAGCTGCAAAATTAAGGAATATCAACGTAATTACCTAATATAATAAGGAAAAAAGCCGAAAAATTTGTTTTTTTAAACGCTTGACGGCCTGTCGTCCACCGTTTCGCCATGAAATATCATGACATTTTTACAAGTGCGCCTGCGATACTTTTGTTACCGTAAAATCCTCTTCCTACAGAAGCAATAAGACATGCGCGTCTTGTCCATCGCCAACGCTATCGCTAAACTTCCCGCCACACAAATCACCACGGTGACAACAGTATGCAACAATCCTGTAGGCTCAAACCTGAAGAAAAGAGGGTCTTTTGCTTTCCAAAAGGCCATCAATCACACGCTAAAAGGCCATCTTTTACAAGCCAAAAGATGGCCTTTTACAACGCATTGAGAATCAAGATGTTATACTGGCTGTAGAAAAACCGTCCATACAAAAGTCCAACCAAGTTACCGTATTGGGATGTTCAACCCCAAATAGAAAATGAAAGTGTCATACTCTATGATTGGGAAAGGAAGATACCGCACGTCAATATTGAACACAAAACTTACGAAGCCATCCTGTCTCTACATTCCAAGGTATGCTTTCATAAGCCTCTTGATAATCAACATTATGCTTGTCCGGCAAAAACACTGACAATCCAAAATTTCCATAAGGGAACTGTCTGCTTTTACTTTTATGGACAACAATATCGTCAACCAATGACGAACATTGAAACTCCACCATATCAAAAAAAACTTCAAGGTCATAAAACACATCAAAATTCCTGTATTTTATAACAGGCAAGCCTGCATAATCAACAAGCGTCCTAAACGTTTCAATAGTCTTTATTTTATCAGCAAATACGTCTATCGCATCTGCTTTTACCAGCGATACAGACACAGGCTCCTGCAAGGAATCATACCGATTGGCGTATTCGTCACAGACAGACACAAGCCTTTCCTCCAGACCTTTCTCCGTATCCAACAAGCATTCCAACGACCTTTGCCCAATGATGCCTTTATTGGGAACCTGGCACGGCGACGCAACACAATATCGACAGACATTCCTGACGTCAAACATAGTCTCAACACAACCCATATAGCAAGCGTCAAGTACCATGAAGTCCAAACGGCAAGGCACGGCTCTTACGATACAAAACATGTTGTTGGCCTCTCCATTGTCGTCGCCGAAGCTTCTTGTGCCTACATTTACAGGAAACCATCCTGTACCATGTGACCACAGAACTAATCCTTTTTCTTTTGCCGGAAATTTATTGAATGTAAAACTGGTAACATCTCTTACCACCGCTTCCGAAACTGAATTACACTCGTCATACATCCGCAACAATTTCCATTTACTATTATTTAACAGCAATAATCGTGGTTCATGATAGTCGTCAACGTAAGCTATAATATTCACACCTTTGGTCAAAGTTGTATCGACTTTTGACAAATCCATCAATAATGTATCTGCAAAACTGTAAAGATTATTCTCTGCAACTATGTAAAAAAGGATTGTTACATCTTTTTCCTGCACACTTCTCAATGAATAGTTATCATTGCACGATAACAACAATAACGGTATCAAGAATACCAAAAGTGAATTTCTTGCTAATCGTTTTTCCCCGACTTTGTTTTCTTTATATACATGCCTAAACAACAACATAAAATATTTACAACAAACAAAAATAAGCAATCAATCAACCGCATGAAATCCAAGAAATAAGGGATAAAAGATAAAAGCAATATTATAAAAAATACAAATGCCACTAAGCCTATTCTTTTTTTATCCATAACAAACACTTTCCTTACAATGAAACACGTTTTTCATTACATATACATAAAACATATATTGTTCTTGTCAAATGTTTATTTACATGTTATCCAAAAGCAATTAAAGATTTTAGCACAAGAAATAAAAACACTTGACAATAACTATGCGATGGTATTAAAATATATCTTTAATAAAACCTGTCAATTTTCCGGTACATCCTAAAGAGCCTGTTGCCGCTCCACTTAAAGTGCTCCAACCCAAACTCTCCCAATTCATCTTATGCGTTTTGGTAGTAAGTCCCTGATATAGTGCATTACTAAGTAGTCCAACAATAGCTCCAGCAGCATCAGCAGCTACAACTGTCGGAATTTTACCATTTGCAGGCATCGCATCAGGATTTTCTTTCCACCACTGATAAGATGCTTCGGAAATAGATAAAACCATTGCCACATTCACTCCTTCTGCTGAAGTCTCATCAAAATTTAATGCGTCAAAATCTTTCACAATACCCGACAAAACATTCTCATATTCTGTATCAGAAAGCAAGCCTTTATAATTTTTATTCAATGCATCAATCAAACGTTTCAATAACGTATATGACGACCCTGAATACAAGCCACTTTTGAAAGCAGCTTCATTCAATACATTTAATGAAGGCAATTCGTCCAAATCAATAATACTGTCATTAAAAACATTTGCAGCATCCGCAATCGACATATCTGAATTATCTGCTCTTGTACCATCACGCAGTATTTTATCCAAGAACAAATCAGCCTGTACAAAATTTGAATACTTTATCATTTCCTTGCGCATGTTCTTTCTTTCGCTTTCATCTACGAATGTTTTATCAATGAATACAAGATTAAAATCAAGCACCTTCTTGATTTTATCAGATTTATCGGAATTTGCTTCCATGCCTGAATATATAAAATTTTCTTGGACATTCTCAAGAATACTATTATGCAACTCGCCCCATACTGCAAAGTCTGCAACCTTAAGCGTTTTTCCGTTTTCTAACACATTCAAATTATCACTTTCATTTTGACATGCTGAAAACATAACAAAGCCTGTCAATACACTCAGATAAAAAACATCTTTTTCATAACTTATAAATTTAGATTAGTAAAAAGGTTATTAAACACAACTATATTATATCCATATTTTTGCAAACATTTTCAAATCTTCAAATTCCACAGTTACCTCATACATTCCGCTTTCGAGATCACCAATATAGTAAAGGTTCTCGCCTCCAGCAACCATCTGTATGAAATTCTCTTTTAACGTTTCGCCCTCTTGGTTGGTTATGGCTATATACGCATTGGCATAATTCGCATATTCCGATTGTACTGAAAGATATTCTTCCGACTGGTACAACTCGGGAACATACACCGCGGAACGGCCCTTCGGTTTATGATTTTTATCAGTAATATCACAAATTATCTGCTTCCAATTAAAGCAATCAGGAAGGAACGTTGCTGCACTCACAGCTGTCAGTCCGAATACTGACACGAATAGCATTAATACAAACTTTTTCATTGTCCGATACTTTTTAATTGTTTTCAAATACGCTGTAAAAGTACAACAAAGGAATAAATGGACAATGGAATTTTACTTCACATTACTTCACAACATCACAAACAAATGATTATCAATAAGTTACGACCACACTAAAAGCTCCTAACGAAATTGTCAAGCTCCCTTGCCGAACCCTTTTTATTGAACATTTTGGCGTACAGGCGCGACTTTGCCATGCTCAACGCGCTAAATGAATAGACCGAAATATTGCATGTTTCTTTTGAAGATAGCCCGGATTTCGTCATGCAGCAAAACCACATCTCCGTATCGCTTATGCCAGGGTAAAAATCTTTCAAGCGCAGGGTGAAGCCGTCGTATGCCTTGTTCAAAGCGTCAACAAGCCTATGGTAGTCGGCTTGCGAGGGGCTGGCCGTAGGATTATGGAACAGTTTGTACACTTCCGTCTCGGTAAAATCGGCTTTCAACAGTTCACGACGCTCTTCTTCAACACGCATCTGCTCATTGCGCCTTACCAGCATCTCTGCCTCGTTGCGCTTCAATGAGCGTTGCAGTTCGGTAAGCTCCGCTTTCGACGACAACAATTCCGCCTGCAACTGTGCTATACGTTCTTCGTTGTGCTTTATGCTCCGCATCTCTCGCCCCCGCTGCTCGCGCAGGTATGCCTCGACGCGCTCCTGCTGTTCGCACAGACGTTTCCTAACGTTCAGATAATACCTTACAATAATAAACGTTGCAGCTATTACCACAAAAATTATTACCGACAGTAACAATGTCATCCGCATCTTAGCCCCTGCCAAGGCCGTGTTCTCACGCTCTACTTCGAGCATACGCCCCACATGCGCCAGCAAGTCGGCGTTTTCCGCGACGCTTTCGTCTTTCAAAGAGTCAGCGTATGAGAAATACATTTCATAATATTTCAGAGCCTCATCACGCTGACCAATATTTTTGTTGAGTTTTGCCAACTCCAAAGATGCACTCTTGTTTACACCATCACTGCCGTAAACCATGCCAAGTTTATTATAGGCTATTGCAGTATCAAGTTTGCCTGTACTTTTATAATAATCAGCCCATGTGAAATAATGAGCGGCAATATCCATGTCGACCTTGCTCTGAAATGGCGTTGATAGAGCAAGGCGCGCATTTTCAAGTAGTCCCTCTTCAATATAAATAGCCGCCAATTCTTCCATCACCATGTTATAAAGGTAACTGTCATTCAAAGCTTTCGCCTTCATGGCGGCACGCTTATAACAAGGTATGGCTATATTGTTACGCTTCAAATAACTGTACGACCGCCCTACATTCCGCAACGAATAAACCTCGACTGACGGAACGTCAGCCTTCTTCGCATACTTGTATGACAGTTTGTTATACCGCAAAGCGTCGTTATGCAGGTCTTTTTCTTCGTAAACAAAACCTGCCCACGTGGCCGCGCGGGCCTTGTAACGGCAGATGGCGGAGTCGCCGTCGGGTTTCACGGCGAGGGCATTGTCAAAGGCTGTAAGGGCATGGCCGTACAGACGGAGATCGCAATACACACGCCCGAGAATATATTGCGAGCGCACTTGTTGTAACGGGGTGCCGTGTTCGGCGAAGTATTCGGCCACGGGGAGTATGGCCGAGTCGGAGCGATGAGGGATGTAACACTTGTCCTCCGCCTCGGTTTTCGACAGCGTGTATGCCATGCGCACGGCCTTACCCGACCGTGCAAACACCGCAGAGTCACGACTAAGCAAGGCCAACGAACTGTCAGGACGTTCTTCCATCAGGCTGTCGACAGTACGCAACAAGCCCTCTGCCCTGCCGTCATCACGGCACGACGTGGCGATGGATATCACCAGAAGCAACAACAGATATATGCATGCCCTTCTCACCATGAACTCTTGATTTATCTCGACCGACAAAGAGTCTTTACATACGAATATGCAAAAGTAACGAAAACCATGCACAAAACAAAGTTCATATGGCATTATTTGCCTAAGCCACAACCAGTCGTCCATAACGCCGACAAAAGCCACCGGCACTACGGTTTACGGTCAACACGCCCCAATTCGCACAGCTCCAGCACATAACCTCGGCTTCTGACGAAATGTAAAAGGCGACCTTTCGCTTTCCAAAAGGCCGTCAATTAGACGCTAAAAGGCCGTCTTTTACAAACCAAAAGACGGCCTTTCATAACGCGTTGAGTATCAAGACGTTACAAGAGAGGTACTAAAAGGCTTTTCTGTCGGGCGTAAAACGGCGGCTGACAGGCGGCAGACAAGGCCCCGATACGGTGATGACTGACTGATAAAAAAGGTGAAAAAAGTTGCATGAGAACACTTAAAGCAGTACCTTTGCACAAGATTTACGGCGACAGGGGATATGGAGAGCCAGCTCTCTTTCCTCTCGTTCACGTTATCTCAACACACGTTAACGCCGCATGCAGATATGCTGACTACGGCCGAATGACGTGGGAACATACTTTCGAGGAGAGTTATGCACTCATCATCGGAGGGCGGAATGCCGGATAAGATGACTTGGGGAAACCTGCCGTCTTATCCGGCATTCCGCATATAACGTTTAAAGGTGAGAAAGTGAAAAGGTGAGAAGGTGAGGAATTAAAGGTAAAGGTGAGAAAGTGAAAAGGGTAAAAAGCAAGATAGGCAAATCTCCTTGTCTGCTCGTCAACTTGTCCCTTGTCGACTAAAGAAATCTCCTTGTCTGCTCGTCACTCGTCTACTTGTCAACTAAAAATAAATATATGAAAAGAGATGCGATTGATTTCGGAACGGTGAAGATTCCCGTTTTGTTCAGGAAACTGTTTTTCCCGACGCTGATGGGCATGCTCGGCATGTCGGCCATGACGGCCATCGACGGCATATTCATCGGCCATAGCGTCGGCAGCGACGGCATTGCCGCCGTGAATATCATATGCCCTCCGCTGATGCTTCTTACCGGCTTGGGGCTTATGATAGGCACAGGCTGCTCGGTGGTGGCGTCAATCCACCTGTCGCACGGCAAACAGAAAGTGGCACGGCTGAACGTTACGCAGGCGTTTCTGTTCGCCACAATCGTAACGGCCACGGTAATCGTGGCCATGCTCTGTAATCCTGACGCCACGGCACGGCTGCTCGGCTCGTCGGAACATCTGCGTCCGTTGGTCACGGAGTACATGCTGTGGTATGCCCCGTCGTGGCTGTTTATGGTGTGGGAGGCCATAGCCCTGTTCATAATCAGGCTCGACGGCTCGCCAAAGGTGGCTATGATAAGCAGTCTTACGGCGGCGGCGATGAACGTCTTTCTCGACTGGCTGTTCATGTTTCCGCTGGGTTGGGGCATCATGGGAGCCGCCTTCGCCACGTCAATCAGCACCGTGGCGGGCTGCCTGATAGCCATCGTATACATTCTGGGATACGCCAAGACGCTGCGCCTCGCGCGACTCAAGCTCAGCCGCAGGAGCATGTCGCTGAGCGCGAGAAACATCGGCTACCAGTGCCGCATAGGCTCGTCGGCGTTGCTTGGCGAAGCAACGTTGGCCGTACTTATCTTCATGGGCAACTACGTTTTCATGCGTTACTTAGGCGACGACGGCGTAGGCGCCTTCGGCATTGCCTGCTACTATACGCCCTTCATCTTCATGATTGGCAACGCCATAGCACAGTCCGCCCAGCCGATAATAAGCTACAACTTCGGCCTGGGGGCACATGTCAGGGTGCGCGAGGCCGAGCGCACGGCACTGATAACGGCGGCGATATGCGGCCTTACGGTAACGGCGGCGTTCGTGCTGCTGCCCGAATGGCTCGTAGGACTGTTCGTAGGCCTTGACAACGAGGCGGCAAAGATAGCGGTAGACGGCTTCCCCTACTTCGCGGCAGGCTTCATCTTCTTCATCTTCAACGTAACCGCCGTAGGCTATTTCCAGAGCGTAGAACGTGTAAGGCCAGCCACGACGTTCGCCCTTATGCGCGGCTTCATCGTGCTGATACCCAGCTTCCTCATCATGCCGGGCCTCATCGGCACGCACGGAATATGGCTTGCCATGCCCGTGGCAGAGGCGCTTACGGCGCTCGCTGTAACAGGATTTTATTTAAAAAGAAGGGGAAAGTAAGTAGTTAAAGGAGTTATCGGTAGTTAGAGTAATTAAAGTCAAATGTCTTGCCGTTTATTATCCGCAAGCAACAAAAGTAATGACTTTAACTACTCTAACTACCGATAACTCCTTTAACTACTAAAAAATAATCTATCCTTCCTCAGCCTCGCGTGCCCTCTTCTCCTCGTCGATAAGCTGAAAGTCCTTCTTGCGCAGCACGAAACTGTTGGTAAGATACTTCTCGCGGACAATCTTGTTTTCCGACAGTTCCTCGGGAGTGCCCTGGAAAAGGATACGCCCCTCGAAGAGCATATACGCACGGTCGGTAATACAGAGGGTATCCTCAACGTTGTGGTCGGTAATGAGAATGCCGATGTTGCGGTACTTCAGGCGCCATACAATGTGCTGGATATCCTCAACGGCGATAGGGTCGACACCGGCGAAAGGCTCGTCGAGCATGATAAACTTAGGGTCGATGGCAAGGCAGCGGGCAATCTCCGTACGCCTTCGTTCGCCACCCGACAGACGGTCGCCGGTGTTCTTGCGCACCTTCTCGAGGCGGAACTCCTTAATCAGGCTCTCTAATTTCTCACGCTGCGCGGCGCGCGACAGCCCTGTCATCTCGAGCACAGCGAGGATGTTGTCCTCGACACTCAGCTTGCGGAACACGCTCGCCTCCTGCGGCAGGTATCCTATTCCGGCCCTGGCGCGCTTGTAGACAGGGAAGTCGGTTATGTCCTTGTCGTCAAGATAAATATGGCCGGCGTTGGGCACGATAAGGCCCGTGGTCATGTAGAACGACGTCGTCTTACCCGCTCCGTTGGGGCCGAGCAGACCCACGATTTCACCCTGCCGCACGTTAATCGAAACGTCGTTTACCACCGTTCGCTTACCGTACCGTTTTACAAGGCCCTCTGTACGCAACACCATATTGCCGCCATGGGCGGCCTCAAGATTATTGTTTATTTCGTCCATCAATGCTTGTTTTTGTTGCAAAAGTAGTAAAATTGTGTCTAATAATACATTATAAAATTAAAAACTCACAGCATTATTGTAGTTTTTTACGCATTTTTGGTTACTTTTGTAGCGCAGAATTCATCCAATTCATAATTCATAATTCATAATTCATAATGTTGTACGACAAATCAAGACATCATCATTTGAATTACGATTATCTATTACGGATTGGCAAGGCACAGCCTTATTATGAATTATGAATTGTGAATTATGAATTAAATAAGTATGCTTTTACAGAAATATCTCACAAACTTCGGACGTTACCTCATGCTTATGGGCAGGGCGTTCAACCGTCCGGAGCGTTTCAGGATGTTCCTTAAACAATACGTGAAGGAGATGTCTGCGCTTGGCGTAAACTCCATAGGAATAGTTCTCCTGATATCATTCTTCATCGGAGCGGTAATCTGTATCCAGATAAAACTTAACGTGCAGAGCGCATGGATGCCGAGATTCGTCACCGGCTACGTCACCCGTGAAATCATGTTGCTCGAGTTCTCGTCATCCATCATGTGTTTAATCCTGGCGGGAAAGGTCGGCTCCAACATCGCTTCGGAAATCGGAACAATGCGTGTAACGCAGCAGATCGACGCGCTGGAGATAATGGGCGTCAACTCGGCCAACTTCCTCATACTGCCCAAGATATTGGGAATGATGACCCTCATGCCGTTCCTCGTAATCTTCAGCACGGCCTCCGGCATAATAGGAGCATACGCCACGGCGTACATCGGGCATGTTATCAGCCCCGAAGACCTCACCATCGGCCTACAGTATGACTTCACCCCGTGGTTCATGTACATGAGTATCATCAAGAGCCTGTTCTTCGCTTTCCTCATAACCAGTATCCCTTCATATTACGGATACACGGTCGAGGGAGGTTCGGTAAACGTCGGTAAGTCGAGCACCAACGCCGTAGTGACAAGCAGCGTGATGATTCTGTTCTCAGACTTGTTCCTGACGCAGATATTATCTTAAAGCAGACAAGTAAACAAGACACAAGCAGACAAGTGGAAAAGCCTTGACTGCGACATAACAGACAACAACCAACAAGCAGACAGGCAAATCTCCTTGTCAACTCGTCTGCTTGTAACTTGTCAACTAAAAAACTATGATTGAAATAAAGAATCTTTGCAAATCGTTCGGCGACAAGGAAGTGCTTAAAGACATAAGCGCCGTGTTCGAGAGCGGAAAGACCAACCTCATAATAGGCCAGAGCGGCTCGGGCAAGACCGTGCTGATAAAGAATCTCGTGGGATTGCTTGAGCCTACAGGAGGCGAAGTACTGTACGACGGACGCAACTTCGTCGCGATGGACAAGAAGGAAAAAGCCTCGCTACGGCGCGAGATGGGCATGATATTCCAGAGCGCGGCACTGTTTGACTCGATGACCGTACTCGAGAACGTGATGTTCCCGCTCGACATGTTCTCGTCAATGACCCTCCGCGAGCGCATACACCGCGCCCGGACATGTCTCGACAGGGTAAATCTTACGGGCACAGACCATAAGTTTCCGGGCGAGCTTTCGGGCGGAATGCAGAAGCGTGTGGCTATAGCCAGGGCCATATCGCTCAACCCCAAGTACCTGTTCTGCGACGAACCCAACTCCGGTCTTGACCCCAAGACATCACTTGTCATCGACCAACTGCTGCACAGCATTACCCATGAGTTCGGCATAACGACCATTATCAACACCCACGACATGAACTCCGTAATGGGCATTGGCGAAAACATCATCTTCATTTACGAAGGACATAAGGAGTGGGAAGGCGTCAGCGCACAAGTAATGGGCAGCGACAACAAGCGCCTTACCGACTTTATTTTCGCCTCAGACCTGCTCAAGAAAATGCGCAAGGCGGCACTGAAGAAGGGAAAAACCGAAAGTTTTACTAATTAAAAGTCGGGAAATTAAGAGTTAAGAATTAAGAATTAAGAAAAATACTCTTGCTGCTTATAACAAGAAAGGCTTACTTTCTTAACTCTTAATTCTTAACTCTTAACTCTTAATTTCCTGACTCTTAATTCTTAATTTAAATTTCAATTGCTTATGAAAACAAAGTTATTAGCCACAATCACGCTGCTTATCGCGGCACAGGCTGCGCTTGCCTGCACCGGCATTACGCTGAAAAGCGGCAACGGCACCACCGTTCTCGCCCGTACAATCGAATGGGGAGGCAGCGACCTTAACAGCCGCTACGCCGTCGTTCCGAGAGGTTTCACGCAGCAGTCGTACATCCCCGGCGGCGTGAAGGGCGGCATGACGTTCACCGCCAAGTACGGATACGTAGGCCTGTCGGTAGAACAGGACGAGTTCGTTGCCGAGGGGCTGAACGAAGAAGGACTGTCGGCCGGGCTGTTCTACTTCCCGCGTTACGGCCTGTACGAGAACTACAACGAGGCTGTAAAGGCGCAAAGCATTGCCGACCTGCAGCTTGTCGCGTGGATATTGGGCAGCTTCAAGACCGTCGACGAGGCATTAGCCGGACTGAAGGACGTACACGTCATCGCCATCGACCCGCGCGCCTCAACGGCCCACTGGCGCATAGCCGACCCGTCGGGACGGCAGGTCGTGATAGAGATTGTCGGCCGGAAAGTGCACGTCTACGAGAATACGCTGGGCGTGCTGACCAACTCTCCGGGCTTTGACTGGCAGATGACGAACCTCAACAACTACATAAACCTGTATCCGGGCACGGCAAAGCAGAAGCAGCTCGGCGCCACCCAGCTGACCTCTTTCGGCGCAGGCAGCGGTTTCTTGGGCATTCCCGGCGACGTTACCCCGCCTTCGCGCTTCGTCCGCGCGGCATGGTACCAGGCTACGGCACCCGTGCTCGGCACAGCCGACAGCACTGTAAGGCAGTGCTTCCAGATACTCAACAACTTCGACATACCCATCGGCATAGAGACCGCCGAGGGCGAAACGGCAGTCAACATACCCAGTGCCACGCAGTGGACGTCGGCCACCGACATGACGGGCCGCAAGATTTATTACCGCACGATGTACAACAGCGCCATACGGATGATTGACCTCGGCAGAATAAATTTCGCAAAAGTGAAATACAAGGTTGTGCCGCTTGACGATGTGAAAGAACAACCTTTCTATCCCGTTAATCCGAATTGACGGGATAGGAATTAAGAATTAAGAGCTGAAAGAATTAAGAGTTAAGAATTAAGAAAAATACTCTTGTTGATATAGTAACGAAGGCATATTTTCTTAATTCTTAACTCTTAATTCTTAATTTACCTCGGCATTTCCGGTGGTCCGAAGGGTATCGGAGCCACGCTCGGCAGGCCCTCGGGCATAATCATCGGGCCGCTGCGGCGCTTGTTGTTATGCACCGCATTATCAATTAAATCCTTGACAAGAGGGCCCACGGGCAGTTCAAGGACAAACTTTTCACTGAATCTTATTTTGGGAGTCACGATGGGCGACGTTACCCAGCGCCGCGCGAACGTGTCGTAATAACGCTCAACGCCGAGGTCCATGCCAACTGTCTCGCCCATGAACGTTAGGAAACCTCCGTATCCCGAAGTACCAAGGTAAGGCATGGCGCCCATCGAATAAAACGAGCGGTTGGTGCTGTAACGGCCGAAGACGGTGGCCGAGATGTTATCGTTGAAGCGGTAAGTCATCGCCCCGCCAAAGGTGTAATACGTGCCACGGGTAAGCGTACGCATACCTCCGCCGCCGCTGCCCATGCCCGGCCCAGTGCTCCACAGGCTCGAACGGTCGGCCAATACGGTGGCGGTCATGGTGAGGTTGCCGAACGTCTGCGTCACTCCGAGCGTGGCATTCTGTACCGACATAAGGCCAGGCATTGACACATGGGCACCCGAACCGAACATGGCTCCACCCCTCCACGACGTTATAACGCCGCCCGTGCGGTAGTCGGAGGAGTAAGGATAATACGTAAGTGGCAGCCCGCCGCCCGCCTGTACCACGGCACTCATCCTGCCTAACTGCGTCGCCTCCACGGGCATGCGCGCCGGCATGCTCCACTGCCTCACCACTGGAGCCATCCACAGAGAGTCCTTCATGCGCCTGACGAACGTCAGCGAGTCGCGCAAGAAATCGGGAGTCTTCACCCCTTGCATAGTCCCCGGCAACTCATACTGTGGCCGGCCAAGCGCCTGTCCGCCATAAAGCTCCTGCGCCGTTGCTGCTGCCGACGCCGCAGCAAACAGCAATGCTGCCGTAAATAAACGTTTACCCATGCGCATAATGATGATATTCCATCTCATTTGTTGTTATCTGCAAATATAGTGAAAGGCGAGTGCAATGGCAAGAAAAAGACGAAGTTTTTTGACTTGCCATTGCCGAGCCGCATCCTATATTGGTGAAACAAAGATACAAATTATGCGTAAACATGGGCGGATTGGGCAACATAAAATTAGTTAAATACCCGTCCTTATTTTACCGAACAGGCAAACTCAAGGGCTGAACCGACAATCCATAACCCGATAATTTATCGTAAGAATATTGCATCAGGCACGATTCCCGTCATCACAACCCGCTGAAAACCGTAAGCAAAACGACCGTCTCTGCTTACAACCGCCACACCTGATTATTCATTTTACATTATTCATTAATCATTTCACGCATGTTTACTTACAAACCGAAAGGCCGTCTTTTACAATGCGAAAGACGGTCTTTTGGCGTGCAATAGACGGCCTTTCGCGTTGCCGTCTGCCGTCTTTCACAACGGCAAACGCCACCGACGGCACAGCCGGTAACGGCAACGCTCCGTACATATTCCCGCAATATGACTCACGGTTGAACATCCGTCGACAGGCTGTCAGCTCGCCGACAGACGATAGTTTAAATAAAGTAAAATATCATGAAGCCGTCATGAAAAACCTTTTTTTTCATATTCAACCTAACCAAATATTATCTACTTTTGCAAAGAAAAACAAATATACAGAAACAAATGTTATCATGAAAAAGATTATTCTCATTCTTTTTGCCGCGATAGCCATCGCCGCACAGGCGCAAAATGCACAGATTACAAGCCCTGACGGAGGAATGAATGTCTATAGGAAGGTGAAGAAACAGGCGTACGATACCGCCCAAGTGAACGTTTATTACAAGTTAAAGTACCTGAAAGACTCTACCAAAACCGACGAATATACCGAGACACAGACCATTGTGCAGGTATCCGACAGGTACGCAAGGTTCGGCGAATATTACCAGCTTTTAGAGGACTCTCTTGACATCTACCTTAACAAGAGCCGCAAGAACAAGCGCAACAAGGCTGCCGTGGAAGCCGAAAATGCAGCCCTAACGAATACCCATCTCCTTCTGGCGAGCATTACCGACCTCGACACAAGGCTAACTACGGTGCAGTTTGACGATATCCTGAAGGCGTATGAATACACCTTCACGCCCGAGATTGAATGGACTTTGGCGCCCGGCGATACGCTCATCAACGGTCACCGGTGCAAAAAAGCCAAGTGCTCTTATGCCGGACGAGACTACGAGGCGTGGTATGCCGAGGACATAAGCCTGCCCGTAGGGCCTTACGTTTTCGGCGGACTGCCGGGTCTTATCATGCAGCTGAGCGACACCAAGCATAACTACGTATTCACCAACAACGGCGTTGAGAAGGCCGATTCGTTACGTGACATGTACCTGTACCGCAAGTCTTTCATAACAAGAATATACAAGACTTCACGCGAAGAGGCGCTTAAAGCCATACGCAACGACACCGAAAACTTCGACAACCTGTCCATAGAGGCTTATAAAGTCAAGAAAATGGTAAACGGGAAATGGGTCACTCCCGAGGTAAACTTCCCCAAACGGCCATATAACGGGATTGAACTTGTATGGTAAGAGGCGCCTTTCTGTCACTTCTGTCTACGTTAATCACCCTCCTGCCTACACTCTCAGCCAGCGCCCAGAACGGCAATTCAACGCTCACGGGCACCGTTACCGACGGGCTGGGCAAGGCCATCGCGCGCGTAACCTGCAAGCTGCTTGACGGCAAAGACTCGCTGCTGGCCTACACGCTGACCAAGAGCGACGGCACGTACAGCATAAAGAACAAGCCCAGAGCACGGCAGATTACGTTCTCATACCTCGGCTACGAGAGCGCCGCGGCGCCATTGCGCCCGGGCAAGACACGCTATGACGCGACGCTGAAGCGCAACGCCATAGAGCTTGACAACGTCACCGTGACCATCGACCCGATAACACGGCGCAAGGATACGCTTATATATAACGTAGAGGCTTTCCGCCAGCAGGAGGACCGCAGCATAGAAGACGTGCTGAAACGAATGCCCGGAATAGAGATAGACGACTACGGACAGATAAGCTATCAGGGCAAGGCAATAAACAAGGTGAACATCGAAGGCCTTGACCTTATGGGCAACCAGTATAACCAGGCGACGCAAAACATGCCGGCGGAGGCCGTCGCCCAGGTGGAAGTTATGGAGCGAAACCAACCCATAAAGGCGCTCGAGGGCAAGGTGAAAAACGACCGCGCCACGCTCAACCTGAAGCTGAAGAAGGATTATAAGGCCCGCCCCTTCGGCGAGGTTGACGGCGGGATAGGCGTCAGTCCGACGATTTGGAACAACGGGCTGACGGCATTCAACATCGCAAGGAAGAACCAGCTGATGGTCTCGGCGTCGATGAATAACTGCGGAATCGACCTCAGCGGCATGACGCATGCCATGGACTATTACGGCTCGCAGTACAATACCGAGCCCCTGCCGCAGCCCTTTCTTTACTCGCCTACGGCCCGAACGCCGCCCCTGTCGAAGCAATACTACCTTGACAACAAGTCGTATTACGCCGCGCTTAACTACCTGCACGCCTTCACTAAGGAGCAGACGCTCCGCCTGAACGTAACCTGGTGGCGCGACAACTCGCTGAAACGTGACAGCACCTTCAACCGTTACGTCACCCGTCAGGACACCGTTAGCATTTACGAAAACAACAAGATACGCGACAAGCAGGACCTTGTAAAGGGCCAGTTACGCTACGAACTGAACTCCCGCAAATGGTTCATCAACGACGAAGTGTCGGCCATGCTCAGCCACGGCGACGCCCTTAACCGCAACGGGAGCAACCTCGGGCCGATAGAAGAGGACGTCAACCGACGGACATACTACGTCCAGAACGTGCTCAACGCCACGCTTAACACAGGCCCGAGACTGTTTGAAATATCGTCGCTGACAAGGTTTTACAGGCAGACAAGCGATGAGCGGGCAAGCGTGCAGGGCGGTTTGCCAGGCCAAGAGGCAGGCCCAATGGCCTCGCCCGTGCATTACTCGGCGGCCAGCATGATAACACGCAACCGCATAGGGACGAGCTTCAGCGTGCCGCTCGGCAGCCTGATGTTAGGCTATATACTTGAATACAAGCACAACAATACCGCCGCAAGCTATCTCGAAGGCAAACAACGGGGCAGCTATTGGCTGCATACGATAGAGCCAGTCTACGAGATTATGCTTGGCGATGTTGACATTAACGTCAACCTTCCGGTAGAATACATCAGATACGAATACGGCGGCGGGAGGGCCAAGAGGCGCAAAGTGATGTTCTCGCCGCTGGTAGACGCCGACTTCACCATAAGCACACTGCTGACGGCCGACCTCACAGTAGGCCTTATAAGGGGCGCCGACACTCAGGCTACGCCGTTCAACGGTATAATCATAAACAACTACCGCACGTACACCGTGGGCACCGACAGCCTGCAGACAAGCCGCACCGCCACGGTATCGGCCAGCCTCGCATGGCTCAACACGGCGTCGATGCTGTCGTGGAACATATATGCCGGATGGCAGCAGATAAAGCGGGAGCGCTACTGGAGCTATCTGTACACCGGCGGCATGACCGTAATCAGTCCCGTATGGCGCGACAACAGGCACACGTCATGGAGCGTGGTGGGCAATATGAAGAAAATCTGGCGCACGCCGGGAATCAGCCTGAAAGGCTCGGTAAGCTACTCGTACAACAAAGAGCTGGCCTCGCAGAACGGCACTGAGGACTACATTCGGTACAGCGCGGCAAGTGCCGACGTCGCTCTGAACTGGAACAAACTGCGCTGGCTAAGCGCCCGGCTGACGGTTGCGGGCAACGTGACGTGGAAGCGTCCGGACGCTTTCTCGCAGGGCTGCAACGTGCTCAAGAACATCTACTACACGTTAGGCGCGACGCTCTACCCCATCGCCGGCCTGCAGATACGCGCCGACATGTCGCAGGCTACGTTCGAGATAAGCCACGGACAGTACTCAACCAACATCTTCGTAAACGCCGGGGCACGCTACGACATAACCAAAACCGTAGCCGTAATGCTCACCGCCGTCAACCTGCTTGACCGCCGACGCTACGAAGAGTCACGCTTCGACGGCGCAAACTACGCCTACACAGGCGTGCCGCTACGTGGCCGCGAGGTAATGCTCGGGCTAAACCTGAAGTTCTGAAACAACATTATACGCAGGCAAGCAAGTAAAAAACAACACGTGAAAACACACGCCCAGACAGACTAAAACGCGCCCTATAATAACGCCGCCCGGCAACAAGGAACAAGTAGACACCGAAAAACCGTAAGCGAAACGACCTCTTCCTCTTACAACCGCCACGCCTGATTATTCATTTTACATTATTCATTAATCATTCCATACATGTTTACTTACAAACCGAAAGGCCGTCTTTTACAATGCAAAAGACGGCCTTTGGGAGTGCAATAGACGGTCTTTGGCGTTGCTGTTTGCCGTCTTTCGCAATGCCGGAAAAAAGAATGCGCCCGGCGTGTCACCACGGCGGACGCAAAGTAAATGTACTGCTTATACAACAAGCATGAAAAAAACAAGTGACTGTTCTTCTTTATTCACACCCTCCGCCGAGGGCATGATACAGGTTGATTATACCCTGTATCTTGTCAAAGCGGTCGTTAACTTCGGTCAGTTCGGCCTGAAGCAGCGACTGGCGTGCGGTAAGCACCTCAAGGTACGTTGCCTGGTTGCTGTACTGCATCAGCTTTGTTGTGTTGTCGACAGCCGTGCGCAGGGCTTCCACCTGCTCTCTGTCTACGGCCAGGCGGCGGCGCGCCGTCTGCCATTGGACCAGCGCGTCGTTCACCTCATTGCCCGCCTTGAGCAGGCTCTGGCGGAACGACAGCTTGGCTTCCTCCTGCCTTGCCCTGGCTATACGCAGGTTGGCAATGTTGCGCCCACGGTTGAACAGCGGCTGGGTAAGCTGCCCTATGGCGCTAAGCAGCCAGCTGCCGGGATTCATTATAATGGCTCCGTTTGTGTTGGTCCATCCTGCCTGCCCGCTAAGCGTTATGCTCGGATAGAACGCCGCGCGTGCAGCATTGGTGTTGTAGAACGCCTGCGTAAGCGCCGCTTCTGCCTGGTGCACGTCGGGGCGGCGCTCTAACAGCTGCAGGGGCACGCCTACGGCCATGCGGTCGGGGAAGCGCTGCCCGTCAAGCGTAGTGCGCACTATACTTCCGGGCACACGTCCGAGCAGAGCTGAGAGCGAGTTTTCCTGCGCACGTATCTGCTTTTCCAGCGTCAGCATCTGGCCTTCCACAGCCAGCTTGCTTGCCCTGGCCTGGGCTACGGCGGCCGCCGTGGCCTCGCCTACCTGCAGTTTGGCTTCGTATGTGCGCACTATCTCGTCCCATGAAAGGGCGGTGCGGCGGCTGATATCCAGCTGACTGTCAAGTGTCAGCAGGTTGTAATAACTGTTTGCGATGGTCGCTATCAGCTGCGTCCGCACCGCCTGCTGGTATGCATAGCTCTGTTCCAAGGCTGCCCTGGCGCCCCGTTTGGCGTTGGTAAGCCGCCCGAAGATGTCTACCTCCCACTCTGCCGACGCCGCGATGTTGTAAGTAGCAGACGAGTTACCAACAGACGAGTTGACAAGGTGATTTCCCTCGTCTGCTTGTCTGCTTGTCACTTGTCTGCTTAACTGCCCTTGCGGGTTAAGCGAAAGTGACGGAAGGTAGGCCAGACGGGAGGAGAACAGCGTGGCCTTAGCCTCGTCAACACGCAGGCGGGCAATACCGAGGTCGGTGTTGTTGGCCAGTCCCTCACGTATGAGCGACTGCAACATAGGGTCAGTAAACAGCTCCGTCCACGACAGGTTGGCTATCGACGTGGTGTCAGCCACACGCACGTCCTGACCGAAAAGGCTGTCTACGTCGGTCTCGGGCCTCTCGTATTTATTGTAGATTCCACAGCTCGCGAACAGCAGCGCGCAGCCGCAAAACATTAATATACGTCTCATTTCTTTTCCTTTCCTTTAAGTTTTTTGCGCTCCTTTATGTCGTCCATTTCTCCTTGAATCTCCCAGTCAGGGTACGGCAGGAACTCTACGGGCTTCACTCTTTCCTGTATATACTGGAACAGGATGAAGAATACGGGCACAAAGAACAGTATGGCCAGTATGCCGAATATCATTCCGCCGATAACGCCCGAACCCAATGACGAGTTTCCGTTGGCGCCCGCGCCGCTTGCGAACATCAGCGGCAGGAGGCCGAATATCATCGCGAGCACGGTCATAAGGATAGGTCTGAACCTGACTTTGGCGGCAGCCATGGCGGCCTGTACCAGCGACATGCCGGCGCGGCGGCGGTCAGCGGCGTACTCGGTGAGCAGGATGGCAGTCTTTGACAACAGTCCGATAAGCATGATAAGACCGGTCTGCATGTAGATGTTGTTCTCCAGTCCCATTATCTTGGCGAACAGGAAGCTGCCCATCAGGCCGAACGGCACCGAGAGAATAACCGCGAACGGCACGAAGAAACTCTCGTAAAGACCGCACAGGATGAGGTAGACGAACACCGTACAGATGGCGAAGATTATTACCGTATTGTTGGTAGTCAGGCTCTCTTCCCTTGATATTCCAGCGAACTCAAAGCCGTAGTTGCGCGGCAACACCTCGGCTGCCGTCTCGCGGATGGCGTTGATGGCGTCGCCCGAACTGTAGCCCTGGGCGGCCTCTCCGTTGATACCCATAGAGCTGTACAGGTTGAAACGTCCCAACGACTCGGGTCCGTAGACCTTCGTCAGCTTGACAAACTGGCTCAGCGGGGCCATCTTTCCGCCGCCCACAGCGGTGAACGTCTTGTCCAACGACTCGGGCGTTATGCGGTATTCTGGCGATGATTGTATCATAACACGGTACAGCTTGTTGAAGCGGTTGAAGTTAGACACGTACTGACCGCTGTAATATCCGGCCAGGGTTGACAGCACGGCGTCGGCCGTTGTGCCCGCACGCTGGCATTTGGCGGCGTCCACTTCGACAAGGTATTGCGGGAAGTTGACGTTGAACGTGGTGTAAGCCGAGCCTATCTCGGGGCGCTTCAGCAGTGCGGCGATAAACTCCTGACCCACCTTGTACAGGTCGTTCACGTTACCGCCGGCACGGTCTTGCAGGTAAATCTCGAAACCGTTGGCCACTCCGTAACCGTCAATCAGCGGCGGAGCCATGGCGAATATCTGCACGTCGGGCATGTCCTTGGCTATCGCGTTGACCTTTGCCAGCACGGCCTTGATACCCTGGTCGTTGCCCTTACGCTCCGACCAGTCGGTCAGCTGGGCAATAATCATACCGCTCGAGGGGCCTGCGCCGCCGATAAGTCCGTAGCCGGCAGTCTCTGACGCGATCTTGATTTCAGGTATGCTGTCGAGCCTTCGCTCGATGTCTTGCATCACCTTTGAGGTCTGCGCGACAGAACTTCCGGGAGGGGTAGTGACGTTCACCATCACCGAACCCATGTCCTCCTCGGGCAGAAGACCTGTTTTCGTTGTGTTCATCATCACCACAAGCGCGGCGATTGCACACCCGAGAATACCCAAGGCAAGCCAACGTCGGCGGATGAAGAACAGCACTACGCCCATATAATGATTGGTAACAACCGTGAAAGCGGCGTTGAACGCCGTACGGAAGCATGCCGCGAAGTTGCGTTTCATCTGTCCGTCTTCGGTCAGGTAAGGACGAAGCATGAGGGCACAGAGCGCCGGCGACAGGGTAAGAGCGTTGATGGCGGAGATTCCGACGGCAGCCGCCATCGTGATACCGAACTGCGTATAGAACGTACCTGACGTGCCGCCCATCAGCGAAACGGGGATGAACACCGCCATGAACACCAGCGTAGTGGTGATGATTGCCGACGTAATGCCGCCCATCGCGTCGATGGTTGCCATGTAAGGGGACTTATATCCCGCGTCGAAACGCGCCTGGACAGCCTCCACCACGATAATGGCGTCGTCGACGACGATACCGATCGCCAGCACAAGAGCGAACAAGGTAAGCAGGTTAATACTGAATCCTGCAACCGACATGACGGCAAACGTACCCACCAATGAGACGACGATTGAGATGGCGGGGATGATCATCGACTTGACGTCTTGCAAGAAAACGTATGTTATGACGATAACCAACAGGAATGCCTCAAACAACGTCTTGATAACCTGATGCATTGAAGCGTCAAGGAAGTCCTTGGTAGAATACAGCTCGCCGAACTCCACTCCCTTGGGCAAGCTCTTCTCCATCTCGGCTATTTCGGCGTCGATATTGCCGATGACTTCTGACGCGTTGGAGCCTGCCGTCTGGTAAACCATGAATACGGAGCCGGCATGTCCGTTGGTCATTGACTTGTAGTTGTATGCCTCGTCACCAAGTTGTATATTGGCGATTTCCTTCAAGCGCAGCACCTCTCCCGTTGGAAGAGACTTTATCACGATGTCGCCGAAGTCTTCGGGAGTGACAAGACGGCCCTTATATTTCATCGTATATTGGAACACTCCCTGGTAGTTCTCGCCGAATGCGCCCGTCGCCGACTCGATGTTCTGCGCGTTGAGGGCCGTTGTAACGTCGTTAGGCACGAGTCCGTACTGCGCCATCACGTCGGGCTTAAGCCATATACGCATACTGTAATTAGAGCCGAGGAGCGTCACCTCGCCCACTCCGGTGATACGTTTCAGTCGCGGTATGACGTTGATTTGCAGGTAGTTGTTGAGGAACTGGGCGTCATAGCTGTCGTCGGGGCTCCACAACGTGATAGCCTTGAGCATTGACTTCTGCTGCTTGTTGGTGACAACGCCGATACGGGTTACGTCCGCCGACAGTTGGCCTTGCGCCTTCGACACACGGTTCTGCACGTTGACGGCGGCCATGTCGGGGTCAGTTCCCTGCTTGAAGTAGATGGTTATGTACACGTCACCGGCGTTGGAGGCCGTCGACGAGATGTATGTCATGTTCTCAACGCCGTTGATTGCCTCCTCAAGGGGCACTATGACCGACTTCTGCACGGTCTCGGCGTTGGCTCCGGGATAACTCGTCGTGACCTCGACCGTAGGCGGGGCAATACTCGGGAACTGCTCAATCGGCAGCGTGAACAGCGCTATTACGCCCACGAGAACTATCGCCACGGAGATCACTATCGAGAGAACCGGACGTTCGATAAATGTCTTTAGTTTCATAAAACCAAGTAGTTAAAGTAGTTAGAGGTAGTTAAAGTAGTTAAAGCCAAATGCTTTGTTGCATCGTCCCAGGTCTACTTTTCCACCCTTTCACCTTTTCACTTTTTCAATCTTTCACCTTTTCTCACTTTCTCACCTTCTCACTTTCTCACCTTTATAGCCGCTCCGTCCTGCAACAGCCCGGCGCCTTCGGTCACGATGACGTCGCCACGCTTCAGGCCGCTACGTACTACATAGCGCTTCTGTTCGTTAAGTGGAGTAACCTCGATGCGGGTCGACTTGGCCTTGCCATTAACCACACGGTAGACGAAAACCTTGTCCTGCAGCTCGTAAGTGGCGCCCTGCGGTATGGTAAGGGCGTTGCCGATACTCTCCGTTATGAGCACGTTGCCCGAGCCGCCGCTGTGCAACAGTCCGCCGGTATTTGGAAAAGCGGCGCGCAGGCTGACCGCTCCCGTCTGCGTGTCGATAACTCCGCTTATGCTCTCTACACGCCCCGGCTTGCCGTACACGGTGCCGTCGTTAAGGCGAAGCCGCACGGCTGGCATTTGCTTTATGGTATTTTCCACCGAGCCATACTTGCGGATGAGGGCGAGCATGGAGTTCTCGGGCATGGAGAAGTAGACGTACATCTCCGAATTATCCGACACTGTGGTAAGCGGCGAGGCCGACGACGAGCTTACGAGAGCGCCCACACGGTAAGGGATTGTGCCCACTACGCCGTTAGCCGGACTCTTGACTACGGTGTACGACAGGTTGTTGCGCGCGCTTACTTCCTGTGCCTCGGCCTGCGCCAGCTGTGCCTCGGCAGTAAGCATGGCGTTATGTGACGTGTTAAGCTCAAACTCTGATACGACCTTCTGGTCGAAAAGCTCACGCTTGCCGGCGTACGTCTGACGTGCGGTAGCTGCCGCCGCGCGTGCCGCACGGACGTTAGCCTCGGCGTTTTGCAGGGCTGCACGGTAAGGCACCTGGTCGATTACGAACAGCGTCTGGCCCTTAGCGACGCGCTGACCCTCGGTTACTGCCACACGGACAATCTTGCCCGACACCTGCGGATAAATCTCGATGTCCTGCCGTCCGCGTATTGTTGCGGGATAATCGTTGGTTACCTCAACCGCCGACTGCCCTACCTCGGCCACGGGATACTCCTGGGCGGCGGCCTCATGGCGCTTCTCGCCGCAAGCGCACATAAGCACCGACGCGCCTGCAAGTAAAGAAATAATTAACGTTTTACCTTTCATAACAATCTAAAGATTTTACCGTGCAAAGGTAGTACGACATCTCCGACGGCCGAAGGCAAGTCTTACCGAAACGGAAAAAATCACCGCCGAGACGGAAGGAAAAAGTAAAGTAGTTAGCGGGAGAAGTTGAAGTAGTTATCGGGAGTTAGCGCTTCGCGCCGGAGTTAACGGGAGTTAGCGGACAATAGCATTGTTGTCTGAAACCAGAATTTGTCCGTTAACTCCGGCGACCGCATATAGAGGCTATCTTTTTCATAGCCAGGCGGTCTCAAATTGTCATTGGACTTTCGCCGACCTTCGGTTCCGTGCTTGACACGGAATCCAGTGAATGCGACCGCCTGGCTATGTTGTAAATGCAGTACAATGATTACCTGCAACATGCTTTACCATATTAATCAATTCCGTGAAAATTCAGGTGCTTTCCAAAAGACCGTCTTTTGCCTTCCAAAAGGCCTTCAACCGCACGCTAAAAGGCCGTCTTTAGCAACGCAAAAGACGGCCTTTTACAAAGTCACTGAATATCAACGAATTACAACATACTAACGAATAGCGTTATCAACGGTCCATCCATGCCTTGAAGTCGGCGGCTTTCTCGTGGCTTACTACCACCTCGGCGTCAGGCCAACCTTTAAGGCGCACCTTCAGCTTGGCGTTAAAGAAGTTGGCGATAAAGGCCACGCTGTCCTTACGCACGATGTATTGGCGGTTGACACGGAAGAACTCATCGGGGTTAAGCTGCGCCTCAAGAGCCTCCATCGACATGGGAACGGTCTTTGAAGTGCCGTCGTTGAAGCGCAGATAGGTAATCTTGTTCTCTGACATTACATGGTTGACGTCGCTCACGAGCACCGACTTGTATCCGTCCTTGTACGGCAACAGGAAGCGCTCGCGCCACCGGTAGCCGCCCCGCCGCATCTGTTCGATAAGCTGGCGCATGTTGTCCTCGGTAGCCTGTCGCCTCATACGGTGCGCCTTATCGACGGCGGCGGCCAGCTCGTCGGGGTCGACGGGCTTCAGCAGATAGTCAATGCCGTTATACTTGAAGGCGCGTATGGCATACTCGTCATACGCCGTGATGAAGATTACGGGCGACTGGACATCTGTCCGTTCGAGCGCGTCGAAACTCAAGCCGTCGGTAAGCCGTATGTCGGCGAGTATCAGGTCGGGCGTGTGTGACGACAGATAGTCCGCCGTCTCGTCAACGCTGGCCGTCGGTCCGTCAACGTTTATGGTGTAGTCTATCTCCTGCAACAATCGCCTCAGGCGGTTGAAGTTGCGCTTTTCGTCCTCTATGATAAGTACGTTCATTGTCGGTAAGATTGCCGCCCGTGCGCTCTCCGTACATGCAAAGGCACGGTTTGGGCGCAGGGCGGCCGGTTTTACAAGCTATATATGATATCATTAAAGTATTGCCAAGGCAGAGGCTGTCACTCATGCGGCGCGTCCGTGATTATAGGAAGGTAGACGGTGAACACGCCGTCGGCCTTGGACACTCTCGGCTTACGGTTGCACAACAGGGCGTAGCGGGCGGTAATGTTGCTCAGGCCGACGCCCGTTGACACCGGCGGCGAGGCCAGCGGGTGCATCGTATTGCTTACTACCACGCAGCCGTCGGCCACCGACAGGCGCACAAGCAACGGCTGTGTGGCCGAGAACCGGTTGTGCTTCAAGGCGTTCTCCACGAGCAGCTGTAGGCTGACGGGCGGTATGCGGCCTGGAGAATTGCGCAGCTCGCCCGACACGGAGACTATCACCGCATCCTCGTAACGCATGCTCATGAGGTACATGTAGGAGTCGAGGAAAGCCAGCTCGGCCGACAGAGCCACTGTGTCCTTGTCGTGGTTGCCTATCACGTAGCGGTAAACCTTCGACAGGTTGTCGAGAAACTTCACCGCCAGCCGCCCGTCCTCTACAATCAGTTCGGACAGTATGCTGAAGTTGTTGAACATGAAGTGCGGGTCAATCTGCTGTTTCAGGGCGTTCATCTTCTCCTGCATGGCAACGGTCTCGAGACGCTTCTTCTCGTCGGCATCAATCATGTACTGGTGCAGGTAGTAGGCGCTGGTGTACGTGCCGGAGATGAACGCCGCCATCGTAGCGTACACGTAGATGTGCTGCACCTGCAGGAACGGCAGGCCGTCAATGAAGAACAGATAGCCCGTAAGCCGCGCGAGGACGTATGCCACGAGGTTGTTGAGCAACAGCAGTGTCACCGAATACGCCATCAGTCCGCCGTAAGGATGGGCCGTGGAGACCAGCCGTTGGTGAACGGCACGGCTGTAGAAGATTGACAGTTGGACGAAAAGGAATATCATGACGAGCGTCGTCACGATGTCTATCACGTATCCCCAAGCCGGGTAACCGCCGCCGAGGTAATAGTCGCGGGCCACGCTGTCGGTAGCAATGTACAGCAACAGGTACAGCGCATAGGTAACCAACGTGAGCAGCAGGCGGCTCCTTAATGTGTCAAACCAGAACTCCATAGTGTCTCGTCCGTATTTCAACCGTGGTGCAAAGTAAGTGTTTTTAACCCGAAAAAACAAACAAAAACATACCGAAACGTGAAAATACGCCGACGGAAGGAATACCGCAAGCTACGATTTACATGCCCGCACGATTCACGTTTGGCGGCAAATGATTAACTTTGCAACCGTTAAACAGATATTAAAACATATTGACATGGCATTGATAAAGACAGTAAAGGGCCTTGCGCCGAAGTGGGGCAAGGACTGCTATTTCAGCGAAACGGCGGCAATAGTGGGCGAAGTCGTGATGGGCGACGAGTGCTCAGTATGGTTCAACGCAGTGGTGCGTGGCGACGTTGCGCCGATAACGATGGGCAACAGGGTGAACATCCAGGACGGCGCCTGCGTACACGTGACCAACACTACTGGCCCCGTCGTGATGGAAGACGACGTAACCGTAGGCCATAACGCCACGGTGCATGCCTGCACGATACGCCGTGGCGCGCTCATAGGTATGGGCGCAACGGTGCTCGACAACGCCGACATAGGCGAAGGAGCCATCGTGGCGGCAGGCGCGCTGGTGCTCCAGGGCACGAAGATTGGCCCTCACGAGATATGGGGAGGAGTGCCGGCGAAGTTCTTGAAGAAAACCAGACCTGACCAGGCGGAGAGCTTTGCCGCGCATTATGTTGAGTACTCAAAGTGGTACTTGGAGAGTTAAGAATTAAGAGCTAATAGTTAAGAAAATATGCCTTGCTGGTTATTATTCCAACAAGGCATATTTTCTTAACTATTAACTCTTTATCTTAAATTCAGAGAGAATTGTTTTCTTAATTATTAACTCTTAATTCTTAATTTTAGAGTGAATAGCTTTCTTAATTCCTAACTCTTAATTCTTAATTTAAAGAGTGTATCCAGTCCATCCGAAAATGTCGGTCTCGCAACCAGTGTTACCGTCGGCAATGTTAACCGTTGCGCCTTCGGGGTTACCGCTGTTTGTCAGGGCGCCTACGTTGGTCGCACCGTTGGTGACGTTGATTACGCTTGTCGGGTCAGCGTCATCCAGGCCGTCGGTAAGGTCGACAAGCTCCTGTATCTCGCCCGAACCGATTACGAGGGCATTGTTGATTGTTGCCTTAGCGAGGCGACGAACCTTGATTGCGTCCTGCATCGGATAGCTTGAGAGGTTCTCTATTGTCATGTTCTCTATTGTAAAGTCTGACTGCGGAGAGTGAGCCGTGCTGCCTTCGCCGTCAAGGTTGCCGTCAGCCTCAACGCCGCGCGGGTCTGACTCGGTGCTCGTGAAGCCAGCCTCCCAACGTCCGTAGCAGTTGGTCAGCGTACCTGAATAACCCTGGGTGAAGTCGAAGCAGTCATCATCGCAATTGACAACAAGCAGGTTGCTTACGTTCACAGAGCCTCCGAAGAACTCTATACCGTCATCTGCGCCCTCGGCAATGTAGATGTTCTCGATGGTTGTTCCTGCGCCTACGCCGTTAAGGGTAAGTCCGTTGTGCTCGATGTCGGCACTTGAGCGGGCGCCCGAGTAGAGGATACTTACGTAAGTGAGAACACCTGAGTTGTCGTTGTTCTGGTCGCCACCGTAGGGAACGTTGTTGTCAATCTCTGTCACACCCTCGTTCACACTACCCGAAGGACCTGATATAACGGCATTTCCGTTGATTATGATACCGCCCCAGTAACCAGCTGTTGCATTGCTTGCGTCGGCCGTGAAAGTGATGGGAGCGTCTTCCCTACCCGTAGCGTAAATCTTTCCGCCGCGCTCAACGAGAATGAAGTTTGAGAAACCTTCCCTTGCCTTGATTGTCATGCCGGCAGGAATAAGCAGCACTCCGCCCTCTTTCACATGTACAGAGCCGTTGATGAAATACTCTTGTCCAGCCTCCAAAGCTATCGGCGAGCTGATTTCAAGCGGCAGGTCGCCAGCTGCTGCAACCGTGGTGTTGTTCAATTGGGGGAATTCATATCCCGTCCAGTTCAACGCCGAAACGTCAGCGCCGTCGTTGCCTGTCTCGACATTCACTCCTGAATAAGTGGTTCCGCCATCGTTTATGGTAGCGTCAGAAATGTAGTAAGCGTTATTGCTTACGCTCATATCCGTACTGCTGCCTGCTCCGCCCTTGCCGTCGGTCAGGTCAATAAGGTTCTCTATCTGGCCTGAGCCATACACAACGGCATCCGTTATGTGTGCTGTCGCGCCGCGGCGAACCTTGATTGCGTCCTGCATTGACTGCGTTGAAGAGTTGTTAACGATAGTCATGCCATTGATTGTAAAGTCTGCCTGGGGCGCTCCGTCGGGCATGTCCCCGTCAAGATTACCGTCAGCCTCAACGCCGCGCGGGTCTTCCTCGGTGCTTGTGAAGCCGTCTTCCCAAATGCCGTAGCAGTTGGTCAGCGTGCCTGAATAGCCCTGAGTGAAATCAAAGCAGTCGTCATCGCAGTTGACTACGAGCAGATTTGAAACATTAACCGTACCACCGAAGAACTCAATTCCGTCGTCAGCGCCCTCTGCGATATAGACATTCTCGATTGTGGTTCCGTTTCCTACGCCGTTAAGTGTCAGTCCGTTGTGCTCGATATCAGCTGAGCTGCGCGCTCCGGTGTACCAAAGTTCCACGTATCTTATCACTCCGCTGTTGTCGTTTGCGTCGTTTCCGCCGTAAGAAACGTTATTATCTATCTCGGTAACGCCTTCTCCACCACCGGTGATAGGCGCATTACCGTTGATTATCAGTCCTCCCCAATAGCCCGCAGTGGCATTATCGGTATCAGCGGTGAACACGATCGGTTTGTCGGCTGTACCTTCAGCGTTTATTGTTCCGCCACGTTCTACCAAGATATAGCTTGAGAAACCCTGCGTAGCCCTGATTGTTGTGCCGGCCGGAATGTTGAGTGTAGCTCCGTCAGGAACTGTCACCGCACCCGTAAGACGGTATTCTTTGTCGGCTTCAAGAGTAACGGTTCCCTCGATGGCGCCGTTCAGTTCGACACCTCCAGTGGTTGAGCCACCACCTCCTCCGCCACCGTTGTCGTTAGTGTCGTCGTCGCTGCATGAAGTAAAACTCATCGCGCTCATCATGGCTACGAATGCCATTGCTGTCAGAAATAACTTTTTCATGTTGCTAAATAAATTAGTTTGATTTGGTTTTCTGTATCTTTTCTTTTTACCTTATATGATGTTACACCTTAATACTCTTATAAGTTGTACGACAGTCCGAGACTTAAGTCCATGCCCTTCTTGTACTTGCTGAGCACTACATCCTCGTTGGTTTCGTTGCCCTTACGCGTAAGCTGGTGGGCAGAATTGAGCAGGTTGCGTGCCTTCAGGTTGATTGAGAAGTGCTTTCCGAGTCGTGCAGAAGCGATGAAGTCAAGCGTCGGAATGCCGTTTTCCATTATATCCTGGTATCCTTGGGTACCAATGGTGTATAGGCGGTCGCTGAAATAGTTGAACACCAACGCTCCGGTAAACGTATTGGAGCCTTTCCTGAGCAGGTAAGTGAGGTCGGCGTTGACTATCCAGGGTGCCGCTCCCTCAAGCTGCGAACCCGAAGGGTCGGTTGCGAGGGGCACTTTTGCACAAGTATATGTGTACGCTCCGTTTACGCCGAGGGTCAGACGGCTCATGCCGTTGTTCTCAATGGCACGTGAGAAGATATGCTTCTTCAGCTCCATCTCAACTCCGGCAGCCGTAGCATGGTCGGAGATGTTCTGGTAAGAGAGGAAACCTCCGGCGCTGGCAATCTCGATTCTGGATATCGGGCGCTTGATATACTTGTAGAAAGCGGTGACCGAGAACAGCTCGGAGGGCGATATGTACCAGTCCCACTTCAGGTCGACGTTGTAGTTGTCCGACGGTTTCAGGTCGGGATTACCCTGGCTGTTGAAGCTCACGCTGACGTAACGGAAGGGCGATATTTCCTTCGATTGCGGCAGTGTGTACGTCTTGCTGGCTGCCAGACGTAACGCATGGCGTTCGTTTAGGTTGTAACGCAGGTTAAGCGTTGGCAGGAAGTACGACTTCTTTATATCCTGGCTGCCTTTGCTTCCGCCCTTGTTCACGTTATAGTCTACCGTCATGTCAACGTTGTCATACTTCAGGCCGAGGTTGGCTATGAACTTAGACGTAAACTGGTAAGTGGCCTCCGCGTAGGCTGAATGTATGTTCTTCTTGACAGAATACATGTCATCCTGGCGGTCAAGTAGGAAGTCCCCGGCGGCAAAGTTGTCCTGGTTGAAGTAGTCATCAAAGCTGATGGCTGACATATCGAAAGGAGTGCGCGCCACGGCGGACATGTCATACTCAACGGCTTCAAACCCGTCGTCGACGAAGCGGCCCATATAGCCGATCCTTACGTTTGAGTTATGGTCGAATCTGTCCTTGAGTTTATACGTGAGAGCCACCCGTGCGTTGAGGTCTTTGCCGTCAAGCTCGGAGAAATAGCGCTGCTGTATTCCTGTGCCACGCATGGGAACGTAGCCTTCGTCGGTCTTTACGAGGTTGTTGATACGGCGGTCCGGTTCATAGCCTTTTATGATATTGTACGACAGTCCGGCGTCGAGGTCAAACAGCTTGCTGAGTTGCCACTTGGTGTCGAGCTGGTTCACGATGAGCATGTTGTCGTTGGTCTGCTGGCGGCGCATGAACCCTTCGTAAGTGTCTGACGACTGATAGTCGTTGTCCATGCCGAGATAGTCGCCCACGGACTCGTTGGTTGCGTGTACAAGCATGAAGTTATAAGCCAGCCTGTGCTTACGGTTGTGCCTGTATTCGAGGTTTGCCATGGCCAACTGGCTTGTCTCCACCTTGGATATGTCGCCGTTCATGTCCTGCGAGATGGTGCCTGAAGTTGTAGTATTGCGCACCTCCTCTTCATAATGCGTGTAGTTCTTGTTGTGGCTGGCAACGATGAAGAACGACAGCGGATTGTCGCCTATCATGAAGCGCTTGCCGCCCGACAGTGTGTAACTCTGGTTTATCTGCAGGTTCTGCCGGCTCGGGTCGAGCGAGTTACGGAAGTTATATGTGTCAAGATTCTCGCCCGGCTGCGTCCTGTTGGCAAATCCGAAGGCGTTTACACCGTCCAGTCTCTGGAAGTCGGACGAGAGGGTCTGCGTGTTGAAACCTCCCGAAACGCTTATGCTGAACTTGCCGTCGCCGGTCAGTTCTTTCGACGTTATGTTGATGTCGGCGCCCGCAACGTCGGCCGGAGTGCCGCTGTAGAAGGCCTTGTTGACGTCTACCGACTGTATTATGTCGGTAGAGAATATGTCGAGCGCGATGTTCTTGTACTCGGGGTCTTCCGACGGAATGGGATAGCGGTTTAGCGTGGTGATGTTGTAGCGGTCGCCCAGTCCGCGCACAAATACGTTCTTGACGCCTTCCTGCTTGGATATTCCGGATATTTTTGTCACGGCCGCCTGCGCGTCGCTTACGCCCTTGCGTGAAAGCTCCTGCGCGCCGATGGTCTGCACGGCTACGATTGACCGCTTCTGCTCCATCATCGTAACGTTCTCCGACTCGCGGTTGGCCTTGGCCACAACCTCTACGTCCGCCAGCTGGCGGTTGTCCGTCTCAAGCTCGAAGTCGAGTGTGGTCACCTTGTTGTCCTCTATCTTAACCTGCCGCTTTACGGCTGTCTTGTATCCTACGTACTTTATTTCAATGTCATAGATGCCATCTCTCAGTCCCGAGAGTTGAAAGTTTCCGTCCACGTCACTCACGGTAGCGATGTCGCTGCCGATAACGTGCACCGTAGCGCCGATAAGCGGCTCTTTAGACTTCTGGTCCTTAATGCTGCCCTTAACGTCCACATCCACGTCATTGACGCCCGCCCCGAATACCGGCATAATGAGGGCCGACGCCAACACCGTGGCACTAAAAAATCTCTTAATACTACTTTTTACCATCATAAAAAACTATCCTAATCAATTTTCCGCTGCAAAATTACGGCGGCCATGTTTCAATGGAGTTGCTGCGTTGTTAGTAAACGTTGACGATTGTTTTTCAATAAAATTACATCGACGAATACACCTAATTTATATAATATCAAGCATTTACAACAAATTTTCTTCAAAATTAAGGCTTCACGCCAAGTTACTTTTTGTCACTCCTGAAATGTACGGAAAAACCAAGCAACCAGAAAAAACGGAGTACCGGCAGCCGTCATCCACGCAATGAAAAACAGCCCGGAAAACCTCAAAACACGGTATCCGACCATACATTCGCGCACTTTTACCATGCGAAAAGACGGCCTTCGCTGTTACCGAAGACCGTCTTCGGTAACGCAAAAGATGGCCTTTTACACTCCAAAAGGCCGCATTCCGCACAAGAAAACAGGGCCTACTGATGCACACAAAGCCGCCGCGGAGGCATAAATCGTTGGCTTACAACGGCATAGACATGCACACGTAAAATTGCGATATTCTCCGCCAAAAGATTTATTTTTCCAAATAACGCAATACAGACGCGCCACGAAAAATCAATATGTAAGCGTAGACGGCATTTTAACGGAAAAACGTCAAAACGGCGTCCTACGGCAACGCTACCGCCGGCATACCGCCACAGAAAAAATAAAATGAGCCGAACAAGCATTTTTTAATACCTGTTAAGCACCGCCACCGGCACAATATCCACAATCAGGCAGAACCCCGTTTTCACGCAAACGGCAAAATACGTAACTTTGCAGCGGTACCCAATGACGGACAAACCAACCATATACAATATTAACACAAACATTAGCGAACATGAAAATGAAGAAGTTATTTGATTACAACATCGGCAAGTTGCTGTTTGCAATCATTGCCATGTGCGTATGTTCAGTACCCCTTGTGTCGTGCAGCGATGACGACGACAATGACGGCGGAGGCAAATTCGACCCGCCGGCATACGAGGCCTCAGCCGCAAAATATGAAATCAGCGACGGCTCAAGCCCCTACGAGTCAATCGAGTTTACCGAAAGCGGCAACTATCTCGTAACCATGTCGGGCGTCACTCCGGCGCCGGCGGCTGCCGCAAAAGAGGCGACACAGGCTGCGCGCGGCATGGCGGCAATGGCCAAAAGGCCGTCAATATTCGCCAACACGGCCGCCACACAGGCTACAAGGGCATATTACTCGCCCATCCTTTACGGAAAATACACCGTAGGGGCAGACGGCACGTACATCCTTGAAGGCTTCGGAACGGTTAAAGTAACACAAGACGGAACAGGCAACTCTTACACTCTCGAGGTAACGCCCGACGGCGGACAGACCGTAACCATCGAGGCCACAAGGCAGAACGCCGACCTCAACAGCCAGAAGTCCAACATGCTGTGCCGCACGTGGGACATGGCTGCCGCGCGCCTCTTCTTTGACTATAACGGCAAGAGGGTTATCGACGTGAAAGGCAACAGCCCCGAGGAACTGCTCGAGAAGCTGCGCGAGTTAGCCCAGAAGAACGACCCCGATTATGACGAAAGCGACTACGACGAGATAGAAGACATCATGCCCGCATGGCCCGAGGAGGTAGTCTTCACCAAGACCGGCACCTACGTAGTGTATTATACGGGGCAGGAGCTTGCCGTGTCTACATGGAAATGGGAGAACGAGGCTCAGGGCTACTTGATCTACTCATGGTACAACAACCTTGACGACCCCGACGGCAGGGTGCTCGTTGAGTTCGACGGCAACAACATGCAGATAACAGAGAGCTATACGGAAAGCTACGACGGAGATACCGAGACAATGGGCTTGACGTATTATTTCACCGAGGCTAAATAAATACATACCTCTCAATAACACGGCGCCGGCAACTTGCGTGTAGTTGCCGGCGCCATTTTTATGTCAACGGCAAACCCCGCGCACATGCATAACGCCAACATTATGCTAAAAAAGGAAACACTTGTTTCTTAAAGAATGTAAACGCAACGGGTTGAAGTTTTATTTCAGGCATATTGCCGTAAATCACTATATAACAGCAGATAACATGTATTACGCAGGCATGCTGGCACACTTTTTGCATGCCAAAAAAGATGTAAACACACTTGTTTTTCACGCCGTTTTTTGTTAACTTCGCAATCGTTTTTTACAAAACCCTTTCATTTATACTAAATAAACAGACCTGACGACAAAGCATGAAACACCTTAAAATATTCGTAGCGGCACTGTTGCTCTTTACTGCGGGCACCCCGGCGATGGCCGACAACGAGCCTGACAACGACAACAAGGAGAACTACGAGGAGATAGACAATTACGACTTCATATACGATAACGAAGATTACGGCGAGGACATGCAGTTCTCACAAATCGACGATATGCTCGACGAGGCGTTCTCCCACCTTGGGGCGCGCTACCGCAGAGGAATGTCAGGACCCAACGCTTTCGACTGTTCCGGCTTCACCAGCTACGTATTCAAGAACATGGGCATAGAACTTAACCGCTCGTCGCGTGCGCAATACACCCAGGGCGAGGCCGTAAGCAAAGACGAACTGCGCACGGGCGACCTGGTATTCTTCACCGGTTCAAGTACCCGCGGCCCCATAGGACACGTTGGAATCGTGGTAGACGTCGACCCCATCAGCGGCTCGTTCAACTTCATACACGCCAGTACAACGGGCGTAAGGGTCAGCAACTCGAAAGAAAGATACTACTCACGGCGCTACGTAGGGGCGCGCCGCGTACTGCAATAAACAGCCCCAGGCATAACGACATACCACAGCCAAGGACACCGCAACATGGCTATCTAAGCCACGACGGCAGTTCTTGGCTGTTTGTTTTACCGCATACCGTGACAACAAAGCATACCATACTCATCACCGCAGCGTGCTGCATTGCCGCCGCATGCAAGCCCGACAGCGGAGCAAAGGCACCGCAAGCCACAACGGAATACACCGTAGCGGCCGCTGACACCATGCCGCCATCCGCCCTATTGCCCGCCGACAGCACATACACCATTGCCATGGCCGGCGACATTATGATGGGAACCACTTATCCTGACAGCGTTCTCCCCGCCGACGAAGGACGCCTATTGTTTGCCGACGCGGCACAAGTACTGCGCCGCGCGGACATCGCCGCGGGCAACCTTGAAGGCACTCTGTGCGACACGACATGCCATACCAAGAAGACGTTGCATGAATACAACTACGCTTTCCGCACTCCGGTGGAATACGCCGCACGGCTCGGCGAGGCGGGGTTCGACTTCCTTTGCATGGCCAACAACCATTCGCTCGACTTCGGATGGGACGGAGTGCGCTCCACCGAGCATGCGCTCGACGGGCAAGACATAGCCTACGCCGGACTGCGCGGCCGTCGTAAATGGGCCATAATAGAACGCAGAGGAGTAAAGTTCGGCCTCTGCGCCTTCGGACATAACGCCTTTACCATAAGCCACAAACGCCCTGACGAAGTGACGGAAATACTCGACACGCTGCGCGCCATGGCCGACATAATCATCGTTTCGTTCCATGGCGGAGGCGAGGGCACGGCATACAGCCACCTGCCTTACGGCCATGAGGAGTACATCGGGGAAGACCGTGGGTCGTTACGCGAGTTCGCCCACCTTTGCATAGACCACGGGGCAGACATCGTTTTCGGGCACGGGCCACACGTAGTGCGCTGCGTAGAGCTTTACCGTGACCGCCTTATAGCATACAGCCTGGGCAACTTCTGCACACCGTTCGGTATCAGCGTGGCCGGCGTATCGGGCTACGCTCCGGTAATCGAGGCACGAATCGACCGCCAGGGACACTTCATCACCGGACAGATACATCCGTTCATACAACGTCGGGGCATTGGCCCGAGACGCGATACGACGGGTGTTGTAATCAACAGAATACGCGAATTGACGGCCGAGGACATACCTGACGGCCGCCTCATCATAGCCGACGACGGTACGATAACCGACAGGAATAACGGACGGAAACGATAAGCGTACATGGAGTTCGGCATGACAATGCTTGCGAAAGGCCGTCTTTTACAGGATAAAAGACGGCCTTTTGCCGTATAAAAGATGGCCAATTGGAACGCGATTGACGGTTAATTGCAAATTGATTATAAACCAGGCCAATACCTACAATGGGTCAACGTCAAAATAAACCTGAACCGACCTAAACCTTTGGTCACGCAAAATGGCCTCCTTGCCCTTACCTAAGTACACTCGTACCTTGTCCCTGTCAATGCCGTTCTCAAGCTTCAAGACAATCTTACGGATATTCATCGCCTTGACTTTTGCTACCGACGGCTTGTCCGGGCCAAGCACCCTGCCGCCGAACCACGAGCGAAGCAGAGCCCCCATGGCGTCAGCCGCCGTGCTTACAACCGCATTCTCCTTATGCCGGAGATAGACGTTCACGATATGGAAGAACGGCGGATAATGGAATAGTTGCCGTTCCTCGAGCAGGTCGGAGTAAAGACCGTCAACGTCATTATGCACCACCTGCGTGATGACGGGCAGCTCCGGGCTTTTGGTCTGTAGTATAACGAGGCCCCGTTTGCCTTTTCTGCCGGCACGCCCGGCCACCTGCGCCATCATCATGAAGGCGTGCTCGTAGGCCCGGAAGTCAGGATAATTAAGCATGGAGTCGGCATTCAGTATGCCCACAACCGACACACGGTCGAAATCCAAGCCCTTGCTTACCATCTGCGTGCCGATGAGAATGTCGGTACGGTGTGCCGAAAAGTCGTTTATCAGGCGCTCATAGGCATTGCGGGTGCGCGTCGTGTCAAGGTCCATACGCGCCACACGCGCTTCCGGAAACAGCTCCATCACCTTGTCCTCCACCTTCTCCGTACCGTAGCCACGCCCCCTGAGGTCACGGCTTCCGCAGCACGGGCACACTTCGGGCACGGCATACGTGCGGCCGCAATAGTGGCAAGTGAGCTGCCCGAGAGCCTTATGGTAAGTGAGCGAGACATCGCACGACTCGCACCTTGGCGTCCATCCGCACTCGCGACACTCAATCATCGGGGCGAATCCGCGGCGGTTCTGGAACAGGATTGCCTGCTCGCCGTTGTCCAGCGCACGGCGTATGCACGAAAGGAGAAGCGGCGAAAAGGGTCCGTTCATCATCTTGCGGCGCTGCAAGTCCTTGATGTCGACAACCGTGATTTCGGGCATTTGTATGTCGTTATACCGCTTGTCAAGGCGCACGTAGCCGTACTTGCCCGTGCGGGCGTTGTTCCAGCTCTCGAGAGATGGCGTTGCCGAGCCGAGCAAGGTCTTGGCTCCAGTCATCGCGGCGAGCATTATTGCCGCCGAGCGGGCATGGTAACGGGGCGCCGGGTCCTGCTGTTTGAACGATGTCTCGTGCTCCTCGTCGATGATGACAAGGCCAAGACGGGTGAACGGAAGGAGCACTGCCGAGCGCGCGCCGAGGATTACTTCATACGGATTAGGCGACATCTGCTTGCGCCATATCTCAACCCTTTCGGCGTCGGAATACTTTGAATGGTATATGCCGAGGCGGTCGCCGAACACGCGCTGGAGCCTCTGACGGATCTGCACTGTAAGCGCTATTTCGGGCAGTAGGTAAAGAACCTGCTGTTTTTTTTCGAGCGCCTGGCGTATGAGGTGTATGTATATCTCGGTTTTTCCGCTTGATGTTACGCCGTGAAGAAGCACAACGTTCTTCTTAAGGAACGAGAACATGATTTTATTGTAGGCCTCCTGCTGCGCCTCGTTCAGGGGCTTTATGTTCTCAAGGTGCGGCTCGCCGCCATGGTTCAGGCGCCCGACCTCACGCTCATAGGGCACAAGAAGCTTACGGTCGACAAGGTTCTTAAGCGTAGCCGACGTACAGTGGGCCGAGTTCATCAGTTCGTCGCGCGTAACCTCAACCACAGGTTCGTGCGTGGTTGCGCCCTCGATGGTATCCCAGCGGGTCATGGAAAGGAAACACGCGAAAGCCTTATACTGCCTGTCGGCGCGCTTAAGCATGTCAAGGGCGACATGCATGCCACGCTCGGAACGCAGCTCCGGGGCGAGCGCAAGGCACTGTTCGGTCTTCGGCCTGTACGCGTCCACGGCCTTAAGTCCTCCCGGCAGCGCCGCCTGCAGCACGTCGCCGGGCGCCGACATGTAGTAATCCGAAAGCCAATGCCATAACTTCAGCTGGATGTCGGTCACGATACGGGAGTCGTCAAGCACGAGTTTTATGTCCTTGACGTCAAACTCAGGCTTTGTGTCATGCGCTTTCATGACCAGTCCTACGCAAGTCTTGTTGCGGCCGAAAGGCACAAGCACACGCCTGCCACGCTCCACACTGCCCTGCAGCGACGGCGGAACGGAGTAAGTGAAAAGGGCGTCAAGCGGCACAGGCAACAAAACATCTATATAACTACTCATAATCCACAATGCATAATCCATAATTGAGCTGCGACGTGCAAAGTTAATAAAAAACTGCTGTTTTGTTGCCCAATGAAATGAATATAATTGTCTATGGCCGTAAGAAAGGCCATGAACACGGCCCCATCACACGCCTTGCGACCCAGTCATGAATTATGCATGAACCTTGTTCCAATCAAGAATGAAGGTTTAAGAGTCAAGAATTGCCCACCAGCCCAATTATGAATCAAGAATGGCCCGGGACTTGCCTGCGCCGGAACTCGTTTGGCGCACAGCCGAGGTTCTTCTTTACGTAGCGCCCGAAGAACGACGTGTTGGGAAACTCCAGCTCATTGGATATCTCCTTGACGCTCTTCCTCGTGCTTTTCAGCAGGCGCTCAATGTCCTTCGTCACATAGGCGTCAATGATTTTAGAGGCCGTCTTTCCGCCCGTCTTCTTGCACACAACGGTCAGGTATTTAGGCGTTATGTTCAGCCTGTCGGCATAATACGCCACGTCGCGGCGCTTCGGATACGACTGTGCCAGTAAGCTTATAAACCTGTCAAAGATGTTCTCCGCCGACGACATCGGGCGCGGGCGAAGGCCGGCGATACGGCCGAGCACGTTGCCGAAGTCGTAAACAAAGGCCAGAACAAGGGCGTCAAGAATCTTGTCGCGGAACACGTTTGTGTTATCGGAAAACTTGGCTTTCAACAAATCGAAATATCGGCAGAAGCCCTCAGTCTCGCTGTCCAGAAGTGAAATCAAGGCGTTGTGCTCGATGAAAAGCCTGTAATTCCACCCTTGGGCGGGCAGGGGCAGCGTCTTTTCGGCATACTCGGTGGAAATAAACACGCAGCGAAACCTGAAGTCAGGGCTTAGCAGCACGTTGCTCAATATCGACTCCGGAGAGCATATCACAGCGTCGTTCTTATGCCCAACATACTGTTTCCCGTTAATCTCGAACGTATATTTACCGCCAAGACAGAGCAACACGTACACTCCGTCGAACTGCAAGGCGTTACGTGGATTGACTTCGGTCAGTTCGTCAATCAAGGCTATCTTACCGTCAGTGTATTTCAGCTTTTGCCTGATCTCAGGGTTCGCAAGATTTCCGATTTTTACATCCATAATCCTTTTTGGATGCAAAGAAAATCATTTTCTGCGACATTACGGTTATCCAAAAGTAATTAGAAATACTCTGAAAGTCCTTTTTTAAGAATAAAAAACAGTTCGTTCCGTAATGCCGACGGGCAAGAACCGACATGCGCCCGACCGTCTCCCGACCGTCTACAACGGGTTTCCGGTAAAGCCTTTGGCCATCTACGCCGTATCGCATTGACATTCAATGCGTTACAAAAGGCCACCTTTTACAATGTAAAAGATGGCCTTTTAGCTTGCAAAAGACGGCCTTTTGCGTTGCGATTGACGGTCTTTTACAACGCTTATAGCTGCATAACAGCGATAAACACGGCACATTTGCCTTATACCTTATTATATATATGGAGAACAGAACACCGAATGCCGTAATTCAAGTTGTCAACAACGGCAATAAAACAGGAAAACAGTCAAAATACATACGGCAGTTTTTACATTGGCAACAGAAAGATTATCCATAAGTGAATAGTTATGTCCTAAAATTCATTTTATTCTAAAATAGAACATTTACGCAGACATCCAAAAGAGAAAAAGAGGTCAAAAACACCCTAATTTTGCACTGTGAAATAAAAAAAACAATATCAAGATGAGAAACTATCACCTTATTCCGATGTTGCTGGCAGCTACATTGCTGACCGCATGCGGTAAGAAAGAAGACAACCAGAACAACCAACCTAAAACTGTAAAGGTGGAAGTAACACAGGTAAAGACCGTCAACGGAGAAAACACAAGCCGTTTCTCGGGCACTGTAGAGGAAGAAAACGGCACGCTGCTGAGCTTCGCGGTGCCCGGAACGATAAGGACAATGAACGTTGACGAGGGCGACCGCGTGGCCAAGGGACAACTCATAGCCACGCTCGACGCCGAACAACTGACTAACAACTATAACGCGGCAAAGTCTGCCTTGGCGCAAGCCGACGATGCATACCGCCGTATGAAAGAGCTGCACGACAAAGGTAGTCTGCCCGAAATAAAATGGGTTGACGCCCAGACCACGCTAGAGCGCGCCCGCGCCGCAGAGCAAGTGGCTGCAAAGCAGCTGCGCGACTGCCGCTTGTACGCACCGTTCAGCGGTGTAATATCAAAGAAGACGGGCGAGAAAGGACAGAACGTGGCTGAGGGAACTACCATCGCCAAGCTCGTGGCCGTAGGCCGTGTGAAAGTGAAAATTGCCGTACCGGAAAACGAGATAGCGCAAGTGAACGTAGGACAGAAGGCCAATATCACCGTAAGCGCCCTCGGCGGAGAGACCATCAGCGGTACCGTGAGCGAGAAAGGGATATCGGCCGACCCGCTGTCGCGCTCGTATGACGTAAAGATTAATGTCGACAACGCCTCACGCAAGCTAATGCCCGGCATGGTGGCAACGGTAACCCTCAAAGACAACGGACAGTCACAGGCATGCATCATACCGGCACACATCGTACAGATTGACGAGAACAACAACGAGTTTGTATGGCTGGCAGCAGGCGGAAAGGCCGTAAAGCGCATAGTTGAATGCGGCGACTTCACCGCCGACGGAGTAACGATAATCTCCGGACTTGCCGACGGCGACAAGATAATAACTGCCGGACAGCAGAAAGTAAGCGAAGGTACGGAGGTTAAATTTTAATTCCTCAAGCAGACAGGTAACAGGCAAACAAGCATACAAGGAACATCACGTTCAATCCGGCCGACAACTGCCGGCACACCAGGCAATGGTCATCTCCTTGCCAGCTTGTACCCCGTCTGCTTGTCAACATAAAAAAATCAAACAATGGAACAGAAGAAACGCAACTTTGTGGAATGGGCGATGCACTACCGGCAAATCGTCATCCTCATATTCAGCTGCCTCGTGGCCTTCGGCATATACAGCCTGCCCGGCATGAGGAAAAACGAGTTTCCCGACTTCACCGTGCGCCAGGGTATCGTCGTAGCGGTGGCTCCCGGCGTGCCGTCGGACGAGATGGCCGAGCAAGTTACCAAGCCTCTGGAGAACTATATCTTTACATATAAGGAGGTGAAGAAGGCCAAGACCATCTCGAAAAGCCGTGACGGGATAACATACATACAGGTAGAACTCAACGACGACGTAAACAACAAGGACGAGTTCTGGAGCAAGTTCAAGCACGGAGTGGCCGACTTCAAGGCTCAACTGCCGAGCAACGTGCTCGCCATAAAGGTGATGGACGACTTCGGAGACACCTCGGCGTTGCTGATAACGATGGAGAGCAAGGACAAGACTTACCGCGAACTGGAGGACTACATGGACTGCCTGCAGGACAGTCTGCGACGCATTGAGAGTGTAGGACGCATGACGGTAAGCGGCATGCGGCACGAACAGATAGCCGTATATCTCGACAACGAGCGCCTGAGTCACTACGGACTGAACGACAAGACGCTGACTCTTACCCTCATGCAAAAGGGCTTCACCACGAGCGGAGGCCGCGTTAAGACCGACGACTACGTGCAGCCGCTGTACGTGGAGAAGTCGCTCAACTCGGTGTACGACATCGAGCAGATGATTGTCTTCGCCACGCCCGACGGCAACAATATACGCCTCAAGGACGTTGCCGACGTGCGCAGGGAGTACCCCGAGGCTGATTCGTACATCACGAACAACGGCACCAAGTGCATACTCCTTAGCGTAGAGATGAAGAAAGGACAGAACATCGTGCAGATGGGCGACGACATCGACAAGGTAATGGCCGGTTTCCAGAAAACCCTTCCGGCAGGAGTCAGCATATACAGGATAACCGACCAGAGCAAGGTTGTGGGCGACAGCGTGGCCAACTTCCTTGAAGAGCTGCTCATAGCAATCGTCGCCGTGGTAATCGTCGTTATGCTCCTGCTGCCCATGAAGGTAGCGCTCGTGGCCGCGTCGACCATCCCTATAACAATATTCATATCCCTCGGACTGTTCAACGCTTTCGGAATAGAGCTTAACACGGTAACTCTCGCGGTACTGATAATGTCGCTTGGAATGATAGTGGACAACTCCATCGTCATCATTGACAACTACCTGGAGTGCATCGGGACAGGTATGTCGCGCTGGCACGCCTCCATCCAGAGCACCACTCACTTCTTCAAGTCCATCTTCTCGGCCACGCTGGCCATCACGGTTACGTTCTTCCCGTTCCTCATAACGCTTACGGGAATGTTCAAGGACTTCATTGTTATGTTCCCGTGGGGCGTCACCATCGTGCTGATGGTATCGCTTCTGGTGGCCACGCTGCTTGTCCCGTTCATGCAGTTCTGGTTCATCCGCAAGCCGATGGAGAGCAAGAAAAAACCTGACGGCAGAAAACCGTTCTCGTTCTTGGACGTTCTCCAGAAGTCATACAACAAGCTGTTGGACGTCTGCTTCGCCCATCCGAAGGTTACGGTGACCGTCGGAGTACTGTCAGTGGCCGCAGGAGTATTTATGATGAGGTATGTTCCGCAGAAGCTGATGCCTGCGGCCGACCGCAACCAGTTTGCCGTAGAGATATACACTCCTACCGGAACGTCGGTCAAACGCACGGCGGAAATAGCCGACAGTCTGGAGAACATGCTGCGCAAGGACAGCCGCATAGTGTCCGTAACGTCATTCAAGGGCTGCGCCTCGCCACGCTTCCACACGGCATACGCTCCGCAGATAGCAGGCACCTCGTACGCACAGTTCATCGTAAACACCACCGGAATCGAGGCAACCGAGGAACTTCTGGACGAGTACATGCCGAAATACGGCGACTACTTCCCCGGCGCACGCGTAAGATTCAAGCAGCTTAGCTACAGCGAGGCGGTATATCCGGTAGAGGTAAGGCTCAGCGGCGAGAACTTCGATGAGCTTAAGACGCAAGCGGAAAAGCTGCGCGACAAGATGAAGGACATACCCGGACTGACGCAGGTGCACATCGACTGCAACGAGCCTCTGGCCTCGGGTGACATCATCCTTAAGGAAGACGAGGCGTCAAGGCTCGGCGTAAGCAACCTCACCGTTGAGTCGACACTGGCCATGAGATACGGAAGCGGCACGACAGTGGCTACCGTATGGGAGGGGGATGACGACATTCCCGTAGTTCTGAAAGGCACGAAGGCAGAGCGTGCGACCAACGCCGACGTAGCCGACGAGCGCATTCCCGCTGCCGGAGGGCTGGCAACGGTGCCGTTGAGGCAGGTTGCCGATATAAAGCCTGAATGGAAAGAAGGGCAGATAGTACGCCGAAACGGCATATACACCGTAACTGTAGAGAGTGACATAACGCGCGAGACTAACGCCATGAACGTTACAAAAGAGGTGAAAGAATTAGTAAGCAAAATGAACATTCCGGCCGGAATAACCGTCAGCTACGGCGGTGAAGAGGAACAGAGCACCGAGAGAATGCCCGCGCTCGCAAGCGCACTGGCCATCGCGGCGGTGATTATATTCTTCATCTTGCTGCTCCATTTCCGCAAGATAAGCATTGCGGCACTCATCTTCGCGAGCCTGCTGCTATGCCTGTTCGGCACCGCCGCCGGCATATTGATACAGGGCGTAGACCTCAGCATAACGTGTATCTTGGGCGTGGTGAGCCTCATGGGTATATTGGTACGCAACGGAATAATAATGTTCGACTACGCGGAGGAGCTGCGCGCGACGGAAGGAATGCACGCCGAAGAGGCCATATACCACTCGGCGCAACGCCGAATGCGCCCGATATTCCTCACCTCGGCCGCAGCGTCGATGGGCGTAATACCGATGATTCTGGGCGGAAGCGGCCTGTGGATGCCCATGGGCACGGTGATATGCTACGGCACGCTGATAACCATGATGTTCATCCTGACCGTGCTGCCGGCTGCCTACCTGCTGATATTCCGCGGCACCACGGAGCGCAGGAAAAGAGTGGACGCTATAGAAGAGCAATAAAATCAAAGCATTAAAAATGAAAACAATGACGACGAAAACAACTATATTGACAATGGTGTTGTCGCTGGCAGCAACGACGATTACGGCACAGCGCGTGATGACTATTGACCAGTGCGTCAGCGACGCCTTGCTGAACAACGTGAAAATGAAGAACGCCGGAAACGACGTAGAGGCCGCCCGGCAGGCGAAAAAGCAGGCTTTCACAAAATATTTCCCCACGGTAAGCGCCACGGGAATGGGCTTCATGGCCGACGACGAGCTGCTACAGATGAGCCTTGGAGAAGGTATGGGCATGGGACTGCTCAAGAACGGTATCTCGGGAGGCGTATCGGCGCAGTTGCCCTTGTTCACGGGAGGACGCATAATCAACGCCAACAGACTGGCCGAGGTGGGCGTTGAGTCGAGCCGCCTGCAACGCAAGCTGTCGGAAAACGAGGTAGTACTTACTGCCGAAACATACTTCTGGCAGGTGGTAATGCTCAAGGAAAAGCTCAAGACGATAACCGCCGTCGAACAGCAGCTGGCCGAGTTCGCGAAAAATGCCGACGCGGCGGTAAGCGCCGGGGTGTCTGACAGGAACGACCTGCTGCAAGTTAACCTGCGCAGGAACGAGACCCGAAGCGGCCGGATAACCGTAGAGAACGCGCTGGCCACGGCACGCCGCCTGCTGGCACAGTACACGGGACATGCAGACGATAGCGTAGACGTGGCGGCCGACATGGGCAACGGCATGCCTGAACCGCCCTTCGCGCTGTACGCCGAACCGACGGCGGCGCTGGTGTCGACAAGCGAATACGCCCTGCTCGAGCAGAATGTGAAAGCCAACAGGCTGCAATACAAAATGTCACTGGGCGAGAACCTGCCCACCGTGGCCATCGGCGGCGGATACTTCTACAACAACTTCATGGACAAGAGCCAGCAGTCGTGGGTAGGCTTCGCCACGGTCAGCATACCGCTTTCGGGCTGGTGGGGCGGCTCTCACGACATGAAAAAGAGGAAACTGGCCGTGAGCAACGCCGAGAACACACTCAGGGACAACGCCGAACTGCTGGTAATCAACATGGAGAACAAATGGAACGACATGAACGACGCTTACCGGCAGATACGCATAGCGCAGGAGTCGATAACGCAGGCGGAGGAAAACCTGCGCCTGCACACCGACTACTACACGGCGGGAACGGCTACGATGAGCGACCTGCTGGAGGCCCAGACGCTGTACCAGGACAGCCGCTACTCGTACATCGAGGCGTACGCCGGCTACCAGATAAAGAAGCGTGAGTACATGCAAGCCACCGGACAATAGACACGGTTCATACCTATCTTACAACATATTGATACTCAATGCTTTGCGAAAGGCCGTCAATTGCACGCTAAAAGGCCATCTTTTAGCGTGCAATTGACGGCCTTTCAGAACGCGAAAGACGGTCTTTCGCAAAACGTACGTCCACGTAAAAAAGGTACTTTAACCACCAAAAATTTCCATATTAGCGGCAAAAAGAGTATCTTTGCATGTTTAAGTAGTCTTAACAACATCAGGAAATGTCATCAGTAACAATAAAAAAGGTCAAGACGAGGAAGGACCTCGAGAAGTTTATCGACTTCCACTACGACCTGTATGAGGGTTGCGAGCAGGATGTTCCCAACCTTTTCAGCGACGAGATGAAGACTCTCGACAAGACAAAAAACGCCGCCTTCGAGTTCAGCGAGGCGGAATATTTCATGGCGTTCTACAAGGACGGGCGCATGGCCGGCCGCGTTGCGGCCATCATAAACCACCGCGCCAACAAGCGCTGGGGCAGAAAGTGCGTGCGCTTCGGCTGGATTGACTTCGTCGACGACATCGAAGTATCTGCCGCGCTGTTAAAAGCCGTTGAGGACTACGGCCGCTCAAAGGGCATGGACGAGATGATAGGCCCGCTCGGATTCACCGACCTCGACCCCGAGGGAATGCTCACCTGGGGCTTCGACCAGCTCGGCACGATGGCCACGATATACAACTATCCCTACTATCCGGAGCACATGGAGAAGCTCGGCGGCTTCGACAAGGACAACGACTACGTGGAATTCAAGCTAATGGTGCCCGAGAAAGTACCCGAGAAATACACGAAGATAGCCGAGATGATACAGAAACGCTACAACCTGCACGTGCGCAAGCTGACGAAGAAAGACGTGTTCGAGGGCGGCTACGGCAAAAAGATGTTCGACCTGATCAACACATGCTTCAAGGACCTGTACGGCTACTCGGAACTGTCGGAGAAGCAAGTGGAGCAGTACATAAACATGTACTTCCCGCTGGCCGACCTCAGCCTGATAACCGTTGTGGAAGACTGGAACGAGGGAAACAAGCCCGTAGCCGTTGGCATTACCATACCGTCACTGTCGCGCGCGCTGCAGAAATGCCGCCGCGGACGGCTCTTCCCCTTCGGTTGGTGGCACGTGCTGCGTGCCCTGAAGGCGCACAAGACCGAGGGCGTAGACCTGCTCCTGCTCGGCGTTCTGCCCGAATACCGCATGAAGGGAGCCAACGCCCTGATGTTCTCCGACCTCATTCCGCGCTACCAGGCATACGGATTCAAGTGGGGCGAGAGCCAGGTCGAAATGGAGACCAACGAGAACGTGCAGAGCCAATGGCAGTATCTCGACACCACGCTGCACAAGAGAAGACGCTGCTATAAAAAGTGGTTATAGTTCCGTGTAGTTAAAGTAGTTAGAGTAGTTATCGCTCCCTGCGGTCGCTAAACAGTTAAAGCAAAACGCTTTTCCGGCTTAGACATCCGCAAGCGACAAAGGTAATGACTTTAACTACTTAGCGACCGCAGGGAGCGATAACTACTCTAACTACTTTGACTACTGAAAAAACGACTTTATGAACGAAGAGAATAAAATTACAACTGCTTACACGGATGATAATATAAGACATCTTTCCGACATGGAACACGTGCGCACACGCCCCGGCATGTACATCGGACGGTTGGGCGACGGCTCCATGCCCGAAGACGGAATATATGTCTTGCTGAAGGAGGTTATCGACAACTCGATAGACGAGTTCAAGATGAACGCCGGCAAACGCATTGAAGTCGACATTGACGAGGAACTGCGCGTGACCGTCCGCGACTACGGACGCGGCATTCCGCAAGGCAAGCTCATCGAGGCAGTAAGCGTGCTGAACACAGGCGGAAAGTATGACTCTAAGGCGTTCAAGAAGAGCGTCGGCCTCAACGGTGTCGGCATAAAGGCTGTCAACGCGCTCAGTTCCAAGTTCGAGGTGCGCTCATACCGCGACGGCACGGTGCGCACGGTGAAGTTCGAACGCGGCATGATGAAAGACGACACAACCGAAGACACGCAGGACGAAAACGGCACATACGTATTCTTCGAGCCTGACGATACGCTGTTCAAGAACTACCGTTTCCACACAGATTTCGTCGAGACAATGCTCCGCAACTACACTTACCTCAACACGGGACTTACCATCATGTTCAACGGACGCCGCATACTGAGCCGCAACGGACTGGAAGACCTCCTCAACGACACGATGACCACCGACGGAATCTATCCCATAATACACCTCAAGGGAGAGGATATCGAGATAGCATTCACCCATACCAACCAGTACGGAGAGGAGTATCATTCGTTCGTAAACGGCCAGCATACCACTCAGGGCGGTACCCACCAGAGCGCGTTCAAAGAGCATATAGCCAAGACTATAAAGGAGTTCTTCAACAAAAACTTCGAGTACACCGACATACGCAACGGCCTTGTGGCAGCCATTGCGGTAAATGTGGAAGAACCGATGTTCGAAAGCCAGACAAAGATAAAGCTCGGTTCGCTCACCATGTCGCCCGACGGCGTAAGCGTGAACAAATACGTTGGCGACTTCATCAAGACCGAAGTGGACAACTATCTGCACAAACACGCCGACGTTGCGGAGGTAATGCTGCAGAAAATACAGGCCTCGGAGAAGGAGCGGAAGGAAATGGCCGGCGTGACGAAGCTGGCCCGCGAACGCGCGAAAAAGGCCAACCTGCACAACCGCAAACTGCGCGACTGCCGCATACACTTCAGCGACGTTAAAAACGAACGCAAAGAGGAAAGCTCCATCTTCATAACCGAGGGTGACTCGGCAAGCGGTTCCATCACCAAAAGCCGTGACGTTAACACCCAGGCGGTGTTCTCCTTGAGGGGCAAACCTCTCAACTCTTACGGTCTGACAAAGAAGATTGTGTACGAAAACGAGGAGTTTAACCTGCTGCAAGCGGCGCTCGACATAGAGGACGGACTTGACTCCTTGAGATATAACAAGGTAATAGTAGCCACTGATGCAGACGTCGACGGCATGCACATCCGCCTGCTGATAATCACGTTTTTCCTGCAATTCTTCCCTGACTTGATAAAGAAAGGCCACGTATATGTACTCCAGACACCATTATTCCGTGTGCGTAACCGCCGCTCGAAAATAAAGAACAAAAAAGTCCTCGAGGACAATAAAGGTACAAAAGGCGACTTCATCACCCGATATTGCTACAGCGAAGAGGAGAGGCTTGACGCCATATCAACCCTCGGTCCCGACCCTGAAATCACCCGTTTCAAAGGTCTCGGAGAGATAAGTCCCGACGAGTTCCGCAACTTCATAGGCCCGGACATGCGCCTGGAACAGGTAACCTTGCACAAGACCGACCAGGTGCAGAAGCTCCTCGAGTACTACATGGGCAAGAATACACCAGAGCGTCAGAACTTCATCATCGACAACCTTGTCATCGAGGAAGACCGCCCCGAGGAAGAAGACATCAATTAAGAATTAAGAGTTAAGAACTGAAAGTCAGCGTTAAGCTAATTAAGAAAGACGGCGTATTGGGCCAATCAAGGCCTATCCGGCTTATTAAGTCAATTGGTCTTATAAGCATAATTAGCCCAATACGCCCCAATAATACCACCAAACGATGAAAAATAAAGCACCAATAGTTTTACTTTTTTACCTTTTTACACTTTTACCTGTAAGCGCACAAATGCGCATCGACTTTTCAGGCGACAGCCCGATACGCAAGCTCCAGATAGCAGAGATGGCCATAAACAACCTGTATGTTGACTCTGTTGACGAGAACAAGCTCGTTGAAGACGGTATCCGCGGCATGCTGGAGAAGCTCGACCCCCACTCGTCTTACTCCAATCCAGAGGAAGTTAAGGCGATGAACGAACCGTTGCAGGGTAACTTTGAAGGTATTGGAGTGCAGTTCAACATGGTTGACGACACGCTGCTCGTTATCCAACCGGTAAGCAAAGGCCCGTCGGAAAAGGTCGGAATAATGGCCGGCGACCGTATCGTGACCGTCAATGACACAGCAATTGCAGGCGTGAAGATGAGCAAAGAGGAGATTATGCGCCGCCTGCGTGGCCCAAAAGGGACAAAAGTAAACCTCGGTATAGTGCGCCGCGGCGTGGCTGAAGTACTCAAGTTTACGGTAAAGAGAGACAAGATTCCAGTGAAAAGCATAGACGCCGTGTACATGATTCGCCCCAATGTAGGATATATAAGGATAGGTAACTTCGGCGCAACGACCTATGACGAATTCATGGAAGGAATGGAGAAGCTAAAGAAAGAGGGAATGAAAGACCTCATCCTCGACCTCCAGGATAACGGCGGAGGATACCTCCAGGCTGCCGTGGAGATAGCAAACGAGTTCCTGCCGAAGAACGACCTAATTGTATATACCGAAGGAAGACGTGTTGACCGCATGGACTATAAGGCACGTGGCAACGGCAAATTCCAGGACGGACGCATCTATGTGCTCGTCAACGAGTTCACAGCTTCGGCCGCCGAGATTGTCTCCGGAGCTATACAAGACCAAGACCGCGGCACCATAATAGGCAGGCGCACATTCGGAAAGGGCCTCGTACAACGCCCGATAGGCCTGCCCGACGGCTCAATGATACGCCTTACAATAGCACATTATTACACCCCTTCAGGCCGTTGCATACAGAAACCGTACACCAAGGGAGACCTTGAGGATTACGCCCTTGACTTCGACAAGCGTCTGAAACACGGCGAACTGACCAACAGCGACAGCATACATTTTGCCGATTCGCTGAAGTTCTACACCTTGCGCAAGCACCGCGCGGTGTACGGTGGCGGCGGAATAATGCCCGACGTGTTCGTTCCGCTCGACACGCTTCAGTACACAAACTTCCACAGGCAGCTCGTGCTGAAGGGCATAGTCATCAACACCGACCTGAAATACATCGACAATCACCGCAAGCAACTGAAGTCGCTCTTCCCAACGTTTGAGACGTTCCGCGACGGATTCAACATTCCGCAAGAGCTTATCGACCAAGTTATCAAAGAGGGAGAAAAGCAGAACGTGAAGCCGAAAGACGACGCCGAACTGCAAAAAACGTTACCTTACCTCAAGGCACAGTTGAAGGCTCTCGTCGCCCGCGACCTGTTCGACATGAGCGAATACTTCCAAATCATCAACGAGACGAGCGACATCGTGATGAAGGGAGTGGAGGAAATTAAGAATTAAGAGCATAGAAATTAAGAATTAAGAGTTAAGAATTAAGAAAGTATGCTTCGTAAATATCAGGCCAATAAGCTTATTAATTAACAAGACATACTTTCTTAATTCTTAACTCTTAATTCTTAATTAGACTAAGCGCCTCGTTCTCCGCCTGTTCCATTATCTCGCGTTCGCCGGGGCCTTTATCGTTTATTCCGCACAGATGGAGTATGCCGTGGATGATTACACGGTGCAGTTCGTCGATATACTCCTTGCCATACTGCTCGGCGTTAGTACGCACCGTGTCGAGCGAAATCACTATATCGCCGTTTATCACGTCACCCTCGTCATAGTCAAAGGTTATGATGTCGGTATAATAATCATGCCCGAGATACTCACGGTTGACCTCAAGTATCCGTTCGTCGTTTACGAACATATAACCTATCTCACCCGTCTTGCGGCCATACTTGGCTGCCACGGCCTTAATCCAGGCCGTTGTCTCGCGTCTCTTTATTGGCGGCATCTTTACGCCGTCGGTGCTGTAGGAAATCATTTTTTTAATTAAGAGTTAAGAATGAAGAATTAAGAAAATATGACTTTGGGAGTTAAAAATGAAGAAGTTAAGAACTAAGAAAGTTTCTGCTTAGCAGCAAAGCATATTTTCTTAATTCTTAACTCTTAATTCTTAATTTCCCGGAAGAAACTCACTCACGTCCTTTCCGAAGTGCAGCAGTTCGCGGACCATGCTTGACGACACGCTTCCGTATTGCGGCTCGGAGAACAAGAAGACGGTTTCCACGCCGCCTATTCTCAGGTTGATGTCAGCCTGTTCACGCTCATACTCAAAGTCCTTGACGCTGCGCACACCTTTTACGATAAAGCGTGCGCCCTCGCGATGCGCGAAGTCAACGGCCAGATCGTTGTACGCCTTGACCTCTATCTTCGGCTCGTCGGCATACAGACGGGCAATTTCGCTTACCCTGACCTCCGCGCTATACAGATATTTCTTGCTGATATTCACGCCAACCCCGATGACAATACGGTCAAACAGGGGCAGCGCACGGCGCACGATGGCGTCGTGCCCAACGGTGAACGGGTCAAAGCTACCTGGGAAAATTGCCGTCTTTAATTCACTGTTCATAGATTATTTTAATTGAATTTTTAGAATGGAGAATGGGAAATTATTACAACCCTTGCCAATTTAGTTAAATTGGAAGCCGTGAATGTAGAATTATGATTATCCCTGTCTATCGCAACAAAGGTAATCATAATTCTACAGTCTCAATTCTAAACTCTCCATTCATAAAAGTCTGTGTCATCCGAATAGGTCCGGTTCCGCCGTGTTAGAGCCGAGCATGTTGCGGCCGAAGTGGCGGTAGGCCAGCTCCGTGACCATGCGTCCGCGGGGCGTGCGCTTGATGAATCCCTCCATGATAAGGTACGGTTCGTACACTTCCTCCACGGTACCGGCGTCTTCACCGATGGCCGTCGCGATGGTGGTGATACCCACCGGACCGCCGCGGAACTTGTCGATGATGGTCAGCAGTATCTTGTTGTCAATCTCGTCAAGGCCGTACTGGTCTATGTTAAGCGCCGTCAAGGCTATTTTCGAGATAGCTGTGTCAATGCGCCCGGTGCCCTTCACCTGGGCGAAATCCCTCACACGGCGCAGCAGGGCATTGGCTATACGGGGCGTGCCGCGGCTGCGGCGGGCTATCTCTACGGCCGCATCGTCGTCTATCGGAACCTTCAATATGCCGGCCGAACGCTTCAGAATCCTCGTAAGCGTCTCAGGTTCGTAGTACTCGAGGTGCAGATTTATGCCGAATCGGGCGCGCAGCGGAGCGGTCAACAGGCCGCTGCGGGTAGTAGCCCCGACAAGAGTGAAGGGGTTAAGGTCTATCTGTATGGAGCGTGCCGACGGCCCTTTGTCTATCATTATGTCGATACGGTAGTCCTCCATCGCCGAGTAAAGGTATTCCTCAACGACGGGAGACAGGCGGTGAATCTCGTCTATGAAGAGCACGTCGTTAGGCTCGAGCGAGGTCAATATGCCGGCAAGGTCGCCCGGCTTGTCGAGCACTGGGCCGCTCGTCAGCTTGAAACCTACGCCCAGCTCGTTGGCTATGATGTTGCTCAACGTGGTCTTTCCCAGACCGGGAGGGCCGTGCAGCAGGGTGTGGTCGAGCGGTTCGCCGCGGTACTTGGCCGCCTCGACGAACACGCGCAGGTTGTCGACAACCTTCTGCTGGCCGCTGAAGTCGTCGAAGCGCAACGGCCTCAGGGCGTTCTCAAACTCCTTCTCGGCCGACGTTAGAGAATTATTCCTTATATCGAAATCGTCGTCTGTCATTATCTTAGTTGGCATTTACCTCGTGCAAAGTTAAGAAAATTTCCCGTAATAAGCAATCAATACATTAAAATAACAAGGCTTACGGCGGGGCCATGCGGCGCATACCGCCATACACCCGAATTTCTGACGATTTGCTATTGACGGCAAATCACCTTCCAAAAGGCCATCAATCGCACGCTAAAAGGCGGCCTTTCGGGAGGCAAAAGACGGCCTTTTGCAACGCCTCTGATTATCAGCGGGTTACAGGCCAGCCACGGAACGTGCAGAAAAACGCCATGCAACGCTTTGCCATGAGCGATTTTTTCGCTATCTTTGTTTCACGAAGATAGGATGCGGTTCGGCAATGTCACGTCAAAAAACTTCGTCTTTTTCTTGCCATTGCGCTCACCTTTCGCTATCTTTGTTTCCACAATATCAATACAGACAGCATTATGGAAGAGGACAACAAGCAGGATAAAAATCAGCAGGCCGCAGGTAGCTATCTTGCCATCGGTATCTGTTTCGGCGTCGCATTCGGCATTATATTCGACAATCTGGCGGTGTGGATGTGCCTCGGCGTGGGTATCGGACTGCTTGCGCCAAGCTTTCTAAAGAACCGGAACAACGACGGCGACAAGGCATGACCATGCCCCGCGCAATGCCGGCAGACGCCGCAAAACGCACGGTTTAGGCATATTTATTTTGAATTACGCCGATTTTGCAGTATTTTTGCACCTGGAATAGTTAAACCACAGGATATGAAAGAATTAGCATTGAAGTACGGATGCAATCCGAACCAGAAACCTTCACGCATTTACATGGAGGAAGGCGAACTGCCCATCGAGGTGCTTAACGGCCGCCCGGGGTACATCAACTTCCTCGACGCGCTCAACAGTTGGCAACTCGTAAAGGAGCTCAAGGCCGCAACGGGCCTGCCCGCGGCTGCCAGCTTCAAGCATGTATCGCCCGCGGGAGCGGCCGTTGGCCTGCCGCTGAGCGACACATTGAAGAAAATCTACTTCGTTGACGACGTAAAGATAGAGCTTTCGCCCTTGGCATGCGCCTACGCACGCGCCCGCGGAGCCGACCGCATGAGCAGCTACGGCGACTTTGTGGCACTGAGCGACACGTGTGACGAGGCAACAGCTACGCTCCTCAAGCGCGAGGTAAGCGACGGAGTGATAGCCCCCGACTATACTCCCGAGGCGCTCGCCATACTGAAAGAGAAACGCAAGGGCACCTACAACGTAATCAAGATTGACCCTGCATACGTGCCAGCGCCCATCGAGCACAAGCAGGTATTCGGCATAACATTCGAGCAGGGGCGTAACGAGGTGCGCCTGGACGACCCCGCGCTGTTCGAGAACATTCCCACCCAGAACAAGACTTTCACGCCCGAGGCAAAGCGTGACCTCATCATAAGCCTCATCACCCTGAAGTACACGCAGAGCAACTCTGTATGTTACGTAAAGGACGGACAGGCTATCGGCATTGGCGCCGGACAGCAGAGCCGCATTCACTGCACCCGCCTGGCCGGCAACAAGGCCGACATCTGGTGGCTGCGCCAGCACCCGAAAGTGATGAACCTGCCGTTTGTCGACAACATACGCCGTGCCGACCGCGACAACACCATCGACGTGTACATCAGCGACGAGCATGACGACGTGCTGGCAGAGGGCACATGGCAGCGCCTGTTCAAGGAGAAACCCGAGGTGCTGACGGCTGAAGAAAAGAAGGAATGGATAGCGAAGAATACGGGCGTAAGCCTCGGCAGCGACGCATTCTTCCCCTTCGGCGACAACATCGAGCGCGCCCACAAGAGCGGCGTTGAATACATCGCGCAGGCCGGCGGCTCGGTTCGCGACGACAATGTGATAGAAACTTGCGACAAGTACGGTATCGCCATGGCGTTCACCGGAGTGCGCTTGTTCCACCACTGATAAAGGTAAAAGTTAAGAATTAAGAGTTAAGAATTAAGAAAATATGCCTTGCCGCCATTCACAGAATGGTAATATGCAGAACGCCCTGCAACGGTTGTGTAAAGCAATCTTTCTTAACTCTTGATTCTTAGCTCTAAACTGCCAAAGTCATTTTTTCTTAATTCTTAACTCTTAATTCTTAATTTTCAAACGTGGCAGACATCGACGACATAATAGCCGGTGGCGGAATAGTGTTCCGCAAGGCGAAAAGCGACAACGACAAAGGCTCTGGCAAGGTGAAGACCAAGGCCAAGAAGAAGAAATACATCACGGGAGCGCACGGCAGCGGGTCGGCCCGCCAGAAAGCTAAATACCGTGAACAGCGTGCCAACAGACACAGAAAATAAAAGCGGAAGGCCAATAACAGAATGGCGTTCCGCTTTCTTTTTTCCCGCAATATAGATGCTCCGCCATGGCTGTAGACGGCATTCACCATAAGGATGGTGGATAATCCGTTAATTCACGCCAAATCTATGGCTATAAGAACAAAGAATGCGGCACTCGGTGCCGCATTCGTATATAAAGAAAAGCATCAAATCCTGATTACCTGGCTTCCAAACGGAAACCGATATCCGATATTCCGGGCAGAATCTCGCGCTTCATCAGGTGGCGGATACGTACGTTCAAAGAGTCGCCTTTCAGCATCTCGACGTCCGAAAGAATGAAGTTATACTGAAAAAAGCTTACTCCCCGGCCTTTAACGTTGCCCTCATCGTCGTACAGACGGCAGTTAAGAGTATCGGCAAAAACCTTGTGCCCGGGTTCAACAATCCGCTCGACGAGCAGGCTTACACCCGTAAACGGGAACTCTCGGGTTATTCGCAAACCGACTTCCTGCCTGTAAACGCCACTGCGGGCAAGACGTTTCACGGCGTAAACCATGGTGTCATTCTTCTCCCAACCTTCTATTGGAGTTGGCTTGAACTCATCATAGACAACGGCTTTGTCGCATGCCGTCAAGGCCATCGTCAACGACATGACTGCCAACAATATGTAAATGGTGCGCCTCACCGCCGTCATTCTTTTTCAGTATTGCCCCCTTTGTCTGTGTCAGTGTTCTTCTTAGCCTGCGCCTCGGCTGGCTTGTTGCGACCCTTGGGAGCCTGCTTTCCGTTGCGGTTCTTTGGCTTACGCTTCTTCTTGTTCTTGTCAAAGCGTGTCAAGCTCTCGTTTTCCAGGAGGTCTACGGGACGCTCCTGCTTCTTGGTAGCACCGTCTTCAAGCAATGTTTCGGGCTTCTCGCCACGCTTGTTCATCTCAATTATCTCCAAAGCGCGCCATGCCGTGATGACCTCAACGTTAGCCATTACCTTTTTGTCGGTAGAATATGTCACCAAACCGGCAAGTATATCGCTCTTCACAAGATAATAATCGTTGTCCTTGGTTTGCAACACTACTTCCTTACTTGGCAACTTGCGGCTCGCCTCAATGTAGTTGTCCACCTCGTAATTAAGGCAGCATTTCAGCTTGGCGCACATTCCCGCAAGCTTCTGGGGGTTGAGTGATATGTCCTGATAACGCGCCGCGCCGGTGCTGACCGACACAAAGTTCTTCATCCACGTAGCGCAGCACAGCTCACGTCCGCAGGGTCCAGTGCCGCCGATACGTCCCGCTTCCTGGCGCGCTCCTATCTGTTTCATCTCTATTCGCACGTGAAACGTCTCGGCAAGAACCTTTATCAGCTGCCTGAAGTCAACCCTTTCGTCCGCAATATAATAAAATATCGCCTTGTTGCCGTCACCCTGATACTCTACGTCTCCTATCTTCATCTGAAGATTCAGGTTCTTCGCGATCTGGCGGCTTTGTATCATCGTGTCGTGCTCACGGCTCTTCGCTTCACGGTATTTATCCATGTCCACGGGCTTGGCGATACGGTATATGCGCTTAATATCATCCGCCGACTTGAGGTTTGCCTTACGAATCTGCAACTCAACAAGCTTTCCCGTAAGCGTCACAACACCTATATCATGCCCCGGATTGGCCTCAACGGCAACGATGTCGCCCTTCTTCAGGTCGAGATTATTTACGTTGTGATAATATCCTTTACGAGTGTTCTTGAACTGAACTTCCACCAGATTGGTACTCGTTGCGTTACCCGGCACGTCAGCAAGCCAGTCATACGTGTTGAGCTGACGGTCCTGCCGCCCGCAACCACGTATGCACAAACCACGGTCGCAACCGTTGTATATCATGAATTTCTTGTTATTGTAATCCATCGTGTAATGCTGCTTAAACAATAAAACGGCATAACGGTAAAAGGCATTGTGGCCTTGATACACGCCTGCCTTGATATTTATAATAGATAATCAATCATCAATCACTAATCGTACATTATGAATCAAGTATTTGCTCAAGGCTTTCTTAACAACGCGACGATGATGTTTGTCGTCATGTCGAAGAACACAATCTTGGCATTGGCGTTCTGTCCGATGTCACGAATAGCCCTGTTCATCAGGCCGGATATTTCTATAACATTAGCCTCGTTGATGTAAGGAGAGAAATTACGGGAGAAGTTTTCCTCCTCACGGGTCATGTAATTAAGTTGCGGAATACGGAAGTTGTACATGAAATTCTCGCGCACCAGACGAAGGAAATACGCCAACATGCGTTTCTGGCGTTCACGTCCATAGCCCGCAACGGTATCACTCCATTTCTTCAAGTCTTTTATTTTACGCATATACGCAAGGCGCATCAGCGATATGAACATCTCCAGAAACTGTCTCTTCTCATTGTCGGCGTCAAGCTCTTCAAGAGCATTCAGCCAGCTTCCGTTGGCCGCCCGTGCGATGCGATACGCCGTATCTGCGTCTATTCCACGGCTGCTTACAAGCGCATTCGCCATTGCATCAATGTCAATGCGTTTCACGTCGATACGCTGTGCACGGCTCCTTATGGTGTCAATAAGTTTCTCCGGTTCCTCGCAAACCATGATGAACACCGTATCCTGCGGCGGTTCCTCAAGCAGTTTCAGCAACTTGTTGGCGCACTCTGCGTTCATTCGCTCCGGCAACCATATTATCACGACCTTATATCCGCCCTGACTTGACTTCAGGCTGAGCTGTCTTATGAGCAAATCGCTCTCTCCTACTCCCATCTGTGCCTGCTGATTGGCGGCCCCCATCTCGTCAAGCCATCGGTCGATGTCGAAATACGGCCCTGCCGAAAGCAAGTTCCGCCATTCAGAACTGAAGTCCTCGCTCGACATCTTATGCTCCGAGCCTGTCCCTGTAGGGCGTATCACGGGATAAGAGAAATGCAGGTCGGGATGTGAATACTTGCCCGTCATAATGCATTGGCGGCACGTTCCGCAGGAATCTCCGTCCCGACGGTCGGAACACAGCAGGTAAGAAGCGAAAGCCAAAGCCAGTGCCATCTTGCCGCAACCTGACGGGCCGCACAGCATCATTGCATGGGGCACGCGGTCTTCAGCGACCATTTGCAACAGCCGCTGCTTGGTTTCGTCCTGTCCTATAACGTCGCTGAACTTCATTACCTATATCCGTCAATCGGTGCAAATTTACTAAAATTCCGCCTTATAACATGCAAAAGGGTGACAAATGTTAGCACTTCTCCTCAAAATCAGCAGTCGGCCAACACATAACGCGCCTGCCGGCTACACTTAAACAGTAAACCATGGCAGGCGCGTATATACTCATGCGGCACACTGTACGCGGCGCTTTTATCCCTTCTTCCAGAGTTTTGTCATGTCCTCAAGCGTCTTTCCCTTAGTCTCGGGAACAAGTCTCCATACAAAGACGGCGGCAAGTACGCAGATGAGACCGTACAATGCATACGTAAACCAATGGCCGAAATTCGGGTCGCCGGCAGTCTGCATGTTGAACATCGGCACGAAAGAGGCGCTGACAAGCCAGTTGAATATCCACTGGAAAGCGACGGCAATGGCCACTGCCGCGCCTCGGATAGTGTTCGGGAATATCTCGGAGATAAGCACCCAGCATATCGGTCCCCATGACATCATGAACGAAGCGCTGTATACCATAATGCTTAACATTGTGACAAGTTCAAGCCCTGCGTGGCCGAACGTCAGCGCGACGCCGAACGCTCCGACCGCCATGCCAACCGAACCGGTGATGAGCAACGGCTTACGTCCCCACTTCTCCACGGTGAATATGGCTACGAGCGTAAACAGGATATTTACAACGCCCATGATGATTGTCTGCATCATGGGATTCTCCATGCCCATGTCGCCGAAAATGCGCGGCGCGTAATACAGAACGGCATTTATGCCGACAGCCTGCTGGAAGACGCTAAGCATTATGCCGACGAAGATTACCAGCACGCCATAGGTAAACACACGCTCGGTCTTTTCTGTCACGGTGTTCTTTATCTCGTCGAGAATCTCGTGGCCGGCGGCGTCGCCGTTGATTTTTGTAAGCACCGCAAGGGCCTTCGTGTCCTGGCCTGCCATAACGAGATATCGCGGAGTTTCTGGCACGAAACATATCAGTATGGCAAACAGGCCGGCAGGAACTGCCTCGCTACCGAACATGTATCTCCAGCCCGTAGCTATCGTCCAGGGGTCGCTGCCGGGCATTACGGCGCTCATGCCCTGACCTATTGACTCTATTACAGGATTGGTATGGTCGCCAAGGATGAAAAAGTTTACCATATACACCACGAGCTGGCCGAAGATAATCGCAAACTGGTTCCACGACACGAGCGTGCCGCGTATGTTTGACGGAGCCACCTCCGCAATGTACATAGGACAGATGGCAGAGGCCAGACCGACGCCTACGCCGCCTATCACACGGTAGATGTTAAACGCTATGAGAAGCGGGAAGTCGGCGTGTCCATGCTCGAAAAACAAGAACTCGGGCTCCATTGAGCCGAGAGCGGAGATGAAGAACATGATACCGGCGAATATCAGCGACTTCTTACGGCCCCAGTTTGACGCAAGATATCCCGAGACGGCGCTTCCGATTATGCACCCTATGAGTGCGCTGGCACACGTGAAGCCATGCCACGAGTCGGTATAAGTGAAGTCTTCGGCGCCGAGGAAGAACGCCTGCAGGCCCTTTTCGGCTCCTGATATGACGGCGGTGTCATAGCCGAAGAGCAATCCGCCAAGGACAGCAACGAGCACGATGGAGAATAGGTAAGCCTTGCTGCCGGAATTGTTTTGTTTCATGATTAGGTTAATTAAACATTGATTTATTTTAGTTATATTATTATGGTATAACGGCCGACGGCCCGTTTTATTGCCGCGTAGAAGCATTTTTTGCGCCATTGCGGGTAAAAATGCGGCCGGCGTGGAGTGTTACGGCGCATGGCCTGCGGGATAACCGCGCCGCCATGTCAGTCTTTCAGCGCCCCGAAGCCGTTGACCGCTATCGGCACGGCCAGTATAAAAGAGCACACGTCAGAGCAAGCCTGGCACATCTCCACACCCTGGAGGCCGAGAAAATGCGGCAGGATTATAATCAAGGGGATGAAGAACAGGCCGTTGCGCGAAGCCGCCAGAATGTTGGCCTGCCACGGTTTGCGTATCGTCTGCATCATCATGTTGGTGTACATCACTATCGCCCCGAGCGGCAACGTTACGAGCTGCCACCGCAAGGCCACGCGGCCTACGTCTATGACGGCCGGATCATGGCGGAACAGGGCTATGCACTCTGACGAGAAAGAGAAGCCGAGCACGGCACAGAACACGAGAAACACTGTGCCCAGGCGCACTATGAACCAGTATCCCTCGCGCACCCTTGAATAGAGCCGGGCGCCATAACAGAAGCCGCACAACGGCTGGAAGCCCTGCCCCAGCCCTATTACGGCGGCGAAAATCACGAAGCATATACGCCCTACTATCGACATTCCTGCAATGGCGGCGTCGCCGAATCGGCCTGCGGCAACGTTCAGCATTGCCACGCCTATACTTGCCATGCCCTGACGGGTGAACGATGGAGTGCCGCCGGCAAGAATCTCCTTGAACAGCGATGCGCGCAAGGCGAAATTGCGGAGGTGAATGCGTATCGTGCCGCCCTTGTGCGTCATCCACAAGAGCACGAACATGCTGCATGTCTCACCCACGAATGTTGACAGTCCGGCGCCGGTTATCCCCATGCCGAACACGAATATGAGTACGGGCGCGAGAAGCACGTTTATTACCGCTCCGGTAAGTATTCCGAACATGGCGTAGGCCGCGTTGCCCTGGAAACGCATCTGGTTGTTGAGGCATAGCGCGCCACACATGAACGGGGCGGCAAGGAAGATGAACGACAGATAGCTCTTTGCCGACGGCAGGATGGTAGGCGTTGAGCCGAGCAACACAGCCAACGGCTCGAGCATGAGCTGGCCCGCAATACAGATGGCAAGCCCCGTGGCGACGGCACAGAAAAAGCCCGTGGACGCCATGCGCGAGGCGTTGTCGTGGCGGCGCGCGCCCAACTCGCGCGAGATATAGTTGCCCGACCCCTGTCCGAAGGTAAAGCCTACCGCCTGGATTATCGACATAACGGAGAAGGCTATGCCTACGGCTGCCGTGGCCTGGGTGCTGATACGGCCCACGTAGAATGTCGTGACGATGTTGTACACACTCGTCACGAGCATGCTTATTATCGTGGGAGCGGCCATGGTCAGTATGACGTTATGTACCGGCGCGGACGTAAGAAAAGTGTAGTTGTCCCTCTTGTGCATTTTAATGATTGTTCCAGCGATGCAAAGGTACGCAAAATTATCAGGAAACAGGGGTTAAGAAATGCGAAAATTGGCCGGCGTAAAGTTTTTATGGAGTTATCGGGCGTAAGCGCGACGCTGCCTTCTGCCGCAGCCGGACATGCCCGACGGCCAATGCCGCAACATCTTATTTGCCTACCTGACGATTGCTTCAGGCTATACGACATCTGTCCATAATCCAGCATGCGGCCGCCTGGATTAAAAGAATCTACCACCTGAAAAAAACTTAATGCAAGCAATTATAAAAACAAAATATGAACGTCCGCAATTAACCTGACCGCCATTAATAAGGCATAAACCAACAAGGCATTTGTCTTTAACTCCTTAGTGAGCGAAGCGAACGGTAACTACTTCAACTCCTTTAACTACTAATGAATGGGAGCTTTGCGGACATTCATAAACACAAAGTCCAACAAATATTTAATTCATTGGTTATCAGACATATACACACGAGCAAAAAACGGCTTTACAAAAGACCGTCTTTTAGCCTGCAAGAGGTGGCCTTTTAGCTCGCGAAAGACGGCCTTTTGGAAGCCCAAAGACCGTCTTTCGCAAAATCACCCGTTACCGTTGTACGCCTTGAACCATTCGTAAAAGCGCGCAATGCCTTCGTCAATGCCTACCTTCGGGCTGTAACCGCACTCTTCGCTGATGAGCGATATGTCGGCGTATGTACACTGCATGTCGCCTGCCTGCATGCCCTCCATGCGCATGTCGGCCTTACGCCCGGTGACGTTCTCGAGCGAACGGATGAAGTCGAGCAGGCTAACAGGGCTCGAATTGCCGACGTTGTACACCGCGAACGGCACCTCGCCCACGGGCGTATGGCCCATGGCCGCCTTAACGCCGGCCACGGTATCGCTTATGAAAGTAAAGTCGCGGCTCATCCTTCCGTGGTTGAACACATGTATTGGGCGCCCTTCCGTTATTGCCTTCATGAAGATATAGGGCGCCATGTCCGGACGTCCCCACGGGCCGTAGACAGTGAAGAAGCGCAGCCCCGTAGCCTTTATGCCGAACAGGCGGCTGTAGGCGTAGGCCATAAGTTCGTCGCTTTTCTTTGTCGCGGCATACAGGCTTACGGGCGTATCGGTAACGAGACTCTCCCTGTAAGGCGTCTGCAGGCCGGCTCCATACACGCTGCTCGAGCTGGCGAACACCAGCTTGTCCACGCCGTATTGCCGGCAGTCCTCAAGCAGGTTGAGGAAGCCTACCACGTTTGACGACACATAGGCGTAAGGATTCTCGAGCGAATAGCGCACTCCGGCCTGCGCAGCAAAGTTGGCCACGGCGTCAAACCGCTCGCTGGCGAACAGCCGTGCCAGTCCTACGCGGTCGGTAATGTCCACCTTGGCAAACCTGTATGCCGTCCCCGTGACACTCTGCACGATTCTGTCCTCGCGTATTTCGTCCTGGCGTATGCCAGCCTTTGCCAGTCTGGCATACTTCAAGGCCGTGTCATAGTAGGAGTTGATATTGTCTATTCCTACCACTTCATGACCCTCGGAAAGCATTTCATCAACTACGGCCGAACCGATAAACCCGGCCGCGCCTGTTATCAAAATCTTCATAAACGATAGTTGTTTTAATCATTACGAACTGCCGTACGTCACTTCATCACCACCACGCCATAACGTCCCACGGTGCGCATGCCGCAGCGGCGGAGCCTTGGCAGCAGTTTCCACACAGCCGTTGTGTCAACCATAAGCACGCCACACGCACACGCGACGGAGTCAAGACCGGCCTCGCCAACAGGCGTTACAGCCGTTCCGAGATATACGTCCATATTCTCCGAACGCCCTATACCGAACGTAAAATAGCGCTCGGCATGCTGCCTGACAGCCGCGCGCCGGGCCTCGCCGCACAGCTCACCGAAGCCCAACAGCCTGTTGATTGAGGGGAACGAAAAGCCCATGAAAAACACGCCTGCCAGCATGCCAACCCCCAGCGGACGCACAACATCCGTCACTGTGCGGCCGGCGCGGAGCCTGAAAACTGCAAATACACCGCCCACCGAAAGCGCCGCGCCCGCCAGCACGGCCCATACATTATCCATATACGGCATTCCGTGAACCGCGCCCCATGCCGCAAAAGGCAGCCCCAGGGCAAAGGCCACGGCCGGAACGGCGAGCGACAGCGTAAGCAAACGCCCCCTGCGGACGCCACCAAGCATGGACGACGCAAGGAAAACGGCGAAAGGAAAGACCGGCAAAAGGTAGACTTGTATCTTTGAACTGACAGCCGACAGCACCACCAATGACGCGCATACCATGGAAAGCAGCAACTTCTGCATGTCCGACAGGGCAGCCTTACGGCGCAGACCGTCAACAATAACATACGCCAACAGCAGCGACCAAGGCGCGAATGAATACCAATACGCCAATAAATAATAGTAGAACGGCTCCTTGTGATGGAACGAGTCGACGGCCCGGTCGACAGTCTGGTGGAACAGAAGGTTATGCAAGTATGAGCTGCCTCCCTCAAGATAAGCGGCCAGGAACCACGCTGCCGAGAGCACGGCGAGCACCGCCCACGTCGTAAATCCCCAATAACGCCACAGCGTCCTGCCGCGTCCCGTAGCGAAGAGGAACGTCACCGTGCCTGCCAACAGCAGCAACAAACCGAGCGGTCCCTTGCTGAACACCGCCAAGAACAAGTACAACGGAAACAGCAGACGCTTAATCCTGACGTTGCCGCGACCGTCAACCAAGTCGTAAAACGTTCGCACCGACAGCGTTATGAACATGCACATGAGCATGTCCATGCGCAAGAATACGGCCATGCCGGCAAACAGTCCGCACGTAAGCAGCAGCAGTTCGCCTGTGCGGGCAAGCCTCTCGCCCGATTCTCCTGCCGTCCACCGTCCCATCGTAAACGCCGTTACAAAAGCCGGAACGAGCGACAACAATGACAAGAACCACACGCAATGCCGACCGAAAAGCACCCTTGCGGCCATCAAAAGCCAGAAATACAGTGGAGGTTTGTCGGCATACGGCACGCCATGATTGGTAAAGGCGAACAACGTACCGTTACGTATCGCCTCGTCGGCAATGCTTAGATACCTTAGTTCATTGTTCGGGGTGACGTCACGAAGAAGCATTAACGGCACGAACGCAAGCAGCACAAGGATATACAAACGGTATTTCATGACATTATATTTTAGCCCCACGGCCTATCCATAGGTTACGGGCATACGCGACGATACCGAACGACTGGCCCACGATGAGTACCAAATCATGCCTCAAAAGACCGTAAACACAGATGGAGACGGAGCCCGCAAGACTGATAATCCAGAAGCCCGCAGGCAGCGCCGACACTTGCCTGCGCCGGGAATAGACGTATTGGTAAACAAAACGGAACGTAAACAGCAACTGGCCGAACGCCCCAAAGAGCAACAGCCACAACGGAACGTCGGCATTGAAGAAGAACTCATGCACGAATGCCGACGCGTTATTGACGACAAGCAGCAGCACAACAGGCGGAGTGAACAGCAGCACAAGTCGCAGCGCAAGAGGCAGACGGCCCCACACGCCCTTCTGTTTAAGGTTCCATAAATAAACATAATATGAGACAAACTGCCCCATGACAATCGCAAAATCATGGCGCAACCAACCGTAAATGCACAGCAGGTAGGCCCCGGCAAGGCTCAGAACCCAGAACAACGAGGGCGAAAGCACCTTGTGGGCACGCTCTGACAATATCCACTGTATAAGCACGCGAGCCGAGAAAAACACTTGGGCCATGGCTCCGATGGCCAGCACTGCCAACGCGTTCATAGACATTTCACGACAGATTGCCGCCCGTTATCCTGTAATTAATGTAGCGTTTCCTCATCCATCTGTAAGCGAAACAGTCGACAAAAGGCCCTATAAGGCGATTGCGCAGATGGTACTTCGACTTGCCGGCAGTACGCGGGAAGTGCCTCACGGGCACCTGCTTGACCCTGCATCCCTGCAACTGCATTAGCGCGGGTATAAACCTGTGCATGCCCGTAAAGAATGGCATAAGGCGGGCATTGGCCGTGCGCATTACTTTTAGCGGACACCCCGTATCCTCCACGCCGTCGTGCGTCATCATGCGACGGAACGCATTGGCCACACGCGACTGCAACCGCTTGAACGGCGAGTCCTTACGCTCGGCACGGATACCCATGACAAGTTCGTAGCTGCCTGCGTACTCAAGCAGTAGGTTGAAATCCTCGGGCGCGGTCTGGAGATCGGCATCGATATAGCCGACATACGGCGAGCGGGCGCAGTCAATACCGGCCTTGACAGCCGCGCTGAGCCCGCAATTACGCTCGAAGAATATGTAATAAAAATCGTTGTTACGGCGGCATGCGTCGACGATAAGCCCACGGCTGCCGTCAGTAGAGCCGTCGTCGACAAACAGAACGCACGACTTTAGCCTTGCCACAGGCAGGAATGCAGCCAAGCGCCGTTCAAGCCGGCTGATATTATCCGCCTCATTATAAACCGGAACGATTACCGTAAACTGATAATCGGTTGTCTTGTTCATGATACCTGTTGCTTAAAATCCTGCGCAAAGGTATCATGCGACTTTGTGGAAAATTTGAAGATGGCAAACAAAATTCAGCCGCCGAGGGCTATACATTGTGCCCAAGGCGGCTGAAAGGGGCACCTATAACGTAGTGCCCTTGAACACGGTGCTTTCCTCTTCAGGCACGATGACGCCGTTAAGCGTGAGCCATCCGGAATGGAAGTTCGGCAAGATGGTTATCGTGGCACGGTTGCTGCCGGCAAGAAGGGTTATAGATACCTGGGCGGATATGCCCCTGCCGTTGACGCCCATGTCCAGATACAGGTTGCCACGCTTGTCCTTGCGCGTCTCATACTTTGACACAAGCCCCTCTACGGTAATGCCTCCCAAGCCGTTGAAACCGCTCCACGGCACGTTGAAGGCTACCTGGACGACGGCCTGGTCGCCCTCGACGGCAACAAAATTGGTATTTGACGTGACGTGGGCCGTGTATCCACGCTTAAACACGACCTCGTCCGCCTCAAGCACGAACATGCTGTCCATTATCGAGCCTTCAGCCTGGGCATACTTCAGACTGTCTATACGCTCGCGCAAAGCCTTGCGCTCCTGCTTGGTGAACTTACGTGGCTTTTCATCCTGGGCCGTAGCGGCAACAACGCCGAGAATAACGGCTATCACCATTAAAAACAACTTCTTCATAGTCATGATATTTTGTCCTTTCCTTTATTATAAAACCATAGGCGAGACAAATAATTGCCTTGAGGTTACGAAAAAAAGCATAACCAACTATTAAATAACGTTAGTACACGAAAGGTATACCGCCGGAACACGTAGGAATGCGGGCATATTAGGCTGGATTTGGCGGCGTATAGCCCCACGGACAGAGAAAACCGGAAGCGAAAAGGCGGAGTTTTTCTTATCCGAAATCATGACAAAATAAAAACGCGAACTAGATTGCGATAGTACAGGAAGTAGCGTACAAAATAACGAGAACGGGTATTTTTTGCTAATAAAACTATACCATTCGCATGAAATCGGAGGCTAAACAGCGTGTTAAAGACAGTCTTTCACCATGCAAAACACGGTCTTTGGCTGTGCGAAAGACCGTGTTTAATAACCTAAAAGACCGTCTTTTACTATGCGAATGGATATTATATAATATGCAATATACATCATTCGCATAATCAAACAACGTCGTTTTAATGTATCACACTGGTATTCAAGCATTTACAAAAAGCTGGAATTTTAGCCTGTTTTTCGCGCGAAAGCCTGAATGCCGAGCACCGACAGCATTACAGAAGCGTCAACGATACCAATCTTAAGGAAACTTAACACCGCACGGAATACCGACAGACACAACGGGAAAGGCTAACGGCGGGCATACGACATGATTTTTTCACACTTATATTTTGGCCGTCTCGTTTTTTCGTCTTAACTTTGACGCTCCAACTGAAACACCCCAATACAGGATATGCAAGATTTCGTCCATCTTCACGTACATACTTATTACAGCATTCTTGACGGACAGGCAAGTATCAAGAAGCTGGTAGACAAGGCCATTGCCAACGGTATGAGGGGCATGGCCGTGACTGACCACGGCAACATGTTCGGCATAAAGGAGTTCTTCAACTACTGCAAGAAGAAGAACGGCGAGCTGAAGGAACAGGGCAAACCTGAGTTCAAGCCGATACTCGGATGCGAAATGTACGTGGCAAGGCGAACAAAGGAAGACAAGGTGAAAGACATGGGCGACCAGAGCGGCTACCACCTTATTGTGCTGGCAAAGAACTATAAAGGCTACAAAAACCTTATCAAACTGGTAAGCCGCGCGTGGGTTGACGGATTCTACATGCGCCCACGTACTGACCGCGCCGACCTCGAGACATACCACGAAGGACTGATAGTATGCTCGGCATGCATCGCGGGTGAGGTGCCCGCGAAAATCCTCAAGGGCGACATCGAGGGGGCCGAGGAGGCCATACAGTGGTACAAACGCGTGTTCGGCGACGACTATTACCTCGAACTGCAGCGCCACCAAGTCAAGGACCCGCACATCCGCGCCAACCGCGAAACATATCCGCTGCAACAGAAAGCCAACCGTGAACTGATTAAACTGGCCGGCAAATACGGCATCAAGCTGGTATGTACAAACGACTGCCACTTCGTTGACGAGGAGAACGCCGAGGCTCACGACCGCCTTCTCTGCCTTGCGACCAACAAGGATCTTGACGACCACAACCGTATGCTTTACTCCAAGCAGGAATGGTTCAAGACGAGGGAGGAGATGAATGAGGTGTTCGCCGACGTACCCGAAGCTTTGGCTAATACATGCGAAGTGCTTGACAAGGTAGAGACGTACAGCATTGACCATGCCCCTATAATGCCGTTCTTCCCTATTCCGGAAGAGTTCGGCACGGAAGAGGAATACCGCAGGAAATTCACCGAGGAACAGCTCTACGACGAGTTCACGCAGGACGAAAACGGCAACGTTGTGCTGTCGCGCGAAGAAGGAGAGAAGAAAATCCAGAAGCTCGGAGGCTACGACAAGATATACAGAATAAAGTTTGAGGCTGACTATCTGGCCAAACTTGCATACGAAGGAGCACGCAAACTATACGGCGACCCACTGCCCGAAGAGGTAGAGGAGCGCGTAAAGTTCGAGCTGTACATAATGAAGACGATGGGCTTCCCAGGCTACTTCCTTATCGTACAGGACTTTATCAACTCCGCGCGTGACGAGCTCGGAGTAATGGTAGGGCCAGGACGTGGCAGCGCGGCAGGCTCCGTAGTGGCTTACTGTCTTGGCATAACGAAGATAGACCCCATAAAGTACGACCTGCTGTTCGAGCGATTCCTCAACCCTGACCGTATCTCGCTGCCCGATATTGATACCGACTTCGACGATGACGGACGCGGAAAGGTGCTTGATTGGGTAACCCAGAAATACGGCGCTGACAAAGTGGCGCACATCATAACGTACGGTACCATGGCAACCAAACTTGCCATCAAGGACGTGGCACGCGTGGAAAAACTGCCTCTGGAAGAGTCGAACAGACTGTGCAAGGCCATACCTGACCGACTGCCTGACGGCCTGAAGATGAACCTTACGAACGCCATCAAGTGCGTAAGGGAGCTGCGCGAAGCCGAGGCTTCAACCGATCCGCGCCTGCACGAAACCATTGAGTATGCCAAAATGCTCGAGGGCAACGTCAGGAATACCGGTATCCACGCCTGCGGAACAATCATATGCAGGGACCCGATAAGCGACTGGGTGCCCGTATCCACAGCCGACGACAAGGAAACCGGCCACAAACTGCTTTGCACGCAATACGAAGGAAGCGTAATCGAGGAGACCGGACTGATAAAGATGGACTTCCTCGGGCTTAAGACTTTGTCTATACTTAAAGAGGCTGTTGAGAACATACGCCTGTCAACAGGCAAAGTCATAGACCTCGACACCATACCTATCGACGACCCCGATACATATAAACTATACAGCGACGGCCGCACAATAGGTACATTCCAGTTTGAGTCCGCAGGAATGCAGAAGTACTTACGCGAACTTCACCCTACAGTGTTCGAAGACCTCATAGCCATGAACGCCCTCTACAGGCCAGGCCCTATGGACTACATTCCCGAGTTTATCGAGCGTAAACGCGACCCGTCGAAAATAACGTATGACATACCTTGCATGGAAAAATACCTCAAGGATACATACGGTATCACGGTCTACCAGGAGCAAGTCATGCTCCTCAGCCGCCAGTTGGCAGGCTTTACCCGAGGCCAAAGCGACACACTTCGCAAGGCGATGGGAAAGAAACAAATCGAGAAGATGAACCATTTGGAGGGACTCTTCTACGAAGGTGGCGAGAAGAACGGCTACAAACACGAGACACTTCACAAGATCTGGGAAGACTGGAAAAAGTTTGCCAGCTACGCATTCAACAAGAGTCACGCTACGTGCTACTCGTGGGTGGCATACCAGACGGCTTACCTCAAGGCACACTACCCTGCCGAATACATGGCCGCCACAATGAGCCGCAACTATACCAACATAACTGAAATAACCAAGCTCATGGACGAATGCAAGGTCATGGGCATAAGAACATTGGGCCCCGACGTAAACGAGAGCCGACAGAAGTTCAGCGTAAACAAGCAGGGAGCGATACGTTTCGGACTCGCTGCGATAAAAGGCATGGGCTCGGCCGCAGCCGAGGCCATCATCAACGAGCGCGAACAAAACGGTCCGTATAAAGACATCTTTGACCTGGCACAACGCGTAAACCTTGCCGCATGCAACCGCAAGTGCTTTGAAAGCCTTGTGCTGAGCGGAGGTTTTGACAGCTTCAACATTAAGCGCGAAAGCTATTTCGCACGCAATTCAAAGGGCGACGTGTTCCTTGACGCCCTCGTACGCTATGGACAGTTGTACCAACAGGAGAAAAGCGAAGCCCAAAACTCTCTCTTCGGAGGCATCGACAGCGTGGATATCGCCACCCCCCAAATACCAGAAGGCGACAGCTGGAGCAGCATTGAGAAACTAAACCGTGAGCGGGACCTCGTCGGAATCTACCTTTCCGCACACCCACTTGACGACTTCGAGGTAATTCTCAACAACCTGTGCAACACCCATTGCTCAGAACTTGCAGACAAACAGGAACTTTCAAAAAAACAGGAAATAGTACTGGGAGGTATCGTCACAATGTCAAGGAGCAAGTTTACGAAAACAGGAAAACCATGCGGCTTTGTCACGATAGAAGACTTTGAGGGCTCAGGCGAACTTGCGTTCTTCGGCGAGGAATGGGGTAAATGGAAAGGCATGCTTATCGAGGGATGTACCGTGATGGTCAAGGCACAGTTCGTACAACGCTTCCGCGGCAGCAACATGATGGAAATGCGCGTTACGGACATACAATACCTGCAAACCGTAAAAGACCTGCAGATAGAGAAGCTGACCATAACCCTCGACGCCGCAAAACTCGACGACACCACCGTTACAGACCTTGTGACAATGATAAAAGACAGCCCCGGCAATACCCAACTGTACTTCAGTGTGCACGACAGCAACGGGGCAAGGCCATTCACACTATACAGCAAGACTGGAAAAGTGGACGTATGCAAGGAACTGATATCGTTCATAAAAAGCAACGAGGCGCTTGGATACACGATAAACTGACGCATAATTGGCATAGTGTTTGCTATTAAAAAGACATAAACTCAATAATTATCATAAACAAAAAACTATTTTACAATGGAAGTAAAAATTACAACAGAGAACTTCGAGAGCTATAAGAACGGCGACCTGCCGTTGGTAGTTGATTTCTGGGCTACGTGGTGCGGTCCCTGCAAGGCTATCGCTCCCATTATAGCCGAGCTGGCAGAGGAGTATGACGGACGCCTTGTAGTGGGAAAATGCGACGTCGAGGAGAATGACGAACTTGCCCTCGAGTTCGGCATAAGGAATATCCCTACAATCCTGTTCTTCAAGAACGGCGAAATCGTTGACAAGTTTGTAGGAGCCACTACGAAGTCAAAACTGCAGGAAAAATTCGAGGCTATACTGTAAAACAAAGCCAAAATGTCATACGTAAAGCGGCCACCCGGAACATGGGTGGCCGCTTTACGTATGACATTTTGCCGTATAGCGCCATCAATGAGGCTTGCCAACGCAATTAATCACACACATGGATAAAAAAATAAGGGTGAAGAAAGCCGTAAGCTATCATCACCCCTTGACTCATGCATGTTGCCTTGATTAGTCTTTCTTCGTAAGAACCCTCTTCTCTGCAATACGGGCTTTCTTACCAGTAAGTTTACGAAGGTAATACAACTTGGCGCGGCGAACCTTACCAACCTTGTTCACTTCGATACTGTCAATGTTAGGAGACTCAATCGGGAAAATACGCTCTACACCGACAGTTCCTGACATTTTACGGACGGTGAAGCGCTTTTTGTCACCCTGGCCGCAGATCTTGATTACGACGCCACGGTAGAGCTGGATACGCTCCTTTGAACCCTCGATGATTTTGTAAGCGACAGTTACAGTGTCACCTGACTTGAACTCAGGAAACTTCTTGCCGGTTGCAAATGCTTCTTCAGCAACTTTAATTAAATCCATTGTTGTTTTATAATTAAATTTGTTCATCGTTCCGGCGCAACATAACGAGGCAACTCTTCTTCCTGTCAGCGATTACGCGGAAAGCGGTGCAAAGGTAGTCATTTTCCACATCATGGCCAAACGTAACCTGATTTTTTTACATTTTTCTTTGCCCTGTTTGCCTTTTTGCCTAACTTTGCATCGATTTTTCATATAAAAACATGCGTAACAAACTGATTTTCTGCGGACTTATGTCCGCTTCACTGATGGCCGTATCCTGCTCGACAGGATACAGGATAACAGGTTATGAGCGCTCGCGCATACTAATAGACAGCACGTATGACGGTACGCCGGCAAAGGAGGTGGCCGACTTCATCGCGCCATACAAGCGGCATGTAGACAGCATAATGAGCCCCGTAGTAGGTCGCACGTCGGAATACATGTATGCCGAAAGGCCGGAAAGCCCGCTGTCAAACCTGCTTGCGGACATCCTCGTGTGGTGCGGAAAGGACTATTCCGAGAAACCGGACTTCGCCGTGTATAACATCGGCGGCATTCGCTCGGCATTCGCCAAGGGCGACGTGACATACGGCGACGTGCTCGACGTGGCGCCTTTCGAGAACAAGATATGCTTCGTCACGCTTACAGGCGACAGGGTACTCGAACTGTTCGGACAGATAGCGGCGGCAGGAGGAGAGGGCGTAAGCCATGGAGTAGAGCTCGTGATAACCAAGGACGGCGGACTGAAGTCGGCCAGACTGGACGGCAAGGATATTGACCCAAATGCCAAATACCGCGTGGCAACACTGGACTACGTGGCGCAGGGCAACGACAACATGGCGGCATTCAAGGCGGCCATCGACGTCAAGTCGCCACAAAACAAGGACAACAACGTGCGCTTCATCATAATGAAATACATGAAGGAAAAGATGTCGCAGGGCATCAGCGTAAGCTCACGCATAGAAGGACGAATAAAGACTGAAGAAAAATGAAACGCTTTATAATCATTGCGTTCATGGCCGTTGTGGCCATGACAACCTTGCAGGCAAGGGGCAAAAAGCTTGTAATACTGCACACCAACGACACCCACAGCTGCATATATCCGCTCAACGCGCACCTTGCAGACACCATGCTCGCAGGACGCGGTGGCTTCATCCGCCGTACGGAAATGCTCAGGCAAGAACGCCAACGCTATCCGCAACTGCTGTTGCTCGACAGCGGCGACTTCTCGCAAGGCTCGTCTTACTATACCTTATACAAAGGAGACGTTGAGGTTGAACTGATGAACCTCATGGGCTACGACGCCGCCACGATAGGCAACCACGAGTTTGACTTCGGCGTGGAGAACATGGCGCGCCTGTTCAGGAAAGCCAAGTTCCCTATCGTGTGCGCCAACTACGACTTTACGGGAACTTCTCTCGAGGGAATAGTCAAGCCATACACCGTCATCAGGCGCGACGGACTGAAGATAGGAGTGTTCGGCCTTTCGCCGCAACTCGACGGCCTCGTGCTCGCCACATCGTGCGCAGGAGTGAAATACAACGACCCCGTAAAGGCGGCCAACGACGTGGCACGCACGCTTAAGGAGAAAGAGAAGTGTGACGTGGTGATATGCCTTTCGCATCTCGGATGGGACATACTCGGCCTTGACGACACCGAGCTTATGCCGCAAGTGAGGAACGTTGACATCGTGCTCGGAGGCCATTCGCACACTTACTTCGAACAAATGAAATATATCAAGGACCTTGACGGCAGGGACATTCCCAACGACCAGAACGGCAAGCACGGCATTTTCATAGGCAGGATTATCGTAAACCTCGAAAGCAAGTAAAACATAACGCTTCATAAAAGGCGGCCTTTCGCAATGTAAAAGGCCGCAAAACACAAGGCCAAAGGCCGTCTTTCGCAACGTGAAAGACGGCCTTTGGCATAACCACCGGGCGCCGCCGGCACTATATACGGCCACGCCACAAAGCCTAAAAATCCATTTTTCATAACCTGACGACAAAATATTCAACCAATATCACCGTTATATTGAATAATGAGGAAACTGTTTTCCATAATCATACTATCGGCCGTGGCCATGCATGCCGCCGCCCAAGGCAACGCCGTACAGAACCGGCCATATACCGACCTGCGCCCGTTCCACTTCGGCGTAGTGGTAGGCACGCACTTCCAGGACATCGAGTTCGGCAACATCGGGCCGCAGACGGTGATGAACGAGGACGGCACGCAGGGCGAAACGCTCATAACATGCGACCAGGACAGATGGGACATGGGCTTCAATGTCGGCGTGCTCGGCGAGCTGAGGCTTAGCCAGCACTTCGCCTTCCGCATGGCTCCGACGCTATATTTCGGCAACCGCCACCTGACACTGTACAACCATACCGACCGTCTGGAGAACGGAGAGCCCATCGTACAGACGCAGGACATGAAGACCGTATACATAGGCGTGCCGCTCAACCTGCTGTTCGCCGCGCCGCGGCTTGACAACGCGCGGCCCTACATAATGGCGGGAATAGACCCCATGGTGAACCTCTCGGGCGGCGACAACGACTATGTACGGCTGAAACGCTACGACATAATGCTTGAAGTAGGACTCGGCTGCGACATCTACCTGCCATTCTTCAAACTGCGCCCCGAGCTGAAGTTCTGCTACAGCCTCATCAACAGCCTCGACACGAAACACGCCGACCGGCTGCGCGACGAGAACATGCGCATATACGCAAGATCCATAAACGAGGCCCACAGCAAGATGATAGTGCTGTCGTTCTACTTTGAATGACGCAGGGCGCAAAGCCATACCCCGGCAACATTTACCGACAGGCACGCCAAAGACGCACGGCATACGCAAAAACGAACACCTCCACGCTTTGTTCTTTTTACGCGCAGGTTTAATAAAATAAGCGTTAAACAATCTAAAAACAAATACCTAAAAATAGGTATTAAAGATAATTATATTACCTTTGCAGTGTACAAAAGTAGGTACAAAACATTATTAACTAAAATAAAACAAGAACATTATGGCTTACGTAATTGGTGACGACTGTATCGCATGCGGTACATGTATCGACGAATGTCCGGCAGGAGCAATCTCTGAGGGCGAGAAGTATTCAATCAACCCTGACATGTGCACAGAGTGCGGCACTTGCGCGGATGTATGTCCGTCAGAGGCTATTAGCTTAGGCTAATTTATTTATTTAGAATTACAACGGGGCGGCTCGAACATTCGAGCCGCCTTTATTTTTTGCCTGTTCCACGGCATGAAGCGGCATGCAATAAGCCCCGCGCCATGCCGACACACCGCCGCCCGACGCACGTCACTCCAGTCCCAGCTCCTTTTTCAGGCCAGGCTCGGCGTCAAGCAGATAAATGCTTTCCGGAGTGACACAATGCTCGCCGGCCTCGATAAGCCATGTCGATATACGCTCGTCGGTCTCGTCGATAAAGGCAAGCTGGCTGCCGTTGTCCTCGCCGGCATGCTCGTCGTCCTCTATCCTAATCTCAAAATTATTACGGTCAACATATTTCGTGAGGCGCGCCCACAGCGTGTCCAACTCACCGTCGTCGTCTTCAAGCCACAGGCGCAGCATTACCTTTTCCGGAGTAAGGCGCGCCACACGCTCCACTATGTCAAACGTCTCCATGGCGAGGCGGTGCATGCGGGTGTTCTCTTCCTCACAGATGATGAACTTCGTGTCGTCTTCATGGCCGTCGTCAAGAAAGTCGTCCATCATCCACAATGGCTGGTAAACGTCTTCGGCAACGGCCTGTTCGTCAGGATATGCGAACATCACGCAGCTGTCGGAGTTCATCCTCTTAAGGCGGGTTCGCAATGAGCCCGGCGTGTCGGCGCTGCGGCTGCCGTCCTTAATGGCCTCGGGCCAGGGCAACAGGCGCACGTACAGAGGCACACCTCCTGCCATGTAAGCTACGGGCAAGTCTATTTTCGGCACGGACGAGGCTTTGTCGTGGCGATTCCAGAACATGTACTTAACGACGGCTCTAATCAGCTTGCGGTGGCATACGGCATGTCTGGGCGAGCTGTGCATAATCTCAATGTCAGGCAGTCCCATCCTCTGAAGTCCGCGTGTGTACAGCCAGACGTCAGTTCCACGGCTGTCGGCCTCGTCCCAGATGGTGTACGCAAAGTCGGGATGAGGCGGTACGGCCGAAGAGGCAATCCTCCGCACGAGGTGGCCGGAGAGCGCCTGGCATGCCGACAGGTCATAAGCCACAAGCATGTCGGGCACAGCCATATCGGCGATGCACATCTGCAGGTGGAACCAGCGTGAGGGGTCGTCAGTGCCGAAGCGCATGTCTACGGCATAACCGCTGTGCAGTTCCTGCACGAGTTCAATATCCGAATCGTTGAAGTAAGTGGAGACACGCAGACCGGAAGGGTCGAAATCTTCAACGCGGTCAATCTCCATGTCGAACTCCTCGCCGTAGAAACGCCCCTTGATGCGCGCCACCGTCGATGCACTTTCATCCCCTGCCCGCTCGCAGACAAGCCCTTCTATACCGTCGACAGCAGCGATGCGCGGCACGAAAGGGTCGATGTCGAGACGGTAGGCGGCGTCACGCTGTATGCAGATAACCATCGAACGCCTCATAAAATAAGGCTTTTCCTTCGCCTTGGGATGGTCCAGGAAGTCAAGTATGGCCTTACACTGCCCTATCGCTTCAGGCACGTCGCTCCAGAACTCCTGCGTCTCGGGATCGTCAGGGATAAGTGTCATTACATGCTCGAAGTACGGAATAGCCTCGGCTTCCATGCCAAGCCCCATACGTGTATATCCGTTGCGACACCACCAGTTGGGGTCATCCTTGCCCTCCTCTGCCGTCTCGGCAAGAATTTCAAGAGCCCTGCGGTCAAGGGCGTCGGGATCTTGTACGTCCTCAACATATCCGGAACGTATCATTCCTGCAAGGTTAGACAGCGTACGGGCAAGCAGCCCCACCACCTTGTACGTACGTTCTCCGTCGGGCAGAGCGTCAATCATCTTAATGACGTCGGCCTCAAGATCTTGGTCGCACATCTCCTGGATTTTAGCGAGTAGTTCTTCTTCTCTTGCCATAATTATCGTAAGGTTATGTTTTTAACAGGTTAGAGTATATGCAAAGATAATGCAAGACGAGGGAAAAGCAAAATAAAAGCATGGGAAACGAGCTTTTGTTTTTTTTCGAATACACAGCCTGCCATATCCTGAGACTACGCAAACCGTTCAAAGAAGTGCTTATTCTCAACGCAAAACACGGTTTTACATGATGGAATAAAGCCTTTTATTTAATACTGAATGAGGAAAAAAAGAACCCGAAATCATGCTTAACGGATTTCGGGTAAACTTTCCTTCCTTATAAAATGACGCAAAACGACACCGCCGTTTACGCTCCGCCTACAGCACTGGGACCGTCAATCACGGTTCGAGAGGCGCAGCAGGCCGTACTCCGAATCTGTGCCGATACGGAATTTAGCACCCCACAGCCCCACGCCTGGACATACATAATAATGAGTGTCGCCGCGGCGGTAAGTGCCATGCGACACTTCATACACAGCATCAGTTATCCACGATATAGGCCATACCTGGCCGTGGTGCGTGTGCCCGCTCAACTGGAAGTCAACGCCCGCGCGCTCGGCTTGTTCAAGATGATACGGCTGGTGGTCCATAAGTATGGTATACCGTCCCCTGTCAACGTCCTTCATCAGCATGCCAAGGCTCTTGCGGCGGCGGTTGGTGCGGTCGTCACGCCCGATAATCACCAGGTCGCCCTCTGTTGCCACACTGTCACGCAACAACGTAATACCGGCACGGCGCATGAAGTCGGCCGACTTGTCAATGCCTGCGTAGTACTCATGGTTGCCCGGACAAGCATACACCGGTGCCTTTATCGAGCGCAGGATTCCGGCCATACGCTGCTCGTCGAGCGGGCGCAGGCTGCCGTCAATCAAGTCACCTGCAATCAACACCAGGTCGGGACGTGCGGCATTTACCACGTCCACAATCCGCCCAAGCTCATTTGGACCGATATGATAGCCCAGGTGCAGGTCGCTCATCAGCATGACCGTAACATCTCCATCCAATGGCTTGGCTGTTTCCACGCCGATAGTACGGCACTTTCTGTCATGGAAACGCACGTTTCCGTAAACGAACACGGCGGCAATCAACAACACGAGAACCGTCGCTGTAGTACCGTTAGAATAAAGCCACTGACGCGGCACGACATGCACTAGCCTGAGCACATCAAGCAAAAGGAACGCCATTACAGCGTAAAGCATTATGAAAAGCGACGGATACCCGACATTGTACACAACCTTGGCCATCCACAACGGCACATGTTCGGTAACGCGCGCGAAGCTCATCACCATCATGGCCAACGCCAATATACATACGCCCACCGCGCACCATCGGTACACCGTGGCCACGGGCAGCAACGCCCACACATGCCACGCCACGTAGACGAGACCGGCCAACGGAAGGATGAAAAATACTGCAAACCACATGATTACTACTCAATTGAACATTATACGACGATCAGACGCGCAAACAGCAACGGCCTAACGCAGGAGCAAAGGTAACCATTTACCATGACAAGACAAAGGCACTCAGGCGTAAATCAGTAATAATGGTAAGCAAAAATGTAATCCGTCAACATCACCGGCATAGGCCCGTGACGCACGGCAAATGATGACACTGCATACATAAAACGCGGCCACACCCTTCAAGGATATGGCCGCGGCCGCTGTCTTATCATCGGTTAGATAGTTTTCTTAAGGCAGATTATAGCCATTAAAGGGACGCGCGAAGCCTCGGCTCGACAGCATTCAATATAACATCCGTTGCCCCCGCCTTTTCCCTGACGTAGTTTGCAGCCTCAGTACCGGCAGCCATCACGGCTTGCGGCGAGGCATTGAAATTATCAAACACATGTTTAAAATCATCGTAAGAACATATTTCAAGCCCCCCGCCGCACGCCTTCAGCTCTTGCGCCTCTTGGAAACGTGCATTGTTAGGGCCGAATATTACCGGAACGCCCCACACCGCGGCCTCAAGCAGATTGTGTATGCCTACTCCGAAACCGCCACCAACGTATGCAACCGTAGCATATCCGTAAATTGACGACAGCAGTCCGAAGCAGTCTACAACCAGGCAGCCTGCACAGGCAACCGTTTCAGGCGTGGCATGCGAATAACGCACTACGGGACGCTCAAGGCGCCTCTCTATCTGGCGTAAATGGTCTTCCGACACCACGTGTGGCGCGATGATGAGCCGCCACTCGGGATGAGCATTGAAGTAGCGGATGAAAATCTCCTCGTCAGGTGGCCAGCTGCTGCCTGCCACGAACACCTTATCCCCGTGAGTGAAAGCGTCAATAAGCGGCAGCTTCATTGCCGCCTGCTTAATCTGCATTACACGGTCAAAGCGTGTGTCGCCCGTTACGTCCACATCGGTAATGCCCATAGAACCAAGCAGCCTGCGGCTTTCTTCATTTTGGACAAAGAAGCGCGTAAAGCAACGCAACACCCGTGCGTAAGGACGCGCATACCATCTGAAGAACACCTGGCCGGGACGGAAAATGCTGCTGACGCTGTAAACGGGTACACCAGAGCGTTTAAGCAACCGCAAATAGTTCCACCAGAACTCATACTTGATGAAGAACGCGACCGCCGGCCTTGCCGCCTCAACAAACCTACGGGCGTTGCTGTATGTATCCAACGGCAGGTAACATACGATGTCGGCTCCCTTGTAGTCTTTCCTGACCTCGTATCCTGACGGCGAAAAGAACGTCAAGAGGATTTTCATCTCAGGATGCTCTACACGAAGACGCTCCATAATCGGACGGCCTTGTTCGAACTCTCCCAACGAGGCCGCATGGAACCACGCATAGCGGCTGCCGCCGTCAATCTTGTCGGCAAGCACGCCAAAAGCCTCACGCCCTCCTTTCAGCATCTTCCTGGCCTTAGGGTTGAACAGCGAAGCTATTGCCACTCCAAGCGAGTATAAGCGTATGATAAGTTCGTACATAATGTTGAATCAAGAGTTAACGAGTAAAGAAATAAGAGTCAAGAATCAACAAAACGGCATTAAAAGCTATCACCGACTGATTGTTTCTCCGATTCTTAACTCTCATTTCTTAATTTCCCAACACCGCTATGGCCCTCCTAAGCCGGCGCAGGGTTTCCTCCTTGCCGAGAAAGGCTGATATATCGAACATGCCGGGACCCTTTCCTATGCCGACAAGGGCCAGGCGAAAGGCGTTCATGACGTCGCCCAGCTTATATCCTTTATCCTCAACCCAAGCCATGACGACACGCTCCTGATTGTCCAATGAGAAGTCGTCAAGACCTTCAAGGACATCTGCCAGTTCGGCCATAACCTGCGGCGAATCAGCCTTCCAACGCTTGCGCACCGTCTTTTCGTCATACTCAGTAGGAGGAATGAAGAAGAACGAGCACAACGGCCACAATTCCTTGACAAAGTCTACACGGTCTTTCATCATTGCCACAACTTGGGTAACACGCTCCAGAGGTTCGTCTACACCGTTGCCGGCAACTACAGGCGCGAACAGGCCCGCAATCTCCTCGTTGCTCTTGCGGAGGATATATTCGTGGTTGAACCAGATACATTTCTTGTAGTCGAAACGGGCACCGGCCTTGCTGCACTTGGTTATGTCAAACAGTTTGACAAGTTCGTCAAGGGTGAAAAGTTCCTGCTCTGTGCCGGGATTCCAGCCAAGCAGCGCAAGGAAATTGATTACCGCCTCGGGGAAATAGCCCTCTTCACGATATCCGCGGCTTACTTCGCCGGTCTTGGGGTCATGCCATTCAAGCGGGAATACGGGGAATCCGAGTCGGTCGCCGTCACGCTTGCTCAACTTACCCTTGCCGTCCGGTTTAAGCAGCAGCGGCAAATGGGCAAAACGCGGCATGGTGTCCTCCCATCCGAAAGCACGGTAAAGAAGCACGTGCAGCGGCGCGCTGGGCAGCCACTCCTCGCCACGAATGACATGTGTTACCTCCATCAAGTGGTCGTCAACGATATTGGCAAGATGGTAAGTGGGCAGTTCGTCGGCACTCTTGTACAAAACCTTGTCGTCAAGGATGTCGCTCTTGATAACCACGTCGCCACGTATCATGTCGTGTACATGCACATCCTCGCCGGGTTCAACCTTGAACCTTACCACATACTGCGCCCCGTCGGCAACCAGGCGGTCAACCTCTTCCTTGGGCATAGTAAGCGAGTTACGCATTAACGAACGTGTATGCGCGTCATACTGAAAGTTCTTTATTTCCGTGCGTTTGGCCTCAAGCTCCTCTGGAGTGTCGAAGGCGATGTACGCCCGGCCCTCGTCGAGCAGCTGGTCTACGTATTTCTTGTAAATGGCCCGGCGCTCGCTCTGCCTGTAAGGACCATGCGAACCGCCGAAACTGACGCCTTCGTCAAACTTTATTCCGAGCCAGCGGAACGACTCTATTATATATTCCTCGGCTCCAGGAACGAAGCGCGACGAGTCCGTATCTTCTATTCTGAAAATCAGTTCGCCGCCATTCTGCTTGGCGAACAGGTAGTTATACAATGCTGTGCGTACTCCGCCGATATGTAAGGCACCGGTCGGACTGGGCGCGAAACGCACCCTTACTTTTCTTTCTGACATGTATTTTAATGAAGATAAAGTTATTTTTGTGCAAAAATACAATATTTTTTGCAAAATGGCACAGATTTTTATTATTTTCGCAGGGCAAAGTTACATTACCCGGAAAATGATTAGATTTGACAACGCAAACACCCACCACCATGGCCGCTGGCTGGTTTATACGGCGCTGGTAGTGGTTACCGTGGCATTAATAGTGTCGTTCCTGCCACGCAACAGCGGCCCGCAATTCCGTTACGACGTGGGCAAGCCGTGGATGTACAGTTCGCTCATAGCAAAGTTCGATTTCCCGATATACAAAACCGAGGAGACCATAAAGGAAGAGCAGGACAGCATTACCGATGCCTTCGAGCCATACTACAACTACGACGCAAAAGTGGAACAGGAGCAGGTAAAGCGCTTTATCGACAACTACAAGGACGGCATACCGGGGCTTCCTGCCGAATACGTAAGCACGATAGCCGACAGGCTGCACAGGCTGTACCTCGCGGGAGTGATGGACGCGCTCGAGTATTCAAAGATAAGCCGCGACACAACAAGCATGATACGCATAGTTAGCGGGAAAAAGGCCACGAGCGTTGAAATCATGTGTACGTACTCGACGATGACCGCCTACGAGCAACTTTTCTCCGACCCTAAGCTCGCCGCCCAAAGGCAGATCCTGCAACGGTGCAACCTTAACGAGTATATCCAGCCGAACATAATCTACGACGAGGAGCGCAGCGAGGGCGAGCTGGGCGACATGCTGAGCGGAATACCGCTGGCAAGCGGCATGGTGCTGAGCGGACAGAAAATCATTGACAGGGGCGAAATAGTAGACGATTACACGTACAGGGTGCTCAATTCTTTCGAGCGCGAGACCAAACGGCGAAGCGCCAGCGCAAGTGCCGTGCCGTCTACGATAGCCGGACAGGTGCTGTTCGTAGGCACACTTATACTTCTGTTCACCACTTACCTGCGCTTGTTCCGCAAGGATTATTTCGACAAGCCTCGCAGCATAGCCATGCTGTACGTGATGATTACCGTATTCCCCATACTCGTATCGCTGATGATAACACACAACGTGCTCAGCGTATACATATTGCCGTTTGCCATAGCGCCTATTTTCATACGCGTGTTTGTCGACTCGCGAACGGCCTTCACGGCTCACGTCACAATGGTGCTCATCTGTGCCGCCGCAGTAAAATACCAGTACGAATTCATCATCGTGCAGCTCGTGGCAGGGTTCATAGCCATCTACTCGCTACGCGAACTGTCGCAGCGTGCCGAGATATTCAAGACCGCACTGCTCGTCACTCTGGGCAGTAGCGGCATATACTTCGCCCTACAGTTGATGCAGGACAACAGCATTCTCACGATGGACCACAGCATGTACGCCTACTTTGCGGTCAACGGCGTGCTCCTGCTGTTCGCCTACCCGCTAATGCTCGTCATTGAAAAGACCTTCGGATTCATATCCAACGTGACTTTAATCGAGCTGTCAAACACAAATAAAAAGCTGTTGCGCAGCCTCAGCGAGGTCGCCCCAGGCACTTTCCAACACTCGGTAATGGTGGGCAACCTGGCGGCCGAGATAGCCAACAAGATTGGCGCAAAGAGCCAGCTCGTGCGTACCGGCGCGCTGTATCACGACATAGGCAAGATGAAAAACTCCGTCTATTTTACCGAGAACCAAATGGGAGGAATAAATCCACTTGACGCCCTGCCGCGCATAGATGCGGCCCAAGTGGTGATAAGCCACGTCACCGATGGACTGAAAATGGCCGAAAGATACAACCTGCCGGGCGTAATAAAGGATTTCATAAAGACACACCACGGCACAGGCAAGACAAAATATTTCTACATTTCATACAAGAACGAACATCCTGACGAACCGGTCGACGACACGTTGTTTACATACCCTGGCCCCGACCCGTTTACCCGCGAGCAAGCCGTCCTGATGATGGCCGACACGGTAGAGGCCGCCGCACGCTCGCTGAAGGAATATACAGAAGAGAGCATATCCAACCTCGTCAACAAACTTATCGACCAACAGGTAGAGGACGGATTCTTCCGTACATGCCCGATAACGTTCCACGATATAGCCGTAGCCAAACAGGTGCTTATTGAGCGCCTGAAAGCTATATACCATACGCGCACCAGCTATCCGGAACTGAACAAGAAGGGGAAAGAGGAACAGCAGGCACAGCCTGCTGCGCAATAAGCGAGCAGCAAAAAGCAGGACTGCGCCGACAAACGTCATGAAAAGCCGTAAACAATAACATGAAAGGCCGTGAATCGCATACTGATTCACGGCCTTTGACGTATCAAAAGACCGTCAACGGCATCATTACGCACCGCAAGCACTCACTACGGAAGTTTCCGTTTATATCCATTACGCATGCCCAACAGATTATCCCAAACAATCTTCCATCCTTCACAGCAAGGCATAATATTCTGGCACACAAGCCTTTACACTGTGGAAGATGCGGATAATCGTCTTTCACCGATACTTCACCACGCAACATGGCGTACATTAACGGACCAACAGAGACTTGAGTTGGTGAAAGATACGGACGACACATCTTCCACCACCATAAATCTTTGTATATTACCGATTATATCGAATAGTGAAAGATGGAAGATGTTTTACGAAAAAATACGGCAAAAAATGATTTGTGCAAATACGTAAACGGCGCGCCATCATGGGATGGCGCGCCGTTTAGGACTTTATCATTGATAATGATTATTTCAACACCTCCAGTGCCTGGTTGGCAATAGAGTTCTGCGGGTCGATAGCCTTAACCTTCTCGTAGTATGTCTTGGCGGTAGCATTGTCCTCCTTGAGGATATAATAATAACCAAGGTACAGATAAGGCTCTATGAGCAGTTTGGGGTTATTAGCCTGCTCGGTCTGTGCCAACTGCGCATACTCCTCGTAGTAAGGCTTTGCAAGACCTTGAGTTGACTCGGGGTCAAGCTGTGAGTTGATACGGGCACGCATCATGGTAGCATACAGCTTATTGCCGGGAGAGTCGGCAGCGATTTTGCCGTAAATCTCGTCAGCCTTCTTGAAAGCGTTAACCTTGTCAGTAGTAAGAGAATCCATACTTGCAGCCTGCTGCATGTAAAGCTTGGCAAGACCGTCGAGATCGGGTACTGACGGTTTCTCTATTTTGCTGAGATACTCGTCATAATATGCGAGTCCGTTGGTAAAGTCATTCTTTGCAAGATAAGCGTCAGAGAGCTGCTTACGGACGTCATTAAGTTCAGCATTCATTTCAAGAGCCTTCTTAAACTGCTCTATAGCCTGGTCAAAAGCGCTGTCGCCCATGAGTGCGTAACCATAATACTGATGGTCACGAGCCGAAATCTTCGCACTGTCAGACTTGTTGAAAAGCGCGTCAGCATACTTGATTGCGTTCTTATAATCCTTCAAATCCGTGTAATTATAGAAAGTGATACGGTTCATGGCAGCATCACGCGGATTCTTGTTTACACCGAACAAAGACACTTCCAGACTTTTCTTTGAGTCTGCCATAAGAAGCGCAGCTGTAGCATATTCAGTGAGATAGTTCTCCTTCAACTGGTTAAGGTCTACCTTTCCGTAATATTCTATAGCCTTGTCAAATTTGTTTGCGCCATAGAAGAAGTGGCCTGCCTCTGCGTCAACAGGATAATCAGGCTGCACCTGGCGTAGCTTTTCAAGTACGGCAACTGAACCTTCCGGATCAACCTTACGGTAAACGGCAGCATACTTGATATAACCTGTCGGGTTCTGGGGGTCAAGCAACATAGCCTGGTTATACTGGCTTGCGGCGCCTCCACCTTCATCGCTCAATGCAGCGATGTCACCAAGCAGGATATAAGCAAGTGCCTTGCCCTTGTCGTCCTTGCCCCTGTCGATAGCCATCATGGCATACTCACGGGCTGACGCCGTATCCTTAATCTCGAAATAAGCACGGCCAAGTCCTGCTAATGCCTCAGCATTCTTCTTGTTTTCCTTAACAAAATCCTTAACCTGCTCTTCTGCGGCTGCCGGATTTGACTTGTTGTCAGTTACAACTTTCTTGATGGCCTCAACCTGCGACTTAACGTCCTGGGCCATTGACGGAGCGAAGACACTTGTCATCAATACTCCTGCTAATACATATTTAATTGCTTTCATACTCTATAAATTTTCATTTATCATCTTCTCAAACAATCAATCTTGACAAATTTATCACTCGTCACTTACGCTAACCGACCTTATGGTTATATCGCCACGCCTTGGCAACAAACCTGACTTAAATATGATAAGCTGTCCCTTGGGCGACTCTATAAAATGGGCGAAGCCCCATGGAAGACCGTTTATCGGATCGTTTAACAATGCATATATTGTTCTTACCAACGGATAATGTCCGTCAAGCAAGTATGCCTGGTAAGGCTTCCAGCTGTTATAATAAGTAGCTGTGTCCATTCTGCTTACCGACATAACAGTTATATTCTTCTTAAATGTGGTGTTAGTGGTGTCCCGTTTGTCATTCAACCAGTTTGAACCGATAATGCCAATGGCGTTAGGAGCCTTTTCGACATAGTCGACAACCTCTTTACTGGTCTTTACGGCCACGATATTCGGGCTGTTTATAGGCTTCCCGTCAAGGATTGAATCAACACAAAAATGAACCGTACTCGATTTACTATTGTCGAAAACCACCTGAATTTCACCTCTCTTCGAACCTGGAACGATATCGCCCCAAGTCTTCGCCTGTCCGCTCAATACTCGCTTGATGTTCTTAATTGAAATACACGAATCGGTATTTTCCCTGTTGATAATAAGCGATAGCCCGTCATAAGCCAAAGGAATGGCCACAGGCAGATAATTACGGGCCTTGAGATTCTCGAGTTCCTTTTTTGTAAAATTCCTTGCGGTAATCGCCAGTTGGATACTATCCTTCATAAGGAGATTGACCGCATCAAGCTCATTCGTATATATCGGAGTCAACTTTGCGTCACGATATATACTTTCAAATACTTGTATTTGTTCATCAATGATAGGGCTAAAACTTTCGTCAGAAGCGAAAGTTATCGCTCCTGACGAATAAGTATCAGTCCTACCGTTCTTGGGTTTGTCGGTACATGCCGAAACAAATCCCAAGAACAGTGTGAATCCTACTAAACCGTAGAATAGTTCTTTTCTCATCTTGCTCGTTTTACTGTAATCTGAATGTTACAGGCAAAGTGAACCTTACGTTTACAGTCGTACCGTTCTGACGGCCAGGAGTCCAATTAGGCATGTTGCTTACAACGCGAACAGCCTCCTTATCCAGTGACGGGTCAACGCCACGTACAACCCTTACATCAGAAATGGAACCGGTCTTGCTTACTACGAACTGAACGATAACTCGTCCTTCAATACCGTTCTCGGCCGCGATGACCGGATACTTGATATTCTCGTTCAGCCACTGCATCAAAGCAGCTTGACCACCTGGGAATGAAGGATTCTCCTCAACCACGTCGAACACCTTGTTCTCTTCCTCCTTCGGAGGTTCTGGCTGGGCAATTTCCTCTTTCGCCTTAAGGACTTCACCACCTACTTCATCATTACCTACAACGTTGAAAGCACCGATTGTAGTCTTAGTCTTCTGAAGTTCATCCTGATTCTTCATTTCTTCCTCAGGCTTCACGTCTTCGTCCTTCTTGATGACGGGGGCGGTAAACTTAATAGAACTCTTCACCTTCTCTACCGGCTTCGGGGGCTCAATCTTAACAGGAGCCTTCTTCTCAACCTTGGCCTGCTTCTTTGTCTCAATCTTAGAAAGCTCAACCTCAGTCGTAATGGCAACCTTCTGATTAGCCTGAATTACGTTCTTGATCGCTATGGCAGAGAATATGACAACAGCAGCAATAAGCACGATGAGCAATGACCAAAGATTTCTCTTGGAAGTGCTCTTACGAAGCCTGTAGGCTCCGTAGGCTTGGTTTCTCCCTTCGAAAACAAGGTCAGCCCATTCATTAGATATTAAATCTATTTTTGACATTGTCTTTTCGTTTTAAATGTTAACCAACGACTCGTTACGCCTTAATTCAAACGGACTCCTTTTTTGCTAAGGAGCTGTTTGTCTTCAGGGGTAATGTTGTCGATGACATACTTACCAATACTGCAAATCTGCAT
>ENA-UAML01000002-UAML01000002.1-human-gut-metagenome-genome-assembly--contig:-NODE-2-length-129750-cov-10.481376_pt1 | contig 129750 bp, 89 predicted proteins | sample MGYA00244211_ERZ654495 | MGnify/ENA primary metagenome ERZ654495 (study PRJEB26926, sample SAMN06164685) | human gut metagenome | biome: ENVO:00009003; feature: ENVO:2100002; material: ENVO:00002003... | reverse complement strand
CAGAGTGTGTAAAATAATGTAGTTTATTTAAACAAAAACTGTCAACCTATTTCAGGAAAAGACACCCGTTGCCGCCGGCTGTGCGAAAGGCCGTATTTTGGCATGCGAAAGACGGCTTTTTACACGACAAAAGGCGGCCTTTCACGTTCCGAAAGGCCGCCTTTCGTAAAACAAGTGTGATTAAAGTCATTTACAGCCAGCCGCAGGGCTTATTGCTTATTGTCTCCTTTCTCGTTACCGATGAACATTTTTCTTGCCGCAAGGTACAGCGCCTCGGCCAGACGGTAGGGGCAGCGGCCACGCAGCATGGCGGCCACCAGGCGGAAAAGGGGGCCGTGTGGGGTGTATCCGAGCAGGCTGTCGGTCTCTTCAAGGCTGAAGCCGATGCGGCGGACGTTGCGTATGGCGTTGGCCATTCCGAGTTGCAGTGGAGTGAGATAACGACCCTCGGTGTCGTTCTTGGTGTAGAAGTCGAGCACCACACGGCACGAACGCAGGTATGAGCGGACGTGGCGTGTCGACGTGGTATGGGTATATGAGGCGGCGTTTTCGTCGCTGTAGAAGTATACCGGGTCGTTGATGAACGAGCGTGAGGCATAGAACAGCACGCGCGACATTACCGAATAATCCTCGGCATAGTCGATTCCCGGCGTCAGCCTTATGCCGTTGTCTGTGAACAGGCGGCGCCGGTAAAGGCGCCCCCACATGCGGTTCGACACGATGTTCTGGCAGAGCATGAGGCCGAGGTAGCGCCTCGTGTCATGTCCTTGGTAAGGAAGTATTGCCGGCGAGACGCCGTCCGGGGTTACACGTTGCCACGCTCCGTCCACCATGTCGGCGCCCGAGCGCTCCATTTCGGCGCAAAGCAGCTCGACGGCGCGCGGCGGCAGGTAGTCGTCGCTGTCGACAAATGTCACGCATTCGCCCGTACTCTCGTCTATCAGCCGTTGCCTTACGGCGCCTATCCCGCTGTTGGCGGCGTTGCGTAATATCCTTACCTGGCCCTTGCGTCGGGGGTAACGCCCGACGACGGAGCGCAGCACGTCAATAGAACGGTCGGGCGTGCAGTCGTCGACGAACAGGTATTCAATGTCATTGTGCGTCTGGTTGAACAGTGACTCGGCGCAGCGCGCTATGTATCTTTCGACGTTATATACTGGTACGAGTATCGAGACTTTCATCGTTTTCCGCTTTTTGGTATTGTTGGTGTGGCCGGCCGGCGCGCCGGTCAGCCTTGTGTCGTTGTCTTGCGGGGCAGGTACGGCGGTTACGTGAGGTAACCGATAAACAGCGTCATGTTATATCCCATCAGCCATGCGGTCAGCAACACAAGTGCCGCGCGCAGCCAGGGCTCGGCCTTGCTGTCCCTTGCGCCCTTGAGCAGGAAGCCGATTGCGAATGGAATAACGAACAGCCAGTGGGCTCCCATGATGTACACTTCGTTAATGCCGAAGCCCAGTCCGAGGTGCAGTGCCATGTCGAACGCGAAGCCGCACAGCGCCATCCACAGGAAGCGTGAGCGCCGTCCGTACCATATCCCGGCAGCGAACAGCAGCACGAGCAGTCCCTCTACAACGTAGTTGGCGGCCCATCGGTAGCGCACTATCACGGGGCGGCTGCGCAGTGTGTCCTGAAGCAGGTAGTCGGGGTGCAGCTGTATTGACTCGCCGAATAGGTTTTCAACGGCCGTCTCGGCGCGCGACGTTGTGCCGTCGGTCCAGTTCATGAACTCGCCTTTGCCCATGGGCTTGCCCGTATGCTTGTTCCATGCCCTTTTGCTGTCGTTTCTCTGCTTCTCCTCAGCCCGGCGTTGCAGCTCTGCGTTGAACGCCTTGCGTATTTCCTCGCTGCCTTTTATTGACGTAGTATCCTTGAATGCCTCGTACATCTTGCGTGTGTTCTCGGCGCGTTTCTTGGCTGCCGCCTCGTTGCGTGCAAGTTCCTTGGGCAGCACGAAGGTGCGGTATTCCCAGCGGGCGAAGCCCCAGATTAATGCGGCAGGCAACAAAACGGCAAACAGGAAATACTTGAGCCTGAAGAACTTGCGCCCGTTAGTGAAGAGCGAATATATGTAAGTCTTTATTCCGTTGCTAAGAGTTACGCCGGCGGTGACGAAAAACAGCAGCACCGTCTGCCATATCTTGAACTGCCGGCCGGACTGTATCTTCATGCCGGCAATGTAGATAGTGAATACCAGAAGGAACATCGAGACGCAGAAATGGTCGGGAACTACCGTAGCTACCATGACGTACGCGAAGGCGAAAAGCATTTGCGCGAGCACGGCCGAGTCGAACCGGCGCAGCCGTATGACGTCCCTGAACGTGCGGTAGGTGAATATATAGGCGTAAAAGGCGCACAACAGGAGCGGCACGGCCACGATAAACTGCACCAGGTTGATGCCCGTCAGGTCGGTAAGCCACTTGTCCAGCTGTGACAACGGCCATACCATGAACGACAACAGCGGGTGGCGGTAGACGTTGTAGTTGGCCTCCCAGTATGTCACCATGGAGTAGGTGATGGGGTCAAAGCCTGATATTGTGAAATTGTTGATAAACACGTTCCAGTGCCCTCGGTTGGTCTGGGTGAACAAGTCGTAGTTGCGGGCTATCACGAGGGCGTGAAGGCAGATGGTAGTGAGCAGCATCAAGGCTGATGCCAACCATTCGTCGCGCTTGACTTTGAACATGCGCAGGTATTTCATAGGATGTGCTTTTTTGTGGAAGTTAAGGTGGTTAATGAGGTTTTACCTGAACGGTTTGTAGTAGCCTTCATTGGCGAAGTCGAGCAGTTCGGTGTCGCCGCGGCTGTCGCCGTAGGCCGTCAGCCAGTATTGCGTACGCTCGGGATAGAGCTGGAGCAGGCGTGTCACCTTCTCCTTGCCGTAGCAGTTCTTGGTGAGAAAGCGTCCCGTGAGCACTCCGTCGCGTTCCTCTATCATTGTCCCGACTACGAAAACCTCGGGCATTCCCGCAAAAAACGGTTCTACCCAGTTGTTTATGCTTGCGCTTATGATTATCGCCTTACCGCCCTCTGCCAGTACTTCGCGCAGTTTTTTTATGCCCTTTGGGCGCAGCAGGCGCGGCCTTTCCTTGGCGAACCGTGCGCATGTAGCGTTGAAGTCGGCCGTCGGCATGCCCTTGAAACAGTATGAAAAGACCTTCTGCTTGGCTTTCCAGTTCGGGTATAGCCCCATCTTCATCAATACAAGTAGTGGCGAGAAGCGCAGGAAGCACAGCGCGAACTCCTTTGTTCCCTTCGTGAAACGTATGAATTCGAGTAGCGAGTCGCGATATGTCAGCGTGCCGTCGAAGTCGAAGGCGTAGATTTTTCCTAACGGATATTTTGTCGTGTCGGTCATATTGTTCTTCTTTTTTATCTTTTGCCGTTTCATCTTACGGTTCCAACCTGCCGTCCTATTTTATGTAGATGAGCGCGAGGAAGGTAAGCGCCCAGGCTATTACGACAAGCTGGGTGAACCTGTCTTGTAGCATCATCTTGGTAGGGTCGCCGCTCTTCTTGTCGACTACTGTTATCTGCATGTACCTCAACAGCCCGAGCAGTACGAACACAGAGGTAAGGTAGAGCATGTCGGATCCTAACCGCTGGGTTACTTCCGGCGACACCGTGTACATGATGTAGCACACAAAAGTGACCGAGGCCGTTACGGTGATGGCCTGGTTGATGAACGTGAGGTTGTAGCGGATGGTGTTCTTGCGGGGCGGCTCTCCCGTCTCGTTCATGCGTATCACGTCGTCGCGGCGCTTGGCCAGCGACAGGAAAAGCGTGAGCAGGAATGTCATCAGGACGAGCCATTTACTCGGTGTTATGTCGGTGGCAAAGCTGCCGGCAAGCACTCTTAGCACGAAGCCGAAGGCAATGATGCACACGTCTACGATGGCGTATTGCTTCAGTTTTGTGCAGTAGCAGATGTTCATCACGTAATAGAACAGCAATATGCCGCCTACCTTTAGCATGTGGTCGGGGCTGTCAAGCAAGGCCGTAACGCCGGCCGACAGCGCGAGCATGATAACCATAAGCGCCCATGCCTTGCCTATGGATATGGCTCCTGAGGCCAGCGGCCGCTTGCACTTTACTGGGTGGCGGCGGTCGGCCTCGACGTCGTTGATGTCGTTAAAGCAGTACACCGACGAGGCAATGAAGCTGAAAGCGAAGAACGTAAGCAACGAGGCGCGTATGTCTCCGGGGTCAAGCAGGCTGCCCCCGAAGAACATCGGGATGAACACGAACACGTTTTTCAGCCATTGGTTAGGGCGTATGAGCCGTAAGATATTGTTCATTTTCTTGGTCTTTATATGCAAATCGCTAATTCGTTGGTAGTCAGCCACTTTCCGATATGCCGCCTTTTGGCCTTCAAAAGGTGGCCTTTTGCGGCATGAAAGACGGTCTTTTGCATGCCGATATGCCGTCTTTCGCAAAGCGGCGGGCCGGCGTGTGCCGTCAGCCTATCCTGGCTTTGGCTTCGACAAGAGCCACTATCTTGTGCAGAATCCATGCCAGCACGAGCGACACGGCTATCATTGTCAGGGCCGTAAGGCAGTAGCCGAGTTTGTAGGGAGTGATGTACTTCAGGACAAACTGTATGTGTATGAGGTATATCTCGAGACTGATTGTGCCCACGAAGGCCAGCGCCCGTTTGACAGCCTGCGGCGTGTGGCGCAGCATTTGTGACATTAGCAGGACGCCCGACACGGTCAGCGGAATGTATACCATGCGCTCGAGAAACAGCGGGAAACGTCCCCGCCACGACTCCTCGAACTCTACGCACATCGCCAGGCTCATCACGAAAGCCAGCGCCATGAGCCATATCGACGTGCCTTCAACGGTGCGCTTCTCCTTGACAAGCGTGCCGCAGTTTATTCCCAGGAGGAATATCGGGATACGGCTGAAGAATATTTCGAGATGTCCTACGGCGCCGTGTACGGGCGGGTAGTACTGTACCATGACGGCGAGCACCATTGCCAGTGCCGGCAACCAACGGTACGAGGGGTGGCGCTGTATAAGGTTCATGTAGGCGGGAACGAAGGTATAGAGCATCATTATTGACGGAACGAACCAGAACGTAAGGTCGTCGATACGCCAGAAGCTCCAGCCAACGAGGATGTTAGCTATCAGGTTGGGTATGTCAGGGCTGTATCCCCCGTCCGGACAGTTGATGTAATTGGGGATGTAGAACAGGCACGCCATGACCAGCCAGGCAGGGTACACGCGGGCATAGCGGCGCTTGAAGAAGTGCTTTAGCGACGGATTCTTGGTCCAAGAGTACCATAGCCCGATGCCGCTGAGGAACAGGAATATGTCAACTCCCACGTTGCCGCAGCGCACGAGGCCGTACATGGGATTGCTTTTGGGTAGCCATACGTGGAAAAGCATGACGAAAATCATTGCCAATCCCATCAGTTCGCCGCGGTAGCGGCTTATGTCTGCCAGTTCGATAGGTCGTTTCATGTGCGTAGTCTTGGTTTCGGTATATAGCGGAATGCCAGCTTGAAAATCCATGCCAGCAGGATGGATGCGGCAATGTAAACAATCAGTCCTGTGTAGACTTGCCCCCTGTGTGACATCCCTATGATTATTTCGCGCGTTATCGGATGCACGACGAACAGGGCGGAGGATATTGCTCCGAACCATACGCATGGCCCGAGCGCTTTCTCCGGAATCAACTTTATCGTGGCAACGGCGCCCGTCACGATGAACAGCGGTACCCACAGCCAGGCCTGGAAGGCAAAGCTGCCTGCAAAGACGGCTATTGCCGACACTATGGCTATCGCCATGTAAGCCCACGTATTGAGGCAACGGCCATGACGGGCGTATAGCACTCCGGCGCCGAAGGGCAGCATTCCGCCTATGAAGTTGTAGCGTATGCGGTTAAGGATAGCCCCGCCCGGGTCGTTGGCCGGCGTGAAAACGGCCTGCGCCAGCCAGCATACGGCGATGAGTATGAGCACGTTAGCCGTGGGGCGGCGGTATATTATGAGGCGGTAAACGATGTATAGCTGGAGCATGAGCCCGAAGAACCAGTAGGGGCCGGGCTTGATAATGTGGTCAGGATTGGGCAGGATATTGATGTACATCAGCAGCTGCGCCACTACACGTCCTACGTCGTAGCCGTGGTATCCGTGCGGATGCAGGTAGCTTACTACGGCAAATGCTATGTAGCCAAGGAACATCAGTCGCAACAGCTTGGCGTAATGGTAGCCGATGAATGGCGCGGCGGGAACTCTTTGGGGCGTCTTCTGCTCGTATTTGCATACGAGGCCGAAGCCGCTGATGAACAGGAATACCGGCACGCCGTAATGCCCGAAGAACGACAATATGTGTACGAAGAGATACTGGTCGGGCGCCATCAGCCTGTCGAGCAGCTGCATCGGCTTGCCCGGATTGAAGGTATATTCGTTTTCCTTGACCGCGAAACGTAGGAAGTGGCAGTAGTTGTGAAGCATTATGCCGAGTATGGCTATGCCACGCAGGGCCTTTGATTCGGCAAGGGAAAGAAGTTGTTTGTTCATTTGTTATTATTTTTTAGGAGTTTAGGAGTTTAGGAGTTAAGGAGTTAAGACAAATGTCTTGTTGTTCATTTTGGCTGCGTGTGCATTCTGTCAGCGGAACATTTGTCTTAACTCCTTAACTCCATAACTTCATTACTCCTTGTCATTCAAAATCCAGTTTGTCATAATCTGTAGTACCTTTCAGTATTCTCGGACGCGCCTCGTTATACTCCGGGCTCAGTATGTTTAGGTCGTCTCGGTAGTCGGGAGAGCTTATTCCGGCGAGATACAGCAGCAGATGGGGCAGCGCGTCGGTCATGTAGCGCCGGTCGCGAGCCTTTATTATGTCGGCGTAAAGGTCGGGATGGTTGACCATGTAGTCGTGCGAGCACCATATCCAGAAGGGAATGTCAAACTCTTCGCGCGCCAGGCGGGCGGTTATTTCGGTAGAGTGCATTCGTCCGTAGAAGTGCACTCCCGGCCCGTAACATTCCTCGCCGTGGTCAGGCACGTAGATTACAATGGCGTCGTCGTCCTCAAAGCGTTTTATTATCTGGTCTACGATAGAGTCGTTGTAGAGTACGGCGTTGTCATAGTCGGCGAGAATTCTCAGTTCGCGCTGTTTCAGGTCAGGGCGCTCGTAGTCGTCGGGATTGAAGTAGCGGCGGCCTTTCGGGAAGCGTGTACGGTAGTCGACATGCTGTCCCTTGAGGTGGAATATGATAAGGTTGTTCTCCTTGTTTTCCTTCTTTAGGCGGTCGTATTGATCGAGCATGCTCTCGTCGAAGTGGAAAAGGCTTTTGTTGCGTGTGTCGAACATAGCCTTGCTCAGTTGCGGGTTGTTGAGGAAGAAGCCTCCGCTGAAGTCGTAAACGGCTTCTTTTGCTTGCGGAAGGAACTGGTTGGTGAGGAATGTCACGTGGTATCCGGCCTTGCGGAACAGTTCAGGAAACAGCGGGTAGTCGCACCATTCGCCCTTGTCGCCCACGGTGTAGAGCGAGAAGAGGTACTTGAATACGAAACTCGTGAGGTTCCATGGCGACACAACGTCGGTAAAAGGCACCAGTCTGCCTTTCTCGGCGCGGGCCTCCTGTCTCGGCGTTGTAGGCTTGTCGTAGCCGTACAGGCTTGAATGGTGGCGGTTATAGCTTTCGCCGATAATGAGCACGATGTTGCTGCTGCGGAAAGAACAGCTGTCCACGCGGGCCTTGTCGATGTTGTCGACGAGCTTGTTGACCTGCTTTGCCGCCAGCTCGTTGGCGTAAATGCTGAACGTAAGGCGGTAGACGGGATGGTACATCACGGTGCAGTCCTTGCGTGTTAGTTCGTGTTCCACCTCGCCGATGTTGTCGTATGACATAAGCCGCGCGAACGCTGCCTTGTTGGCATAGCCCACGACGGCGCACCATACGAACGCCACGGTGAGCGCTACGCCGAGCCATGGCTTGGCGTAACAGTACGCACGGGAGCCGGCCACCCTGCTTATTGACGACCGGATTTGCATCGCCGCGATGTCCAGGCGGCCTGTCGGCTGGCCGTTCTGCCGCCCCTTCATCTTTTCTATGCGCCTGTTTGTCTGGCTGTATATCACCGTCCATGCCACGTGGGCGGCCAGTACGAGCAGCACACGGCCGAGACGGCTGAAGATGATGTCGGCCGAGAGGTATGATTTCAGGAACTCTGAGGCTTCGTCGCCGTTGGTCTCGCCTACGAGCAGGAGCATTGTGGGCGTTATGGTTGTGTCGAATTTAACGAAGCAGTACACGTCAACGATGGCCACGAGGTATGCCGCGAAGTACATTGCGCGTTTCAGCCATACGCTGATTTTCCGCGGAAAGAGCCATAACAGCATGCACAGCAGGCATACGTCAACGAACAGCTCTTGCGGCGCCAGCCTGTAGGCATGGTAGCCGCGCTTGTCGGGCACTACGGCATAGACGGTAACAAGTCCAAGTATATACATGAATACGAGGAATGCCCCGTTGTCTTTCAGCGGCTTGAGCACGCCGGTGAACATTTGCCTGATAATGTTCAAAAATTTCATTTCCGGTATTTTGGGTGCAAAGATAGTGCAAGCCGAGCGAAATGCAAAATAAAAGCGATGGAAACGAGCTTTTATTTTCACTTCCGAGGCGCCGCCTATGTTATGTAAAGATAGTGCAAGCCGAACGAAATGCAAAATAAAAGCGGTGGAAACGAGTTTTTATTTTCACTTCCGAGGCGCCTGCGGATGAACCCTGAAAGGCCATGTTTCATGCGCTAAAAGGCCACCTTTCGCATTGCAAAAGGTGGCCTTTCGGACGGTAAAACGTGGCATATTGGAAATCGCCTGACAGTCAGTGACTTACGTAAAGGCAATGACCTGCCGGACTTTATGTGCTGTTTCTGCCGGCTATGTTACTTCTTTATGGATACAGAACCTGAGCCGGCAATGCTCCTGTCGCACTGTCTTACGTTGCCTTTTATGTCGATGTCGCCCGAACCGGCTATCGCGCATTTTGCCCGGTTGATGTCGGCGCCTGTAATTTTGATGTCGCCCGAGCCCGCAATGGATGTATTCAGCCCGTCCGTCTTGATACCGTTAATGCCTACGTTGCCCGAGCCGGCTATGCTTACATCTGTTGTCTTGGTGGCGGTGTGGCCTGTCGTAGCGTTGCCCGAGCCGGCTATGTTTATGCTTAGATGGTTGGCCTTGACTCCGTCAAGAACTAAGCTGCCCGAGCCGGCCACCTCCATGTCGAGCCTGTCGGAGCTGACGCCGCCCTTCGTCTTGAAGTCGCCTGAGCCGTACATGCCGACTTTCGCCAGTTCGGGCGATGTTATGTAGACGTCAACATTGTAGCTTTTGCTTTTGAACAGGCCTTTGCCGTCGGCTTCGGCTATGGTGAGTGTTGAGCCGTCAGACTTTACGATGGTGTGTTTTATGCTGGCCGTGTCGCCCACGATTCTCACTGTAGAGGTGCTGTCTTGCGTGTAATATACGTCAAAGCTGCCGTGGGCTTCTATTCCGTTGAAGCCTTTTGAGGCGGCCTCGTTGGCTGCCTTTATGGCTGCGTCGGCGCTGGCAGCCGGCGGAATTCCGCCTATTTTGTTGTTGAATTTTACTATGCATGACGACAGCAGCATGGCCGCCGCAGCGAATATCAGTACGTTCTTTTTCATATATGATGTCTTTTAAAGTGTTTGAAGATGTATTGTCGTGCCGTTGGCGGTCAGAAGTCGAGCGGCCGTCCGCGGTAGAAGTCGAGCAGGCTCGTGTCGTACATGTACTCGTATTTTGCCCTTGCAAGGTCGCTCTCGGCTTTCAGCCAGTTGTTCTTTGATTCGTTGAACTCGGTTATGTTTGCCTTGCCGTACTCGTACTTTGCCGACATCAGGTCGAAAGCGGCCTTGTTGCTCGCCGTGGCTTCGGTGCTGCTGGCATATTGCGCGCGTGCGGCCACGGCGTTGTAGTAGGCCTGCTGTATCTCCTTGTACAGCGTTTTCTTCACGTCGTCAAGCCTGAGCTGCTGCGACTCACGGTCAAGTCGTGCCGAACGTATACTGTTGCGCGTCTCGAATCGGTTGAATATAGGTATGTTCAGGCTCAATCCGATGTACTGGCTGAAGTTGTTGCGCATTTGCCGGCCGAAGCTTTCGGTGTCAAAACCGTTCGTCTTGTAATAGTTTGAGCCGAGTCCGGCCGATAGCGACAGTGTCGGCCACAGTGCGCTTTGGGCTATCTTGATACTCATCTCGGTGCTTTTTAGGCGTAGCGTTTCCGCCTTTACCTCCGGCTTGAAGGCTATTGCCTCCTGGAATATCTCGTCGGGCAGCGGCAGTGCGGCAGCCTCGTCTACGGTAAGTGCGGCAATGTCGGGGCGCACGATGGTGAAACCTTCGGGTGAAGGCAGCTCGAGCAGCTGTGCGAGGGTCAGCAATGATATTCGGTAGTCGTTGTCGGCCTGCGTCAGTGTAAGGCGGCTTTGGGCCAGGGTCGCTTCCTGTTGGGCTACCTCTACGCCGCTGGCCTTGCCTGTGCGGTACATTTCGCGCAGGCGTTCCACCTGCATTGAGTCGATGTCAATCTGTCTTTGGGCCACGTCGCGCAGCTCAATGTTGTACAGTATCTGCACGTATGCCTGGGCCACCTGCACGCTTATGTCGTCGCGCGCCTTGCCGAGGTCGGCCGTAGCGGCTTCAAGGTTCAGCTTGTTAAGCTCTATTGTGCGCGGTATGCGGAAGCCGGTGAAGAGTGGAACGGTTGTGCCAAGCGAGAGGGATGTGCTGCTGGTGTTCCTGTTGGAATATGTGTTCTCTGACGTAAGGCCACGCCCGAACGACCAGTTCTGCGACGCCGAGGCGTTCAGGTCGGGCAGGCGGCTGTTCTTTGCCGTGCTCAGTTGCACCTCGTTCTGCCGCCGCGTCACGTCCTGTTGCTTTACGGTGATGTTGTTCTCCAGCGCGTAGTCGATGCACTGTCGCAGGGTCCATCCCCCGGATTGTTGTGCCGAGGCAGCCAGGCTGGCCAGGATGAACGATAATGTGAATATGATTCGGTACATTGTTTTGCGGTTTGTTTGTAAGTGGTTGATAATCAATACGTTCCCGGTATGTCGTCTTTGGGGCTGCAAAAGGTGGCCTTTTGCGTTGCGATTGACGGCCTTTCACTTTCCAAAAGGCCGCCTCTTGCATTGCATTTTGCCGTCTTTCACATTCTCATTATTTGTGTTAAGGGACGGGATGTGGGTTTATTCCTTAACTTTCTGCGGTCCTCTCACCTTGTCTTTCTTCGTCAGTCCGCTCTTGATCTCGATGTTCACGCCGTCGCTGAGGCCTGTCGTCACTTTGCGGCGTTCGTACGTTTTCTCCTCTCCCGAGCCTTTCACGATGTACACGTAAGTGTCGTTGCCGCTGAATTCGATTGCGCTTTCCGGAACGGTCAGCACGTTCTTGGCGCTGGCCAGCACTATTTCGGCGTTGGCGCTGTAGCCGGAGCGTATGTTGTTACCTGCCGGAACGGTCACTGCGGCCTTAATCTCGAACTGGTTGGCGCCGTTGTTGTCGGTCGCTTTCGGCGAGATATACTCAAGCGAAGCGTCGAACTTGAGGTTCTGCAGGGCGCCGATCGTTATCTTCATGTCCATTCCCGTGACCAGCTGTCCTACCTCCGTCTCGTCGATATTGCCCTTGAATATCAGGTCGCTCATGTCCGCCACGGTGGCTATCGTCGTACCGTCGTTGAACGTGTTGCTGAGAATCACGGAGTTGCCGACCTTCACCGGGATGTCAAGTATCAGGCCGCTTATTGTGGAGCGGATGAGCGTACTGCTGGCGCTTGCGTTGCTTCTGGACACTCCGTCGCGTACAACCTCGAGGGCATCTATCGCCGCGTTCTTTTCCTCGCGGGCCTGGTCGAGCGCTTGGCGCACGTTGTCATACTCCTCTGCGCTTACCAGTTGTTTGTCATACAGCTGCTTCTCGCGCCCGTGGTTTACCTCGGCCTGCTTAAGGTTGATGTCCGCAAGGCGCACTCGGGCTTCCGCCGAGCTTAGCTGGCTCATGTCCGGAATGACCTTTACCTTGGCTATGACCTCGCCCTCCTTCACCGTTTCGCCGGCTTCTTTGTAGATATCCGTTATGATACCGCTGATTTGCGGCTTTACCTCCACTTCGTCACGGGGCTCGATAGAGCCGGTGATTACGGTGGTCTTGTTGATGTCCGCAACCTTGGGAGTAAACTCGTCATAGGTCACGGGTTGCGGTTTCGACTTCTGGTATAGGAAAACGAACGTTCCAATGAACACCAGGGCGATTAATGCCGCGACAACGATTTTCAAGTACTTTTTCATATTTTGTTAGTTGACAAGTTACGAGCAGACAAGCAGACAAGGAAATTTCCTTACATTGTTTGCGTTCATCCACCCAATTATGAATTATGAATTGTGAATTATGAATTAGCTATTCGTCCCTCATAGCGTCAACGGGTTTTATGCTCATTGCACGCACTGCCGGGGCGAGTCCTGCCAAAACGCCGAGCACTGCAAGCAGTATCGTGGCTCCAACGGCCGTCCAGAACTGTACCTGGAAGTGCGCCGCGACTATCCCGTCGGTAGTGTTCCCGAGTTCAAGCATTTCGAGTATCATCACGGCGAACAGTATTCCGCTCATGCCGGCGACCGCGGTTAGTATCACGCTCTCGGTTATTATCTGGCCGAGAATGTTCTTCGGCGTGGCGCCTATGGCCCTGCGGATACCTATCTCGATAGTTCTCTCGCGCACGGTTACCATCATTATGTTGCTCACTCCTATCGCCCCGGCCAGCAGTGTGCCTATTCCGACGAGCAGGATGAGGAAGTTTACGCCGGAGAAAAGGTTGTCGAGCATGCCGAACATCACCTCTGTGTTGAACACGGTGACGGCTTTCTCGTCGGTAGGGTCTATCTGGTGGGCCTTCGCTATGACGCTGCGCATCTTCTGGGTTATGCTGCTCATGGTGATGCCCGGCTTCGCCGTGACGCACATAAGATGTACGTTGTCACCGAGGGCATAGGCTTTCTGCATCATGGTAAACGGCACCACGACCGACGTCTCGGAGCGTCCGTTAATGCTCATGTTGCCCGCGCTGTAGTCAACTCCTACTACGTCGTAATATATATTGTCAACGCAGATACGCTGTCCGCACGGGTCTCCGCCGGCTGGAAACAGCTCCTTGTACACGCGTTTGCCTATAACGCACACCTTGCGGTTGTTCTGTATGTCCATATCGTTGATGAAACGACCGTAAAACAGCAACGGAGCTTCAACGTTCCGGTAGTCGGGCATAACGCCTTTCATCGTACATTCGGTCTTCTTGTCGCCGTGAGTGGCGTTTCCTCCCCAGTGAGACAGCATTGGCGAGACGGTCTCCAGCTCGGGCACTTGCCGTTTCAGGCGCTCCACGTCGTTGTACACCATGTTCCATTGGCGTTCCTTACGGAATCCGGCATACGGCTTCGTGGTTGGCTGGGCGAAGATGATCGCCGAGTTGGTGGCGAACCCTTCGAAGTTGCTTTGCAGCAATTCCTTCAGTCCCTGGCCGCCTCCGAGCAGGGCAACGAGCATGAACACGCCCCAGAACACGCCGAAACCGGTGAGGAAGCTCCGCGTCTTGTTTCTTGTCAGGGTGTCTATTATTTCCCGAAATCTGTCAATGTCGAATCTCATTGGTTATTGTTTTTTATAGGACTAATGGGCCGAATGAGCCTGATTGGCCTGATAGGCCATGACTCATTGGGCTAATTTGCCTTATCAGGCATATTGGCTTATCCTTATTCTCACTCCGCCATCAGCGCCTCGATTGGCCTTATGCGCGCTGCCTTGCGGGCGGGTATGAGGCCGGCGAGCGTTCCTGCCACAATCATTACTACAGTAGCGGCCACGCAGACGTCTATTCCGACGGTGGGATTGTAGAACATCGTGGCCTCGAACAGGCCGCTGTCAACCTTCATCCGGCCTATCGTGGAGTCCATGTATTCGTTGGCCGCCACGCCTAACACCATGCCTATGTAGCCGAAAAACGTCGTGATGACCACGCTCTCGACGATTATCAGGCGCAGTATGGAGCGTGGCTTGGCGCCTATGGCCTTGCGTATGCCGAACTCACGGGTGCGTTCCTTGACGGTGATTAGCATGATATTGCTCACGCCCACTATGCCGCTGAGCAGCGTGAAGAGGCCAACCACCCACAGCGCGGTGCGTATTATGTTCATTCCGGTGTTCATCTGGAGGTTCTGCGTAAAGCGGTTCCATATCCATACGGAGCGTTCGTCGTCGGGAGCGGCACGGTGGTTGCCGTTAATGCGCGCCCGGTATTGCGCCTCGAAGGCGTCGTTGGCCTCCTGGGTGTCAAGTCCCTTGAACGAGAACAGTATCGTCTCAACCTTGTCACCTTTATTATATATGGCGCGGAAGGTGGTGAACGCCGTGTAGGCTGACGAGTTCATGCCGCTGCGGTCGGCCTTGTACACGCCCACTACACGGAAAGCCAGGCTGTCAACGTCGACATACTGACCTACGATACGCTCTGTTCCCTGCGGCAACAGCTCCTTGGCGTCGTCCTCATTCAGCACTATCACCTTGCGCTTCTGCTCTATGTCGATGTCGTTAATGAAGCGGCCGTACAGCATTTCCTTCTTGTTTATCTCTATCTCGTTGGGATATACACCGCTCAGCGAGCTGCTCACGTAGTTGTCACCGTGGCTGAACGTCAGGTCGTTCTGGTCGAACGAGGCGCCCGTCTCCTGCACGTTGGCGGGAAAACTGTTACCCGTCACGGCCATGTCCTTGTCGTTCAGCTCAATGCGCCGTCCCTCCTTCAGTCCGTCGTAGGGCTTCGACGTATAGCTGCCGCCAACCATCATCGAGTTGTCAAGGAATCTGTCGCTCTGCAACATCATGGCGTTGATGAGGCCGTTGCCCGCTCCCAGCAGGAAGATGAGCATGAAAATGCCCCACGCCACGGCAAAACCTGTCAGTGCGGTGCGCAGCTTATTGCGGCGGACAGTGCTCCATATTTCAACGAAAATATCTCTCATGTCTTATTGCTTTGTAACCAGTTGAAAATCAAAGTGTTATCTCTTTCGTTGCAAAAGGCCGTCTTTTAGCCTGCGAAAGGTGGCCTTTTAGCTTGTAAAAGGCGGCCAATCGCCTTGTGAAAGGCGGCATTTGGCTGAGAGGACTGGGATTGCTGGGAGGACCGGGAGTTGTAGGGGAAGATGTGGATGAACGTGGATTTTTCACTTTTCATTCTTCACTTTTCCCTTTATTTCATCACTCCTCCGCTGCCGAACGGCGATGCGTGGTGGTCAAAGTTAACCTCTATGTCGCCTATCAGTCCGTCCTTGATGTGTACAATCTTGTTGGTCTCGTTGGCGACGCCGCTCTCGTGGGTGACCACTACTATGGTCATGCCCTGCTCCTCGTTGAGTTGCTTGAGCAGCTTCATCACCTCCACGCTGGTCTTCGAGTCGAGCGCGCCGGTCGGTTCGTCGGCAAGTATTATTTGAGGATGGGTTATCAGCGCCCGCGCTATTGCCACACGCTGCTTCTGTCCGCCCGACATCTCGTTGGGATAGTGCCCCGCCCAGTCCTTCAGTCCCAAGCGCTCTAGGTACTCCATGGCCTTGCGGTGGCGCTCGCGGCGGCGCACTCCCTGGTAAAACAGGGGCAGCTCCACGTTCTCTACGGCCGTCTTGAACGATATGAGGTTGAACGACTGGAAGATGAATCCTATCATCCTGTTGCGGTATTCGGCAGCCTTAGTCTCCGAAAGGTCCTTAATGAGCGTGCCCGCCAAGGTGTATTCGCCCGAGTCGTAGTTGTCGAGAATGCCCAATATGTTTAATAACGTGGACTTGCCCGAGCCTGACGCGCCCATGATTGACACGAACTCGCCCTTCTCTATGTCGAGGTTTATGCCCTTGAGCACGTGCAGCGGCTGTCCGTTGTTGTACGTCTTGTTGATGTCTTGTAGGTGAATCATTGGGTTATTTTATTTTTAGGAGTTAAGGAGTCATGGAGTAAAGGAGTTAAGACATTAGCCTTTATTCCGTTTAACCGGCCTTTCTCTTATATTGTTCTTTTTTCATTGTGTTAGACGTAACATGTAGTTGAAAAGTTGCAAAGCCCTATGTTAAAGATGGAAATTTTGTAAGCCATGAAAAGAATACAGACTCTTGCTTTTTACATTCCTTGGCCATTACATTATAGTAAAAGTCATCAAGCATGACATTTGTCTTAACTCCTTTACTACATTACTCCTTAACTCCTTGCGAATTCCACTCCTTCTCCACTTCCTCTATCCCTATCCCGAGCAGCTGCATCTGGCGGAACATCTCGGGAAGGCGCTGCTCCATGAACTCGCGGCGGCGCTCTTCAAGAATCTTGTCCTTTGCTCCGGCGGTGACGAAGTAGCCCAGTCCGCGCTTGTTGTATATTATACCTTGCTGTGCCAGCAGGTCATACGACTTCACGGTGGTGTTGGTGTTAACCTCAAGCAGCACGGCATACTCGCGCACGGAGGGTATTCTCTCGTCGTCGCCGAACTTGCCCGTGAGTATCTCGTCGCACAACCTGTCGGCTATCTGCACGTAAATCGCTTTCTCTGTCGTAAAGTTCATAAGTTAATCCATTTATTGTTTATAACCTGCATACGCTTGAAAATCCTGTAAGAGAACCACCAGTTGAGCACCGCTATGCCGAAGAGCACGGCGCCGATGGTGTAGAATGTTGGTGCCAGGCCTTCGTCCATTACGGTCGCTTCGACGTTGCCGTTCCCGTAGGCCACGACCACCGTCATCGCAATGAACAGCGCCGCATGTACAGTTGAGGTTATGGCGAACTGGTAACGGCGCAGCGCCGTGCCGCCAAGAATATACAGCGACTGTGCCCAAAAGCACCATCCGGTGGCGACAAAGTTCACCGCCGTGGGATATGTGCTGCCTGCGCTTGTAAGGTTGCCGGTGATATCTGCGTTGGTGAAAACCATCTGAAGGAAGTACGGCAGGCTGAAAGTAACGTAGTCGGCGCCTACGACAAGGCATGTCAGAATACGCAAGATGTCGGCAACGAAGAACGCCACTATTGCCATGACGGCGGCTCCAAGCGTAACGGCAAGGAAGTTTACGAGGAACTTCTCAAGGTCGGTGGCGGGCAGGAGCTTCATTGTTGTGCGCTGCGCTTTTGTCTGCATGTTTGCGAAAATCCATGTCCCGCTGGCGATGACGATGAACAAGTAAGTTATTGAGCATATTGACACGGTATGTATCAGCGACTCTGCCGAAACATCCTTGGAGCCTTTCAGTATGGGAAAAAGCCATGTGAAAAGTATGAATAAGTAGGCGAACGATAGCCCGGCAGCGTATGACAGCACGCCCTTGAAGTTCATCTTCAATGTCCACTGCGCCACTTTTGCGAAGCGTTTTATATCGAAGTTGCTCATTGTTCAGTTGGTTTTTATTTTTAGAAGTTATAGAAGTTACAGGAAGTTACCGCTCCCTGCGGTCTCTAAGAAGTTAAAGCCATTACCTTATATCATTAGTTCTTGTCCGCATTCCCTCCCTCGGGAGGGGTAGGGAGGGGCTGTTCCTTTGGTTAGGGAGGGGTTGCTATTTATGTCTCTTGTATCTTGTTGACAATCAGTGCGTTACGCTTGGCGCTGTAAAAGGTGGCCTTTTGGCTTGCAAAACACGGTCTTTTGCGCTGTAAAATGCGGCCTTTTGGAAGGCGAAAGACGGCTTTTTACCAACCTGGCGGTTTCCACTGACATTTTTAATTCACGCAAACGGCTTTTTCACCTTTTCACTTTTTCACCCTTTCACCTTTCAAAGGTTCAGCCATTTGTTGTTGATTACCTGCATGCGGCGGAATATTTTGTACGACAGCCACCAGTTAAGCAGGAAGAGAAGGGTGAACACCGAGCCCGCCGTCCACATCACAATGCAGAACATTTGCTCGGCAGTTGCCTTGTCAAGGCTGTCGACAAAGTCCACGATTATCGGCGTGAAGGCCAGTCCGATAATGCAGTGCGCAAGCGTGGTGAGCACGAACTGGCGGCGACGGAACAGCGCTCCGCCCAGTATGTAGAGCGAATGTACCCAGAAAGCCCAGGCATTAGCGGCGAACGTTAGCGGCAATACGTAGGTCATGTCGGTCTCACCGAATATGCTGATGTTATGGTCGTTGCCGCCGAAAAGCATGTTAAGAAAGTCCGGTACGGCGCTTTTCACTATGTCAATGCCCGCTATCAGGCTGATGAGCATGCGGAAAAGGTCAGCCAGACAGAATGCGATGAAGCCCATAAGCCACCACACCACCGTGGCGTAAAGCGCACGGACAACGAACTTCTCGAGGTCTGTGGCCGGCAGCATCTTGAACGTAATGCGCTGCTCTTTTGTCTTCATGTTGTTGAAAAGCCAGCAACCGCCGATCATTGCGAAGATTAAATAAATAAGGATATTCATCTGCGTGGCGGTAGTCAGGTTGTTTGCAACGGTCATCTCTGACGCCTTATAGCTGGAGAGCAGGTGTATAATGAACGGCACGGTGAAAGCAAACACCATTGAGGCGCACTGTGTCAGGGCCTCTTTCTTTGTCATCTGGGCGCTCCATGCGAGTGTGCGGCCGAAGCGGGATATATTGAATTTGGTCATGGTTGATTGTTGTTAAATTGTTTGGCGAATAGGCCTTATTGGGCCAATTGACCTTATAGGACTTATGTATTGGTGCGTATTAGGGGCATGCCGCACGCCCCTCAAGGCATATTAAGCTCCCTCCCTTCGGGAAGGTTGGGGTGGGTGCCATTATATCGCCCTTTTTGTTACGGCGTTGAATAGCAGCTCGAGATTCAGCTGCGTGTCCTCGTCGCCCTCGCGTTTGCGTGTTATTACGGCGTTGCCCTGCACTGACGGCTCGGAGTAGAGCACGTCGTCCTGCGGTTCTCCTAATGAACGGAACTCGAAGTTGTACTTCTCGCATATGTCGGCGACGGACGCGTTAAGCAGGATTTGCGAGCGGTCGAGCATTACGATGTGGTCGAGCAGCGACTCAACGTCGTGCACCTGGTGGGTGGATATTATCATTGTGCGGTCGTCGGCCATGTTGTTCGCTATTACTTTACGGAACTGGCTCTTCGACGGAATGTCCAGTCCGTTGGTCGGCTCGTCCATAAGCAGGAGCTTGGTGTTGGCCGCCATGGCGAAGCTCATATACACTTTCTTTTTCTGTCCCATGGAAAGCTCCTTGAGGTGGATGTCCGGCGTCAGCTCGAAGTCGCGCAGACAGCTTTCCAATATGTCGCGACTGAAGCGTGGATAGAACGGCTTGTTCAGCTTGACGTAGGCCTCGAGGGTCATCGGGGCGAGGTCGAACTCCTCGGGAACGAGGAATATTTCCTCGAGCGTCTCGGCCTGGTGTCTCGACGAGTCAACGCCGTCTACTGTGATGGTGCCGGCCGTACGGCGCAACAGTCCGCTGATAAGATAGAGCAGGGTGGACTTACCCGTGCCGTTCTTGCCAAGCAGTCCGTAGATGTTGTTGTCCTCAAAGTCGAGGCTGAAGTTGTCGAAGACGTAATGTTTCGCGCCCTGGTATTTGTATTTTAAATTCTCGATGTGTATCATTTTATTTTTGTTTTGGGGTTATTCCTATAGGAGTTAAGGAGTAATGGAGTAAAGGAGTTAAGACGAATGCCTTGTAATCTTACGCTTATTGAGAGAGAGTAGTAGGATGAAAAGACGTATCTGCATGGCATTTGTCTTAACTCCTTTACTCCATTACTCCTTAACTCCTTCAATTAAAATTCTGCCATCAGCCCTTCGTTAGCCGGCAGCATTACCAGCATGTTGTCCGTTATGGCGGTCACTGTGCCGTCCTCTGCCACTTCATAGTTGGTCACCGACATTACGCTCTCGGTCTCGCGGCGGTATTCGGTACGGCCGTCGGCGCGGTCGAAGGCGTGTGTTGAGGCATTCCATAAGTTGCGCTCCATCGTGTATCCGTCAGTAGTATAAGTGTAGGTGTACAGGCTTTCGGGTGTCATCCGGCCCGTGCGTGCGTCGCGGCGTACTACCTCTTTGCTTGTTATGCGGCCCTGGTTGTCGTAAGTATAGCGGTATTCCAGTTTGCCGCTGAGGCTCTCGCCCTGCTTGTTATACACGTACATTGTCTTTACCTGGCCGTTCTCGATGTCGGCGTTGTAGTAATACTGTGAGTTGACGTTACCTGTTGAGTTAAGGTACATTGCCATGATTGTAGCTGCTGTGATGATAGTTCCCATAATTGTTAAAGTCTTTAAATTGTCAATATTGTCGTTAATGTTTATTTGTTTCTTAGTGTACTATTGTTGTAGTACACTGCAAATGTACTGCAATAACACATTACTTGCAAGTTTTTCGGCAAAAAAATGCATGAAAAGTCGTTGTTTTAACTTTCGTTTACGAATATCACTTGAATATTGGTTGATAGTAAACAGTTTTTAAGATAGTGCGGGATTATAATCCAAATCCTCGTCAAGCGGTATGAGACCGTGTGTACAACTACTTACATATAATATAATGTGGCGCAACGCATAATACGGTGCAATGCGAGGCGGAAGCATGATTTATACCTTATTTTTAGCCTCGAATGAGGTCGAATTGTAACTTGTTGATTGTCAGTTAGTTGTCCGTAGCGTTGTAAAAGGTGGCCTTTTACGGTCTGAAAGGCCGTGTTTTAGCCGCTGAAAGGCCGTCTTTTGAACTGCCAAAGACGGCTTTTTGTATAGCGTCGGATTTCAGGATGTTGCCCGGCATGCCGTTAGCGGCTGTGCAGAAGGGCTTTTTCGGGGTGTCAGGCCGGTTTGTCTTTATTATATGTAAAACGGCAAAAATCGTGTCATAAAGTTTCTTTGGTTTGATATAAATCAATAAAAACACCACTTTATAACAAAAAAGCAGCGCATTATGCACCGCTTTTATGAAAAATGTTTACCTTTGCATCGTGTTTTTCATAGTATTAGATTTAAGGTTAACAATGGAATGAGGGACTCAGCGGAGTCCCTTTTTTATTTCCTGTTCACCGCCTTTACTTTCCACGTATTTTATCAGCCTGTCGAAAACGGGGTTCGTCGACAGCACCTCAACGTTGCCCGTCATTATCATCTGGCGGCGCGCACGTGTCATCGCCACGTTCAACTTACGGTCTATCAGGCGGCCTTCGTCAATGAAACAGCTGCCCGCAAGAAACTCCAGCTGCCACCGGTTCTGCACCGTAAACGAGTATATTATCACGTCGCGCTGGCTGCCCTGGTATCTCTCAACCGTGTCTATCGACACAGCCTCGAGCTCTTTCATGCCGTAACGCTCTATCTCCTTGCGGATAACGGCTATCTGGTTACGGTACGGAACGATTACGCCCACGCTGCGCTCGGGCGTGAAGCGGTCGCCCAGCATAAATCTTACACGATGCAGGATGTCGGCCACGGTGGCTGCCTCGTCGGTGTTTACCTTGTCCGAAACGTCCGGACGGCGGCACATCCGTGACGGAATGAAGATTACGCGGTGCTTGCGCAGCAGCGTGTCAAGCTCGTCGTGCAGGCCGATGTCGGCATATTCGAGCGCCGTTTCCTGCTGGTGGGCCAGCGGTACGGGGCTTAAATTCTCCTCGTAATAGAACTCATGGCAGGGAAAGTCGGCCACTTCGGGGTGCATTCTGCCGTGGCGCCGCAGCACGCCGATGAAGTCCGTGCGACCCGCCTTGCGCTCTATGCGCAACAAGCGTTCAAACAACGAGTTACGACAGTTGTCCAGGCAGATGTCGTTGAGCGTCGATGACGATACGGCCGAGTCGCTTTCGTCCTGCCGGACAACGGCGGGCAGCTGCTTATGGTCGCCCGTAAGGATGAAGCGGTCTATCCTGCACTTCTCCGTTCCGTTGCCGTCGGGACGGTGGGCGGCCAGCAGGCCGATGATGTTCGGCTCGAGAATCTGCGACGCTTCGTCAACAACGGCAAGCGTAAAGTGCTTCAAGTCAAAGACGTAAGGCCGTGACACGAGCATTGACGTAGTGCCCGTTATGACTCGGGCGGACATTATCTTAGCCTTCATTCCGTCAAGCCGGGGTGCGTTCTTGACGTATTCTGACAGCAGATGAGGCTTGCAACGCGGGTCGGCACTGTACTCGCTGCCCAGCCTGATGTAGTCAATGCCTGCGTCGTCGAGCATTGCGCACAGCTCGTCAACGGCCCTGTTGGTGTACGCCATGAGCAGTATCGAGGCGTCATCCTTCGTCAATTCTTCCTCAACAATAAACCTGATGGCCATTGATGTCTTGCCTGTGCCCGGCGGACCGACCAGCAAAAAGTAGTCGCGTGCCTGCTTGGTGCGCTCAATTATGTCGTCATACGACGGGTTGTACATACGTGTCAGCCTCAGTGTTGCGTCCCTCTCGGGCGGACGTTGGCCGAGAAGCAGGGCCTTGCGTGTCGCCGGGGCGGTGACAAACTCGAACAGACTGCGCATTGCAGAGCCTGCCGACGAGTCGCCTCCGGCATGCTCTACGGCGTAAAGCAGACCTTCATCGCCGTCCTGAACCTTAAGTATCTCGGGATTTTTCTGTCCGTTTGTCAGCGCAACGGATATCTCGTTGGTGTGTATCTCCACCATAGTGCCCTTGTAAAGAATGGCGTTACGTGCGTCAGGTTCCTGTCCTTCGGGGTATTGATAGAGGTAAACCATGTCGCCACGGCGGAAGTTCGGCAGGAAGCCTTCACCCTGTCCGGGCACCGTAAGGCGCAACATGTTGGGCACGTCGCCGCCTCCGCCGCACTCCTTTGCCACAATCCTCAGTCCCGTATATATGTTTCCGGTCTCTATCTTCTCGGTAAGCGGCATGTTCCAGAGGTCGGCGGCGCAGCTGCTTACGCCCTCCTGGGTGCCCACTTTGCCGAGAAGCTGCTCACGGCCGGCGAACGTCGCCATGCGGCAAAAGTACTCCCGTTCGAGCGGTTCGAGATTTCTGAGCGGCTCGGTCACCGCCTCAATCTTCGGCAACAGCCACGTATGGTAGAACGAATTGTCAAGTCCGGCGGTGTTGATGCGCTCCGGAGTGAGTACGGGAAGTATGCGTTTAAAGCCTTCACGGGCAATAAAGAAGTCGGTAGCGACAATCTCGTTGCGCAGCTTTAACGCCTCGCGGAACAGCTTTCGGTAAAAAGCCACGGCCATAAGACCACGTTCGGACGGGTATTTGGAGTAAAGCAGGCGTATGTCCGTGTGGTCGTAACCGAGGTTGAAGTTGTATCTCAGCACGCCGTAGTACAGCAACAGCTGGACGTAATGCGGCTCCAGCTGCATGCTGCCGTGGCCTCCGGCGCGTCCGGTCTCCACGTTCCGGTTCTTGCCCGACTTCTGTTCAACAAGCAGGCGGAAGTCGGTTGTCATAAGGTCGACGCGCCCTTGCAGGCCAAGACGCTCACAAACGAACGACGGTTCGAGCACAACGCGGCTCCGGTCGTACTCTGCGAACATCACGTTGACGGCCTCACGTATGTTAGCGGCCTGCGTTTTGATATCTTCCTTGAACCTTGCGGCGTCAAAATCGGTACACGAACAGTACTCCAAAGCCTTGTCGGCGAAGTTTGACCGCAGCGTTTCGGCAAGGCTGAAGGCCTCATCCTCATTTATAATATCGTCGAGAACGCCGCCCGCAAAGTTACCAAGCAGAATGGCGGAACTGTTCGCCCGCGGCCTCATCCGTTCGAGAACGTAAGACAATGGATGGTGTCCATACTCCTTGAAGCACGCCGCTATCGAACTGATGTCTACCAGATAGTCCGGCTCTACGACAACAAGTCCTGGCACAACGACGCTCTCCGTGCCGTCGGGAGCAGTGCTTATTGAATGCGGAAGGTTGTCTATCTTGCAGTCGAGAAGGTTCATCTGCATGCCCTCGCGCAACATTTTGCGCACGTAAACAAGGTCTTCGCCTGACAAATCCACGGCGAGCAGGCGGCCGTCAAGTCCTTTTTCAGCCGACACATAGGCGTATCCCTCGTCCCAACTCCTGACGATGCAGCGCACATAACGCACGTCGAGACCATCCGCACGGTCATGAATCTTGTCATCGGCGGGCAGTACACGGAGCAGTTCTCCAGGCACGTCGTCGCCCGTCACGGCAGAGATAAAGCGGCAAAGGGCACGCATGTCGTACATGAAATCTGCCTTCTCAACCTGCTCTACACCGTTGGTGTGGCGGCGCATTGCCTGTACAGCAATCCTGTCGGATAACCTTACGTTGCACTTACGGCAGAGAAAATCCACCTGAGAGAACAGGTTTCCGTATGCCTGTCCGCTGCCTTTCAGTCCTTCGTGGCACGTAAGCACAAGCGTCTCATGCGCCATCTTGTTGAGGCTCGACGGCTTTACGCTATCATATAAGGTGGTTATTTCGAGAACACGGGAGAACAAGTAATTCATAAGGGAATTAAGAATTAAGAGTTAAGAATTAAGAAAAGATGACTTGGGAAATTAAGAATTAAGAGCCTGGAAATTAAGAATTAAGAGTTAAGAATTAAGAAAATATGCCTTGTTGTTACGCATTGTTCGCAAACAATAAGAGTATTTTTCTTAATTCTTAACTCTTAATTCTTAATTATTCACTGTCCTCCCAGCCTGCCGAAGAACTCGATTATCTCTTCCCATGTCTTGAAAGTGTCGTCGCCGAAGCGGATGCGTGTGCCCACGAAGTCGGCTGCGCCGAAGTCGTCTGACGGCTCGATGAGGTAGTCGCCGTAAAGAAGGTCGAGGCGGTTGGTGAACACAAGGTGGTTCCATGCGGGCACATTGACCACGTCCTGCACCCATGACGCAACGTCGGAGATGTATTTCGGGTCGTTCGTCGGCGACTGGGCGACGACGTACATTGTGTAATTCTCGAGTAGGGTACGGTACGCTTTCATCGCGCTCGACTGCTGTTTGCCGTAGCGGTCACGCAGAGTGTCAATGCCGACGTAGATTACCGGGCGGGTGCGACCCTCCTGACGGTCGTCTATCCATTGTACAACGGGTATTACGGAGTGCAGCAGCACGGTGTCGTTCATGCGGTGTTCGCCGTGGAAACTGATGGCGTTGCGGTAGTGCTCGGCGAAAAGTTCCATCGTATGTACTACCGGATCGGCGTCGCCGAAGAGGCCGAACACACGGCTGTCCCTCTCCTCCGGCGTCACGGCGGAGAAGCATTGGGCGGTTATCTGCTTGTATTCCTCGACCAGAGCCTTGGTTACTATGAACTCCTGAACGCCGTCTTGCCTCGGGTTAAGGAACGTATTTTTGCCCAACATGCCGTGTTTCAGCATGGTGTCGCCCATCTGGAACGCCGGGTTTACCACTATACGGTCATAACCGTAAAGCATTTCGGTGTACATTCCGCCCATCGACGTGCCGATGATAAGGTCAGGATGCTCCTTCGCACAGGTGTCCTTTAACAGGGCGAGAGCCTCCTCCGGATGGAGCGGAAGGTCCGGAGCGACGACAGTCGCGTCGGGTATCATCTCGCGGATTTTGGTCACCGTGCCCGACTGCCCCGACGAAGCGAAGCCGTGGACGTACAGTATTTTCTTTCCCTTCATCATTCCGGGAAATTGTATCTTGTAGTTTATTTCCATCGTTTTGTTGCCGTTATGGGATAAGGTATATGCAAAATTAGTGAAAAAATCAGGAACAATGAACAACGGATAGTGAATAATGGATTATTTTTGCATTATGGAACAAAGGGAAATCGACGAGAAATTCATGCGCCGTTGCATACAACTGGCGCTTAACGGGCGGCAAAACGCCAAGCCGAACCCCATGGTAGGGGCTGTAATAGTTAGCCGCGACGGGCGCGTAATAGGTGAAGGATACCACGTAAGGTGCGGTGAGGGACACGCTGAGGTTAACGCCTTCGCCTCGGTTAAGCCCGACGACGAGGCTCTTTTGCGCGAGGCGACGATATACGTAAGCCTCGAACCGTGCTCGCATTACGGCCGCACGCCGCCATGCGCCGACCTGATAGTACGGAAAGGGGTAAGACGTGTGGTAGTGGGATGTGTCGACCCGTTCGCCAAAGTACACGGACGGGGCATCAAACGGCTGACCGACGCCGGAATAGACGTCACCGTCGGCGTGCTGGAACGTGAGTGCAAGGAACTGAACAGGCGTTTCATCACCTTCAACGAACGGCAAAGGCCATACGTGCTGCTGAAGTGGTGCATGACGGCCAACGGCTATCTTGACGACAACTTCAGTCCGACGATGCTGTCGACGCCCGTAACCCAGATGTTGTCGCACAAGCTCCGGGCCGAGTATGACGCTATACTCGTGGGCCGTGTGACGGCCGAGCGCGACCGCCCCCGCCTTGACGTGCGCCACTGGAGCGGGCCTAATCCGCGCCGTATAGTCATCGACCGCAACGAGCCTTTCTGCCCGTCGGCCGACTTCTCGCGGCCCGTCATACCACAACTTTTCGCCTGGCTGCATGACGAAGGGGTGCAGTCGCTTATCGTGGAGGGCGGCGCCGAGACTTTAAGCGGATTTCTACAGAACAATGATTGGTGGGACGAGATACGTGTGGAGGTGTCCTCCAAGACCGTAGCCGGCGGCACGCGCGCCCCGCAATTGCCGTCCAACGTCGAGCCGATAAGCCGCAACGTCTACGGCGACAACGTGATAATATATTACGCCAAACGGCAGGAATGAGCACCGCCTGCGGAAAACGAGAATCTAATTGATGGCCTTTTACGTTGCAAAAGGCCATCAATTGCACGATAAAAGGCCGTCTTTTACCTCGTAAAAGACGGCCTTTTGTAATGCACTGAGTATCAATGCGTTGCGTAAGTGATTTTTGACTGCTTGCGGACTCCAGCTTTTCGCTGCGCGGATTGTGTCGTGAAACGCCTTTTTGGGGTGTTGTTTTACGCATTTCCAATTGCTAATGGAGCGATTATCCGTGTCTATTTTCACGAATATAGGATTCGGTTCGGCAAAACAAAGTTAAAAAACTTCGTTTTTTCTTGCCATTGCGCTCACTTTTCACTATATTTGTAGAGTATGAAATAACATGAAACGGGACTGTAAACATACCATTTACAATAATTACTAACTATTATTGTCAACCATGAAACATATATTAACACTCTTGTTACTCGTCCTTTTCACTTTTACGGCGTATGGACAAAGTAAGTCGCAGCTGTTGCGCAAGGCGCAGGCCGGTGATGCAAATGCGCAATATCAGGTAGGCGATTACTACTATCATGGCTACAGTTATGGTGGATTGGATTTTGAAAAAGATTACCGTGAAGCTGCAAAATGGCTTTTAAAAGCCGCTGAACAGGGGCACGCCATAGCCCAACACCTGCTTAGCTTCTGCTATAAGTTCGGCGACGGCGTAGCCAAAGACTATGATGAAGCCGAGAAATGGCTGCGTAAGTCGGCTGCTCAGGGATATGACCTTGCGTATCATTCTCTTGGGAATTTTCTCAGAGTCTGTAGGAAAGACTATCCAGGGGCTATTTATTGGTTTAAGAAAGCTGTCGACGAATACTATAGAACAAGTGGCCTTGAAGATAAAGGCTCGCTGCTGGAGTTGAGGGAACTCGGCGTTGAATACCATCCGGGGCAACAGTCGTCAACCGCTAAAAACAACGTGGCCGTCAACCGGAAAAAGACCGCCAACCCAAATAACCCGACTGACCCGAAGGCACAGTACGACCTCGCCTTGCGTTGTCTTTATGAGTATTTGGACGAGGAAAAAGCTTTCTTCTGGTTTAGCAAGTCGGCCAACCAGGGCTTTGCCGAGGCACAACTGGCCCTCGCCACATGCTATGCGGAAGGCCGGGGCATTGACGAGGCCGACGAGAACAAGGCGTTCTACTGGTTCAGTAAGTCGGCGGAGCAGGGCAACGCCGAAGCGCAATACTATCTCGGCAACTGCTACGAGTACGGTATCGGAACCGAAGAGAACGAGAAAATGGCCATAAGGTGGTATGAGCAAGCGGGTTTGAACGGGAATACCGACGCCATGGAGAGCCTATTGGATCCGCTATTCGAGAAAGGGAAACAATACTACCTGTATTGGGGTAAAAAACTGTTATACACCCTTCAGAAAAAAGCCGAGGCTGGCGCAGGCGAAGCCCAGGACGCCCTAGGGCGTTATTATTACAACGGCAACGAGTTTGTTACGGAGATAGACTATGCCCAAGCGGCCTATTGGCTCGAACAGGCGGTGGTCAGCCGCTATGACGACAGCTCTACGTTCAGTATATTAAGCGAAATTTATTCAGAGGGAAAAGGTGTCAAGAAAGACGCGGCAAAAGCCAAACGCTTTGGTGACAAGGCCCGGGAAAAGGCGTATGAGGAAAGTCTCAAAATGTTTTTTCCGTTCTGATTGCCGTGTCGTTACCTGCCGCTGACAGTCACGCCGTACCCCGCCGCGTGTCCGACTGGCGGCATGACTGAACATCGCCTGCGGAAGATAAGAATACGATTGACGGCCTTTTGTGATGCGAAAGGCCGTCAATCGCACGATAAAAGGCCGTCTTTTACGAGGTAAAAGACGGCCTTTTGGCAATATGCTGATTATCAGTTAATTATGGCCTTGCGCTATTTTGCCGAGAGGAATGCGTCCACCTGTCGTGCCGCATCGCGTCCGCCAGCCATCGCGCGCACTACGAGCGAGGCTCCGCTGGCGGCGTCGCCGGCTACAAATACGTTCGGGGCGAACTTAGGTTGCTGCGGTTTCAGGAAGCCCATCGCCAGCAGCACCATGTCGGCCTTTATCACTTCGGGCTTGCCCACGGGCTCCATCAGTGGGCGGCCGCCCTCGGGATTGGGCTTCCATGTTATCTCCTGCACCTCCACTCCGATTAGTTTTCCGTCCTTGCCGATGAACTTCAGCGAGTTGATGTTCCAACGGCGGGTGCATCCCTCCTCGTGGCTCGACGTGGTCTTGAGCGTGCGCGGCCAGTTAGGCCACGGGTTCTGCGGGTCTTCGGGACCGACGGGCGGCTTCGGCATAATTTCTATCTGCGTCACGCTTCGGCAGCCCTGGCGGTGCGCTGTGCCGATACAGTCGCTGCCGGTGTCGCCTCCGCCGATGACAAGCACGTCTTTTCCCTTGGCGTTTACCAGTTCCTCGCGCTTGAACTCCATGCCCGCCAGCACACGGTTCTGCTGTGCCAGCATGTCAAGGGCGAAGTATATGCCTTTCAGGTCGCGACCCGGAATGTTGAGGTCGCGCGCCTGTGGAGTGCCCGTTGCAATGACGTAGGCGTCGAAACCGTCGGGCAGCTTCTCAACGTTGATGTTCTGGTTGAACTTAAACTCAATGCCCTCGGCGCGCAGCACGTCCATGCGGCGGTCGATTACGGCCTTGTTCAGCTTGAAGTTAGGTATGCCGTAGCGCAGCAGTCCGCCGGCGTCCTCGTTCTTCTCGAACACCGTCACCGTGTAGCCCGACAGGTTAAGGCGGTTGGCTGCGACAAGTCCGGCGGGGCCGGAGCCTATCACGGCTACCTTCATGCCGTTGCGTTCGGGGTGGTGTATGCGCACGTAGTTCTCCTCGAAGGCGTGCTCGGTTATTGCCGCCTCGTCCTCACGGTTGGTCGTAGGCTCGTGCTCCATAAGGTTAAGCACGCACGCCTTCTCGCACAACGCCGGGCAGATACGCCCCGTAAACTCGGGAAAGTCGTTGGTGGAGTTGAGCAGGCGGTATGCCAGTTCCCAGTCGCCTTTGTACAAGGCGTCGTTCCACTCGGGCGGCTTGTTGCCCAGCGGGCACGCCCAATGGCAGAAGGGCACGCCGCAATCCATGCAGCGCGACGCCTGCTGGCGGCGGTCGTTAGAGTTAAGGGTCTGCTCTACCTCTCCAAAATCATGAATACGGTCATGTACCGGTCTGTATCCCGCTTCTTTGCGGTGTATCGTAAGAAATGCTTTAGGGTCTCCCATTTTCAATTAAGAATTAAGAGTTAAGAATTAAGAAAATATGACTTGTGGAATTAAGAATTAAGAGTTAAGAATTAAGAAAATATGACTTGTGGTTGTTAGCAATGCTATTTTTCTTAATTCTTAATTCTTAACTCTTAATTCTTTAATAGTCTCTCTGCATGTCGGCAATCTTCTGTTGCAGTTTCCTTACCTGCTCTTCCTGGAGCACACGCTTGTATTCGATTGGGACAACCTGTATGAAGTCCTCGACGTAGCGGTTCCAGTCATCGAGCATAGTGCGCGCGAGCTTCGAGCCGGTGTATAGGTAATGTTGGCGAATCAGCTCGTGCAGCTCCTTGCGGTACGAGCTTTCCTCCACGAGGTTTATCTCCACCATGTCCATGTTGCAGAAGTAGTCGAAGTTGTGGCGCTTGTCCCACACGTACGCTACGCCGCCGCTCATTCCTGCGGCAAAGTTGCGTCCGGTCTCGCCGAGCACTACAACGCGGCCTCCGGTCATGTACTCGCAGCAGTGGTCTCCTGCCCCTTCGATTACCGCTATGGCTCCCGAGTTGCGCACGCCAAAGCGTTCGCCCACCTTACCGTTGACGTACAGCTCGCCGGAAGTGGCTCCGTAGAGGCCCGTGTTGCCTGCTATGGTGTTGTCTTCGGCGTTGAAGTTGCTGCGCACGGGCGGCAATATCGCTATGCGTCCGCCGCTGAGGCCCTTGGCAAAATAGTCGTTAGCCTCGCCCTCCAGCTTGAAGTTGACACCTTTTACGAGGAACGCGCCGAAGCTTTGGCCCGCGCTTCCCTTGAACTTTATGTTCACCGTAGAATCAGGCAGACCGTTTTCTCCGTATTTCTCGGCTATGAGTCCGCTCAGCATTGTGCCCACGGCACGGTCGGTGTTCTTGATTGCGTAGTCGAGGTTTACCTCTTCCTGTTCTCCGATGGCACGCTGTGCAGAGTGTATAATCTGTCGGTCGAGTATGCCGTCGAGGTCATGATGCTGTACGGTCGTATGCTTTAGTGAGCACGTTCCGCCTTCCTTGTGCAACAGTCGGGTGAAGTCGAGCATTGACGGTTTGCTGCCCTTTTCGGCTGGTTTGCGCACTATCAGCTCTGTATGTCCCACGATGTCGTCGAGCTTGGTGTATCCCATTTCGGCTAAGTATTCACGAACCTCCTGCGCGAGGAATGTGAAATAGTTGACCAGATACTGGTATCTGCCCATGAAGTGGCGGCGCAGTTCGGGGTTCTGGGTGGTCACTCCGAGCGGACAAGTGTTCAAGTTGCACTTACGCATCATGACACATCCGAGCACGATGAGCAGCAACGTGCCGAAGCCGAACTCCTCGGCGCCGAGCAATGACATTATTATTATGTCGCGTCCGGTCTTCAGCTGGCCGTCAACCTGTAGCCTTACCTGCCCACGCAGACCGTTCTTCACGAGCGTCTGCTGCGTCTCGCTAATGCCTATTTCAGGCGAAATGCCAGCAAAGCGCATGCTCGACGCAGGGCTGGCGCCCGTTCCTCCTTCGGCGCCAGATATCACAATGAGGTCTGCCTTGGCCTTGGCAACGCCCGCGGCGATGGTTCCCACGCCGCTCTCGGCCACCAGCTTGACGCTTATCGCAGCCTTCGGATTGACGTTCTTCAGGTCGAAGATGAGCTGCGCAAGGTCCTCGATGGAGTATATGTCGTGGTGGGGTGGCGGTGAGATAAGCGATATTCCGGGTATGGAATGGCGTGTCTTGGCTATCACTTCGTCAACCTTGAAGCCCGGCAGCTGGCCTCCCTCGCCCGGTTTTGCGCCCTGTGCCACCTTGATTTGTATCTCTTCGGCGTTCACGAGATACTCGGTTGTCACTCCGAAGCGTCCCGACGCCACCTGTTTTGTCTTGCTTGAGAGCGATATTCCGTCCATCATGGAGTGGAAACGCTCGTTGTCCTCGCCGCCTTCGCCCGTGTTCGAGCGGGTGCCGAGCTTGTTCATGGCCAGCGCTATGGCCTCGTGCGCCTCCTTGGAGAGCGCTCCGAAGCTCATCGCTCCTGCCACAAAATGCTTCACGATGGCGCTAACAGGCTCTACCTTGTCTATGTTTATCGGCGTGGCTGCACGTTTGAAGTCGAAGAAATCGCGTATGAATATGGCGTCAGCCTTGTCGTCTACCAGCTTGGTAAACTCCTTGTACTTCTTGTAGTCGCCGTTGCGCGTGGCGAGCTGGAGCGTCGCTATCGTCTCAGGATTCCATGCGTGGCGTATTCCGTCCTTACGGTAATGGAACTGTCCGAGATTCGGGAGGAAGTCGGTTTCAACCTTCTTTGAGAATCCTTCGTCGTGCATTGCCACGGCATCTCTTGCTATTGTCTCAAGCCCTATACCTCCGATACTTGATATTTCGGTACCGAAGTATGTCTTTAGAAGGCTCTCCGACAGGCCGATAGGCTCGAAAATCTTGGCTCCTCGGTAAGAACGTATGGTAGAGATACCCATCTTCGCCATGATTTTCAGCAGCGCCTTCTTCACCGCCTTGATATAGTTTGCCTCGGCGGTTTCGTAGTTTTCCTGTACCTTCTTGCGTTTTACGAGGTCGTCGAGGATTGCGAACACCATGTAGGGGCACAGCGCCGACGCGCCGTAACCGAGCAAGAGAGCCGCGTGCATGGTCTCGCGTATCTCGCCGCTCTCCACTATCAGGGCGGTCTGCACACGCTTACCTACTGATATAAGGTAATGATGCACTGCGCTGACGGCCAAGAGTGAAGGTATGGCGGCATGCGTTTCGTCGATGTCGCGGTCGGAAAGGATGATGTAGTTGTAACCTTCGTCAACACTGCGGGCGGCATCCTTGCACAGCTTGTCAAGCGCGTCGCGCAGTCCGTCCTCGCCTTTTGCGCACTCGAAGAGCATTGGCAGCTTGACGGTGTTGAACCCTTTGTATCGTATGTTGCAAAGAATGTCGAGCTGGGTGTTGTTAAGTATTGGGTGGGGCAGGCGCACCATCTTGCAGTTTGACTCGTCCGGGCGTAGTATTCCGGAGCCTACGCGGCCGATATATTCGGTCAGCGACATGACGAGACTTTCGCGGATTGAGTCTATTGCGGGGTTTGTCACCTGCGCGAACTGCTGGCGGAAGTAGTTGAAGAACACCTGCGGCCGGTCGCTCAGCACGGCAAGCGGAGTGTCGTTGCCCATCGCTGCGGTAGGTTCCTGGCCGTTGACGCACATCGGAATGATGGTGTTGTCGATGTCCTCGGCGCCGTATCCGAACATGAGCTCGTGCCGAACGAGGTCACTTATGGCGTTGTCCACTTTGCGTCCGCTCTTCAGTTTCTCCAGCTGGATACGGTTGGTGGACAGCCAACGGCGGTAAGGATGCTCTGCGGCAAGGTGCTCTTTTATCTCTCCATCATAGTAAATCTTTCCCTCCTGGGTGTCAATGAGCAGTATCTTTCCCGGTTGCAGGCGTCCTTTTTCCGCTATTTCAGACGGGTCGAAGTCCATAACGCCGACCTCGCTGGCCACCACCATCATGTCGTTCTTGGTGATTGTGTAGCGGGCGGGGCGCAATCCGTTGCGGTCGAGCATACCGCCTGCGTAGCGGCCGTCGCTGAACAGTAGCGCGGCGGGGCCGTCCCACGGCTCCATCAGGATAGAGTGGTATTCGTAAAAGGCCTTCAAGTCTTCCGATATTGGATTCTTGTCGTTGAAACTCTCGGGTACCATCAGCGCCATGGCGTGGGGCAGCGAGAGTCCCGACATTACGAAAAACTCGAACACGTTGTCAAGACTGGCCGAGTCGCTCATGCCCGGCTGCACTATGGGCGACAGCTCCTTGACGTCGCCGAGGGCGTCAGAGCTGAGCACACTCTCACGGGCTTGCATCCAGCCGCGGTTCCCTCGTATGGTGTTGATTTCTCCGTTATGGGCCAGAAGACGGAAAGGCTGCGCGAGGCTCCACGTCGGGAACGTGTTGGTAGAGAACCTTGAGTGTACCAGGGCGAGGCCGCTGGTGAAGTATTTGTTGGTAAGGTCGGGGAAATACTGGCGTAGTTGGAGGCTCGACAGCATACCTTTATACACGATGTTCTTGGATGACAGCGAGCAGACATAGAAGTCCTTGTCGCTCACGCGGCGCTCTATGCGCTTGCGGATGAGGTACAGTGTACGCTCAAAAGACGGCACTTTGTCGTCCGTGACGCCAGTTACGAACACCTGTTTGATGTCGGGTTCGCTTTCGAGAGCCGTCTCTCCGAGGCATTCAGGCGCCGTCGGCACGTTGCGCAGGTGCATCAGCGACAGTCCTTCGCGCTCGATTTCCTCTATCATCACGCTCAGGATGTCCTGCTGGCGCTTGCCGTCCTTGGGCAGGAAGACAAGTCCCGTACCGTATTTTCCTTTTTCCGGGACTGGTATTCCTTGAAGAAGTATGAACTCGTGGGGTATCTGCAACATTATACCCGCACCGTCGCCGGTCTTGTTGTCGGCTCCTTCGGCGCCGCGGTGGCGCATGTTCTCGAGTACTTTCAGCGCATTGTCAACCAGTTCGTGGCTCTTATTGCCATGAATGTTGACAACCATTCCGACGCCGCACGCGTCGTGCTCGTACTCGGCATTATACAATCCATTTCCCATTTCTTAGTTGCATTTAAGTTGTAAAAACTAATAACACGTATCAAATTGATTGCAAAATTACAAAAATACTTTCATTTTGACCGTGTTTTTAAGCGTGAATTGTTTAACTTTTTGCAACCTTTTTAGGTTTGTGTTATGATTTTTATCAAAATAACACCAGTAAAGTTTCTATTTGTAATCTGTTTGTTCGTGTTTTATTACAAAATAAAATAAAACCCCGTTTTGTAGATTTTTATATGTTTATAATCTTCAAACGGGGCTTATCATGTATCTTACGTATTGGCGTCTACGTGTCTTTCAGTATGTTCTTAAGCAGGAATGTGGCGTTCTGGTTGCGTGCGACTCCTGGCGTTATCTTATAAGTATAGGTGATGTTGTCAGTCAGTTCTATTTCGAAACACCAGTTATGGAACCGCCCGTTCTCCTCATTCTCCATCTTTGACAGCTCGAGGTCGTGGGTGGCAATTATCCCCGTGACGGGCAGTTGGGCCACGGCTTTGAGGAAAAGGCGCGACCCGTTAAGCTTGTCGAGCGAGTTTGTGCCCTTCAGTATCTCGTCAAGTATTATGAGCGTGCGTGTCGCGCGGCGGCAGTTGTCAAGCAGTTGTTTCAGCCTCAGCAGCTCTGCGTTGAAGTAGCTTATGCCCCGGCTCAGGTCGTCTGACGTGCGCATGCTGCTGAACAGGTTGAAAACTGACACCCGAAGGCTGTCCGCAAACACCGGCATACCGTTCATTGCGAGGATGTAGTTTACGCCAATCGAGCGCAGGAAGGTGCTCTTGCCGGCCATGTTGGCGCCCGTTATGATGTAGTAATGGCCGTCGCTGATGTTGAAGTCGTTGCGCACCGCCTTGTCGCCAAGGAAGGGATGGTACAGTCCTCGGGCGTTGTACACCACCTCGTCGGCCTCTATCACCTCGGCCGTCGTGGCTTTTGGCTCGTTGAAACGGAACGTTCCCATCGACACGAGGGCGTCAACGCGGCTAACGCAGTCGGTCCATTCGGTAATGCTTCGCATGTAAAGTCGCTGCCATTTTAGGAACCGACGCACGAGGAAATAATCGCTCATGGCGAACATGTTGAACAGTATCAGCCCGATGAAGTTGCCCCGCCGGTCGAGGCTGTCAAGTATTCCCGACAGCTTGCCGAACGATTCAAGGGCTCCGCCGTCGCCGTCAGACAGCTTTGCCTGCAACTCCTTAAGCTCGGCGCAGGCAAATCCGGCGTCGCTGATCCGGCGTATCAGGCTGATGTACGTGCGCAGGTTGGTGTGGAGCTTCTCCACGGCGCGGCTTATGTTACGTATCGAGCGGGCGTTGAGTCCTATCACGACGAACATCTGTACCACGCCCCATAGCGCGGCTATCGTGCCCGGCATGATGCCGATGGCTGACAGTATGATGAGCAGGGCGAATACTGTAAGGGCCGCTATTGCCACGCCCAATGTCCACGCCTGCCCCGCCTTGGGCGCTATGTCCATGCCGCTTACCTGGGCTACGGCGTCAAGTATGGCCGCAGTGTCTATCTCCTTGTGCTTGCCGTTGGCGCTGTCGGTCGTGCCCTGGCCGTCTGCCATGAACTCGGCGCGCCACTTCTCCATGCCCGCCAGCTCGTCTACGGCCTGTCTGCGGCGCTCCGTTTGGGCCTTGTCCTTGGGCAGGTTGCCCAGCCATGAGGCCAGCGTGTCGCTGCCGCCGGTGGTCACCGAGCGGTTGATACGGTTGAAAAGCGACTCGTGTCCGAACACGTCCATGTCGAAAGTGAAGGCATGCGACTGGTCGATATACCTGCTTCCGCCGCCGAAGCACGAGTAGTCGCCCTCCATGTACCGCCCCTCCTTGGTGTAGACCGAGTGCAGCCGCCTTAGGCTTTCTATCCTGCGTCCGTTCCTTACGTCGCAGGAGCGCACTGCGGCGTATGCCGCCATCATTACCGCGGCAGCCGCAAGGTAGGGCCATTGCATGCCGTAGGCGCAGTAGACCACGGCTGCCACCACGGCAAGGCCGAACGTGGCAAGCTCAAAGGTTACGTACATGCGTCCCTTTTTCTTTAGCGAACTTATTTCACACGACAGCCTGTCGGCCTGGGTCGTGTAGTATTCCTTCAGTTGTTCCTTCGTTGAATAGCTGTTATCCATGTATGTTTTGTTTGTTAATAGGCTGGTGGAAACAGTTACAGTCCTACCACTACGCACAGCCCCGTTGGGCCGACGGCTACGTCGACGTTCTTTTTCCATCCCGTCATCTTATCCCCGAGCCAGTATCCGGCCTGGACCGACAGCACCCCGATGGCAGCTCCAGCGAACACGTCGCCCCATCTGTGGCGGTTGCGGCGCACACGGTCTATGGCCGTAGCAGTGGCAACAGTGTATCCCGCCACGCTTATCCAGGGGCTCACCTTGCGGAATTCCTTGTCAAGTATGGCGGCTCCGAAGAAGGCGAACGACGTGTGTCCGGAGGGGAACGAGTGGCGGTCGGTGCCGTCGGGGCGCGTCGAATGTATTGAGTATTTCAGTCCGTAGGTAAACGCGGCGTCGATGGCGAAGGCCGTAGCGGTGTTCACAATAAGCCGCTTCCACGGGCTTTGGCTCTCCACTCCGGCGGCTTTCAGCACGTAGGCAGACGCTATCGGCACGAAGCGCAGGTAGTCGTCAATGCCGTCGCCGTGGTATTTCTCGTACTGTGCCGAGGCGTTTAATGACATCATCAGCGCGATGATGAAGGTCAGCAGTCTTGTATTCATGCCTGCAAAGATAATAAGTTTTGGGCAGAGCGGCAACATTTATGTCGACATATTGCCGTCATGCCCGCTTTACCTTATTATATATAAAGACACCGGAAAATGCGTGTTGTGTAAAAAATATTACGAAAATATTTCATGTTTTCAGGTTCATTTCAGATTTGCCCTCTAACTTTGCTTTCGTAAAAACCGGCAAGGCGTCTGTAAGACGGCAGCTTGAGGGCCGGCAGAGATAATGAAACAGGAATAATAAAAACAAAAAAACGACATGATTATGAAGACTATTGATTTATTGAAGTGGACAATGATGTGCGCTTTCGTGGCGCTGGTGGTAACGTCGTGCAGCGACGATGACGATGATGACGGCGCTCGCGTGCCCGAGGCTGTGCAGGTTGCGTTCGACTCGAAGTACGGCAATGTGGGCCGTGTAGAGTGGGACAGGGAGCAGGGCGGATACCTCGTTGCCGAGTTCCGCAAGGACAACCGAGAGCATGACGCATGGTTTACGGAAGGCGGAGAGTGGGTGATGACCGAGGTTGACTATGTACGCGACCTTACCGCGCTGCCCCAGGCGGTTCAGGCCGGATATGCCGCTACGGTGTACGCGCAGGACGGATGGACCGTTGACGACATCGACGAGATACAGCGCCCGTCGTATGAGACCTTCTATGTAATCGAGGTTGAGAAGGCCGGTCAGCCCGACTATGACCTCTACTTCGACCTTAACGGCACGCTGTTCCGTGAGCTGCAGGGCGAAGGCGGAGGCAACTACGGCGACATGATAGGCAACGGGATGCCCGACGAAATCAAGCTGTTCATCGACAACAACTACGCTGGCGCTACCGTGGTAGACTTTGACCGTGACGCCCGTGGATACGAGGTTGAGGTGCGCCACGACGGCAAGAGCAAGGAGATACTGTTCGACACGTCGTATAACTGGATACAGACATCCACCGACATGACGCGCGACATCCCGGCAAACATCCGTCAGGCTGTCGAGGCCCAGTACCCAGGCAAGCGCATTGACGACTGCGACTACATCGAGACCGCGCAGGGCGAGAAGTATTATCTAATAGACCTTGACAACCATAACGTAGACCTCAAGGTGACCGAGGACGGCCAGATAACCACGACTCCCGACTATTAATCACCATGATATGCGGCGGGCAGAGACCTGACAAGGCACCTCTGCCCGCCCTTGTTATTGTCGTTTTGTAATACGTTGATATTCAGCGACTTTGCGAAAGGCCGTCTTTTACCTTCCAAAAGACGGCCTTTTAGCGTATAATTGGTGGCTTTTCGGAAAGCAAAAGGCCACCTTTCGCAAATCGTTAGAAGTTTGGTTGTACGGTAAAACATTATCTTCAGGTCTATTTCTTATAATATTTTCCAATCCAGGCGGTCGCACTTTGTCATTCCGTGCGCCGACACGGAATCCAGAAAACATCCTGCCTTAATCAATAAGTGGGTGCATTCATGGATTCCGTGTCGGCGCACGGAATGACAAAGTGCGACCGCCTGGATAGGAAGAGGTATTGCTTCCCTAACGGTTTGCTACCATTTGGATTGAAATAAGACTCAGTATGACAGTCGGTCATCGCCGACCGTATTCCTTATTTTACGTACCTGAATTTGAAAATCGGCGCAGGCTTCTTTGTTTTCGGATATTTTCCGTACATTTGCAGCTAATATAAAACCTCTTGATATGAGTGAAAACACACCACAGCAGTGGAATAAATTTTACCTGAAGGACGTCACGTTCATGAACCTGATGACGCGGCGTATCTTCAACGTGCTCATCATAGCCAATCCCTACGACGCCTTCATGCTCGAAGACGACGGCCGTATTGACGAGAAAATATTTAACGAATACACCGAGCTGGGTATGCGTTACCCGCCTACCTTCACCCAGGTGAGCACCACGGAGGAGGCCGCCGACGTGCTTGCTTCTACCAGCATAGACCTTGTAATATGCATGCCCGGCAACGCGGACAACGACGCTTTCACCGTGGCACGCGACGTTAAGGACAAGTTTCCGGACATTCCGTGCGTCGTGCTGACTCCATTCTCGCACGGCATTACGCGCCGCATGGAGAACGAAGACCTGTCAATATTCGAGTATGTGTTCTGTTGGCTGGGCAACACTAACCTCATCATGTCCATCATAAAGCTCATTGAGGACAAGATGAACATCGAGCACGACATCGCCGAGGCCGGCGTGCAGATGATTCTGTTGGTAGAGGACAGCATACGTTTCTATTCCTCCCTGCTGCCGACGCTTTACGGTTACATCCTTACGCAAAGCCAACACTTCTCTACCGAGGCGCTTAACCCGCACAGCGCAATGCTCCGCATGAGGGGCAGGCCTAAGGTGGTGCTCGCCCGTACGTATGAGGAGGCTATGGCTCTATACGAAAAATACGCCGACAACACGCTCGGCGTAATATCCGACTGCCGCTTCCCCAAGGACGGCGAGAAGGACTCTGAGGCCGGACTTAAGCTGCTGCGCGAGATAAGGGAGCGCAACGAGTACCTGCCGCTGATACTCCAGAGCAGCGAGACGGAGAACAAGGCGAAGGCCGAGGCCGAGCATTTCCGCTTCATCGACAAGAACTCTAAGACGATGAGTCTTGACCTTAGGGCCATCATGGCGGAGCACATGGGCTTCGGCGACTTCATCTTCCGCGACCCAAAGACCCACAAGGAAGTAATGCGGGTGCGCACGTTGAAAGAGCTGCAGGACAACATCTTCAAGATACCTTACGACTCAATGCTCTACCACATATCGCGTAACCACATGAGCCGGTGGCTGTGCGCCAGGGCGATATTCCCCGTGTCGGAGTATCTCAAGACGGTAACATGGCATAAGTTGCAGGACGTTGACCTGCACCGCAAAATCATCTTTGACGCCATTGTGCAGTACCGCCATATGAAGAACATAGGCGTCGTGGCCGTGTTCGACCGCGGGAAGTTCGACCGTTACGCCCATTTCGCCCGAATAGGTGACGGCTCGCTGGGCGGCAAAGGCCGCGGACTGGCGTATCTGGACAATATAATAAAGAAGCATCCGGAGTTTAACGAGCGCGAGGGCGTTAGTGTGTCGATACCTAAGACGGTGGTGCTATGCACCGACGTGTTCGACCAGTTCATGGAGAGCAACAACCTTTACGAGATAGCCCTGAGCGATGCCAGCGACGAGGAGATACTCCGCCACTTCCTCCGCGCGCAGCTGCCGGACAAGTATATAGCCGACTTCTTCACCTTCTTCGACGCTACTAACAGGCCCATCGCCATCCGCTCGTCGAGTCTTCTGGAGGATTCGCACTACCAGCCGTTCGCCGGAATCTACTCGACATACATGATTCCCAACCTCGACGACAAGTACCAAATGCTGCAAATGCTCGCCGCGGCAATCAAGAGCGTGTACGCCTCGGTGTACTACAAGGACTCAAAGGCGTACATGACGGCCACGAGCAACGTCATAGATCAGGAGAAGATGGCCGTCATCCTGCAGGAAGTAGTGGGCAAACAGTACGGCGACAGGTACTATCCCAACATATCGGGCGTGCTGCGTTCGATAAACTATTACCCCATAGGCGACGAGACATCGGAGGAAGGCATAGCAAGCCTGGCGCTCGGCCTGGGCAAGTATATCGTGGACGGAGGCCAGACGCTGCGCGTCAGTCCGTACCATCCCAACCAGGTGTTGCAGATGAGCGAGATGGAGATTGCGTTGCGACAGACGCAGACACAGTTCTATGCGCTCGACATGAAAGACGTTGGCGGAGACTTCAAGGTTGACGACGGATTCAACATCCAGAAGCTCAAGGTTAAGGAAGCCGACAAGGACGGCTCGCTCAACTATATTGCCTCGACGTACGACCCCTATGACCAGGTGATCCGTGACGGCATTTACGAGGGCGGCAGGAAAATCATTTCGTTCTGCGGAGTGCTGCAACAGGGCGTGTTCCCCCTGCCCGAACTGCTGCAAATGTCGATGAAGTATGGAGCCGAAGGCATGCGAAGGCCGGTGGAGATAGAGTTCGCGTGCAACATCAATGCCGACCGCACGGGTGAGCTGTACCTGTTGCAGATGCGCCCGATTGTGGACAGCAAGCAGGTGCTCGACGAAGACCTGACGGCCATAGACGACTCGAAATGCCTGCTGCGCTCGCACAATTCGCTGGGCCACGGTATCAGTGAAGACGTTGTCGACGTGGTTTACGTCAAGACGGACGACAACTTCACCGCGTCGAACAATCCCCGCATAGCCGACGAGATAGAGCGGATAAACCGCAAGTTCCTGGCCGACGGCACCAACTACGTGCTCGTAGGCCCCGGCCGCTGGGGGTCAAGCGATTATTGGCTGGGCATTCCCGTGAAGTGGCCACACATCAGCGCGGCGCGCGTGATAGTTGAGGCCGGACTGCCAAACTACCGCGTTGACCCAAGCCAGGGTACGCACTTCTTCCAGAACCTTACGAGTTTCGGCGTGGGATATTTCACTGTCAACACTTACAAGAACGACGGCATATTCCAAAAGGAACTGCTCGACGCCATGCCCGCCGTGGACGAGACGCAGTACGTACGCCACGTACGCTTCAGCAGTCCGCTGAAAATAATGATGGACGGGATGAAGCAGGAGGGCGTGGTATTGCTCCCGTCGGATGGCGCCCGCTGACATAATCGACCTATCCGGCCGCTTGTTGGCGGCAATGCTTGCGTATACAGACATTTTTTTTCGTAAATTTCTTTCAGCTGTCAGTCCGGAGCTTAATGCCTTGACCGTCAGTTGTTTATGCGCTGACAGATGTCCGCCAGACATCTGTCAGCGCATTTCCCGTCAAATGCCGGCATGAAGGGAACTGAAAGATTCATCCTCAATCTTTCAGTCTCTAACATTTTGAAAACCAGAGTGTTAACCTCTGTCCTGACAGACTGACAGAAGTTTAGCTAAATTATCATCATTTGTTTATGTTGTAAAACAAGGCCTTTTACCTTGCGTTTTGTGCTCTTTTGCAATGTAAAAGACGGCATTTTAGCTTGCGATTGACGGCCTTTCAGGATGTAAAAGATGGCCTTTCGGAAGACGAAAGGCTGCATATGTCGTAGCTGGTTGTTAGTGCCACTGTTTCAGGGCATTACGAAGCCTGTGGCGACGGGTGGAAAGTTTAGATGTAAACGATTGCACGTTCAAAAGGAACAATCATCGGAATTTTGCTTTATCCTTATTTTTTTTATTGCTATCTTTGAAGCGAAATTAAAGACCTGTTACCTATGAATATACTTTTGAACATCACTTACGATACGAGTTTCGGCGAGGAACTCGTACTGAATCTTATAACCGGAAGGGAGGAAGGTTCGATAGTCACCACGCCTTACAGAATGCATACCAACGACGGTCACGTATGGAAGTGTGACCTTAATCTTGGGCTGGAGACCGGTACACACATTGATTATTATTATACAGTAGTGCGCGGCGAGACTACAGTAGTGCGCAGCGAGTGGGTTGTTGAGCCCCATAGGCTTGAGCTTACGAGCATGAGGGGCGGCCCGTTTGTCGTATATGACCACTGGCTCGGCATTCCGTCAGACTCTTATCTGTACAGCTCGGCCTTTACGGACTGCATACGGCGCAGGCGCATGAGCCCTGCGCCGCTGGTCAATTATCCCGTTACGGCGCGCGTAAAGGTGCGTGCCCCTCAGCTCAGGGGGCGCGAGAGGCTTGTGCTTGTAGGCTCTGACCTGTCGCTCGGAGCGTGGAATGTGGCTGACGGAGTGACCATGTACGAGCACAATTATAACGAGTGGGTAGCCGATATTGATGTTACCAGGCTGGCGGGACGCACGTTCGAGTTTAAGTTTGTTGCCGTCGACGTACACGACCCGGGCGACCTGCTTTGGGAGGACGGTATGAACCGCCGCATTGACCTGCCCGACATGAAGGAGAACCAGGTTGTCGTGTATGAGCTTGACGAGGCTTTCTTCCCGATATACGACGTCAGGTGCGCCGGCACCCAGGTGCCCGTGTTCTCGCTAAGGTCGCGGACCAGTTTCGGCGTCGGCGACTTCGGTGACTTGAAGAAGATGGTGGACTGGATATCAAAGACGCAGCAGCGCGTGCTGCAGCTGTTGCCCATCAACGACACCACCACCACCCATACCTGGACAGACTCCTACCCGTACAGCTGCATAAGCATATTCGCCCTGCATCCGCAATATGTTGACTTGAATGCCCTTCCGCCGATAGAGGATGAGGCCGAAAGACAACGCTTTGAGGCATTGAGGCAAGAGCTCAACGCCCTGCCGCGGATAGATTATGAGCGGGTGAACAACGCGAAGAAGGAGTATCTGCAAATCCTTTACGGCCAGGAAGGCAAGAAGGTGCTGGCCTCGGCGGAGTTCAAGAGATTCTTTGACGAGGCCGGAATATGGCTCGTGCCCTACGCGCAGTATTGCTACTTGCGTGAGAAGTACGGTACGGCAGACTTTTCGCGGTGGCCCGACCACAACCACTTTGACGAGAGTGAGCGCAAGGCGCTGTCGGGACAGCGCAACGTGGCCTTCAAGAACGTGGCCTTCTATTATTACGTACAGTTCATCCTGAACACCCAGATGTCCGAAGTACACGATTACGCGCGCGCAAAAGGCGTAATACTCAAGGGCGACATTCCCATCGGCGTTAGCCGTTACGGCTGCGACGTGTGGCAGGAGCCTCGTTACTTCAACCTGAACGGACAGGCCGGAGCGCCGCCTGATGACTTCTCGGTGAACGGGCAGAACTGGGGATTCCCCACGTACAACTGGGACGAAATGCTGAAGGACGGATGCCGTTGGTGGGTTCGCCGTTTCTCGAACATGGCCAAGTTCTTCGACGCTTACCGTATAGACCATGTCCTCGGATTCTTCCGTATATGGGAAATACCTGTCAACGCCGTTCACGGACTGCTTGGACAGTTCTCTCCGGCGCTCGGCATGACACGCGAGGAGATAGAGGCCTACGGCCTGCATTTCCAGGAAGAGCTATTCACCGAACCGTTCATTACCGACTGGGTGCTTGACCGTATGTTCGGCGAACGTGCCGACGTGGTGCGCCAGACATATCTCGAGCCAACGCATGACGGCCGTTACCGCATGAAGGAAGAATACAACACGCAGCGTAAGGTCGAGGCAGCCTTTGCCGACAAGACCGACCAAGACGACCTCAATCTGCGTGACGGACTGTACGCATTGATCAGCGACGTGCTCTTCGTTCGTGACCATAAGGACGCAAACAAGTTCCATCCAAGGATTTCGGTACAGTTCGATTTCATTTACGAATCGCTCTACGACAGCGACAAGTATCTGTTCAACAAGATATACAACGACTATTATTACCGCCGCAACAACCAGTTCTGGTATCGCGAGGCGATGAACAAGCTGCCCAAGATAGTCGAGGCTACGCGCATGCTTGTCTGCGCTGAAGACCTTGGTATGGTGCCCGACTGTGTGTCATGGGTGATGAATGAGCTGAAAATACTCAGTCTTGAACTGCAGTCAATGCCTAAGGATCCGCACGTGCGCTTCGGTGTCCTCGCGCGTAATCCGTACCGTTCGGTCTGCACGATTTCGAGCCATGACACGCCCACCTTGCGCCAATGGTGGGACGAGGACTGGACACGTACGCAAGATTTCTTCAACAACGTGCTCCAGAAATACGGCGCCGCGCCGCACCCATTGCCTGGTTGGCTGGCCCGGGACATAATCTCGCGCCATCTGCTCTGCCCGTCAATGCTCTGCATTCTCACCATACAAGACTGGATGTCGATAGACGAAGGCCTGCGTCTTGCTGACGCCGATGCCGAGCGAATCAATGTTCCGTCGAATCCGCACCACTACTGGCGTTACAGGATGCACGTCAACATTGAAGACCTTATCGAAGGACATGACTTCAACCAGAATATCACCGACTTGGTAAAGGAAAGCGGGAGAATGTGAGTGATAGAGTAGTTATGTCTTTGAGGAGTTAAGGAGTAATGAAGTTAAGGAGTTAAGACAAATGCCTTGTTCATTGGACATGGATAAGAAACGGTAACGGATATAATGATTATATTAATGATATTTATATCTGAATGGCAGTGTAATAACCGGCAACTCATTTGTCTTAACTACTTAACTCCTTAACTTCTTTACTCCTTGAGTGTTGTTCAATGATGATATTTAACATGAAAATAATAAACCTTAGACAATTATGCGAAAAGTATTAATGGCATTATTGTTGCTGCCGCTGATGGCGACAGCACAGACGGTGACGTCGCCTAATGGCAATGTGGAAGTGAAGTTCTCACTGGATAACGGACGTCCCACGTACGAGATGACCTACAAAGGCAAGGCCGTAGTCAAGCCGAGCCACCTCGGTCTGGAGCTTGTGAAGACCAAGCATGCCAGCAAGGGAATGGAGGAGACCGACCTTATGGACGGCTTCACCGTTACGGATACACAGACATCGACGTTCGACGAGACGTGGAAACCCGTGTGGGGACAGACCGCAACGATACGCAACCACTACAACGAGATGGCCGTTACGCTGAACCAGCCGGCCTCGAAGCGAAACATCGTGATACGTTTTCGCGTGTATGACGACGGCATGGGACTGCGCTATGAGTTCCCACAGCAGAACGAGCTCAACTATTTCGTGATAAAGGAGGAGCACACCCAGTTCGCCATGGCTGGCGATCACACCGCTTGGTGGATACCCGGCGACTACGACACTCAGGAGTACGAGACAGTGGAGTCAAAGCTCTCCGAAATCCGCGGGCTGATGAAGGACGCCATAACGCCCAACTCGTCGCAGACCCCGTTCTCGCCAACCGGCGTGCAGACGGCGCTCCAGATGAAGACCGCCGACGGCCTCTACATCAACATCCACGAGGCTGCGTGCGTAAATTACGCCACGATGCACCTCAACCTTGACGACAAGGCGATGGTATTCGAGTCATGGCTTACCCCCGACGCTCAGGGCACGAAGGGCTACATCCAGACGCCTTTCAACACGCCGTGGCGCACCGTTCTCGTAAGCGATGACGCCCGCGACATGCTATCTTCGAACCTTATCCTCAACCTGAACGAGCCTTGCGCCCTCGATGACGTTAGCTGGATACGCCCAATCAAGTATTGCGGCGTATGGTGGGAGCTTATCGTTGGCCGCAACACATGGAGCTATACTAATGAATATCCGTCGGTACGTCTCGGCGTAACGGACTATAAGAACAGCAAACCCAACGGCACCCACGGCGCCAATAACGAGAATGTGAAGAAGTATATCGACTTCGCCGCCGCCAACGGACTTGACGAAGTTCTCGTTGAGGGATGGAACGAAGGCTGGGAGGACTGGGCCGGACACTCTAAGTTCGACGTGTTCGACTTCGTTACCCCGTATCCCGACTTCGACATAAAAATGCTGAACGACTACGCCCACTCAAAGGGCGTGAAGCTCATGATGCACCACGAGACCTCGTCGTCGGTGATGAATTACGAGCGCTGGATGGACAAGGCGTACAAGCTGATGAATCAATACGGCTACGACGCAGTGAAGAGCGGATACGTAGGCGACATCATTCCGCGTGGCGAACATCATTACAGCCAGACGATGAACAACCACTACCTGCACGCCGTAAAGGAGGCCGCAAAACACCATATCATGGTCAACGCCCATGAGGCAACGCGCCCGACGGGCCTCTGCCGTACGTATCCTAACCTTGTGGGCAACGAGAGCGCGCGCGGAACTGAGTACGAGGCGTTCGGCGGAAGCCGTCCCGACCATACCGTAGTGCTGCCCTTCACCCGTCTGCAAGGCGGTCCGATGGACTACACTCCGGGTATATTCGAGACAAAACTCGACACATGGAGCAGCAATCCTTCGTATGTACACACCACGCTCGTGGGTCAGCTGGCGCTGTATCTCGTGATGTACAGTCCGCTGCAGATGGCTGCTGACCTGCCCGAACATTATGAGAAATACATGGACGCGTTCCAGTTTATCAAGGACGTAGCCGTTGACTGGGACGACTCTAAGTACATTGAGGCAGAGCCCGGCGACTATATCACCGTGGCGCGCAAGGCCAAAGGAACGGACAACTGGTTTGTAGGCGGCAAGTGCGACGAGAACGGCCACAAGGCAGTAGTTAAGCTCGACTTCCTCGACAAGGGCCGCAAGTATGAGTGCACTATCTACGCCGACGCCAAGGACGCCGACTACGAGACCAACCCCAAGGCATATACAATAACGAAGAAGACCGTAAAGAAGGGCGACACGCTCAAGATAACCGAGGCCCGTGGCGGCGGTTTCGCAGTGTCGTTGATGGCCAAGTAGGGCTTGAGTGGAATAGAATAGTAGTAGTGGTTGAAAGGAGTTAATGGATAATCAATCACCGATACGTTTTCAAAAGACGGTCTTTGGCCTTCCAAAAGGCCGTCTTTTACAATCCGAAAGGCCACCTTTCGCACGCTAAAAGACGGCCTTTTACAACGCATTGGAAACCATGATGTTACGAAACTGATTAATTAATGACATATATGAAGATAACCAACCTGTTGCTTACGGGCTTCCTCTCGCTGCTTACGGCGCAGGAGGCCGTGGCGCAAAACGTGTCGGCAAATGACGCCGACAATGCGCAATTAGCGGTTGAAGGACAACACGCCTTAGCGCTTGACTTCAACAATGAGGTGGCGTATTCGCCGCAGAAGACCGTCTTTAAGCTCTTCGCCCCTAAGGAGGCAAAGGCCGTTACCCTGCGCATTTACGCCGACGGGCAAGGCGGCCAGCCGCTGAAAACGGTCAAGATGGCTTATGACGGCCATGTGTATTACACCGCGACGGTGGACGGCGACCTGAAAGGCAAGTTCTATACCTTCGACACCGGGCGGGGCGAGTGCCCCGGAGTGTTCGCCAAGGCCGTCGGAGTGAACGGACAGCGCGGCGCTATCGTTGACCTTGACGCTACCGACCCCGAGGGCTGGAAGGCTGACCGTATCACGCAGAAGGTGAACATGGCCGACCTCGTTGTCTACGAAATGCATCACCGCGACTTCTCTATCGACCCGTCGTCGGGCCTGAAATACAAGGGCAAGTTCCTCGCCCTGACCGAGAGGAAGGCGATAGACCACCTGAAAAAGCTTGGCGTCAACACCGTGCATATACTGCCGTCGTTCGACTATGCGTCGGTAGACGAAACGAAGTTGGACACGCCTCAATACAACTGGGGCTACGACCCTGTGAACTACAACGTGCCTGACGGCTCGTATTCTACCAATCCTTACGACCCCGCGGTGCGCATAAAGGAGTTCAAGCAGATGGTACAGGCGCTGCACAAGGCCGGCATACGCATTGTCCTCGACGTCGTGTATAACCATACTTTCGACCTTGAGAGCAGCAACTTCCAGCGTATTTTCCCCGACATATACTATCGCAAGACGGCCGACGGCAAGTGGTCTGACGGTTCGGGTTGCGGCAACGAGACCCGTAGCGAACTTGCCCCGATGCGCAATTTCATGCTACAGTCAATGCGTTATTGGGTTGACGAGTACCATATCGACGGCTTCCGTGTAGACCTGATGGGCGTACATGACATCGAGACAATGAACCAGATAAGCGCCATGTTCGCCCGTGAGTTCCCCGCTACGTTCATCTACGGCGAGGGCTGGAGCGCCGGAGCGTGCGCATATCCGGTAGACAAGCTGGCCATGAAGGCCAACATGAAGCAAATGCCTGGTATTGCGGCGTTCGGCGACGAGCTGCGTGACGCCCTGCGCGGGCCGTTCAGCGACGACACCAAGGGTGCCTTCATAGCCGGCGTTCCGGGCAGCGAGGAGAGCGTAAAGTTCGGTATAGCAGGCGCTATAAGCCATCCGCAGGTAGACATGTCGAAGGTAAATTACAGCAAGGAGGCATGGGCCGGGCAGCCGTGGCAGATGATGAGCTATGTCAGTTGCCATGACGACATGTGCCTGGTAGACCGCCTTCGCGCCAGCGTTCCGGGCATAACGCAGGACGAGCTCATACGTCTTGACCTGCTGGCGCAGACTGCCGTGTTCACGTCGCAGGGCGTACCCTTTATCCAGGCGGGCGAAGAGGCGCTGCGTGACAAGAAGGGCGTGCATAACAGCTACAACTCCCCGGACAGCGTAAACCGCATTGACTGGACCAACCTTGACCGGTATCCGCAGGTGTTCAGCTATTACAGCAACCTCATCTCCATGCGTAAGAACCATCCGGCGTTTCGCCTCGGCGACGCCGACAAGGTGCGCCGCCACCTCGAGTTCCTGCCCGGTGGTGACAATCTCGTGGCCTTCCGCCTGAAAGACAATGCCGGCGGCGACGCTTGGAACAACATCATCGTGATACTGAACTCGGCAAAGCAGGCCCGCACCGTAACTGTTCCCGCCGGCAAGTACACCGTAGTGTGCCGTGACGGAGTAATCAACGAGGCCGGTCTCGGCACCGTAGAAGGCCCGCAAGTGGAAGTACCGGCACAGTCGGCAGTGATTATGCATCAGTAGATTTTAGTAGTTAAGGAGTTATGAAGTAAAGGAGTTAAGACAATACCCTTCGCGGATGTCACTCTCTCGGTTATGCAACAAGGCATTTGTCTTAACTCCTTTACTTCATAACTCCTTAACTACTAAAAAAAATTATTCCCCAAAAATAACAACGACATGAGAACCCTTATCTTATCACTTAGCTTACTTTTAAGCGTTATGACAACCAACGCGGCGGTCAAGGTAGACCGCATTGACCCGACAAACTGGTTTGTCGGCATGAAGAATCCGTCGCTGCAGCTCATGGTTTACGGCGAAGGCATACGCTCGGCAGAGGTCACAACTGACTACGCCGGCGTCAAGGTGGACAGCATTGTGCGGCTTGACAGCCCCAATTACCTGCTCGTTTACCTCAATCTTGAAGGCGCGCAACCCGGCGAGATGACCCTTAACTTCAAGGACGGGAAGTCTACAAAGAAGGTGAAATACCAGCTCAAGGCGCGCGAGAAGCGTGGCGAGGAGCGCATGGGATTCACCAATGCCGACGTGCTCTACATGCTTATGCCCGACCGTTTTGCTGACGGCGACCCTAAAAACAACGACATCAAGAGCCTTAATGCATACAAGACCGACCGTACGCAGCCAAGTCTTCGCCACGGTGGCGACCTTGAAGGCATACGTCAGCACCTCGACTACTTCACCAAACTGGGCGTTACGGCCCTGTGGTTTACGCCCGTTCTCGAGAACAACTCGCCCGACAATAACGGCCAAAGCACGTATCATGGCTACGCTACGACCGACTATTACCGTGTAGACCCACGCTTCGGCACCAACGAAGAGTACCGCCGCCTGTGTGACGAGGCGCACTCCAAAGGCCTGAAGGTAGTGATGGACATGATATTCAACCACTGCGGATTCGAACATCCGTGGGTTAGTGACATGCCGTCAAAGGACTGGCTGAACACTCCCGAGTGGCTTGCCGCACGACAGGACAAGACCAAGCCGGAGGTGAACGACAAGTACTTGCAGACCAGCTATAAGCTGACGCCCGTGGTAGACCCATACGCCAGCGACGTAGACCTGCGCGAGACGGTTGACGGATGGTTCGTTCCCACCATGCCGGACCTTAACCAACGCAACCCGCACGTCATCACTTATCTTATCCAGAACAGCGAGTGGTGGATCGAGACCGTAGGAATTGACGGCATACGCATGGACACTTATCCTTACGCCGACGCCACGGCGATGGCTAAATGGATGAAGACGCTTGACGAGGAGTATCCAAACTTCAACGTAGTAGGCGAGACATGGGTTACCGAGCCGGCATATACTGCCGCATGGCAAAAGGACTCAAAGGTGGCGAAGGAGAACAGTTACCTCAAGACTGTGATGGATTTCAGCTTCTTTGACAAGGTCAACATGGCGAAGAAAGAGGACACCGACGACTGGTGGAACGGCTACAACCGCCTGTATAACAACTTCGTTTACGATTATCTTTACCCCAATCCGTCAAGCGTGATGGCGTTTATCGAGAACCACGACACCGACCGTTTCCTCGGCAAGGGCAAGGACTCTACCGCCCTGAAACAGGCTTTGGCCCTGCTGCTTACCGTCAACCGTACTCCGCAACTGTACTACGGAACGGAGATTTTGATGAACGGAACGAAGGAAGTTACCGACGGAAACGTGCGAAAGGATTTCCCAGGAGGCTTTGCCGGAGACTCCAAGAACGCCTTTACGGGTGCAGGTATGACTAAGGCCGAGAACGCGATGTTCACCTGGTTGAGCCGTCTGCTGCACTGGCGTCAGGGCAACGACGTGGTTATCAAGGGCTCGCAGAAGCAGTTTATACCATATAAGGGCGTATATGTAGTGGCCCGCCAGTATAACGGAAAGAACGTAATGACCGTTATCAACGGCACGAAGAAGCCCGCAACGCTTGCCGTCAATCGTTACGCTGAGGTGATAGGAGCAGCCAAGTCGGCAAAAGACGTGCTCACCGACAGCACCGTCAACTTGGCCGCCGACGTGCAATTGCAGCCTCGCCAAGTGCTCGTACTCGAGTTTTAGACATTTGTTGCATAGCTTTTTAATGATATATCGTGACACAGAAAAGCCCCTTACGGTAGCGATACCGCAAGGGGCTTTCCTGTGATAAGGCCGTTGTTATTTTATTTTTAGGCCCGGAATGAGGGGCTTCGTGTCGACAAGCTCCAGATTCTTTACCATCGATAGCGTGCCTTCCTTGTACTTCCTGAAGTGCGGAGTGGCTATATGCGCCTTATAGGCGGCGTTGTCGGCGTATATCTCAAGTATCGTAATCTTGTGCGGAGCGTCTTTTTCAGCTGTGGCGTACAGGGTCAGCACGCCAGGCTCAAGCCGCATTGAAGCCTCTATCTCCTCACGAAGGAATGCGTTGTAGGCTTCAAGCTGTGCCGGGTCTACGGTTATTCTTGACAGGCGGACAAGGTTGTTTGCCGGCGTTACGCTCTTGGCGTTCTCCTGTTTTATTATCCTGAGCGCCTTGATTGCCGCCGGAAAACCGATGTACGGCAGGCATTGCACAATTGCTGAGGCCACCGTTTCGGGCGTGTTGCCCGCCTTGATGTTGCCGTGGTAGTGCGAACTTAGCTGGCTGTCGGCGCCGATTGTGGCGAGAACGCAATACCCAAGAAGCTCCCGTGTCTTTAGGTCGAGCCCGCCACGGGTGTACGTTTCGCCGAAGAAATAGCCTGTCAGGAATCTTTCAACGTCACGTCCGAGCCCTCCGGGCACCCCGTCCATGACGGCGGAAATGCCTCCGCTGTACAGCGAGTCCTGTATTCCCTTGCCCCGTTCGTGGCGGTTGGTGTCGGTAACGGTGGCCTGTGCTTCGAGCGGAAGGCTTATTCCACGCTCGGTTAATACCTCGTTGACCGTGCCCACTGCGTTAAGCGTTTTTGGAAAACCTATGAACGGAGCCGTGATATACATCGCCTCACGCAGCTCTACGGGCTTTACGCCAACGTTGAGGGCGGCTGCGGCGTGCGCTTTCAGTTGCGGAAGAGTCTGCATTGTGGCCAGGACCGTGCAGGTTATCAGTTCACGTTGGGCGATGGTAAGATTGTCCGTGGCGAACACTTCGCCAAAGATGAATTTCTGCAGCATGGCCATCAGCTCGGGGTCAGTACCCTCTCCGGTTAGAGCCTCACCGCCGAACAGCGTCCGGTAGTTCTGCCTGCATGTCTCGGTTCTGTCCGTTTGCGTGTCCGTTTGCGCGTTGCCGGGTAGCGCGAGCGCCGTCAGCAGCGCGGTTAATGCCGTGATAATATACTTGTTCATGGTTGGAGTGTTGTGTTGTTATGCCGTCAAATACTTTTGCCAAGGCGGTAGGCTTCGTCGCCGTAGCCGGTAGATTTTACAGAGCCTGCCGTCCATACGCCCGGAGCGATGACCTCGCCCACGCTTGTCCAGCCGAGATATTCGGTCAGTGTATGGTAATGTGAGAGTATCGGTTCTGCCTCTTTCTTCGCCGTGTCGGCGTATGTCATCAGCAGGGCGGCCTTCTTCGGGCTGCCCTTTACCTGCCCGTTTATGGCGTAGAAGCGGTCGATTACGCTCTTCATCTGCGCCGATATGCCGAAATAATACATCGGCGTGGCGAACACAACCATGTCGGCTTCAATCAGATGGGGACGTAATTCGTCAAAATCGTCCTTTATCACGCATGGTCCGTCCATCCCGCAGCTGTTGCAGGCGCGACACGGAGCCACATGCGTGAAGGCGCAATCAAAGCAGAATACATCGTGTCCGCGCTCTTTCGCGCCCTTGATGAATTGCTCGGCAAGGTAGGCCGAGTTGCCGTTACGCCTCGGACTTCCCGTCAATACCACTATTTTCATTATATTGTTGTAGTCTGTTTTGTTACTTATTGCCCGTACGAGGCCGCTTCCAAGCAGTACGCTGCCGGCGGCGGCGATGACGGATTTCTTGATAAACTCCCTTCTTTCCATGCGCGTTACCGCTTTAGTTCCTTGCCCAGCGAGGTGCATTTCGCAATCTCTTCGCCCGTGCGAAGGTATGTATAGCCCGGCATTTCAAACAGTACGGGCTTCAGCTTGCCGTAGTCTGGCTTGCCCTTGTCGTTCAATACGCTCTCGTCGGCGTATGTGGCGGTAATCTTGCAGATGAAGTTGTCGAATGTTTCAGTCTCGTAGTTGTCTACGACCTCGCATTCCATCGTCAGCGGCGATTCGTCGATTATTGGCGTTCCGCCCTCGCCGGTATGGTAGTCGAACACGCCGGACTTGTCCGTCTTTGCCCCGCTTACGCAGCCAGTGTAGTCGGCGCGTTCGAGCATTGCCTCGCTGACGATGTTCACTGACACCCGCCCCGTGGCTTTAACGCCTTGGTTTGTGTAGTGGGCTTTGTGCATGCTCAGCATGATACGGTCATGCCCGATTATGCCTACGTGGGCCACGAGCAGCCAGTTTACCTTTCCGTTGACCTCCGTGCCGACTACAACTGCCGGCGTGGGATAGAGGGCCAACACATTTCCGATGTTCTTTTTCATGATGTTATGTTTTATGTTTTTACGCTTAATGAATGTATCGCGACGCCTAATTTCAGGCTGTATTGTCATATGTTGTAAATCAACGGGTTGTAAACAATGCTCTAAAAGGTGGCCTTTTGGCTTGTAAAAGACGGCTTTTTAGCCTCCAAAAGGCCGCCTTTCGCATGGCGATTTGCCGTCTTTTGTAAAGCCGTTGATTTTGGTTCAGCCTTCGTTGCGCTATTTACGGTTGTCGTCAATGTTGTCGTTGAACAGTTTTTCGGCATTGTTCCGGAGTATGTCTTCAGCGTACCGTGACAGTATGCCGTCGCTTTTCAGCATGTATTTCAGTCTTTTCAGGTTGTCTTGAAGCACGTTGTCGGGCAGGTAGGGATAGTCCGAGCCGTATAGAATGTGGTCGGGCGTGGTCACGGTCAGCAGGGTTCGTACTACCTCTTGCGTCGGGTTACCCGCCAGGTCGTAGTACAACTGCCTGAGGTTAGCCTCCCAGTCTATTGGCTGCATATACCCCTGGGCCTGCATAGCAGGGTGGATGGCCTTCATGCGGGGCAGCGCCAATGGCAGGAACGAGCCGCAATGGGGCACCACAACCTTTACTCCTGGATAACGCACGAGCACGTTACGTGCTATCATGTTGACCACTGCGCGTGTCGTCTCGGCCGGATATTCGTATATGGCGAGCGGCGTCGTGGCCGTTGTACTTTCGTTATAGGGCGTTGGGCGGTGGGGATGTATTATCACGACGGCGCCTCGCTTGCTGAGCACTGACATCAGCGTGTCCAGTTTCTCGTCGCCGAGGTATAGTCCACGGCTGTTCGTCGCCATCCTTATGCCGTCCGCCTTCAGCGTGTCGAGGGCGTATATGGCCTCGCGTATGGCGGCGTCGACGTCGGGCAGTGGCAGCGATGCACAGAACTTGAAGCGCCCCGTGAATCTTGCTTTTACCCTTGCCGCCTCCTCGTTAACCTTGCGTACGCACTCAGCGCTCTCGTGGCTGTCGCCGTAATAAGGCTGCGGAGCGGGCATGGTAAGCACCGCGCATTCTATCCCTGCCTTGTCCATGAAGGCTACGTGGGCCTCTGCGCTCCATGCAGGCAGCGGAAAAGTCTCCTCAAGTTCTGCCCCGTGGCGCCGTAACAGCGCTGTGTATTCCTCCGTGATGATGTGCGAATGCACGTCAACCGCCCTTTGCGCAGGCGCTGCAATGCCCGGCGTAAGCATGGCAACCGCCACGGCCAGTCGTATCAGTCCTTTCATGTCTTTTCCTCTTTTGCCTTTTATACAACTTTCGTTCTTGTCAGAACAGTCAGCCGTTTACTTGTTAGTAAGCGCCTCCTGGTCCTCTGGATAGCGTGCGCCGGTTATCTCTATGCCGTCAAGATGGCGGCGTATGTCGCCCAGCTCGTCGTCGGTAAACGTTATGTCGGCACCTCCGATGTTCTCCTTTACCCTTTCTATGCGCTTCGTTCCTGGTATGGGCACTATCCATGGCCTCTGTGCCAGCAGCCATCCTATCGCTATGCGTGCCGGCGTAGTGTGCTTCTGCGTGGCTATTTGCTCTACATATTCAACGAGCGCAACGTTGTGTTGCAGGTTGTCGGGGCTGAATCGGGGTATTGCCGAGCGGAAGTCGGTCTTGTCAAACTTCGTGTCGCGGTTAAAGCGTCCCGTCAACATGGCCTTGCCCAAAGGGCTGAACGGCACGAATCCAATGCCGAGCTCTTCGAGCGTAGGCAGCAGTTCCTGTTCCGGCTGGCGGTACCATAGTGAGTATTCGCTTTGTACTGCCGTAAGCGGACATACCGCGTGGGCACGCCTGATGGTGGCCGGTGCGGCCTCGGACAGTCCCCAGTGCAGCACCTTGCCATCCCTTATGAGCGACGCTACGGTGTCGGCTACTATTTCAATAGGCGTGTCCGGGTCAACACGGTGTTGGTAGTACAGGTCTATGTGGTCGGTACGCAGGCGTCGCAGCGAGCCTTCCACGGCGTGGCGGATAGTCTCCGGCTTGCTTGACAGGCTGACGGGGCGCGCCGTGCCGCCAAGGTCGAAGTCATGGTTGAGGTCGTAGCCGAACTTGGTGGCTATGACAACCCTGTCGCGCACGGGTTCGAGAGCCTCGCCTACGAGTGCTTCGTTCTTGAAAAAGCTGTACACTTCTGCCGTGTCGAAAAGCGTAACGCCAAGGTCTACGGCCTCGCGTATCACTTTTATGGCCTCGTTTTTGTCGGGGTAGGGCGGATAGCTTTGGGTGAATCCCATGCAGCCAAGACCTACGGCCGATACCTCCAGGCCTTGTTTACCCAATGTTCTTGTCTTCATATTTCTTTCTTTTGATAGTCCCTTGATATGTTTTACGGCGGCATTATTCCGCTATTCGGAGTGTGTTATAAGGCTTATTCTTATCCGTGTTGTAACTTGTTGTAAGTCAACGAGTTGTAAACAGCGCTCTAAAAGGTGGCCTTTCGGCTTGTAAAAGACGGTCTTTTGGCGGCCGAAAGGCCACCTTTCGCAAGGCGATTTGCCGTCTTTCGCATTACGGTTATTCCGCCGATAGCGTCACGGTAACGTCGCCTCGTCCCAAGGCCTGCTTCAGTTCGTCTGCTGTGGCGTTGTCGATGCGGCCCAGGCGGGTGAAGTTCCACGAGTTCTTGTCATAGTAAATCACGAGGTATTTGCCCTGGTACAGGATGATGTCGCCGGCCGACGTTGTGGTGGGTCGGTCGTTTCGTGGCAGCGACGTGCCTATCGGTCCCACCTTTTCCATGCTTGCGTAGTCCTCCATCTCAATCGTAAGGTCGCCTTTCCGGATGAGTTCTCTCAGCGCTTCGGCCGAAGAGTTGTCGGTCAGTGTGGCGGTAAACGTGCGTCCGCCGTTTATCGTCAGCTTGATTTTAGTTGTTTCCATATTCTTTTGGTTATTGTCTTTATCGTACTGTTTTGACTGTCCGCAGGCTGTCATTGTTGTCGCTATGACGGCGAACAGCAGTGCCAGCGGCCTTAAGAAGATACTTCTCTTTTTCATGTTCGGGTAAATTCAGTATTTCCGCTACGTTACGGTTTATGGCTGTTCAAACCTTACCCGCACGTCGTCTGTGCCAATAAGGGCATTGATACCGTCGCCGTCGATGTGCCCGATTTTTATCAGCGAGCCGCTTTCCGACCATTCCCTGCAGAATATCGCCACGTTGCCCCACGGCTCGTAAATGGTGATGTCGCCCGGCACGGGGGCGCATCCGCGCGGCGTGTCGTCAAGACTCAGTGCCGGTTCGGGGTAGAATATCTTTTCCGTTCCGTTGTTGTAGTCCTCTAATGTCACTTCAAGCGGCAGCCGCGACATGAAGTCGCGCGCGGCTCCATTGTCCTCCATGGTGGCTGTAATGGTGCTGTTGCCCACGATGATGTTCACCTTGAAGCTCCCGACAGGACTTTCGTCCTCGTCTGTATTGCCGTTGTTTGTTGCTCCGAGCTGCTCCAGCCATGCCTGTATACCGCTGTTCATGTCGTCAATTGTGCTTGACGTCAGATGCAGTGTTTCGGTGAATGAGGCTTCGGGAACAAGTGAGCGGGCCTCGTTTATTGATGTAGACATACCGCTGCTGCCGCTGGTCGCGAACAGAGCGAGCCGCTTGCCTGCCAGTCGTGAGGCGTTGTCGTGCAGGAAAGTCTGCATTGGCGTGGCCATGTGTCCGTACCAAATGGGGTATCCGATAAATATCATGTCGTATTCATTAAGGTTTTCCACCGTCGTTGTTATAGGCGGATAGTTTCCTTGGCTGATAGCGTCAAGCTCGGCTCTGGCACGGTCGAGCATGGCGTTATAGTTCTCGTCATACGGCGTTTCGGGACTTATTTCCATGATGTCGCAGCCCAAAGCCGTGTGTATTGCCTGTGCCATGCTTTCCGTATTGCCCGTGCGTGAGCAGTAAAGCACGAGATAGCGGCCGTTGTCAGTTTCAGTACTGCCGCCTTCTTCCTCTTCTACGGGCGGCTCGGACACTGTGTCCGAGTCGCTGCCGCAGGCCGAAGTAGTTACTCCAATGAGCAACATCAGCATGTATAAAAATAGTTTTTTCATCATTGTCGGTGTTTAAGGGCTGTTAGTTTCTGTATTTTGCACCTTTTTATTTGTACGATTTCCTGTAGATGTCGATTATGTCGTCGTCGCTCATCTGCACTCGGTCGCTGGTGAACATAATACCCATCACCTCGCGGGTGTTGCGCATAAGCGTCTCGAACTCTTCCGGACGGATACCGTAGTCAGACATCTTCAGGTCGGCCACACCGCATTCTTCCTGCAGGCGGGTAAGCGCAGTAAGGAAGTCTTCGGGCTTGTCGGCGTCCTTAATGCCCATAGCCTGTGCCATGTGTATGAAGCGTTCGTCGCATGCGTGGCGCTCGATGAAATACTCGTAATAGGCCCTGCTTATCATTATAAGTCCCGCTCCGTGGGGCAGGTTGGGGTGGTATGCTGAGAGAGCGTGCTCCAGTGCGTGCTCGCTCGTTATCAGTGTGAGGCACATTACGCCGCCCGACAGGGTGTTGCCGAATGCCACACGGGTGCGCGCCTCAAGGTCATTGCCGTCTTTTACGGCGCGTGGCAGGTATTTGGCGATGTTCTCTATCGCCGTCAGCGAGTACATGTCGCTCATGAGGTTGGCGCCACGGGCGATGTAACCCTCGGTGCTGTGGAAGAGCGCATCAAACCCCTGGTATGCCGTGAAGGCAGGAGGTACGCTTTGCATGAGCTCCGGGTCTACGATTGAAAGTGTCGGGAACAACGCCGCATCGCCGATAAAGGCCTTCTCGAAAGTGTCTTCCTTGGTTATAACTCCCGAGTTGTCGGTCTCTGAACCCGTGCCTGCCGTTGTGGTTATGGCCACGATGGGCAGCGGTCTTGACGTTATCGGGCGTCCCTTGCCCGAGCCTATCGTCACGTAATCCCACAGCTCGCCGTCGTTGGTTGCCATTACTGCGATGGCTTTAGAGCAGTCCATCACGCTGCCGCCGCCCAGTGCTACGATGAAGTCGCAGCCGTTCTTGCGTGCCGCCTCGGCACCTGCGTTGACGTTGGCAACTGTAGGATTGGGTGCCACTTCGTCAAACACCGCGGTCTCAACGCCGGCCTTTGCCAGCTGTTCTTCAGTGCGGGCGAGGTATCCGTTGGCACGTGTCGACTTGCCGTTGGATATTACAATGAGCGCCTTCTTGCCCGGAAGAGGCTGTTCGCCCAGCTTGTCGAGCATCCCCGCGCCGAACATTACGTGTGTGGGGATGTACTGGTCATAATTCATGTTAGTGATAGTCATCATGTCTTTTTTGTTTTATTTAATGTTATACTGTAAAAAAATCTTCGCTATGTACGGTCGTGGCGGCTTACAGCCTGTATCGTTACTTGTTCCGGTTGCAAAATTAGTGCAAGTAAAGTCATGTGACGATACCCGACTTACTGACGTTTGTAACGCATTTACGGATTTGCGTCCGGCTCTTGTCCTGCTTACGGATAAAATGATTAACTTTGCCAATGAAGCAATGCCTTTAAGGCTTGCCGGCGGCGTCTGCATGCCGTGCGTTTTTCATTTGGCAGTTATATAGTTGAAGATTATGGACGAAATTATAAGATTGGACACTGTTGAGGACTACTGTAACCTGTTCGGGCTTGAAGTGATGAATCCGCTTGTGGGCGTGATAGACTTGCGCAATGCAACGCGCCATCCCGTATCCTTCACCGTACATTATGGCGTTTATGCCATCTTCCTGAAGGATACTAAATGCGGCGACATACGCTATGGCCGCCTGCCATACGACTACCGCGAGGGTACGGTGGTAAGTTTTGCACCGGGCCAGGTGGCAGAGACGGAGATGCTTGAGGGCATGAAGCCGACGGCCCGGGGGCTGCTGTTCCATCCGGATATAATCAAGGGCACGCCGCTTGAGCGGGAGATGAGGACCTATTCGTTCTTCTCTTACGACTCGACAGAGGCCCTTCACTTGTCAGGACAGGAGAAAACGACATTCGTCGACTGTCTCGACAAGATTAAGACGGAACTGATGCGCCCTGTTGACAGGCTTACGAACCGTATCATGGCACGTATTATACAGCTGTTGCTGGATTACTGCATGCGCTTCTATAACCGCCAGTTCGCTACCCGCAAGGATGTCAACAAGGGCGTAATGGAGCGGTTTGAAGCTCTGCTTGACGATTATTACCATAGCGACAGGCCCTTGTTGGACGGACTGCCCTCCGTCAAGTATTTTGCCGACAAGGTATGCTTGTCGCCAAACTATTTTGGTGATCTCGTGAGAAAAGAAACGGGAAAGACGGCGCAGGAATGCATACAAGACAAGGTTATGGCGATGGCGAAGGAGAAACTTATTGGTTCTGACAAGACCGTAAGCCAGATTGCATACGAGCTGGGATACCAGTATTCGCAACATTTCAACCGCATGTTCAAAAGGGCTGTGGGCATGTCGCCGAGCGAATACCGTAAGCAGGAATGGTAATCGCGGAATAACTGCTTAGTGATTGATGGCCTTTTGCCTTGCGTTTTGTGCCTTTTCGCAAGGTAAAAGGCCATCAATCGCATTGTGAAAGGTTACCTTTTGTAGGGCATGCTGTCCGTGCTGCACACATTATTGTATAATTCCGGCCTTATGAGGCGTTTTATCGCCTTGGCATATACGCGGTTTGATAAAAAATATTTACTTTTGCATTCTCTTTCCGCCGTGCGTTTATAAAGCTCTTGCGCACGGCGGAGCAAGGTAGGCAAGAGCTTGTTTCGCAAAACAATTGTTATGAAGAGAACATTAACCCTGCTGTTATCGACTATGTTCATGTTGGCTTTTATGCCGTGTGTTGTCCCCGTGTATGCGGACAATCCGTTTCGAGGTGTGTGGATAAACAACACTGCCGAGCAGTATGAACAGCTGAAAATGAATCTTTACGATAAGTCAATCAAGTTGTCTGACGAGGCGGGTCAGAGTTACGGTTACTTGCAAGTGGAGAACGATTTTGTGTCTGATTATTGGATAATAACCGACGTTACGGCCATACAGGGCAACAAGGCTCAGGTAAAGTATTACAGTCTGAGGTACGGTATGCCGGAACAGAAGGAGAGCATGACGGTAACGTATAACGCGGCCGACGGCTCGATAGCTTTCGGCGAGGGGTATACGTTCGCGCCGTCGTCGGCCTGTAAGTTTGTTGAGATAATCAAGAGCGATGTCAATATACGTACCGCTCCCGTTACAGGCGCCCCAGTAATGAAGGCGCAGGCGGGCATGACGTTTGCTTATGCAGGTTTGGATAAGGGCTGGTATAAGGTCAGCCTTGCCAGCGGAACTACCGGATACGTGTCCGGGGAACTTGCAAACCCGCTTTCAGGTGAGGCTTCTCGCATACCGGATGAGGCCTTCGGGCGTAGCGGCCAGTATGTTAGCGACGACAATAGCACGCTGCACAGCGTCGATTTCATGCGCAAGGGTGACGTGGTCTACATGTCGGTAGCCCATAGTCATGTGAATGTCAACACTGGTTCGATGAGATATTACGGCACGACAATATACAAGGGAAAGGTTGACGGCTGCCGGCTGGTGTTCACGAAAAAGCTCGACGGCTTTAATGTCGTGCTTGACTCCGGCGTGGATGAAGGCAGCATGACCGACATTAAGCCGTACACGGTGTATTATTCGCCGACTAATGCCGACTTTGTTGTTGACGGAAAGATGATAAAAGCAAAGAGTTTCTGACGCTGTATCAACGTGTCCGGCGGTGTAATGACTGCTTTTATCAATAGTGTAGGATTAACGGGCGGCGGTTATTCCATCCGTCCGTTAATCCTTTCTTTAATCTTCGTCCATCCGTGAGTGCCCGACAGGCAGCATCGGTCAATGGTATCTAACATCTCGGGAAGGCGCACGGCGGGTATCACGAAACTTAGTTCGTCGGCGCCGATGTACGGCCGTGCCGATGGGTCGAGCATGCCGATGAAAGTCCGTCGGCCGCCCAAGCGGTTCTCGCGTACGGCCTGTGCCACTACCGATGAGCAGCCTGAGCCGAACAGGCACGACACGGCGCAGTCTGAATTGTTGTCAAAGAAAGCCCATGCGGCCAGTCCTGATAGTATGTCCGGCGTGACAATGAATAGCAGTCCCTCAATCATGTCAAGGCTCTCGGCCTTGTCTATGCGTACGAAGTTCAGGTATTTCCTTGTCGTAAGCCTTATGTCGAGCTTGTCAATGCACTCCGTAACATCGGCGGGTGAGGCCTTGTAACGCTCTTTTTCGGATACGAATGACGGCACGTGTGGCGGCATGGGCGCAAAGCCGGTGTATAGTTTGCCTCCCCCGCAGCCTATGGTCTCGGCGTTGAGGCTTATCGGTTGTCCTTCCCTTGCGGCGTACAGGTATTTGAAAAAACAGCCTCCCGTCTTGCCGTTGGTGCCGGCGGAGGTATCGCTGTAATAGAAAACTATGGGCAGTTCTGGCTTTTCGCCGAATGCTTCACGGTATTTTGATATGAAAGTCGTAATGTCCGTATTCATGTTTTTGCGGTTTAAACTATTTAATTTGCAAAAATACGAATATACGCCGACAATATCCAACGTTTTATTTGATATTGTCTTTTATTATTTCAGGTGCGCTGATATATCCACGGGTGATGGCTTTTACGATGAGGTCAGCCATGTTGCGTGCGCCAAGTTTCGCGAACAGGCTTTTACGGTGGGTCTCTACCGTGTTCTCTGAAATGAACAGTCGTGAGGCAATCTCCTTCGACGTGAATCCTCCCGCGAGCGCTTTGAGGATTTCGATTTCACGCTCTGACGGATGTTCTATATGTTGGCGGCAGCCGTACAGCTTCTTTTTCAGTCCCTGGCAGAAGTATTGTCCGCCGTTCATGACGGCTGTCATGGCGTCAACCATCTGTGTAAAGTCGGTAGACTTGAACATTATGGCGTTGACGCCTTTGTCCAACATTCGCCTGAGCAGCCATATTTCCTCATGAATGGTGTTTACTATTATGCGGGCGTCGGCATGTGTCGAGCGTATTATGTCAATCAGTTCGAAGCCGTCGATGTCGGGCATGCCGATGTCGATGATATATAAATCGAATCTTCTGTGCGTCAGTACGTTAACCAGGTCGGCAGCGCGGATGAATGTCTCTACGTTCTCCACGCCGCAGCCTTGCATCAAGCTCTTGAATCCTTCAAGTATAAGCGCATGGTCGTCGACAACGGCGACAGACTTGTCTTGCAATAAATATCTTTGTGCCTCGTTCATCGGGGCAAAGTTATACCATGCATCCATATCTGCAATAACGGAAATCCGTGGTTTTGCCTTTATGCTTTCCTATGTACGACAACGTTCAGCGTCGTACCGCCTGCGTGCCTGTTAACTGTCAGTTTACCGCCTGCCGCCTCGGCGCGTTGCTTCATTGTGCGGCGGCCTATGCCGCTGCCGCCTTGTTGCGAGCCTTGGCTTCCGTTATCGGTAATGGTTAGTGTGAGCGTATCCTGCGTCATGTTAAGCTCTACGCCAATGTCAGTTGCGCCGGAATGCTTGACGGCATTGCCTACGGCCTCTTGCGTAATGCGATACAGTTCGAGAGCCGTGGCATCGGGCACTGTGCTCCAGTCGGCATCGTCGGGTATTGCGGTGAAGGTTATCCTGCGTGCCGATGTTTCGGCAGTACTTGCCACGTAGTCATAGATTACCATGCAGATGTCGGCGTATTTGAACTCGGGAGGCATTAATTCGTGTGATACCCGCCTCACCTGCTCGCGTATTTCGTTAAGCCGTTCAGGCAGTTCTGTAGCGCCGGAAGCCTTGTTGTCGGCCATAACCTGCAGGGTGTACAGGTTGTTGCATACGCCGTCGTGCAGTTCTTTTGCCAGCCTTTCGCGTTCACTCTCCAGTCCTTCGAGGTAGCGGCGGGTAAGCCTGCGGTCGGTATCGGCCTTCAACCTGGCGAACTCGGCCTCTCTTTCGCGTATCCTGCGGCGCTGTCTTTGCACGTAAAGCGATACGAGTACGGCGCAGACCAGTACCACTAATGCGCCGATGGCTATGTACATGCGTGTGCGTGACAGCTCGGTCTCGCTACGGGCGAGGGCCAGTTCCTTTTCCTTAGTCTGGTATTTTACGGTAAGTTCGCGCAGGCTTTCAGCCTTGTCTTTTTCGAAAAGGCTGTCTTTCAGCGCCACGGCTTTGCCCATGCATTCGTAAGCCTTGCGCCATTCGCCAAGCTTTGCCCATGCCTCGTGCATGTTGTTGTAACAGTCGTAGACCACGAACGGCATGGCGTCGACACCTTCTGTCGACAGGATTTTATTGAAGAGGGCTATTGACTCTTGCCAATTCTCGTGCTTCATAGCCACGCTGCACTGTATCTGGTAGTAGGCTATCAGCGCCATTGTGTCGGTAACCTTGCCTTCTATGCGGCTGCACCTGTCGCGCCATTGGCCGACTGCCGTGGCGTCGTTCAGGCGGTCGGCTACGGCTATCATGTATGCTCCGGCGTTAAGGGCGGCAGGATATAGCTTGAGTTGCATGGCGAGTTCATAGCTTGTTGTGAGCTGCCGTGCCGCCTCGCGGTTGTCTCCGCACATGAGGAATATCAGTCCGTCTTGCGCCAGCAGCTGCGCCTTCAGTTCCTTGTCGGCGCATTTCATGGCCCAGTCGGCAGCCAGTTTGGCGTAGTAAAGGGCGTCGTCCTTATGCTGCATGTCCACGTGCAGTGTTGCCATGTTGAGGTAGAGCGTGGCTGCTTCCTGCCTTGCCTCCTCGTCGGCGTTGCGCTTGAAGGCGTCGGTGGTGCACAGGCGCATTGCCGTGTTGTAGTGCTTCAGGGCTTCGTCGAGGCGTCCCAGCGTGCGCAGGTATACTCCCATTGACGAGTTCAGGCCGATGATGGCTGTTGTGTCGTTGTCGGGAACGGCTATTTCGAGAGCCTTTTCGGCTACGAGCAAGGCGGAGTCGTTCTTGCCCTCGGCGTGCAGCTGTTCTGCCTTCTGCCGTAGATTGTCAAGTGTTTCGGCGTATCCCGCTGTTACGGCGGCCGTTAGCATGATGGCAATCAGAAGTAGTCTCGAGGTTTTCATGGTGCTGTTATATTATTAAGGTGAAATATTTTGCAGGCACGGTCATGTTGCAAATATAGTGAAAGGTGAGCGCAATGGCAAGAAAAAAACGAAGTTTTTTGACTTGACATTGCCGAACCGCATCCTATTTTCGTGCCGAAAAGATACTAAAAGTTATCATTTTTGCATAATCGAACGTCTTGAAAATCACGGTATTCCGTTATTGCATGGTTCATGTTTATTCTTATTTTTGCACAAAACGAGTATAATGTGGAATTGTCTGCGTGGCTGCGCAAGGTTTTCTTCCTATGTCGCAATTGTTGTCATTGCCGTTATCGCGCTTGCGTCATGCGGTCGTAAGGACGCCCGCAGCATACTGCCCGACGGATTGAAGCTGCGCGAGGGTGACATAGTGTTCCGCCGTGGCAACGGCCTTACGAGCCGTGCCGTGCTTGCGGCCGACCGCCACGGACTGTACTCCCACGTCGGGGTGGTGGTTGATTCGTGCGGGGTGATGATGGTGGTGCACGCCGTTCCTGGCGAGCCTGACTATGAGGGCGACCCCGACAGGGTGAAAATGGAGACGCCGGAGAAGTTCTTTATATCCTTGAATGCCGACATCGGCGAGGTGAAGCGCCTGCGGGGCGATACCGTGACGCCTGCCGTGGCAGCCCGCGAGGCCGTGGAGATATACCGTAGGGGGACGCTGTTCGACCATGACTATGACGATTCCGACACGTCGAGGATGTACTGTTGCGAGCTTGTCATGCATGCTTATGCCAGGGCCGGAATACCGCTCGTGGGGACGTTCAGGCATGAGTTCCGCCTGCCCGGATTGGGACTTATACGCTGCGTGCTGCCGTCCGACATCTGCAATAACGGCCGCCTGGCTACCGTTGCGGCGTTTTAAATGACATTACTAACCAAAAAATTATATTTATGAAGAAGTTATTTGCATTCATGGCAGCGGTTTTCGCCGCGCTGACGCTCGCTTCATGTGGCGGCGGCAATACGCCGAAGGGCGTTACCGAGCAGTTTATCAAGGCTATACAGGACCAGGACGGGGAGAAGATGGCGTCGCTGATTTACTTTCCTGACGGCAAGAGTCCCGAGACGGAGGGCGAGCGCGAGCAGTTTGTGGCGATGATGAACGGCAAGGTGAACACTACCTATGCCAACTACGGCAAGCTGAAATCGTACGAGATACAGTCGGAGGAAGTGTCTGAAGACGGCACCGAGGCCGTGGTGGCTGTGCATATGGAGTATGAGAAAAAGACGAGCGACGACAAGGTTAAACTGAAGAAAGACCCGGAAGGCAACTGGAAGATTGACATGAGAAAGTAGCTCCTTGAGGGGAGTGGCACGGCCGGACGTTGTGTAAAAGACTGTTAATCGCATTGTAAAAGGCCGTCTTTTACACGCCAAAAGGCCACCTTTCGCACGCCAAAAGATGGCCTTTTGTAACGTATTGGGGATCAAGGTGTTACGCTGGTGGTCGCAAACTTCTCAATATGTAGCCCGCCGCCGGCTTCATGATGTCGGCCGCCGGCGCTGTTTTTGGCCGGCAAGTCTGCCGCCGGTAGCAGTCAGACATACCGGCATAACTGAAAAACAACATTCAAATGAAAGAATTTCTTACATCCTCGACACTGCCTTTCTGGCTCGTGTTCATTATCGTGGCCGCCGCGTTCGGCCTTACCCTGCTTTACATGAAGGGCGGCAGCAAGTCATCGAAGCTGCTCTTTGCGTCGGCCGGTTGCATGCTTGCGGCCACCATTCTTGAAATTGTCATATACTCGGTATTGGGCGGCAACAGCCTGTGGTGGTGCACGTCAGACAAGTACGGCTTCTTCTCAAAACTGTTCAGGCTGGTGCCCTTTGCCTTGTTCGTGGCGTTCCAGGTCCTGCAAGTATTCTTTTTCAAGGGCGCCGTTGAGGAACATATAGGTAAAGAACTGTCGATGAAGGCAATGTTCATCTGCCTCGTGCTTACCTTTCCGATAGCGTTCGTCCTTGCAATCGTGTTGGGTATCGTCGGCGTTTCCGACGATACGGTGAGCGTAATAGCCAGTGTTGTGTTCGCCGTGCTCGTGGTAGGCGGCGTAGGTTGGGCCCTGATGCGCAACGTCCGCTCGGCAGGCTGGCGCCAGGGAGCCGTGTTCACGGCGTTCTCCTTAGTGTGCGTAGTGGCCGTTTGCCTTGCGATATTCCTGCTTATCGTCGCCTTGCTTGAGCTGTTCCTGCAAGTGCTGATGGTCGCTGCGGTAGTGGTCGGCGCAATATATGCGTTCGGCTTCATGTCGAAAGAGGCGTCGAAGCAGCAGCCCCAGCAGATGTTTTGGGACAAAGACGGCAACGGACACTTTACGGCAAATGCACGCAACGAGGCCAACAGGAAGATTGACGAGCGCAGGGCAGAGAACCAATGACCTTATATTTATTGTATAACATTAAACCGTTTTAATTATGAAAAAAGCTATCAGAACTCTTTGCTTGGTGGCAATAGCCATCTTCGCAATACCGCAACAGGCCGACGCGCAGTTCTTCAAGAAGCTGAAGAAGGCGGCGGAAAACGTTGTCAAGGAAGCCATAACGGGCGAGAAGACGACTGAAAATACTGGCAACAGCACAACAGAGACGGCAAACGCTGCTGAAGTTGCAACTAATTTTGTCACCTCTGCGTCTGGGGTAGAGGTTGGAAATCCTGGTTCGGAGCACTTTGACCTTGATTTTGTAGAGGCCATTGGCAACGCTGCCAGCAACGAGGTGACAATCTACGTGAAGGCAACGGCCAAGAAGTTGAACTACAGCAATGCAAGCATCGGCGGCAATGACGGCCGCGCAACCGACTCAGACGGCAACGAGTACAAGACGAGTTACTACCCGGAGAAGAAGAACCTGATGGTAGGCGTGCCCGTAAAGTTCGAGTTCGCGAAGTTCTCGAAAGTGCCTGCCACGGTTGACAAGTTCGTTATCGTGACAGCTGGATGGTATCTTGACACTGAGGCAAGATGTCCGGGAGGCACTAACTGGATGAAGTATGCCATCAAGCTGAAGAATGTTCCTATCAAGTGGGAGTAGTCATTTAGTAGACGAGTAGACAAGATACGAGCAGACAAGGAGAAATGCTTTGTTGTATATTAACCAACTAAACAAATCTCCTTGTCTGCTCGTCTCTTGTCTACTCGTCTACTAAAACCTTGTCTGCTTGTCAACTTTTTAATAAAGAAGTACGAGTCCCGCGAAGCCCGAATAGCAGATCATGCGTATCGGGTTGATTTTAAAATACATCGTTCCGATGAACGATGCCGCGAAAAGGAAGCAGCTAATCCAGAACTGCCAGGGGTTAATGTCGGGCGTGGAGAAGTTTTCCGCCGTCATCAGCAGAAGCGTCGCGGCCGCCAGCAGGCCTACCACGGCAGGGCGAAGACCAGAGAATACACTCTGTACGGCCGGCGTGTTCATGTACTTTAGCAGCACCTTGGCAATCAGTATCATAAGAATCAGCGACGGAAGCACCAGCGCAAACGTGGCCGTAACACTGCCGAGGATAGACATTCCGTAGCCGAAGCCTGCGTTATGTACGGCCGTATAGCCGCAATATGTTGCCGAGTTGATTCCAATAGGGCCGGGCGTCATCTGGCTGATTGCCACTATGTCGGTAAACTCTGACGTGGTTAGCCATCCGTGGTTGTGCACAACCTCTCCCTGGATTAGCGACAACATGCCGTAACCTCCGCCGAAACCGAACAGCCCTATCTGGAAAAACGTTATGAAAAGTTCGAGAAAAATCACTTTGCTTAGTTAAGAGTTAAGAATTAAGAGTTAAGAAAATATGCCTTAGGAAGTTAAGAGTTAAGAATTAAGAGTTAAGAAAATATGCCTTGTTTTTAGGTTGATAACTGTGGGTTAAGCATTGAAACAGCCTTCAAGACATATTTTCTTAATTCTTAACTCTTAATTCTTAATTTTCTTATTCAGTCGGTTTAATATACTTCCCGTACACATATCCGCCGACTCCAGCTATCAGGATGACGTAAATCGGGGACACGCCGAGCATCCAGATTGCCAGCGCGCAGGCGATAGGTATCCAACAGTTGGTGAGCGTTATCTTCGCGCTCTTTGCCATGTTGAACGTCGGTACGGCTATCAGCGCTACCACGGCGGGGCGTATTCCACGGAAAATGGCCGCCACGACCTTGTTGTCCTCGAACTGGTGGAAAAACATGGCGATGGCCAATATGATGAGGAACGAGGGCAGGGCAGTACCTAATGCCATGCACAGCGCGCCCCTCACCTTGCGCAGGCGGTAGCCAATGAAGGCGCTGATGTTTATCGCCATCACTCCCGGACAGCTCTGGGCGATGGCTATCATGTCAATGAATTCCTCCTTGTTCACCCATTTGTGCTTGTCAACGACTTCCGACTCGATGATAGGAATCATTGCGTAGCCGCCGCCGAGGGTGAACAATCCGATTTTGAAAAACGTCTTGAAGCTTTCTAAATAGAAGTTGGACATGATTTTATTTTATAAGCAGTAAAGGATGAAAGGAGGGAAGGAGTAAGTAGAAATGACTTGAAAGATACGCTAAAAAATAGGTTATACATCCAACAAAGCATATCTACTTACTCCTTCCCTCCTTACTCCTTCCCTCCTCGAAAGTTGTTATTTCTTGTTCTCTATCCATTTCCTTGCGTTGACAAACGCCTCCATCCACGGAGTAATGTCGTCTGCAAGGCGGTCTGACGGATACCAGGCGTTGTTCCAGGGGAAGCATGCACGCTCCAAGTGAGGCATCATAGCGAGGTGTCGTCCGTCAGCAGAACAAATGCCGGCAACGGCAAAGTCTGAGCCGTTCGGGTTGCCGGGGTACTCTGCATAGTGGTATTTTGCTACGACGTTGTATTTGTCCTCGCCCTCAGGCAGATAGAACTTGCCTTCTCCGTGGGCTACCCAGATACCGAGACTGCTGCCCGACAGCGAGCCGAACATCACGCTGTTGTTCTGCGGAATGTCGAGACCAAGGAAGGCACTCTCGAACTTACGTGAGTCGTTATGCAACATCTTGGCGCGCTTTTCGTGTTCCGGGTTGATAAGGTTAAGCTCAACCATGAGCTGGCAACCGTTGCAAATGCCGAGCGAAAGGGTATCTTCACGGGCATAGAACTTGTCCAATGCCTCCTTCGCTTTCGGATTAAAGAGGAACGCTCCGGCCCATCCTTTAGCGCTTCCGAGCACGTCAGAGTTGGAGAAACCACCGCAGAAGACAATCATGTTGATGTCTTCCAGCGTCTCGCGGCCCGTTATAAGGTCGGTCATCATCACGTCCTTGACGTCGAATCCGGCAAGATACAGCGAGTAAGCCATCTCCCTTTCGCCGTTAGTTCCTTTCTCGCGGATGATCGCTGCCTTTATTCCTGTCGGCTCGCGGCGGTCTGCCGAGATTCCGAATTGTGACAACTTACCGGTGAACGAGTCGTTAAACTTCATGACTAACGGCTGTTTCTTGTAATTGTCGCGGCGTGCTTCGGCACATCCGTTCATGCTCTGGTCGCGGTCGAGCAGGTATGAAGTCTTGTACCATACGTCACGCATTGCGTCTATGTCGAACTCATGCGTGAACTTGCCCTTGTTCACTTTAAGCTTGCGTGACGACGTGTCAGGGCGTCCTATGCATGCATAGCATACGCCGTTGTCGTCGAGTAAGTCCTCGAAGTCATCCTTATGGTTGTCCGAAACCTGTACTATTACGCCGGGATTCTCGGCCAGGAGAATCTTTATAATGTCTTCACAGTCGAACTTGTCCAGGCTGATGTCCAGTCCTCCGTCCACATTCGCGAAGCACATTTCAAGCAAAGTAGTCACCATACCGCCTGCGCTGATGTCGTGACCGGCCATGATCCAGCCGTTGTTTATCAGTTCCTGAACAGAGTTGAAGGCGTTACGGAAATAGTCGGGGTTCTTCACCGTGGGCACGTCATCACCCACTTTGCCTAATGACTGGGCAAAAGCGCTGCCGCCTAAGCGTAGCTCATCGTATGAGAAGTCTATGTGGTAAAGGCTCGACTTGCCGTCGTTCACCAGTACGGGGGATACAACTTTGCGAATGTCTGACACCTGTCCGCCACTGCTGACGATAACCGTTCCCGGGCTGATAATCTTCTGTCCGTCAGGATATTGCTGGCTCATTGAGAGCGAGTCTTTACCCGTAGGCACGTTCACTTTTATCGCGCAGCAGAAGTCAGAGAGTGCTTTTACGGCGTTGTAAAGGCGTGCGTCCTCGCCTTCCTGTGAACGGCAGGGCCACATCCAGTTAGCCGAGAGGCTCACGCTGTCAAGTCCTTCCTCAAGCGGAGCCCACACAATGTTGGTCAGCGACTCAGCAACAGAGAGCACACTGCCGGCCTCCGGCGATGCCAGTCCTGCCTGCGGAGCGTGTCCGAGGGCTGTTGCAATACCCTTGTTGCCACGGTAATCAAGTGCAACAACGCCGCAATCAGAAAGCGGCAGCTGTATTCTGCCCTGGCATTGCTGGCGTGCTATCTTGCCCGTTACGCTTCTGTCGACCTTGTTTGTGAGCCAATCCTTGCAGGCAACGGCCTCAAGCTGGAGCACACGGCCGACGTATTCGTCGAGCGCCTTGTCGACATCTGAGTGTGAATAGCTTACGTTTTCATAATGCCTTTCTACGGTGTTGTCCCTCATGTAGGTCTTGGGCGAGTGGCCGAACATCTGTGCCACGTCGAGGTCGAACGGTCTTACGCCGTCGCCCTGGACGAAACTGAAGTGGGCGTCGCCCGTAGTTTCACCGACGACGTACAGCGGAGCGCGCTCGCGTTCGGCAATCTTGCGCACGTGCTCGATGTGCTTCTCGTCGATGAGCAGTCCCATGCGCTCCTGGCTTTCGTTGGCTATTATCTCCTTGCTCGACAGCGTTTTGTCACCGATGGGCAGCTTTGTCATGTCTATCTGGCCGCCGCATTCCTCTACGAGTTCGGACAGACAGTTGACGTGGCCGGCCGAACCGTGGTCGTGAATGCTGACAACGGGGTTGGTGTCCTCCTCGCATAGGGCGCGCACAAGGTTGTAGGCACGCTTCTGCATCTCGGGATTTGCACGCTGAACGGCGTTCAGTTCTATGCCGTTAGAGTATCTTCCGGTGTCAACCGACGACACGCTGCCGCCGCCGAGGCCGATACGATAGTTGTCGCCGCCGACAACCACAATCTTGTTTCCTTTCTTAGGCTCTTTCTTCAGGCAGTCGCGCTTGGTGCCGTAGCCTACGCCTCCGGCCAGCATTATCACCTTGTCGTAGGCGTACTTCTCGTCGCCCTCCTTGTGCTCGAAGGTCAACACCGAGCCGCAAATCAGTGGCTGGCCGAATTTGTTGCCGAAGTCGGAAGCGCCGTTCGACGCCTTTATCAATATCTGCTCAGGCGTCTGGTACAGCCATTTACGCACGGGCAGGATGTCCTCCCAATCCCTTGTGGCAGTTTCTTCACCGCTCAGACGGGGGTATGCCGTCATATACACCGCCGTGCCGGCTATCGGCCACGAGCCGGTTCCGCCGCCCATACGGTCGCGTATTTCGCCTCCCGTGCCCGTCGCGGCGCCGTTGAATGGTTCCACGGTGGTAGGGAAGTTGTGCGTTTCGGCCTTCAGCGAGATAACGCTCTCTATGTCCTTGACGCGGAACCAGTCTGAAGTCGACTGGTCTTCGGGCGCGAACTGCTCGATGACAGGACCTTCGCTGAAGGCCACGTTGTCCTTGTAGGCGCTTAATATCTTGTGCGGATTCTCTTTTGTCGTCTTCTTAATCATGTTGAAGAGCGACGACCCCATCTCCTTGCCGTCAATGATGAACACCCCGCCGAATATCTTGTGGCGGCAGTGCTCGGAGTTAATCTGGGCGAAGCCGAATATCTCCGAGTCGGTCAGCGGGCGTCCCAGCTCTTTCTCTATCTTGTGTAGATACTCTATTTCCTCGGGCGACAGGGCGAGACCTTCCTGCTCGTTGTATTCCTCCAGGTTGTCAACGTGCTTTATTGGCTCTGGTTCGTGGTTTACGGTGAACACCTTTTGGTCGAGCCCTTCGTACATACGCTGAAGCATCGGGTCGTGGTCGGCGTCCTTGGAGCTTACGGGGAAGTACTCCTCTATGCGCGACACGCCTTTCAGGTTCATGTTCTGGGTTATTTCCACGGCGTTGGTGCTCCACGGGGTTATCATCTCCCGGCGCGGGCCTACGAAGTAGCCGTCCACATGCTCTGCGTCTATCAGCGTGGCGTCGCCGTACAGCCAGCACAGTTCATTGACTTCTTCTTGCGAAAGCTGATGGTCGACCTCGGTCGCTATCACGCTTTCAGACGGGGTTTTGAAAAAAAGAATCATATCTTATAATCTTGTTATGTTTTGTCGTTTGCTCGTGGTTATAATATATCAAGGTGCAAACTTACGTATTTTCTGCGTAAAAAACGAAGAAAGTTTGAATAATGAGGGTATTTGCGCAGAAAGTAGAGTGTTGCCTCCTTGTTGGGCTATGTCGTTGCGGCGTGCGCGTTGGCGTGCGGCCGTTGCGGTCGTTTATGGCCATAGAGTGCCGCCGTTTTCCAGTTCAAGCAGGTATCTTTTCGTGTCAAGTCCTCCTCCGTAGCCGGTCAGGGTGCCGTCGCTGCCTATCACACGGTGGCACGGCACGATTATGGATACGGCGTTGGCCCTGTTGGCATTTGCCACGGCGCGTACCGACTTGTCTGCTCCTATACGTCGCGCGACGGCCGCGTACGACGCTGTCTCGCCGTAGTGTATTTCCAGAAGGGCATGCCATACCGTTTTCTGGAAATCCGTTCCGACGAGCAGCAGCGGTATGTCGAACACGGTGCGGCGGCGGTTAAAGTATTCGTCCAGTTGCTTTTCGGTTTCCGTTATTATGTCTGAGGTTCCTTCCTCGCAGTCCGCGCGCAACCTTTCTGTAAGCCTGCGCAATACAAAGTCGCGGCGTCCTTCAGCTGTCCAGTCGCACAGACATAGCTTGCCTTCAAACGAGCCAAGCAGCAGGTCTCCGCAAGGCGAGTGGTAAATGTCCGTCTTGATGTGTTCCATGTCTTTTGTCCTGATGTCGGTAAGTACTGTAGACTCAAGGCTGTTTCAGGCCTTCTGCAGCCTCGGGGCCGTGCCGCGGTGGCGCTGGATGCGGTGCGTGGCCGTGCAGGTAACAGCCAGGGGCTGGCTGAATGCAAACTTACGTATTTTTTTCGACATATTTGTTGCATGGTATAAAAAACATTCCTTCAATCCCGAAAAAATCTTGTTGCCATGCCGTTTGTTGCCTGTGCGTAACTGTCTGGCAGCCAATGGCTTTGTAAAAGGCCGCCTTTTACGTTGCGAAAGATGGCCTTTTGGCGCCCGATTCACGGCCTTTTGGAGGGCAAAAGGCCACCTTTTGTTTTTCGCTTTTGCCCTGGTTGATGCGTTATTCCTGCCAGATGGAGAGTAAGAAATGCCGTTGGGATATGCCGAGTGCGTGTGAAGTCATGCTGCCTTTAAGTATGTTTTGCCGTCGGGGTGCAGTCTGCCGTTATGGCGCCTGAATATCCATCCGGTGTTAAAAGATGTTTTGCCGGCGTGAAAAACAGAAATACGACAAAGTCGGTTGTTTACTTTGCGGCGTGAAATCAAGAACCATAAAACGTATGTTATGAAAGCATGTGTATTGGCATTTGTCCTGATGTCTTGTGTAAGTGCTGCCGCCCAGGGTGGCGCTAAGGTGTCAGGCGTAGTCGTCGAGGGCGATTCCGTCACGGCGGTGGGTTATGCTTCGGTGGCCCTGCACGACTCGGCTACACGGAATATGGTGGGTGGCTGCGCCACTGACGGCAACGGCCGCTTCACCATAAGCTCCGTACCCGACGGCACGTATTACGTCGAGTGCAGTTTCGTAGGCATGAAGACAACCGTCTCTGCGCCGTTCTCCGTCAAAGGAGGAGGTGCCGTCGACATCGGTAAGGTGTGTATGGCTGACGGCGGCAACGCGCTCGGCGAGGTGGTAGTGGAGAGCCGCAGGCCTACGTTTACGGCGAAGCTCGACCGTAAGGTGTACAACGTTGGCGAGGACGTGGCAGCCTTGACAGGCTCGGCCGGCGACGTTTTGCAGAACATTCCGTCCGTAGACGTCGACATGGACGGCAACGTAAGCCTTCGCGGCAACTCCAATGTCACGATCCTTATCAACGGCAAGCCGTCGGCAATGATGGGCCCGCGTACGCGCGGCGACGCCCTCAACAACCTGTCCGCGGGCACTATTGAGCGTATAGAGGTTATAACCAACCCTTCGGCTGAGTATAAGCCGGACGGCGAAAGCGGCATAATAAACATTGTGATGAAGAAAGGTCCAAAGGCCGGAACCAACGCTACGGTGACAGCCGGAGCGGGTAGCGCGGGGCGTGTCAATGTCGGGGCCGACGGCGGTTTACGCCTCGGACCGGTAAACTTGTACGGCGGATATGCGTACAGGCGCGACAGATACGACCGTAAAATCTCCGACCTGCGCACGTCGGGCGAGGAACTCGTAAGCCAGCAAACCGACGGTATAGGGCGCCCTGTGTCGCATACCGTACGCCTCGGGGCTGACGCCGACATTACCGTAAACGATGTCCTGCATGCCGACTTCAGCTATAACAACCGCCGCTTCAGCCGTAACGAGCAAATGACTTCGGCCACTGTTGACGGCTCTGGGGCGCAGAACATAGCGTACCGGCGTACGCGCGACGCCCTGGCAAAGGAGAATATGTATGAAGCGGGGCTGCAATATACTCATACGTACGGCAACGGTCGTGAGTGGAGCGCAAGTTACCAGTACTCTTCAGAGAGCGAAGACGAAAACAATGATTACTTAACCTCACGTCAGTCGGGCGACGTGAGTGACCGCCAGCATGTGTGGGACGCCAACTATCTGCACACGGCAGGCCTGCGCGTTGCACACCGGCTGACGCCCGCACTGGCGCTAAACGCCGGCTGCGAACTCGAGTTCCTGCGTGCGGAGCAGGGCTATCACGCCTTCATACAGGATGGTACGGGCTACGTGCCCGACCCCGACAACAGCAGCGATTTTGCCCATTTGCGCCGTATATACTCGTTATACGCTACGCTTGAGGCGTCACTCGGACAGTGGAGCGTGCTTGCCGGCTTGCGCGGGGAGCGTGTCTCGCAGGACAACAAGCTCATATCCGAGAGCACGTCGTCGCACCGTAATTACGCCGGAATATACCCAACGCTGCACGTCTCGCGCAAGGTGGGCACGCGCAACGAGCTTTCTCTAAGCTACAGCTTGCGTGTGAACCGTCCCGAAGGCAGTGACATGAATCCCTTTGCGGAGCGTATCAACCCGTTGAGTCTACAGGCCGGAAACCCTGATCTGCGCCCGGAGAAGATACATTCTATCGAGGCCGGATGGCAATGGAGGGGCGATGCGCTGTCATTGTTGACAACCGTGTATTACCGATATCTTACTGACCAGATAACCGAGGTAAGCCGTTATATCGACAACGGAGTGCTGCTAACCACAAAAGAGAACCTCAATTCGAGCCAAAACGCCGGCGCGGAGGCGGTACTCGGAGGGCAGGCCACGCGATGGCTTGCGTTCAACTGTAATCTCAACGGTTACTACAACCGCATAGATGCTACCGCCTTGGGGTATGGACGGAGTAAGGGCACGTTCTCATGGAGCGCACTTGCCAATGTCGACATTACTCCTTTCAGGCATTGTATGGTGCAGCTGAACGCGCGTTACCATTCTTCCACGCTCGTGCCTCAGGGCCGGCGCGACGCCGACAGCCGCATAGACCTTGGCGTGAGGTATGATATTCCGGTGTGCAACCTGTCCGTTACCGCAACGGTTACTGATTTGCTTGACACTTACGGGCGGTCGTACACTCTCGATACGCCCGACCTTAAGCAGAAGATGGAGCAGAGGCGCAACCCCCGTATATTTGCCGTCGGGCTGTTGTGGAGGCTTGGCTCGAATCCGGCAAAGAAGCATTCGGCCGACATTCATTATGACGAGACATTCTGAACAATTACGGATATGAGGGAACGCAAGCGTAATCCATATAACCGAAAAGGCTCTCTCGGCAACGCCATGACGGGCATAGGCGAGTTCATATCGCGCGAGCGTAATGCCAGGATACATTGTGCCGCGGCCTGCATGGCCGTGGCTGCCGGCCTGTATCTTGGCCTGTCGCCGCGCGAGTGGGCTGTTGTGGTGTTGTGTATAGGCACGGTCATCTCGGCGGAGGCGTTCAACACGGCGATAGAGGTGTTGTGCGACCGCGTCATACCCGGGTGCGACGATTCCGTGCGAACCGTTAAGGACGTGTCCGCCGGGGCCGTGCTGATTGCCGCTTGTGCGTCAGCGGCAGTGGGGCTGCTGATATTCGTACCGAAAATAATATCCCTGATTTAATATACTTGGGCATGGCATAATCTTTTACTCCGTTCTTTTTAAATTTCAATAAACATGCGAGTTACAAAAAGAAAGGCTTGCGCGCCGCTTGACGTTCTGGGCGCGCGTGCGTTAATGGCCACCATGTCTGCGTTTATAATGTTGCAGTCCTTGCCGTCAATGGGCCAAGTATGCGATTCGTCGGTTGTCGTGGCCGACTCTGTCATGGGCGTCGCGGCGGCGGTGTCAGCCGCTGTGGATGGCGGCAGTGCCGGCAACGGCTTCGGCGAAAGACGCTCCCGGCCAGGGCAATACCGGTTCAGGGCCTCACAGCTTGCCGTCCCCGTAGTGTTGGTGGGGATAGGCGCGGCAGGCCTTGGCAACGGCTGGCTGAAGCACCAGAACCATGAGATAAGGGAGGAATTGCAGGAGAATATCGACCGTCGGATTACCGTTGACGATTTCACCCAGTATGCTCCTGCCGCGGCTATATACGCTCTCAACCTGTGTGGCGTGCGCGGCCGTCATGACTATGCCGGCCTTACGGTGTTGCTCGGCACGTCGGCCGCGCTTATGGGCACGTCGGTACTCGTGCTGAAAAGCGTCACTAAGGTTGAGCGTCCCGACGGCAGCGCACGCAATTCGTTCCCCTCCGGACATACTGCAATGGCCTTTATGGGTGCCGAGCTGTTGCGCCGTGAGTTCTGGGAAGTGTCGCCTTGGATAGGCGTCGCCGGGTATGTAGTGGCCGCGGGCACAGGATTTTTCCGTATGTATAACAACCGCCACTGGCTGACCGACGTCATCGCGGGCGCCGGCGTGGGCATTCTTAGCGTGCAGGCCGCCTATTGGCTGTATCCGGTGGTCACGCGAATGCTGTTCGGCAAGCGTGCCTCCAACGTGTCGCTTTCGCCCTTTGCTTATGGCGGAGGAGGCGGGCTGGCGTTTGCCTTCAGGCTGTGAGCCGCAGGATACGTGGCAGCGTGTTTTGCGAAAGGCCGTCTTTTGGCTTGTAAAAGACGGCCTATTACACGATAAAAGGCGGCATTTTACATCGCAAAATGCCGCCTTTTGGAATTTGTCCCTGCGCGACACGGGTCGCGCAGGAGTTATAATGTATGTAAAAGACCTGTGTGCCAGACTATTATCCGTATGCTTCGATGAGGTACTTGATGAACTTCGGGTCGTTGAAGTCTACCGTTCCGCTGTCGTGCATGTTAAGTTTCGCTATCGTGGCCATGTCGTCTTCAGCCAGCTTGAAGTCGAAGATGTTGAAGTTCTCGGCCATGCGGCTCTTGTGGGTGCTCTTCGGTATTGCCACTATTCCGCGCTGTGTGAGCCAGCGCAATGCCACCTGTGAAGCCGTCTTGCCGTATTTCAGGCCTATCTGCTTGAGCGTGGCGTTACCGAAAACGGCGTCGGAGCCTTGTCCGCCCAGCGGCCCCCAGGCCGTCATCCTCGTGCCGTATTCGGCCAGGTAGGGCTGTATGCCGTTCTGCTGGATGGCTACGTTGCACTGCAACTGGTTCATCATAGGCTTTACGTCTACGTGCATAGCGAAGTCGACAAAGCGTCCGGTCTGGAAGTTCGACACGCCTATCGCGCGTACCTTGCCTTCCTTAAGCGCCCTCTCCATTGCCCTCCACGAGCCGTACACGTCGCCGTACTGCTGGTGGATGAGCAGCAGGTCTACGTAGTCGGTGCGCAGTTTCTTCAATGACTCGTCAATGCTGCGGGCGCATTTGTCCTCTCCGGCGTTTGAAATCCATACCTTCGTGGTGATGAACAGTTCGTTGCGGGGTATGCCGCTCTTGGCTATCGCGGCGCCCACGCCCTCTTCGTTGAAATATGCCTGGGCCGTGTCGATATGGCGATAGCCTACCTCAAGGGCGTCGCTTACGCAACGTTCGCACTCTTCGGGGCTCACGAGGAATACTCCGTAGCCCAGTAACGGCATCTCAACTCCGTTGTTAAGTCTTGTTGTTTCCATTGTCTTTTGTATTAAATCGGGCGATCAGTGTATTTTCATCGTACCTATGGCGCGCACCGTCGGCAGGTCCATGTCGTCGTAGATGGGGCTGCGGCCGGTGTCAAGCGATGCTATGCGGGCCATCTCGTCATCGCTGAGGTTGAAGTCGAAGATGTTGAAGTTTTCTTCCATTCGCTCCTTGTGTACCGACTTGGGGATGATAACCACGCCGCGCTGGTTGAGCCAGCGGAGTATAACCTGGCCGGTAGTCTTGCCGTGGCTGTCGGCAATCTGCTTGAGCACAGGGTTGTTGAATATGTCGCGTTGGCCTTCGGCGAACGGCGCCCATGCCTCGTGCTGTATTCCTTCACGCTGCAGGAAGGCGTTGGCTTCACGCTGTTGGAAGAATGGATGGGTCTCCAGTTGGTTTACGGCGGGCTTCACCTCGTTGTGCAGGAAGAGGTCTTGCAGACGCTCGCTTGAGAAGCTTGTCACGCCGATAGCCCTGATGCGCCCCTCCTTGTACAGGCGTTCCATGGCGCGCCAGGCAGCGTAATAGTTGCCGTAGGGCTTGTGTATGAGGTACAGGTCGAGATAGTCGAGCCCGAGTTTCTTCATCGACAGGTCGAAGGCACGCAGCGTGTCGTCATACTCATGGTCCTGCACCCACAGTTTGGTTGTGATGAACAGCTCCTCACGTTTCAGTCCGCTGTTGCGTATAGCGTCGCCAACCTGTTGCTCGTTGCGGTACGAGGCGGCCGTGTCAATCATGCGGTAGCCTACCTCAAGGGCGTCGGTCACCACGCGCTCGGTGTCGTTTGCCGGTACCTGGTACACCCCGAAGCCTATTGCCGGCATTATTACGCCGTTGTTAAGTCTTGCTTCTTTCATCTTGATAAATGGTTTTCGTTAGTGCTGCAAAGATACTGTTTCTGCGTGGTAACATTGTTATGAAATTCTGCTTGATATTTTCACTATTCGTGGTTTTTGGTTATTTTTGCGGTTAAAGTAAACCTTTATATATTGGCTATATGGATAAGAACGGTTACACGGACATACGTTTTTTCGACACTTTGGGCGACTGCGACCTGTCGCTCATGGCGGGCAATGTGCTGCATGTGCTTTGCATTGGCGGCAGCATGGGGTTTGTTTTCCAGGAAGTAAGGTTCAACGTGGCGCCGGGCGATTACGTCATACTGCCTAACGCGTCGTTGGCGTCATGCTTTGCCGAGTCTGCCGACTTCACCGCCGTTATCATGAGCTTGTCGGAATCGTTGGTGGCGTCGATGGCGCTGCGCAGCGATTACGGGGTGATAGGCCATCTGTCGCTGTTGCAGAATCCGGTGATGAAGCTGTCGGGACACGACTTTGAAGTGTGCCTTGAGGGCATGAAGTACTTGCGCTGCAGGATGGCTGACGAGAATCACCTGTTCCGCGGCGAGATGATTGAGCACCTGCTGATGGCGCACGTGCTCGACCTGTACGACATACATGCGCGCGGCAACGCCCTGCCGAGCGTGTCAAAGCGTACTGCCGACCTGTTGCTGCGCTTTGTCGGTATGCTGTATGACGGCGAGTATCTTACCGGCCGCGACCTGAATCATTATGCCTCACGGCTGTGCGTTACGCCACATTATCTATCAGAGGTGTGCCGCAAGGTGAGCGGAAGGCCCGCCACGTACTGGATTGACCGCTTTACGGTGAGTGCAATCGTGCGTATGCTCTGGCGTAGGGAACTGTCGCTGACGGATATTTCCGAGCGTTTCGGATTCTCGTCGCTGTCGTATTTCAGCCGGTATGTGCAGAAGCATATGGGCTTTTCGCCGTCGCAATACCGCAACAACGTGGCCGCGCGTTGAGCGATAGGCGGTCTTTTGCCTTCCAAAAGGCCGCCTTTTACAACGTGAAAGGCCACCTTTCGCAAGCCAAAAGACGGCCTTTCGCAAACGCGTTGACTGTCAGCCACATGCACGTATGGCGCAAGGTAGGGTGCCGTGCGGTACGTAATGTGGAAAGAAACCGTGCTCGCCGGCTTTTGATTTATGTCAAAAAAACGGACATTCCACGCATTTACCAGCCCCGTAGTATTGCGGTTATGCCATAAATCCCTTACCTTTGCATCGTGTTTTTCATAGTATTAGATTTAAGGTTAACAAGGTTGGAGTACAGCGGTACTCCTTTTTTTATGCCCATAAGCCGGCAAACGTCATGGCGCAAGGCCCGCTCGTCCCTTCATGCCGGTGCCCGGATGTGTTGATACCGAAGCGGCGCGTGGCGCCGTTGGCGTGGCGGGCGGCATGGAAACGGGATTATGTGGAAATTTTGTAAAACTCACTTGCCAAAACGGCGCAACGTTGTTTGACAATGTAAAATTAATCTGAAAAATAACCGTTTTGCAACACTAAAAGTGCCTAATGCCTTTGCGTTGACGAAAGATTTTGTTAACTTTGCGGTGCTTTAAGGGAAAGATTTTTCATTATAACATAAATTTTTTAACATTATGGTAAGTTATAAGACACTTGGCTTGGTAAACACCCGTGATATGTTTGCGAGAGCCATCAACGGCGGTTACGCCATCCCGGCATTCAACTTCAACAACATGGAGCAGTTGCAGGCAATCATCAAGGCTTCTTCAGAGCTGAAGTCGCCGGTTATCCTGCAGGTTTCAAAGGGCGCACGCAACTACGCCAACCAGACGCTTCTTGAGTATATGGCCCAAGGCGCTGTGGAATACGCTAAGGAACTGGGCTGCAATCATCCCGAGATTGCGCTTCACCTTGACCATGGAGACAGCTTCGAGCTCTGCAAGAGCTGCGTAGACATGGGCTTCTCTTCAGTGATGATTGACGGTTCTTCACTGCCTTATGACGAGAACGTAGCCCTGACAAAGAAGGTTGTTGACTACGCTCACCAGTACGATGTTACCGTAGAGGGCGAGCTCGGCGTACTCGCAGGCGTTGAGGACGAGGTTGTAGCAGAAGAATCTCACTATACAAAGCCTGAGGAGGTAATCGACTTTACGAGCAAGACCGGTGTTGACTCGCTGGCAATCTCTATCGGTACAAGCCACGGAGCATACAAGTTCAAGCCCGAGCAGTGCACACGCGACCCGAAGACAGGACGCCTCGTTCCTCCTCCTTTGGCATTCGACGTGCTCGACGAAATCATGAAGCAGTTGCCCGGATTCCCCATCGTGCTCCACGGCTCGTCTTCAGTTCCGCAGGAGTATGTTGACATCATCAACCAGTATGGCGGCAAGTTGCCAGATGCAGTGGGTATTCCTGAGGAGCAGCTCCGCAAGGCTGCAAAGAGCGCAGTATGCAAAATCAATATCGATTCAGACTCACGCCTTGCCTTCACGGCTGCCGTACGCAAGACTTTGGCTGAGAAACCGGCTGAGTTTGACCCGCGTAAATACTGCGGACCGGCTCGTGACCTCATGGAGGAGATGTACAAGCACAAGATTATCGACGTGCTCGGCTCTGACAACAAGCTGGCTCAACTTGACTAATGAGATAACCTCATAGTAATTCGTTTTAATTAATAAAGCGGCGACTCCGTGACGGAGCTGCCGCTTTTATTTTGTATCCGTATCGTTATTCCCTAACCAGATTACGCCCAGCGTCAATCCTGAGGAATATGAAAAGCAGGATGGTGAAGCCCCAAAGCGACGAGCCGCCATAGCTGAAAAACGGCAAAGGTATGCCTATTACGGGCGTTAGTCCGAGCACCATGCCGACGTTGATGAACACATGGAACAGGAATATGCTCAGCACGCAGTAGCCGTACACGCGCCCGAACTTGAACGGCTGGCGCTCGGCCATCTTGATGAGGCGCAGTATGAGGGCCAGGAACAGCAGCAGTACGCCTGCCGAACCGAGGAAGCCTTCCTCCTCTCCGACGGTGCAGAAGATGAAGTCGGTATCCTGTTCGGGTACGAACTTAAGCTTGGTCTGCGTGCCGTTGAGGAATCCCTTGCCCTTAAGGCCGCCCGAACCGATGGCAATCTCGCTCTGGTGTACATTGTATCCGGCTCCGGCAAGGTCTTCGTCAAGCCCGAGGAGCACGTTGATACGTGTGCGCTGATGCGGCTCGAGGATGTTGTTGAGCACGTAGTCGGCAGAATAGAAGAAGGCTATCGACCCGACGGCAAACAGCATAATGAAGAAATAATGGCGTATGCGTGTGCTCAAGGCATTATATAAAAGGTAGCCTACAAGGAATGCGCTTACGGCCAGCTGCACCCATACTATGTCGAACGGAATGACGAACTCGGCGAACAGAAATGCCAGAAGGGTAGTACCGACGGTGTATGACAGGATAATCAGCGACTGTTTCTTGTCCTTGCAATAAGTGTAGACCATCGCCGAGGTGAAGATGTGCACGAGCAGCAGGACGGCAAACTTGCCTATCGAAGTGCCCGTGTCGAGCAGCAGGCTTTCCTCGTAGCGTATGCCTACGACGAAGTACACAATCATCGCTACGCCGGTGAACAGCACACTGCCTGTCATCCCCTCGCGGTAAAACATAAGGAAGAAGGAAATGTAAACGAGGGCCGAGCCTGTCTCTTTCTGCAACACTATGAACAGCATTGGCAACACCACGACGGCACATGCGGCGGCAAAGTCTTTCCATCGGTGCATGTTGAAGCCGTAGGTGCTCATCAGTTTGGCCACGGCGAGGGCAGTGGCGAACTTGGCAAACTCGGCAGGCTGCACTCTCAAAGGCCCCAGTACGAGCCACGAGCGTGAGCCTTTAATTTCGTGGGGATTGAATATCGTGACGAATAGCAGCAGCAGCAGGAAGCCGTAAATGATGTAGGCGAAGGTGTCGTAAAACCTGTCGTCAAGCATTAGAAGCACGAATCCGAGGCAGATTGAAGTGCCAATCCATACTATCTGCATGCCCGAACGCGTGTCCAGGCTTAATATGTCGGCGTCGCCGTAAGTATAGCTCGCCCCGCACACACTGAGCCATCCAAACGCCAGAAGCGCCAGGTAAATGCCTATTGTCCACCAGTCAAGCGAGCGGAGTACGCTTTGTTGCCTATCTGTTTGCTGCACCATAAGATATACGTCTGTGTTGGAAGGCTTCCGCTTTCTTTTCCGATTCGGGCGAAAGCTTGCCTCTCAGGTACTGTTCAATCATCAGCGCGCCGATGGGCACGCCGTATTCTGCGCCGAAACCGCCGTTCTCAACATATACGGCGACGGCTATCTTGGGCTCGTTCATCGGCGCGAAGCCCATGAATATAGAGTGGTCCTGACCGTGGTTCTGCGCCGTTCCCGTCTTTCCGCATACTTCATAATAGGGACTGTTGGCCGCACGGCACGTCCCGGCCAGGACAGCCCGCCGCATGCCGGCTACTATGTAGTCGTACGCACGGTGGTTAGCCATGGTGTAATGCTTGCGTGTATATGCGGTATCGAGCGGTTCACCCTGTACTTTTCTGACTACATGCGGCTTGTAGTAAAAGCCACGGTTGGCTATTGTCGCCCCGAGATTGGCTATTTGCAGGGGGGTAAGCAGCACTTCGCCTTGGCCTATTGCTATACTGATTACCGTCAGGCCATTCCATGATCCCTTGTATGCCTTGTCGTAATATTGTGCGTTAGGGATGAGTCCCCGCTTCTCGCCAGACAAGTCAATGCCAAGTTTGTAGCCGAATCCCATGCTTACCATATAGTCGCGCCATATGTTCATGGCGTCTTGTACGGTTTTGTATTTCTTCCTGTTGCCAAGCATATAGTACAGTCCCCAGCAGAAATAGCCGTTGCACGAGGTACCTATGGCCGGCACAAGGTTTATCGGTGAGGCGTGACCGTGGCAGCCTACATGCAGTCCTCTGCAATAAAAACCGTGATGGCACGGAAACATCGTATTCGGCGTTATAATGCCTTCGGTGAGGAAAGTTAGGCCTTGCGTTGTCTTGAATGTCGAGCCTGGCGGATACATACCCATGATAGAGCGGTTTAAAAGAGGCTTCCATGGGTTGCGTGCGAGTGCAAGATGTGCTTTACTTCGTTTGCGTCCTGTAAGGCTTCGTGGGTCGTAAGTAGGCGATGACACCATGCATAAGACCTCGCCGGTTGAAGGCTCGATGGCTACAATGCTGCCTATTTTACCCTCAAGGAGCCGCTCTCCGAGGGCCTGCAGCTTGACATCAATGCTCAATGTGAGGTCTTTGCCGGGCACGGGGCGGCGGTCCAACTTGCCGTTCATGTAGCTTCCCTGTATCCGTCCGTGGGCATCGCGTAGCATAATCTGCATCCCTTTCTCGCCACGCAGCTGCTTTTCGTAATACTTTTCGACGCCTTGCTTGCCTATGTAGTCGCCAAGTTGGTAATAAGAATCTTCTTCAATGTCGGATTGGGATACTTCTGCCACGTCGCCAAGTACGTGCGCCGCGTATGGAGTTGTGTATTGTCTGACGCTTCGGCGTTGGACGTAGAAACCGGGAAACCGGTATATCTTTTCCTGGAAAACGCTGAATTCCTTTTCCGAGAGTTGGCTCATGAACATTTGTTGGGTAAACGGAGAATAGCCGGGATTCTTGTTCCTGTCCTTTATTTCGGCCATTCTTTTTTCGAAATATTCCTTTGTTATTCCGAGCGACTGGCAGAAGTCAACGGTGTCAAGACGTCCTTTCTCCTCGTTCATGACCACCATTATGTCGTATGCATTCTGGTTATATACGAGCAGCCGGCCGTTACGGTCGGAGATAACGCCGCGCGCCGGATACTCCACTTTTTTCAAAAAGGCGTTGCTGTCGGCGTTTTTCTTGTAGTCGTCACTCATTATTTGCAGGGTGAAAAGCCGTATTATATACACCACGACGATAAATACGGCCACTCCGCCGATGACGTATTTCCTGTTTTCAAGTCCGTAGTCCCTGTCCATTTTCATGCTCTTTCAGCCATGAGTAGTGGTGTTTACCGTTTCCTTACGTTTTCGATTACGAGGATTAGCACCACCGTCAGCACCGTGCTTCCGCATATATTCAAGGCCCATTGCAGCCAGTTGAAGAAGCTGAACATTTCAACCGTAAAGAACAGAAGGTTGAAAATGAAAACGCAGATGATGGTATAATACACGTATCTTGCCACTCCGAGCGACTTCATTGTCGGCATCATGTCGTCAGAGCTGTCCCTCGGTGCGAAAAGATTGAGCAGGTATGGCTGCAACAGTCCGATGAAAGTAGCTGACGAGGCGGCCACTCCGGGAGTGTTGGAGAACATGTCAATGAATATGCCGAGGAAGAAGCTCCACAGCAGTACGGCCCATCTTGGGAAGCCGCGCCTGAACAACATGATGAAATAAACGTACAGGAAAGGCGTCGCGCAACCGAAAAGCTCGATGTGGTTGAGCACCAATACCTGTACGATACATAAAATAATGAATGTGAAGAAATGTCTTATTACTTCGATTTTCATTCCTAACGTTCCTAATTCTGCTTCAGTTTCAGTGAGTCTTCGGCGCTTTGCAGCAGTTCTATACGCTCTTTCATGGCGCTGTTGTCAATGACGCATACGTCACGGAGGTTGCCGAAATCGGTGGTCAGGCGTACTTGCACACGGTAGGAAAGGCCGTCGCTCGAGTTGTAAACGTGGAGAATTTGCCCAACGATAATGCCCGGCGGAAAAATTGACGAGTAACCGCTTGTCTCTACGAGGTCGCCCAAACGGAAGTGCGCATGTCGTGGAATGTCGTCGACGTACGCAAGGTCAGAGGCTCCGCCCGTCCAGTGCAGGTAGCCGTAGTATCCTCTCTTGCGGATTGTCACGCTGACGTTGGACTTTGAGTTGAGCAGTGGTATGACGATGGCATAATGTTCTGATACCATGTAAACTACGCCTACCACACCGTTGCCACAGGCTACTCCCATGTCTTTTTCCACTCCGTCAGCCCGCCCTTTGTCTATCGTTATGAAGTTGTCGCGTTTGTCGAGCGAGTTGGTTATTACCTTTGCGGGTATCAGCTTGTACTCGTTCAGCACTTGCATTTGCGTGCGCAAGAGCCATGTCGAGTCGCCGGTCTGGGTGTGTACTTGCGCCGCGAGCTTTCTTATTGTCTGTTCGAGATACAGGTTGCGCACGTTCAGCTGCTCGTTGATTTTCGTCAGGCTGAAAAAGTTTTTGATGGCAGCGTCAACCTCATACACCTTTCCGGCCACCACGTTTGCCGACGAGAACCATACGCTGCCCTGGTAACTGTTGAACCTGAAGAGCAGGACGAAGCTCACGACCTCAAGTATTACAAAGACAAACCAGTGATTGTATTTTGTGATGAAATCAATCAGGTTTCGCATTGTTTACCTCATCAGGAATGAGAAGCGGTCAACGTTCTTGATTGCTATGCCGGTACCTTTGGCCACGCTGTGCAGCGGGTCGTCGGCGACATGGAACGGTATCTTGATTTTATCGGTGAGCCTTTTGTCGAGGCCGCGCAGCAATGAGCCGCCTCCTGTAAGGTAAATGCCGTTCTTTACGATGTCGGCATACAGCTCGGGTGGCGTCTTTTCGAGGGCTGACAGTACGGCATTCTCTATTTTCGCTATGGTCCTGTCGAGGCAGTGGGCTATCTCCTGGTAGCATACGGGCACTTCCATGGGCAGTGCGGTTACCTTGTTCGGGCCATGTACGACATAGTCTTCGGGAGCTTCTTCGCCAAGATCCGTGAGGGCCGAGCCTACGTGAATCTTTATTCGTTCGGCCATGCGCTCGCTCACTTTTACGTTGTGTTGCTTGCTCATGTACTCGCGAATTTCGTCCGTAAGGTCGTCGCCGGCTGTGCGGATGGAGTTGTTCGACACGATTCCGCCCAACGAAATTACCGCTATCTCGGTACTTCCGCCGCCTATGTCTACAATCATGTTGCCCTCCGGAGCCTCTACGTCAATGCCGATACCGATAGCTGCTGCCATCGGTTCGAATATAAGGTAAACGTCGCGGCCGCCGGCATGCTCGGCAGAGTCTCGTACGGCGCGCAGCTCAACCTCGGTAGAACCCGACGGTACGCCTATCACCATGCGGAGCGAAGGAGAGAAGAGGCGGCTGCCAGTGTGTACCATCTTGATAAGTCCGCGCATCATTTGCTCGCAGGCAGTGAAGTCTGCGATTACTCCGTCACGCAAAGGCCGTACTACGCGGATGTTGTCGTTCGTCTTCTCGTACATCATCTTGGCCTTGTCGCCAACTGCTATCATCTTGTCGGTGCGGCGGTCAAGCGCCACTACCGAAGGCTCGTCAACAACAATCTTGTCATCACTGATAATGATGGTGTTGGCCGTGCCTAAGTCCATTGCAATCTCTTGGATAAATGAAAAGAATCCCATACCTTATTTAATTCACTATTCTTATTTCATAATTCGTTATCGGGCGGGATTTAATTCATAGTTCATAATTCATAATTCATAATTGGGATTCACGATAATCCGGCATGATATAAACGCCATTAACCCAATTATGAATTATGAATTATGAACTATGAATTAAACCAGTTGTGTATTGCCGTGTCGTAATGGCTGCTTACTCCGAAGGCTCTTGTGGCGAACATGCGGCGGTCTTCGATGTCGGTCTGCGCGCCCTTTTTGTTCAGGATGTCGAGCAGAACACCGTATTCGGCCTTGCTCGGCACTATTACCACGTCATTGAAGTTTTTTGCTCCGGCACGTATTAGCGATATTCCGCCTATGTCTATCTTCTCGATTATGTCAGCTTCAGACGCTCCGCTGGCCACGGTCTGCTCGAAGGGATACAGGTCTACGATGACGAGGTCTATTTCCGGTATCTCGTATTTACCCATTTGCTCACGGTCGCCCTCGTTGTCGCGGCGGCCGAGTATGCCTCCGAATATTTTGGGGTGGAGTGTCTTTACGCGTCCACCCAGGATTGAGGGGTATGTCGTAACGCTTTCAACTGTCTGGCATTCATAACCCAATGATTCGATAAACTTCTGCGTTCCGCCTGTCGACAAGAATTTCACACCCTCCGCGTTGAGCTTCGCAAGCAGCTCGTCAAGCCCGTCTTTGTGGAATACAGAGACGAGAGCCGTCTTGATTTTTTTTGTTCCTGACATATCTTGATAAACTTGATTGTTTTTAGAGTGCAAAGATAGTGCAAGTTGAGCGAAATACAAAATAAAAGCGAGTAAAACGAGCATTTATTTTTATTTCCGAGACGCAGCCTATATTCTGTAAAGATAGTGCAAGTTGAGCGAATTGCCAAATCGCCGAAAGGCAAATACAAAATAAAAGCGAGTAAAACGAGCATTTATTTTTATATGAATGTCCGCAATTAACCTAACCGCCATTAATAAGGCATAAACCAACGAGGCATTTGTCTTTAACTCCTTAGTGAGCGAAGCGAACGGTAACTACTTTAACTCCTTTAACTACTAATGAATGGGAGTTTTGCGGACATTCATATATTTTTATTTGTCATCGCTTCCGTGTTTTTCGTGGTACCGTTGGCGGCGCTTTTTCCACAAAGTCTCGGCCTATTGGTAAGTCGCTGATAGTCAGATGGCTTGCAAAATGCCGTCTTTCGCATTGTAAAAGACGGCATTTTAGGCGTTAAAAGGTGGCCTTTTGCAACGTGAAAGGCCACCTTACGGAAATCAACCTACGATATGTCCGTCAAACAGGTGTATCGTCCTGTGGGCTATCTGGGCGTCGTGCTCGTTGTGGGTAACCATCACTATGGCCGTGCCTTCCTGGTTAAGCTCAGTCAACAGACGCATTACCTCGGCGCCGTTCTTCGAGTCCAAGTTACCCGTGGGCTCGTCGGCGAGTATCAGTTTCGGGCCGAACACTACGGCACGGGCTATCGCCACACGCTGCTGTTGTCCTCCGGAGAGCTGGTGTGGGAAGTGCTTTGCCCTGTGGCTTATGCCCATGCGCTTCATCACCTCCTGCACTTTCTGCCTGCGTTCGGCCTTGCCCACGTTTAGGTAGGTCAGCGGCAGCTCGATGTTTTCCTCCACGTTAAGCTCGTCTATGAGGTTAAAGCTCTGGAATACGAAGCCTATCTGCCCTTTTCTTATGCCCGTGCGGTCTTTCTCCTTGAGCAGTGATACTTCCTGTCCGTCCAGCCAATACATCCCCGAAGTGGGGTTGTCCAGCAGTCCGAGTATGTTCAACAGTGTTGACTTTCCACAGCCCGACGGGCCCATTATGGCGACAAACTCGCCGTTGTTGACTTCAAACGATACTTTGTCCAGCGCGATAGTCTCCACCTCTTCCGTGCGGAACGACTTGCTAAGATTCTCTACTTTAATCATATTTTTTAATTTTTAGTTGACAAGTTACGAGTTGACGGGCAGACGAGCAGATTTGTCTTGCTCTGACGAATATGTCTGGCAGGAATAATATACCTTATATTCTGAATGCCGTTTGACGGCAAAAGGTAATCTCCTTGTCTGCTTGTCACTCGTCTGCTTGTTGACTTAAGAATATCATTCGTCTTTAAGATACTTTACAGGATTGCCGTTGGCGGTCTTGTATGCGTCGGCTATTACCGTCGCGGCGACGACTGCCAGCACGGCGACTGTGCCCAAGACGAACAGCCAGAGGCTCATGTCGGCCTTTACGCTGAACTCCTCCAGCCATTTGTCGGCTACCATACCGGCCAGCGCCGCGCCTACTACGGTTGCCGGAACAGCCATAACCAGTATGCCGCTGAGCATCAGGCGGAGCACGTCATGGGTGCTTGCGCCGTTCACCTTGCGTATCGCTATCTCCTTGCTTCGCCGCTGCATCTCGTCGTTTACGTAGCCGATGAGGCCGAGCAGGGCTATCAGCAGGGCGCACAGTCCCGCTATGCTGACCGACGAACGGAAGTTCTTTACCGCGTCATAGTTGGCGTTCAGCTGCCTTTGGTAGCTGTCAACGATGATAGTCTTGTTGGGATACAGCCGTTGCAGACGCCGCTGTACGGCCTGCATGTTGTCCGTTGTCAGGTCGTGGAACTTCAGCAGGAAGTAGCTTATGTAGCTGTCGTAAGGGTCGGCGTAGAACATCATCGTGGGGCGGTCGTCGTCATCCAGCGCCGTGCTTGCGTGGAAGTTGTCGTATATTCCGACGATGGTGAACAGGTTGGTGTACACCCGGCTGTGCTCCGTTACAAGTATCTTGCGGCCTATCACGTCGTTCCATCCCTTCTCGTTCTTCAGCTTTCGGGCGAAGTCGGGGCTTACCATCATTTCCCTCAGGCTGTCGCTGTGGGTGTTGAAGCCGCGTCCCTGCTTAATCTTAACGTCCGTCATGTCAAGATAGTTGGCGCCCGCCATGTACAGGTCGTGGGCGTTAAACAGCTCTTCTCCCGTCTCCGGGTCAACTATGTTGTTGCCGCTGGCGTTGTCGTACATGGGGTATGTCACCTGCGTCCACGCCTCTATCTCGGCCATTTTGTTAAGTTCGGTCACCATGGCGTGGCGTTCCTGTCCCTTGGTTTGGCTGACGTTGATTATCGCCAGACGGTCGTATTCATAGCCGAGGTCGAAGTTCACCAGCTTTGAATACTGCCTGTTGACAATCAGGAGCAGGCACACGAGGAAGCTGACGAACACGAACTGAACGGCCAGCAACACCAGCTTCCACCGCCGGCGGTTCTCCGTGAAGCCGCGGAAGGCCGTCGTCACGGGCACGGCGTTGTATATCTTGCCGGGCAACAGGGCGCTGATGATGAACACAACGGCCAGCAAACCTACGAGCACCAGCACGCCGCTGTTGGTGAAAAGGTCGGCCACCGGCGCCGACAGCAGCGTCTCAATAAAGCCTTTGCAGGCGTAAACCAGCGCCCCGGCCAGTGCCAACGCCATGATGATATGCGCCAAAGTCTCGCTTACCGTAATGCCGAATATGCTCTTGGGCATGGCTCCGTAGCACTTCCTTACCGCCATTTCGCGTGCCCTGGTGACGGTGTTTCCCATCACGATAAGAAGGTAGTTGAGCACGCTGGCGGCCAAAACCACGGCGGCGAGGATGAGCAACACGGGCAGCATCTGCTTCGCGTCGCTGTTCTCGTAGTGGTATTCTGATATCGGGGTGAACGCAAACGAGAAGTCTATTTCTTCTTTTTTCAGTTCCTTTAAAAACTTGTTCACGATACTTTTTACCGTCGCGTCGAAGTCGCCAAGCTCGGGATTGCATCCCTCGGCCACCTTTATGAACGACCTGTAGCGGTCATTTCCTACCAGGTTGTCCTGTCCGTCGTAGCTGAAACTGCGCTGTGTCGCCATGGATAGCATGACGTCATAGTCGTGGAAAGTCGAGTTCCAGGGGTAGTCTTCGTACACTGCGCCGACTGTCATCACGAGTCCCGGGATGGTGGTACTCTCCAGTTTGCGGCCTATCACGTCGCCTCCCATGCGCTCGGCCATCGTCCGCGACACGAGGCAATAGAACGGTTTTCGCAGTACGTCGTCAGCGTCGCCCTCCAAAATCCTGGCCGGGAACACCTTGAAGAAGCACGAGTCAACGATATACACGTTGCCCTTGACGCGCCGTTCGGTGTCCATTTTCATCTCCTCGTCGGTGCAACAAGGGTTTATTCTCGTTGCTTCCGTTATCTGCGGGATATACTTTTTCAGTGCAGGGGCAACGCCTCCGGGCGTGTTTCCGTACATAGATTCCGGGTCAGAGCCTCTCTGTATAATCTCGCTTATCCGGTAAATGCGGTCGTGGTCGGGGTAGCACGTGTCGTATTCACGCTCGAAACACAGTTTGGCAATCAGCACCGAGGCCAGCGCGAAGCCGACGCCGAGACATAGTATCTTGACGAAATTGTGCTGCCCTCGGCGCGGAATGTTCTTCAATGCTTGCTTAATGTTGTTCATATTTGTGGTTGTTTAGCCCCCTCCTAACCTCCCCGAGGGGAGGAATTGGGTTGCTTGTGTTTATTTATTCATTATATTTATTTCCAGTTTCACATCCTTTCTCCTCCCTTCGGGGAGGCTGGGAGGGGCTTATTTATAATTTCTTGATAATCAATATGTTACGAATGGCCTTGCAATAGACCATCTTTTGGTCTCTAAAAGGTGCCCTTTTACAGCCTAAAAGGCCACCTTTTACAACGCGATTTGCCATGTTTTACCTTTTTACTGTTTTACCTTTTTACTTTTAACGGTCTTTTCTCACCTTCTCACTTTTTCACCTTCTCACCTTTAAACTTATTCTTGCTTAATATTCTTCACCGGGTTTTCGCCCGCCGCAATCCAGCTTTGTACTGCCACGGCGGCGAAACTTATCAGCAGAACGATTATTCCCGCCACGATAATCCACGGCCACCAAGTGATGCGATAGCTGTATTGCGAAATCCAGTCGGACATGAAATGCACGATAATCGGCACGGCAATGACGAAAGCTATGCCCACGTATAGCAGGAAAGTGCGTATCAACCGCCGCCGCACCTGGTCGCTCGTAGAGCCGAACACCTTGCGGATGGCAATCTCCTTTGCCCTTTGCTGGATGAAATATGTCGACATGGCGACGAGGCCTAAAAGCGATATCACGATTGCGACAAAGGCGAAGAGCACTACCACTTTCGACGCGCGCACCTCTTCCTCGAATACCTTTTCTATTTGTTTGTCCACGAATGTAGGCCAGCTTTCGTCCACTTCCTCGTGGAAACAGTCCTTATATGCCTCCTTGATTTTGGCGTATGCGTCCATTATGTCGCCCTCGACGAGTATCGAAATTTGCCATGGGTCGTCTATTTTCCTGTTGATTTGAATGACGAGCGGGTGCTGGTATTCAAGTATGTTGCGTATGCGGAAGTTGTTAATAATGCCTCCGAACTGTGGTTTTCGTGCGATATATTCAAACCTTATGCGGTCGTACCTGTTGTTGAAGTGCGTATCCGTAGGTTTCATCTGTAACGCTTTCATGGCCATGTCGTTAAGGTAGACAATGGTGTCGCCCTTTGCGTGGAGGTCGTTTTTCAGTGTCAGGCCGTATATTTGCATTAGCTCTGGTGTACCGTTGATGAACTGGAAGCTGCATTCTTGCTCATCCTTGTCGAATTTGACGGTGTTGTTGTTTCCGCCGTCAGCCGGCGTTCCTTTCGACGGGGCTACCATCTTGACGAACGGCATGGCGTGCAACTTGTCGATAAAGGCGTTTGTATATGTGCCTCCAGACATGTCGTCAATCTGCAAGGAGATGATGTTCTCGGTGTTGAAGCCCAGCGGAGCTTTGACGAGGTGGTGCATCTGGAGCGACATTATCATGGCGCAGGCCAGCATAACGATGGTTATCACGTTCTGCACTGTTATGAAAACGCGCGAGAAAACCATCTTGGTCTGCTTGCGGAACGTGCCGCGCACCACCTCGATGGGCTTCACCTTAGACAGTATCGCGGCAGGTAGTATGCCGGCGATAAGGCTTACCACAACGATGAAAGCCACAATCATGAGCAGCGATAGGGGATGTATGAGCATGCTTGTTTGCAGCTTGGTATTGAGCAAATTACCTACATACGGGGCGAAAATTACGGCCAGCGCCACGGCGACGGCGCACGATATTGTGCACATTACGAGCGATTCGGCGAACATGTTGGTGCCCACCTGGCTCTTTGTACACCCGAAAAGGCGGCGCGTAGCCATCTCCCTTGCACGGTAACCGCTCTGTGAAACAGTCAGGTTTATGTAGTTCATCATTGAGAAAAGGAGTATCACCACCGCCACGGCAAACAGTATCTTGACGAGCGTGAGGTTGCCCATGCGCAAGTTTTCCCACGTGTCCAGCCTAGAGAAATACAGCTTGTCGAGACGCGTTACGACAGGATGAAAGCCTGCCCAGAACGTCTGGAATAACGCTTCTACATCCTTTTGCTTGGTAGTGAAGTCGCATCCTTTACGCACGAGGACAAACGACGACGCGCCCGTGACGTTCACCATGTGAGGGAAATACTCGTCCTTGTTGGCGGCGTTGGTGGTGAACGAAAAGTCGACCAGCGCCTCCACGTCCTTGTTTATGATGGTGTTGTCGAAGTCCCTGACCACTCCCGTCACTCGGAAACGCTTTTGGTCGGGCGTAGTAAGGGTGCGTCCTACGGCGTTGTCGGTGCCGAAGTAGCGGCGGGCGAAGCTCTCCGTAACCACGATATTGCCTTTCTGCATGAGGCAAGTGTTGCGGTCGCCGTAGAGAAGAGGGAAGTCGAACATGTCGAAAAACGTAGAGTCGGTGGCGAGCGCTCTTATATTGACCATGTTGTCACGGTCAACCACCTTGATAATCTCGGTCACGAAGCCGCAGGTCATCTCTATTTCGGGATAATGCGAGCGCAGGTAGCGCAGCACTCCGTGGTGACAGTTGGCCACTTTTGTGCCGTCTTCAAACCTAATACCGATGTTATAGATACGCTCCGCCTTGCTGTGCTGGCGGTTTACGCCGAACTCCTGCCACGTGTAAAGCCCGATGATGATGACGAACATCAGGCTGACGGCCAGTCCGAATATGTTTACCGCCGTATAGGCTTTGTTCCTCGAGAGGAACGTGAAGTAGCTTTTCAGGTTAAAGTTTTGCATAATTTTTAATATTTAGAAGCCCCCACCTAACCTCCACGAGGGGAGGAATTGGGTTGCTTGTGTTTATTAATTAATTATATTTATTTCCAGTTTTACATCCTTTCTCCTCCCCTCGGGGAGGTCGGGTGGGGGCTGCTTGATAATCAACGTGTTATAAAGAGCTTTCTAAAAGACCGTCTTTGGGCTTCTAAAAGGTGGCCTTTTACAGCCTAAAAGGCCACCTTTTGCAATGCAATTTGCCGTCTTTTGTTTTTCCATCGTTTATAGCTCTTTTTCCAGTCAGTCATTTTTTACCTTTTTACTGTTTTACCTTTTTACTTTTAACGGTCTTTTCTCACCTTCTCACTTTTTCACCTTCTCACCTTTAAACTTATTCTTGCTTAATATTCTTCACCGGGTTTTCGCCCGCCGCAATCCAGCTTTGTACTGCCACGGCGGCGAAACTTATCAGCAGAACGATTATTCCCGCCACGATAATCCACGGCCACCAAGTGATGCGATAGCTGTATTGCGAAATCCAGTCGGACATGAAATGCACGATAATCGGCACGGCAATGACGAAAGCTATGCCCACGTATAGCAGGAAAGTGCGTATCAACCGCCGCCGCACCTGGTCGCTCGTAGAGCCGAACACCTTGCGGATGGCAATCTCCTTTGCCCTTTGCTGGATGAAATATGTCGACATGGCGACAAGCCCGAGCAGTGAGATTATTATGGCAACGAAGGCGAAGAGCGACACGATTTTCGTAGTGCGGATCTCGTTTTCGAAATATTCTTGTATCAGTTGGTCTACGAACTTAATGTTCTCAGGGTCAACTTCTTCGTGGAAACAGTCTTTATAAACATCCTTGATTTTGTTGTATGCCTCCATCGGGTCGCCCTCTACGTTTACCGTAACGCACCAAGGTGATACCACTTTGTTGGTTACCATAATCATAATTGGCGGCTCTTCGTCGAGTATCGTGCGTATCCTGAAGCTGTTAAGTACGCCGCCGAACCGTGGATTACTGCCGAAGTAACCGAACGTTTCGGCAGGGTAACGCTTGCCCATGTGCGTGTCCGTGGCCTTCATGTGCAGCGCCTTCAGGGCTCTTTCGTTAAGATACAGGATGCTGTCGCCCTCAAGATGGCGGTCGTTTTTCAGCGTAATGCCGTATGTCTTCATGAATGCGGGCGTTACGCGGAACGTCTGGAAGCCCGTAAGGTCATTGTCGCCCTCCAGCTTCGTGGTATTGTTGTTGCCGCCGTCGGCAGGCGTTCCCATCGACGGTGCTATCGCCTTAATCGTCGGAAGGGTGCCCAGCTTGTCTACGAACACGTCGAATTCGGGTGCGCTGAACTTGGAGTAACCGTATATCACGATGTTGTTGTCCTGCTTGAACCCCAACGGAGCTTTAAGGATATGCAGCATCTGCATTGACATTATCAACGCGCAGGCAAGCATGACGATGGTTATCACGTTCTGGATAGTTATGAAAACGCGCGAGAACACCATCTTGGTCTGCTTGGTGAACGTGCCGCGCACCACCTCGATAGGCTTCACTTTAGACAGTATCGCGGCAGGTAGCATGCCTGCGACAAGGCTCACCAGCACGACGAAAACGACTATGACGGCCAGTCCCAAGGGGCTGAACAGCGGGGCAAGGCTTATCTTCGTGTCGAGCAGACGGCCTATGTAAGGTGCGCAGACGTAAGCCAACGCAACGGCGATGACGAGCGACAGCAGGCACATCACGGCCGACTCGGCGAACATCGTAAGCCTTATGCCGCCCTTCTGGCAGCCGAAGAGGCGGCGGGTTGCCATTTCACGTGCCCTGTAACCGCTTTGTGCGACGGTCAGGTTGATGTAGTTCATTATCGAGAACAGCAGGATAACCAATGCCACGGCACCTAAGATGCTCACTAATTTGAAGTTGCCGAGGACAAGCGCGCCCGTGGCAAAGGCGTCATAGAAGTACAGCTTGTTAAGCGGAATGAGTACCGGATGGAACTTGAAAGGGGCGTCATTATGCATAGGCCAGAATGTAGGGAAGAACCGTTGCACGTCTTTCTCCTTCTGCATGAAGTCGCATCCTTTGCGCACTTGCACGAAAGCCGATGCCTGGCCTATGCTGACGGAGTGGGGAAAGTACTTGTCCATGTCGCAGTGGTTCTCCCTTTCACGATACGAGAAGTCGATAATGGCGTCGATGTCCTTGTTGATTATCGTGTTGTCGAAGTCCTGCACAACGCCCGTTATACGGAAAATGAGCGAGTCTTGGCTCATTATGGAGCGCCCGATGACGTCGTCAGTGCCGAAGAAACTGCGCGCGAAGCTCTCCGTAACCACCATGTTGCCCTTTTGGGCGAGGCACGTGCGGCGGTCGCCCTGCAACAGTTTGAAGTCGAACATGTCGAAGAACGTCGAGTCGGCCTCAAGCACCTGCGTGTTGATAAACTCGCCGCGGTTTATCAGGCTCAGGTCTCCGTTTACAAATCCACAGGTCTTTTCTATTTCGGGATAGTTCTTCTGCATGTACCGCAGCACTGCATGGTGGCTGCAGGCGTTGGGCGTCGGTGCGCCGTCTAACTTCAATCCGACGGCGTAAATGCGGTCGGCCTTGCTGTGTTGGCGGTCAATGCTGAACTCCTGCCACGTGTAAAGGCCTATTACGATGACGAACATCAGACTTACGGCGAGACCAAACACGTTGACCGCCGTGTATGCTTTGTTCCTTGAAAGGAACGTGAAGTAGCTTTTTAAGTTGAAGTTTGGCATGATAATATGGGGTTTATAAGCCCCCTCCTAACCTCCCCGAGGGGAGGAATTGGGTTGCTTGTGTTTATTAATTAATTATATTTATTTTCAGTTTTACATCCTTTCCCCTCCCCTCGGGGAGGTTGGGAGGGGCTGCTTTGTAATCGTTTGATAATCAATGTGTTACGAATGGCGTTGCAAAAGGCCGTCTTTTGGTCTCTAAAAGGTGGCCTTTTACCGCCCAAAAGGCCACCTTTTGCAACGCCGTTTGCCACCTTTCAGCCCCCTCCTGATTTCAAGAGTAGCCCCCACCTAACCTCCCCGAGGGAAGGAACAGGTTTGCATTATTGTTTTAATGTCATTTGATTGCTGTTTTTATTGTTCTACATTCGTCTTTCACCTCCCCTCGGGGAGGCTGGGAGGGGGCTTTTTGTCATCACTCCAGCACTAGTATCTCGTTGTCTTTGTAGCTCTCGTAGCCGCTGACTATTACCTTTTCGCCGGGTTCGAGCCCCTCCAGCACCTCGTAATACTGCGGGTTCTGGCGGCCGATGCGTATCTTGCGGCGGTAGGCCTTGCGGCCGTCCTTGTCGAGAACGAATATCCACGAGCCGCCCGTTACGCTGTAGAACGTGCCCTTGGGGATGATTATTGCCTTCTTGGCCTCGCCCAATTGCAGGTCGACGTAGTACGTCTGGCCCGTCCGGATGTTCTTAGGGCGCTCGCCACGGAACACGAAATCAATCTTGAAACGCCCCTCGCGAACCTCGGGATACACCTTGCGCACTCGCAAACGGTACTTTCTGCCGTTCTGTTCAAACGTTGCCTGAAGGCCCGTATGCACCCGGTCGATGTAGTGTTCGTCAACCTGCGCCTCCACCTTGTAGTCGCTCAGGTCGTTGATAACGCCGATCTTCTGCCCCGGCGATATGCTCTGGCCCAGCTCTACGTCAAGTAGTCCTATCTCGCCGTCGATGGTCGAGCGCACGTCGAGCTTCGCCTTGCGCTGCCGCACCAGCTCAACATTCTTGCGCATCGAGGCCAGGTCGCCCGTCATCTGCGCCACTTGCGAGCGGTTAAGCTCGTTAGTCTTCTTCAGCCGCTGCTGTATCAGCTCCTCTTTCTGCACCGCCAGCTCGTAGTCTTCTTTCGCCTTGAGGTACTCTTCGCGTGAGTTCAGCTCCTCCTTTTGCAGAGCTGCCTGGTGTTTGTATGCCCTACGCTTGGTCTGCACGTCCATCTTGAGCTGCAAAGCCTCGTTGCGGTTGTTCAGGTTGTCCTGCTCCATTGATAATTGCGTGCTCCTCAGCATGTTCTGTTTCTCGGCAAGCTCGCTCTCGGCGTTGAGTATTTCGAGGTCGAGGTTAGAGTTGTTAAGGCGCACTATGACGTCGCCCTTCTTCACGTGGGCGCCCTCTTCAACAGTCTTTTCAAGCACAACGCCGCCCTCTTCGGGTGAAATCTGCACCACCTGGATGGGAACCACGCTGCCGTCTACGCTCACGTAGTCGTCAAACTGCGCGTTCTCTACCGTCCCGATGTTAAGTCCGCGGCGGTCAACGCGCAGTGTCGACGAGAAGTTTGACGTCGCCAGCCACACCAATATTACTATTACGAGCAGTCCGCCGCCCGCCCACGGCCAGTATTTCCGCGGCAGGATGTATTTCTTTTTCTTCAGTTCAATGTCCATAACGGTTCGTTGTTTATGTAGTAGTTGACTAATTTCTGCCTTATTGCCACGAGCATACGCATCTGCAGCAGCGTGATCTGGCTCTCCAGATAGGTCTGTGCCGACTCGTGAAGGTCGAACGTCGACAGCATGCCTTCCTCGTACTTGCGGTACGAAAGGCGGTAGGCCAGCGAGTCTGCAGCCGTCTTCTTCATCATCTGCCGCAGCTCCTTGGCATATCCCTCGTAGTCTATTATCGCCTGGGTGGCGTCGTCGTGCAGCTGTCGTTTGGCGTCAATGACGTCAAGTTGGGCCAGCCGATAGCTGGTCTTAGCCTGCTTTACCGAGCGCCATGTGCTTGGAGAGAAGATGGGAATGCTCAGCGTCAGCGTGACGTATTCGCCCAGGTTGTTGCGCATTTGCGAGCGGAACGGCTCTATGGCAAGGTCTGATGACATGTTCTTGTAGTAGCTTGTCGACACGCCGCCGCCCAGATACAGCGACGGCAGCAGCGCCGCCCGCTGTATCTTCCAGTCAAGACGCGCCTTCTCGGCGTCGGCCTCGGCCATCACTATGCCAGGCTTCGAGTTTACCGCCTGTTCGCTGACGGTAAGTCCGAAGGGCAGGGTGGGGGTGAGCGCTGCTATCGAGCAGTCTATCGAGAGAGTATCTTCCGTGGGGTAGTTCATGGCCGACTTCAGCGAGAGCAGCGCCGTGCGGGCGAGGTTCTGCTGGTGGAGCAGGTTGTAGTCGTCCTCCGCCACCTGGCTCTCCATCTGCACAACGTCGGGCCGGCTCTTCTCGCCAAGCTCGTAAAGGCGGCGCGTTTTCCTGAGCAGCGCCTGCGAGTCGTCGAGCTTACGGCGCATGAGCTTTATCGACTCGATGGCATACGCCGCGTCGATAAACTTCTGCATTACGTCTATCGCCTTGTCGTCGCGCGCCTTCTGCACGGCCGTTGCCGACGTGTTTTTGGCCAGTCGGGCCTTGCGAAAGGCGTTCCACGTCTGTCCGCCGTCGAATATCGGCAGCGACGCGCTTAGCGAATAGTTGTTGTTAAACGTCGTTACATTATTATATGTATTGGTCTCAGGGTCTATGTTACGTCCCCAGTTGTACTGTCCGCCCACCTGTGCCGACACGCTGGGCAGGAAGTCGAGCAGCGACGTGCGGTAGTCGGTGAGAGCCTGCCGCTGCTCAATCTTCTGCCGCCCGACCTCTGTCGAATGTTCCACGGCGTAGCTGATACACTGCCGCATGGACCATTCCGCCTGGGCGAATCCCGCAGTCGGGACTGCGAGGGCTGTTAAAATTATGGCAATTCGTCTGTTCATACGCTTAATATATAGCCAAAACCGTGCCAAAACAGCTATATCGTTGATTATCAACATGATAGCGTTTTGTGGCCATCAGGTCACTGTCCAATTATTAGACAGCCACTGTCTAATAATTGGACAGTGACCTGATGTTTTCCCGTATCCGTTCGTAGTCATCGCCGTATCAATTATTCGGATTTGCGAAAGACCGTCTTTTGCCTTGCGGTTTGCCGTCTTTTACGCGCTGAAAGACGGCCTTTTATGCTGCAAAAGGCCATCTTTTGCAATGCTCAGGGTAACATCTTGATAGTCAACTGGTTATGGATGTGTCAAAAATTAGGGGTAAGGATGCCTATAGAAAGGACGTCTCCGACGCCCTATTAAATAACCCGAACATCATAATACGTTTTACTTTTTATCAACATCCGCAAACATCTGCACTACCGTTAATCGTGCATAAGCAGGCAAGGCATTTGTCTTTAACTCCTTAGTGAGCGGAGCGAACGGTAACTACTTTAACTCCTTTAACTACTAAATGAATGTTCGTTGTGTGAACATTCATTTACTTTTTACTTGTTAATTTTTAATTGCGAGCTTGCGAGTCCTCTAAAATTGTCCAAAAAATAGACACTCGCTTGCATTTCTCGGCATAACGGATTAATTTTGCATTGTGATGAAACAAGGAACAATTCTTGTGGTTGACGACAACCGCAACATACTGGCGACGGTGAAAATGCTGCTCGAAGACTACTTCGAGACAATCGTAGCCATTGCCAGTCCCGACAATATACCTGCCCGCCTGCGTGAGGACAGGCCCGACGTTGTGCTGCTCGACATGAACTTCCGCAGCGGAATGAACAGCGGCAACGAGGGACTTTACTGGCTGAGGCAGGTTAAGAAGCTCAGACCACAGGCCCAGGTGGTGCTCTTTACGGCCTATGCCGACATCCAGCTGGCCGTGACGGGACTCAAGGAAGGCGCCGCCGACTTTGTCGTGAAGCCGTTTGACAATGCCAAGCTCGTGGCCGCCCTGACCGACGCCTACCGCAAGACTGCCGGCACAAAGACCGCCGTCAAGGCTGGCGGAAGCGGTATGTTCTGGGGCCAGTCGCCGTGCATGCAGGAGCTGAAAGCCATGGTCGAGAAGGTGGCGGCTACCGATGCCAACATCCTTATAACGGGCGAGAACGGCACGGGAAAGGAAGTTCTTACCAACGAGATACACCGTCTGTCGCTGCGGCGTGACAGGCGCCTGGTCACGATAGACATGGGCGCGGTGGCCGAGACGCTGTTTGAGAGCGAGCTGTTCGGCTACGTCAAGGGCGCGTTTACCGACGCCAAGGCCGACAAGGAAGGTATGTTCGAACTGGCGGAGGGCGGCACCCTTTTCCTCGACGAAATCGGCAATCTCGGCTACTCGTTGCAGGCCAAACTGCTTACCGCCCTGCAGCGGCGCAGCATTGTGCGTGTGGGCGGCAGTCGCCAGATACCCATCGACGTGCGGCTGGTCTGCGCCACAAACCGCGACCTGCGCCGGATGGTGGCCTCGGGAGAGTTTCGTGAAGACCTGCTGTACCGTATCAACACCATACACCTGCACCTGCCGCCGCTGCGCGAGCGGCGTGAGGACATTCCGGCGCTGGCCCGTATGTTTCTCGACCGCTACGTTACGATGTACAACAAGCCGCGCATGGACTTCACGCCGGCGGCCGAACGCAAGATTGCCGGTCTGCCGTGGTATGGAAACATACGTGAGCTGCAACACTCGGTAGAGAAGGCCGTTATCCTGGGTGACGGCCGTATGATAGACGAACAGGACATCGACGGCAACACGGCGGCCGCGGAAAAGCCGCTCGACGAGGTGCAGACCATTGACGAAATGGAGCGCAGGCTCATAGAAAAGACCCTGCGCGAGTGTGAAGGCAACATGTCGCTGGTGGCCTCGAGGCTTGGTGTCTCACGGCAGACGCTGTACAATAAGATTAAGAAGTATGGACTTTAGCGTAATCATCCTGTCCGTCGCGGTAGTCGTTCTGGCCTTGTGCTGCCTTTATCTGAGGCGGCGATATAAGGGCACGGTGCGCAAGGTAGCGTTCATGTTCAACGCCCTTGACAACGGAGACTATACCTTCCACTTTCCCGAAAGTGGCCGCACCGACGACGACAAGCTGCTTAACGCCTCGCTGAACAGGGTGAAGGACATACTGCGGCACGCCCGCGACGAGCAGATTGAGCGTGAGAAGTACTTTGAGCTGATACTCGACTCGGTGGATACGGGCATACTCGTGGTTGACGACAGCCGTGGGGTGGTGCTTCGCAGCAACCGTGCCGCGCTGAGGTTGTTGCAGAGAGACGTGATAACCCACCTTGACCAGGTGAAGGAAAGCATGAAAAACCTGTCGTCGCGCGAGACATACACCGAGCTGCGCGGCCGCAAGGTGAGGATTGTAGCGCTGAGCGACATCAAGGGCGAGCTGGCTAACCAGGAGACAGACTCGTGGGTTAAGCTGATACGTGTGCTCACGCATGAGATAATGAACACAGTTACGCCCATCGTGTCGTTAAGCGAGACGCTGCTCGAAAGACCCGAGGGCGAGCGGCGCGAGGGTCTTAACGTGATCAACCGGACAAGCAAGGAGCTTATACGTTTCGTTGAGAACTACCGTAAATTCACGCACGTGCCTACGCCGGTGCCCAAGCTGTTTTACGTCAAACCGTTCCTTGAGCGCATGTCGCGCCTGTCCGAACCGTTGTTCTGTCGTGGCTGCTCTATTATAATAAAGGTAGAGCCTGACGACCTTCTGGTGTATGCCGACGAGGGCTTGATAAGCCGGGTGGTGTCCAACTTGCTGAAAAACGCAGCTGAGGCTGTAGGCGAAGGCGGCCATATATGGCTAAACGCGTACACCGGCGAGGGCGATACCGTGATAATAGACGTAGTCGACGACGGCGACATCATACCTGACGACGTGGCCGCCCACATCTTCATACCGTTCTTTACTACGAAAAAGGAGGGCAGCGGCATTGGCCTGTCTATCTCCCGTCAGATAATGCGCGTAAGCAACGGATTCATCTCTCTCGTAACCGACAAGCATAGCGGGCTTACCACTTTCAGGCTTATTTTCAACTGACTGACGGCGGCAGCGTTTCCGAAAGGCCGTCTTTTAGTTTGTAAAAGACCGTTTTTTGCCTTGCGAAAGGCGGCCTTTTAGCGCCCGTTTGATGGCCTTTTGTAATGCGGTAGGTTTCAACCGCCATTGCGTACGGAAAACGGTTATGTTTTTGCAGGATATGGTATTGGTGTAAACAAAGTAATAACACTCAAGTGTTTTGTCAACTGAAATTTTTTTAAATTTTATAATTTGTTGATTACTAAGTGGTTATGTAGCTTCTAACCGCTAAAATTTCATATTGTTTTAAGTTTTCATTACGTTAGTTAGGGATTTTTAACCGGGGGGGGTAAATTTTGTGATTAAATTTTTATAAATTTGCTCCCGTCAATAAAAACACAATTAATTAATAGCGTAATTAATTTTCAAGTATGTCTTAGTATATTGTTATTACCAAAACGATAAGGGCATCATATACGACAAAAACAGACTAATACTTACGGCAGCAAGACCGGAATATGACAAACGCCGGCATGCCGATCAAAATACAAATTAAAATAACCAACGCATTATTGCATGCCGAGGTCTCGGAACGGAAGCATCCTCGGGCTTATCGTGTGACGGATGGATGGTTGACTTAACGACTTTTTCATTTTACCGCATAGTTGTCAAAGGGATTTCCTCTTCTTGAAAATCGGGGTATAGTAGCAGTAAATGAAATATCAAATCCAATATATTATGACAAGGAAGTTACTTATATGCGCGGTTCTGGCGATGTCGGCCCTGACGGCGGCATACGGCCAGAAAATCGCTCTTAAGACCAATGCTTTATATTGGGCGACCACTACGCCTAATATAGGTGTTGAGGCATCTGTCGGCAAGAAACATACCGTACAGCTCTTTTACGGCCTCAATCCGTGGAAGCAGTCGGGCGGCGACCAGTCCAGCTTGCGCCATTGGACGCTCATGCCCGAGTATCGTTATTGGTTCTGCCAGAGTTTTAACGGATGGTTTATCGGTGCACACCTCATGGGCGGACAGTTCAACATGGGTAGCGTCGACTTACCGTTCGGAGTGTTTAACGAGCTTGAGGACCACCGCTACGAGGGCTGGTATGCCGGCGGAGGAATCACGGCGGGTTATCAATGGCCCCTGTCCAAGCACTGGAACATCGAGGCTTCGCTCGGCGTAGGCTACGATTATATCCAGTACGACAAGTTCCGTTGCGGCGAGTGCGGAGAGAGACTGAAGTCCGACCACACCAATTACTTCGGCCCGACGAAGCTTGCGTTAAGCGTGCTGTACATATTCTAATTAAGAATTAAGAGTTAAGAAATTAAGAATTAAGGGTTAAGAATTAAGAAAATATGCCTCGCCGGCTATTGATCTTATCCGGCCTATCTGGCTCATCAGGCCTATTTGCCCTCTCAACCCTGCTGAATTAACTCCACAAAAAAATGACAACTATGAATAATCGAAGATATATATCCCTCCTCGCAATGGCCGCAATGGCATGCCTGCCGGCACTGTCGCAGACGCGCATGGCCAACCGCGGAATAGGCGTAGAGGATGTCAGCGTGACGCGCGACGGCGGGTATGTCATGCTGAACATGAAACTTAATCTCGACTCGCTCGACCTTCCTACGAATACAAGACTGGTCTATACCCCAGTGATAAAGACTAAAGAAGGTCAGGTGGAAATGCCCGAGATAGTAATTAACGGCCGCCGTCAGCAGATAATGTATGAGCGTGGCGACATGAAGAAAGACGTTGATGAGCGCGCGCTGGTGGTAAGAAGGCGCAACGGCAAGCCGCAGACAGTGGCATATCAGGGCGCAGCCCCGCTTGAAGACGTCGTTTCCGACTATGATGTCGAGATATTTGAGGACCTCTGCGGTTGCGGTGACAGCATTGACGGCAACAACTACTTGCTGAAGCGTACGCGCAAACCGCTCATGGCTTTCGTACGCCCCGCTGCCGAGGCCCGCAAGGAAAGGCATATTGACAAGACGGCGTATATCGACTTCCCCGTCGACCGTACCGAGCTGCACGCCGACTATAGGCGCAACCCCGCCGAGCTTGACAGCATTATCAACACCATAAACATGGTGAAGCAGGACAACAACCTGACGATAAGCAGCATAGACATTCACGGCTACGCCTCGCCCGAAAGCCCGTACGACCACAACGACTATCTGGCGCGCGAACGTGCGAAGACCCTCAAGGACTATGTTCGCAACCTTGTAGCGCTTGACGACAAACTGTTCACCGTATCGCATACGGCCGAAAACTGGGACGGACTCATCGCCTACCTGCGCGAGAGCAACATTGACAACAAGGACGCGATACTTGCGATAATCGACGACGACAAGCTCAATCCCGACGCCCGCGAGTGGAAAATCAAGCGCGAATATCCTAAGGACTACCGCTTCATGCTCGACACATGGTATCCAGCGTTGCGCCGTTCGGACTACCGGGTGAACTACGTCATCCGTCCGTTTAATGTCGAGGAGGCAAAGCAGATAATCAAGACCAAGCCGCAGCAGCTCTCTCTCGAGGAAATGTTCCTTGTTGCCCAGACGTACGAACCCGGCTCGGCAAAGTTTAACGAGGTGATGGAAGTGGCTGTGCGCATGTACCCCGGCGACGCCACGGCAAACCTGAACGCCGCTTGTACACGTCTTAACGCAGGCGACGCCGACGGCGCAAAGCCCTATCTTGACAAGGCAGGCAACAGCCCGCAGGCCCTCAATGCCCGCGCTGCCTATGCCCAGCTGAAAGGTGATTACGACGAGGCACGCCGCCTGTACAACCAGGCAGCCCAGGCAGGAGTAAGCGAGGCAAAGACCAACCTTGACAACATGTAGAAGGTGAGAAAATGAGACGGTGGGGCTGTCGGGCTAATCTGACCCATAAGCCCGCTCCCTGCCGGCTATAGGTCTCATTAGGTTTATCAGCCTTATTTGGCTCATTGGTCTTAGGCCCATTTGCCATATCAATAATAATTTTACCAATTTATATAATTATTAATCAACCAAACTAAATTATTAAACAATGAAAAAGTACAAATTTTTTGCCCTCGCGTTTGCAGCGCTAACGTTGGGAGCATGCTCAAGCGATGACGTCGTGGACAACGGCCAAGGCGGTATCGTCCCGGCAGGAGAACCCGGCTATGTCAGTCTGGCTATTAATCTGCCGACGCAGCCCTCTTCACGAGCTAATGATGATTTTAGCAATGGTGAGGCCGTTGAGTATAATGTAAATAATGGTTATTTGCTGCTTTTCGCTGGTTCAAGTGAAAGTTCTGCTACATTCCAAAGTGCATATTCTCTAACGAATGAATTAGGCACATGGAATGATAGGCAGGAAGGAAGCAATATTACAACTTCAAGCAGAATAATCAAGGAGATAACCCGTCCGTCTGTTAGTGGCAATATTTATGCTTTTGTTATCCTTAACGGCATTGGTGTTGTAACTGAAGGTACAAATGAAACTACGGGATGGCAATATTGCGGTAATTCGCTTAGCGGGAACACAACATTGGCTACGCTGACTTCTACAGCAATAAGTCCTGATATTGCAACAATTGCCAACCGCAGCGATGACGGCAATTTCCTTATGACTAATGCTCCGTTGTTCTCCGCACCAGGTGGAACTTCTGCCCCGACAGGTGGTACTGTTTCTACATTCTCTGTTGTAGACCCGGATAACATCTACTCTACACAGGCTGAAGCCGAGAGGCTTGAACCTGCAGCTAACATTTATGTTGAGAGAGCTGTCGCAAAAGTTACTGTGACGGGTACAACGAGCGGTACGTCACCATTGACTTATTCAATCGCGGGGTGGACGCTTGATGTAACAAACAATAGCACTTATCTTGTACGTAACGTAAATCCACAAACAGCATGGTGGGAATATAAGTCAACAGATGCAGGTGTAAATGATTACCGTTTTGTTGGTTCTAATCCAGTTGCAACAGGCTTGTATCGTACTTATTGGGGAATAGACCCGAATTACAATGGTCAAGATTACGGACAGACTCCTTTCACAATGCTTGAAGGTGGTGTTCCTTCGACTTTGACTCTTACGGGCGATACTAATCCTCTTTATTGCTTTGAAAATACGTTCAATGTTGCAAACATGATACAGAATCAGACGACAAGAGTTGTTGTTGCGGCGGACCTTGAGTTGGCTGGCACAGATGGCACTTCTCATGATTTCTATACTGTCAGGGGAAATACATCAACAATTTACGACGGAAAGGAAGATGTTGAAGCGCTTGTAAAGAAAGCTTATTTGGAAAATGCTACAATTGCGGCTGCAATTAATAACGCAACTATGACTGGCCCAGGTGTCAAGATTGGTGAAAGTGATCTTGATGTAACGTTCGATTCAAAGGTTTCAACGGGTGGTTATCTTACGGTTACTGAGATAAGTGTAAATGATGATGGTGCTGCAAAGTTTGCAGATGGTGTTCCTGCGGCACTTCAGGATGCTAATAATAATGCAATTGTTACAGCAATTAGCGAGGATTTAAACATTGCTTATTATAAAGGAGGTCGTTCATATTATCCTGTAATGATCCGTCATTTTGATGAAAGTCAAACTCCTTGGAACTTAGCTTCTGGTCAGACCGAGTCTTATCCTACTCCAAATGCAGAACAGAATTGGCTTGGTCGTTGGGGTGTTCTGCGTAACAACTGGTATCAGATTAATGTTACGGGTGTTTCTCAAATCGGTTATCCTGAAGTTCCTGAAGTACCAGGAAGTTATGATGACCCTGTTGAGTCTTGGATTGCAGTACAGATTAACGTCCTCTCATGGGCTGTTCGTACTCAGAATGCTGACCTCTAATTTAACTTTGGATCTTATTAGATCATTCAAACATTATATTCACTTTTGATTCCGGCGGCGTCGTGACGACGCCACCGGGATTCCAAAAAACTCGTGAGCCGCGGCTTTAAGGCTTGCAGCTCGAAATAAGAAACGATAAGTAAATAAATCATTAGGTGTGATGTAGAATGTCTTTCCCGGCGTCAGAGACGTCGAACTATGCTTAACCGCATGTGGAGTGACCGTAGGTAACGCAACTTGCGGTATAAGGAATGAAAAGAGGAGAGGGACTCGAAGAGGTCCAACAACAATCGGACAAACGCCCGATTATCAATGAAGAAAACAACGACCAAGTATATTGGCACTATATATAAAAAGGTGAGAAGGTGAAAAAGTGAGAAGGTGAGATGTTTAGTCAACAAGTAGATTTGTTTAGCAGACAAGTAGACGAGTGACAAGCAGACAAGGAGATATGTTTAGCAGACAAGTAGACAAGTGACGAGCAGACAAGCATACAAGGAGATTTGCCTTAGAGAACAACCAACAAGGCATTTGTCTTAACTCCTTAACTACCTAACTCCTTAACTCCTAAAAGAAAACTCCTTTAACTACTGAATAATTATAAATACATCAAGATATGAAACGCTTAATAAAACATTTGTACATGTTGGCCGTCATGGCGGCAGGCACAGGAGTGATGGCGTCGTGCGACATGATGGAACAAGACCTTGACGACTGCCCCTATGGACTTTACGTCAACTTCAAGTACGACTACAACCTGCAACGTGCCGACATGTTCAACGACCATGTAGGTTCTGTCACCCTCTACATCTTCGATGAGGATGGCAACCTTGTGAAAACACAAGAGGAGAGCAATGTGGGCGGAGTATCACCGCTTAGCGATCCGGGTTACGCAATGCACATAACCGACCTTGCGCCGGGCCACTACCAGTTTATTGCGCTGGCGGGGCAAAAGCCTTACGGCGACATGTTGGAGACGACGCGCGCAAAGTTCGTGCGCAACGACATGGCCGCAGGCGCATCGATGCAGAGCCTCGAGATAAACCTCGATAAAGGCGCCACTGTGACCGGCCCGGATGGAGCGACCTATTATTCCATCGAGAACAACGGTCTGCCGCTGGACACGCTGTGGCACGGAATGATGACCGACCCGGTAGAGGTGTATCCGATGAGCAGCAACCGTGCGGCGTATGCCACAGTGCCACTCGTGCGTGACACCAAGCACATCAACGTGGCCTTGCGCGAGCTTGACGATCCGACCGTGATGGACATCGCAAAATATGACATGTACATAACAGACCACAACTCGCGCATACTATGGGACAACGCGCTCGACGAGACCGACCCCGTGATCTACACCCCTTACTCAACATGGAACTCTGATGACCGCACGCCGCCCACTTCGCCCGGTGACGGCGACGTGATAGAGGGTGTAGGAAAGATAGGCCATGCCGACTTTATGACCTCGCGCCTTATTTATCATGACAACGCAGAAAACGACGGACATCTGTACATCCGCAACAAAGAGACCGGCATTGTCGTGGCTAACCTCAACCTGCCCGACATCCTCTCTCGCCTGCGCACCAGCGACGAACTCCATGCATACTCTGAGCAGGAATTCCTCGACCGTGGGTACGACTACCAGATAACCGTATTCCTGCGCGGCGACGAGCTCCAGTACATCAACATCAGTATCAGCGTGCTCGGCTGGAGCAAGCGCATACAGTTTGAGGAACTGTAATCTAAGTGGAGAGTGAAGAACTGTAAGTCAGCGTTAAGCTAACGGATAGTTAAGAATTCACTTGTAAGCAATAAGGACGCATTAGTGGATTATGCATTTAAATATGTGAGTTATGATTTATAAAAGATATAGATTGTTTGGCTCTGCCCTCTGTATGTCATTGGCGTTGCTGGCGACGTCGTGCAGCATGAGCGACGATATGGAATGTCCTCCTGACCCTGCAGGCGGTGGTACAGGTAAGGCTTACATACAGCTCAGCTTCAGAATGGCCGACGCACAGGGCACACGCGCCAACCCCAATGGCGGCGAGAACGGTGATGGCAATGAGGCAGGGCAAGGCTATGAAAATAAAATAGAGGATGCCGTAGCGTTCCTTTTCAATGGTAATGAAACCGCTAACGGGGCTGCTACGACACTCGTTACGCCGGTATATTTCAGTACGGTGACGCCTAATCCCGATGACACGCATTACGTAACCGAGACGAAACAAGCCGACGTTGAGACGGGCGAATACAACCTCATAGTGGTGGCCAACCCCGGCGACCACTGGTGGGAGACTATCTCGCCACTTAACCTTCATGAAGTGCGCGACCATATACAGAAAACAGCGTGGAAGACTAATACTAATGCCGACGGTACCACCACCTACACGGACTTCCTCATGTCGTCTGCCGCTGAACCGACACAGAAGCTCAACCTTGAAAACTCCTCGGCGGACGACCCCGCCACGACAACTGTTGACGTAGAGCGAATGGCGGCGCGCGTCGATTATAGAGCTGAAAACTCTTATCACTGTACCGACCCCACCTATACTGGAGCAACAGTGGAAATAGCAGGTGCAACCATCATTAACAACTTCAACGCAGGTTCTTACTTGTTGAAGCGTGTTGCTGGCTATGCCGATGTTAACCCTGAAGGAGAGGAGAATGTGAAATATCTCGGTGATGAGACGTCTGAAAATACAATCGCCACAAACTACGTGATTGACCCATGGACGAAGCTAAAGACGGCTGGTAACGCTGACCTGTCGTTGACACCGTTCCCTGTTGACGGCCAAGGCGTTAACGCCGAAGGGCTTTATGTTGCCGGCACGTATTTGCCGACTGGCTCCGACAATCCCGAAGACTGGTCGAATGCTGTTAAAGCTGGTACAACCGTTGAAGACCCCACAACCAATGAAAAATGGCAGCGTGTGGGCTATACGCTCGAGAATACCACCGCATACCTTGAGACTGCCAAGACCTACAACACAGGTATAGTGTTCAAGGCAAAGTTCCATCCGCAAGGAGTTGAAGACTATACCCAAGGCTGTACCTTCTTTACTTATAACGACATAATCTATTCGTCTCTCACGAAGATGGTGGGCTCTCTTAATGGTCACAAAGACGATTTTGTGCAATTCATCTCTGACAATGTCAGCGGTAAGACAGTAGCTGAGGCGAAGGCATTTGCCGAGACCCTTGCTGACGACCCCGCCGGTTATTACGATTATCTTCACACCCTTGCCGATGATGCGCAGCAGGTGTACACATGGACGGAGTATCTTTTGAACGTGCTCGGTGTTGACGAGACTGACGTTACCAATCCGCAAATAAACAAAGGAGGCATAGAGACGCGCGCCGAGCTTTACGACAGGAGTAACCGCATAGTCCGCACTTATTATAACGGTGAGTGTTATTACATCTGGTGGTTACGCCACAGCAACGACGGTGACGATGAGACGAACGGCGTTATGGAATATGCCACTGTGCGAAACAACATTTATAAAGTGGACGTAAAGTCTATCTACTCGCTTGGCGGAGACATTCCCGACAGCGAAGATATACGTGCCACTGTCTACGTGAACAAGTGGGTAATGCTTGGTGAGGAGACATTGCCTATGTAATGAACAGAAAAACAGATTACCATGAATAAGAGATACAGACATTTGTTGAGGCTCGCGCTTGTGGTGTTTCCGCTGGCGTGTATTGCTCTACTGACATCGTGCTATGGTGACGAGGCGGACGGCTGTCCGTCTGACGATGCACCAACCACGGTGCGTTTGAGCGTGTCGGCAGGAGAGCTTGGCGACCTTAACGGAACACGTGTGGGCGACGACGTGAACGCCGACGAGCATGAATTCATGCACACGCTGTATGTGTACATAGTAAATGGCACTGTCGTTGAGAAGGCTTTTGTTAATCCTATTGACGGAGACGCTGCCGCTGCCACCGGAGACTTGACTAACTGGAGTTCGGAAGATTTTACCCTTGCTCCTGGAGAATATACGGTTTACGCTTTTGCCAACCTTGACGGACATAATGGACAGACCAACGAGGGGCGTTCATGGGAAGGCCGTGATTTCCTGACCACATGCTTTGTCGAAGGATTGAAGACCTTTAATGGTGGCGATGTGGAAGAGTTCCGTTTGTTTGACCCAGCAGGTAATATTTCTTTCAGTGACGGAAGATACATTCCCATGAGTGCGAAAAAAGAAATTACCGTCACAAGCAGCACCCGTGAAATATCCATCGGTCTTGACCGCCTTGTCAGCAAAGTTTGGCTTACAGTGAGCGACGGTGCCGACGTGACAGACGACAGTAAGGTGACATTCTCGGGGTATTCGGAGAATGTGCCGCTGATGGAAGGTTCGACTTCAAGCGATCACGGCGACCGCACCGGCGAGTTCACTGCCAAGCTAAGCGATGCGGAAGATACGGCGGACGGCAGACAGCTCTCGTTTTATGTCAATGAGACGCCAGAGGGCCTGCCGTTTACAGTGACACTTGCTACAGGCAACACCACCGGCGTTACCACTTATACGGCCAGCCCCCGTCGCCGCGTCTTGCCGCGCAACAGCATTTATCCCCTTACGCTTACATTCCCTGATTTTTCTCCTGAAATTGAGTGGCTTTCATGGGTGGCACCGATAGGCAATTACCCTGTAGAAGTGAATGTTGATGTGGATAAAGCCACTTATACAGTGTACATTGCGGAAGGAGCGCAGTTCGAGTTTACTGTTGCCGGCATGGCTTCGTCAACTAATACGGCGAAATTGGTAAGGAAGCAATGGACTGTTCCTGATGATTTGGCTGACAAAATAACTGATGTGTCAAATTCAGGTGCTACATTGAGCGCAGCCTTGTCTGCCGGGGTGGGCGTCGGCACAGACTTACCGCTCTCGTTAACGGTGTCATGGTTTGCCACAGTTGAGGAAACCAATCTGTTGACGCGCACATATAATGTAACAATACATACAATCGACATCACCGACGTAAAGTTCAAGACGGGCACGAGAGCCGGCGGCTCTTACGGCATGCGCCTGTTGGGCGGTGAAGTGCTCAATATGTTTAAAGTAAACTGACAAGGAGGATTTGAAACATGAAAACCAAAAACTTTTATATAAAAGCGTTGTCCGTCTGGGCCTTGTCATTCCTTCTGCCAATGAGTGGATGGGGACAGACTATCTCGAATGATTATCAAAATAGCAAGGTGCGGCACAAGGATGCCAAGTGGTACACCATGCGCAACAATATCAGCCAGGCGGCTAAGGACATGGATACTTTTGACGACGAGAACGCTCGTTTCAATAATCCTTATACGGGCACGTCAATCCAGTCCGCACATACGTATTACGACACGCTGTATGTAAGGAAAGGAAGTCCCGTTGAATTGGCTTTGCCTATAATTTCTCAAGGCTACCAAATTACAGACAATAGCGAAGGTAGTTATAGGCAAATGAGTGCACAGACCTATCAACGTTGGTATAACTTTGTGACAGAAGGAACATTTAGTTATACACAATATCGCAACATTCGTGACCTTTTGACTTTAGACGGAAACTGTTATCGTTTCAGTAATGGGTATGTTGCTGGTAATAGTGTTGGCCGAAACGCGCAAGCTGTGGGTAAGGTTACGTTTAATTATCCGACTGATGCGGATTACCGGACTTATGTCAGCAACGGATTTGACAATGGCAGCGCAGACAACAATTATTACATAATAGCCTGCGATGCGTCAGGTTATCTTGACTTTACCGAGAATTTCAATTCTGGCAACGGCGGTAGTTTCCTGAATGGCTTTTGGGAACCAACGTTGAGCCTGCGTGTAATCTATTATATAATAGGTGTAGACGACCGTGGCGGAGCCGACGAGACCGAAGGCTGGAAGAACGGCATGGGGCGTCTTGAGAACGCGGAATATCGTGGAGGTGACGGAGACGGTAAGATGTTCTTGGAGGAATACGACATAACCTTCCCCTGCGACCACCTCGGCAACCAGACCGACGAGCTTGTAGCCCTGTCGAAGTTTGCCAACGGTTACCGCATAGACGGCGATAATAACACCAACCTTACCGTTACAATATCTTCTCCGAACAACGTGTTCCGCCTTCTTTCCGGAGGAACCCATAATGGAGCGTCTGGCGGAAATGAATCAACTTCCATAACATTAAGCGGTAACAACCGCGCAATATTCTTCCGTCCGGCTTCGGCAGATGCACGCGAACCTTGGAGCGTGAATGACGGGCAGACGGCCACAATCGTTGTTACGAAGACCGTCGGTAGAACGACTTACAACATAGCAAAGTTCAACCTTACGTTCAAGAAGGATACGCGCCTGCTCACCCAGCATGAGCTTGACCGTATTGACCGCCACCGCGAGAGCGGTGACGTGATACGCCGCGATGAAAGCTGGTACAGCAACGCTTACGCGACACGCACCCCCAACTACCTTGACGGCAACGAGAACTACAAGCTGCTGACGTCGCGCACGTTCGACTATGACCCCAACGTGGCAAACTTGTTCGGGCAGAACAGTCATTGGTATTATCCGTTCCCGTTGGAGTGGGGTTACAGCTCTTACGCGTTCTTCGACGGTTCTTCGACCGATGATTTCGACGGTTCAACAGATAATAACACTGCTTATAATCGACAACCTTTTGCCGAGTGGGGAACTTACGCTATAACTAACAACTATGTAGGTTACGGTGACAGAGTAAAAAATTTAGTGAAAAAACCTACAGATGAAGGCCTCGGAGGACGCAACGCCGAGGGATATTTCCTCTATGTTGACGCGTCTGACAAGCCCGGAACCATAGTCACGCTGCCGTTTACGGAGAATCTTTGCCCCGGTTCGGAACTGTTCGTGAGCGCATGGGTTAAGAGTGCCGATGAAGATGTGAACGACAGTGAGAACTCTGCAATGCTGTTCACTATTTATGGCGTTACAGCAGACAAAGAAAGAGTGCCCTTGTACAGCCAGTCTACGGGACAGATAACAACTACCACATTCCTTAGCGACGGCGACGGCTCGGAATATACCAACGCCAACGGCTACGGTTCACAGCAGAATGACTGGTACCAGATATATTTCTCGTTCCTGAACAAGGACGAGCGTACCGACGAGTTTGTAAGCTATGAGCTGAAGGTAGACAATAACTGCGGTTCTACGGCAGGTGGCGACTTTTATCTTGACGAAATAAAGGTGTACATCGCCCAGCCAACGGCTACTGTTACGCAGAAAGACTATGCCTGCACGGGCGAGCGCACGTTGCTTCGCGCGTCGCTCAACTGGTATCAGCTGTGCGAACGCATCGCTGCGGATCCCGATGAAACAGACAGCAGCCTCGAGCCCGAAGGTATCGACTTCTGCTTCATAGACGAGGCAAAGTACAACATCTTGATAGGCAACAACGAAAATCCCAGCGTAGAGCAAATAGCTGATGCCATCAGGCAGTCGATAGTTGAAATCGGTGTCGGCGAGACGGAAGACCCCGAAAACCCGGGCTACGACCAGACGATAGCCTCGCTTCACTGGAACCTCAACTTCGAGTCAAACACTGAGTATGTTCCCGACCAAAACAATATCGCATACTATAATCCAAAGAATGAAGGCGGGCGGTATTACTTCTACCGTTCAGGTTCAGCTGCTGAGGAAAACAGGGAATTGGTTGTGGATTTTTATTCAAACATGATTCCTAACACACGTTACATAATGTTCATCCTCGACCGTAATACAGACGGAACAAACACAGTGGAAGATTTTGCGGCTTTCATGAACGACCCATGTGCAATAAAAAGTACGTTCTATGTTACGGCTCAGACACTTATTAAGGTGAATGGTGAAGTGGTAGAACCCGATCAGGATTTCTGCATTGGACAAGCATTCAACTTTACGGCTCAGTTGCGTGTGCCGCGGCTTGATGGAAACGGTAACATAGTACGTGATCCTGAAACAGGTGAAGAACAGTTTGATGTTCTTGACAGTGATGTTTATTTTGACTGGTTCTTTGGTAGCCAGCAAGAATTTACAACACCTGATGATGAGCATGGATTAACATTGCAAGCAGCATTAATAGCGCTTCGCGACGTAAGGGCTTATCCTGATGTTGAAAGCCTTGAAGGTGTTGTGCCGGTGCCAGAAGTACCGGGTGTGTATGACGGATTGACGCAAGAGCAAATAGACTTAATCCAGTCTTATCTTGACCAGCCAGGGCCGGAAGGCGGGCTTAACCGTAAGTTGGTGCTTCACAGACAGAGCCTTGACATCGCAATTTTGGAGTCTGGTATGGAATTGGTTATAAGCCCGATAGCTACAATCCGTCCGGCGGATTCGGATTTGAGCGAAGCCCAGTGGGAGCAGATATGTTGGGAGTATGTGCCCCTTACGCTTACGGCCAGCGGCGAAGCCCCGAAGCTGTATGCTGGTTTCAATGAACTCCATGATGATTATCCTGAAGGGTTGAACCCGTCACTGCGCATAGGCCTTTACCAGATAAAGGACGCGGCCTATACCGACGGACAGAGCGGCAAGAGAGTGAAGATAAGCCTCCGCGGTGCGGAATACACGAGCGACAATGTAGAGGAACTTGGACTGATTGAGAACGCTGGCGACGTAGACTATACCCAGTTGTACCTCATTGACACGGACGACCCTAACTACACGGGACTTGTACACGTTGAGGACTTCAGCCAGTACACTTACCCCATCGGTAAAATACTGAGCCTGAAGGCGCAGGAATACAACACAAGTTCAGACTACGTTGACGAGGCGGAAGTGCAGTTCTACCTTGACGAGCAGACGCTTGTTGACGGCGAGAAGTTCACGTTCGCTCCGCGCGAAGGATATACCTATACGTTCGCCATTAACTTTGCCGAGCACGGACGCACGGTGAACAACAGTTGCTGGGGTTCGTTCCCGATGACCATGAAAGTAGTGCCCGAGAACCTTGTATGGAGTGGAGGCGAGAACGACAACTGGAACAACGACACGATGTGGAAACGCGCCAAGGCGGCAGACCTTAAGATAACCGACGGCTCATATACCGACGACGACGAGGCTGCAGGCTTTGTGCCGATGCTGTTCTCTAACGTGGTTGTGCCTACGGACAGCAAGGCGCGGCTATACATGGCAGGCTTCAGAGACGGCGGCTCTTCATGGACTGGCACTGACGCGGGCCTGCGCCCTGACGGCATGGGCGACCCGACGGAGAACATACAGTATGACCTGATGGTGTATGACAAAGACCCAGAAGGGACAAACAACATGACCACCCAGCGTTTCCGTGTAAACATCTGCAACGACATCCATTTCATGCAGGGCGCGCAGATGCTGCATGCCGAGCAGCTCATCTACACTAAGGCGTGGATGGACGTGGCTGTGCCCACTAAGAAGTGGACATTGGTTAGCACGCCGCTGCGTGACGTATATGCCGGCGACTGGTACACGACAACGTCGGGCACACAGGCCGAAGAGACGTATTTCACCGACATAACGTTCGGTAGCGGTTACAACCGACTTGACCCTGCCGTTTACCAGCGCAGCTGGGACAAGAATGCGACAATAGTAGAGAACCAGACAACCACTGCAACAGTAGGCTTCAATACTTCAACGCCGGCGTGGAGCGCGGCTTACAATGACGCTTCAGTGGCATATACGGCAGGAGCCGGCTTCTCAATAAAGGCGGCCAACGCAAGCGGCGGCACGGCAGGCAGCCTTGTGTTCCGTTTCCCGAAAGCCGATACAAGCTATGATGTAAGCACCGGTACCATCGACCGCACGAATGGGGGCAAGCTGTTCATATCCGGCCTGCTCGACCGCAGCAACCCTCTCGCCCTTGTACGCAACGACGACGTATCGCTTCCGCTCGACGCATCGCAAGACGGCAAATACATGATAGTGGGCAACCCGTACATGGCGCCGCTTGATTTGCAGGCGTTCTTTACCGAGAACTCCGGCCTGCTGACAGGGGCTTACTGGACTGAGACCGAGAAGGGGCCGGGCGTAGGCGGCACTGACGGCAACAACTGGCTTACTCCTGATGCTTCTTCAGTGATACCTCCTTACGGCGCGTTCTTCGTGGAGAGGAAAGCCGACGCCACTGGAGACATCACCATAAAGTTTACGGCAGACATGCAAAAGTTTGTTTCTGATGCAGGTAGCGGAACGGAGACAACGGCCTTCACCATAACCGCCGATAACGAGACGGGCAGGAGCGGCGCCGTGCTGGCATATACTGACAATGCCGTTAACAGGTATGAGGCGACGGAGGATGTCCAGCTTATGCGCAACCTGCTTGGCAACAACGCCAACGAACTGTCTGTATATACAGTTGCGGGCGACAAGGCGGCCAGCGTGAACCGTGTAAAGGATGCTCAGCAGATACCGCTCGGAGTGTTCACAGCCGACGATGATGTCACTACGCTGACGTTTACGGGCGTTGCGGCGCTGATGGAGCCGTCGCTCTATGACGCCGAGATGAACACTGATACTCCGCTGACCGAGGGCTATACGCTGACCGTAAACGGTGCTTCGCACGGACGTTACTTCATCCGCGCCAAGGGTGCAGGCGAGGGCACTACCGGCATAACTGATGTGGAGACGGGAGATGGCGGCGTAAGCGTGTATTCCGTAACGCCACGGCAGGTAGTGGTGTCTTCGGGCGCTGAGCTGCTTGAGGTGAGCGTTTATTCCGTAGGCGGCGCAATGCTTGGACATGAGAGCGTTGGCGGTGGCCGCACGGCCGTGACACTTGACGGCATCGACAGTGGCGTGGCTGTTGTCAGGGTGGTAACTGCCGACGGACAGACAACGCGCAAGCTCGTCGTAAAATAAATATGTAAGTTCTTTGTTATGACAGTTTAGTTATAGTATCATGAAGTAGTAAAGTGGAAACCTCCGGCTGTTATGCCGGCTGCTTTCCAGTTCTGAGAAAGGCCGTCTTTAGGAGCGCTAAAGACGGCCTTTGCTGTGTTGTGTTTAAGGTTATGGGGTTGTGAGGTTTTACGGTTATGGGGTTATTGGGTTATAGGGTTATGGGGTTTTACGGTTATGGGGTTATGAGGTTATGAGGTTATGGGGTTATGAGGTTATGGGTTATGGGGTTATAGGGTTGTGGGGTTATGGGGTTTTACGGTTATGCGGTTATGCGGTTATGGGGTTTACGGTTTTTGGGTTTATATATTTCATAATCTTATTACCTTGCAAAAGAGTACGAATCGCAAGGTAAAAGACCGTGTTTCATGACATTAAAGGCCGTGTTTTATAAGTAAACAAATGATGATGATTTTCGCTAAATATCTGTCAGTCTGTCAGCGTTGGGGATAACGCGCTGGCTATCAGGGAGTTTGGAGCTGAAAGATTGAGGGCGAATCTTTCAGGTTCTTTCATGCCGGCAACTGACGGGAAAGGGCTGACAGATGCCTATCGGGCATCTGTCAGCTCGTAAACAATTGACAGTCAGGTTGTTAAGCGCAAGGCTGAAAGATGAAAGATGTTTACGGAAAAATGTTTTATGAATGTCAGTAAAGCTTATATTCATTGGTAGTTAAAAGGGTTATAGTAGTTAACGTTCGCTTCGCTCATTAAGTAGTTAAAGACAAATGCCTTGTAGCGTGAGTTCGGTATAATGATGATGTGATAATAATCCTGCCGACCGCTTGAACTGCAAAACAATGTAAGTTCTTTATTCAAAAGAAGTATTATTCTTATACTGAACTCACGTTAAGTTATGTCCCTACAAAGTGTGTATATGTATGGTTATGCAAGGTTAACTGTAATAGGGGTGTGTGCGGATATTCATAAATGTTTTTACACGCAAATTTGCGCCGTCAGTTCAATCTCAAACTGCCGTAGGCAAGCGCCGGGCCTGCAGCATTGTTGGTTATACGCAATCGTTGCGCATGCTGTCGTGCCTGCGCACCGCCGTTGTTAAACGACCGAAGCCCTGCAAGCGTGTGCCTGCAGGGCTTCGTTCGTAGCGGGGGTGGGACCCGAACCCACGACCTCCGGATTATGAATCCGACGCTCTAACCAGCTGAGCTATCCCGCCTTGATGTTGTTTTGCGGGTGCAAAGGTAATGACATTTTCTTTAAATACCAAAAAAATCTCGAGTTTTTTGTCATTTTCTTGCATGAAATTATTATTTTTGTGGCAAAATACTCACAAGCCATGATTTATGGAAGATAATAGAATCAGCCTTGAACGAGAGTTGCGCTCAAAGTCGGCCAGTATAATATGGTCTCTGATAAGCACGCCCGCGGGTCTGGGTAAATGGATGGCAGACGAGGTGAAGTTTGAGGGTAACACGTTTACTTTTACATGGGGGAATGTCTGGAGCAGGCATGAGACGAGGACTGCCACGCTGCTAGAGATGAAGAACTTTGACTATATACGTCTGCGCTGGAGTGAAGACGAGTACCGCGACACTTACTTTGAGTTGCGGATGTGTAAGAGCGACATTACCGGTGACTATATTCTTGAAATAACGGATTATGCCACAGACGGCGACACTGACACTCTTGTGGATATCTGGGACGCTAACATGGAGAAGCTGCACAGGTCGACAGGACTTTGAGAGGGTGAGAAGGTGAGAGGGTGAGAAGGTGAGAAAATACCTCTTTAAAAATTTTTACCCTCTCACCCTCTCACTCTCACCTTCTCACCCTCTCACCTTCTCACCCTCTCACCTTCTCACCTTCTCACCCTCTCACCTTCTCACTTTTTCACCTTTTCACCTTTTAAATGTTGTTTTCTGATATTTTTGTGCTAATTTTGCAAGCTGGTATATTTTACGCCGGAACCTACTGACTGAATAATGCTTCGAATAAAGAAATTAGATAAGTTCATAGCCAAGCAGTTCGGCCTGCTTTTCATAGGAACGTTCTTCATCTGCTTGTTTATCCTGATGATGCAGTTCCTGTGGAAATACGTTGACGAGCTTATAGGCAAGGGATTGACTATGGACGTGCTTGCGCAATTTTTCTGGTACATGAGCCTCATGCTCGTGCCGCAAGCCCTGCCGTTGGCCATATTGCTGTCGTCGCTCATAACGTTCGGAAACCTTGGCGAGAGCAGCGAGCTTACTGCCATCAAGGCTTCCGGTATTTCGCTGTTGCAGGCATTCAGGTCGCTAATCGTCATTGTAATCTTCATATCCTTCGGCTCGTTTTATTTCCAGAACGTTATCGGGCCCAACGCCAATATGTCGTTCTCGCGCCTTCTCCTGTCAATGAAGCAGAAGAGTCCTGAACTGGAGATTCCTGAAGGCGTGTTTTACGACGGCATTCCAGGATGCAACCTTTATGTGCAGAAAAAGGATATGCAGACGGGCAAGTTGTATGGCGTGATGATTTACAAAATGACCGACAGCTATGAAGATGCCGCCATAATACTTGCCGACTCGGGCATGCTCCAGTCTACGGCAGAGAAGAAGCACTTGCTCCTGACGTTGTACAGCGGCGAGTGGTTCGAGAACATGAAGTCGCAACAGATGGTCAGGGGCACGGGGGTGCCTTACCGCAGGGAGACTTTTGTGCTGAAGAAAATCCTGCTTGACTTCGACTCAGACTTTAACGTAGCCGATGCGGGGGCGCTGTCGAACAATTCAAAGGGCAAGAGCGTAGCGCAGATTCACCAGGACATAGATTCGCTCAACCATGTGTACGACAGTGTGGGGCGTGCCTTTTACCGTGATGCCCAGCGCGAGTATTATTCCGTGCCGTCGATAGGCAAGACGGACTCGCTAAGGGCAGTGAAGATGGCAGGAACCAAGACGTTCAGCTTCGACTCGGTGTACAGCCGCCTGAACGCGGACAAGAAACTGACGGCCGTCAACGGAGCGCTGAATAAGGTGAGGAGGGAGATGAACGACCTTGACTTCAAGGGTATGCTCACGTCTGACGGCGACAGGCTGATAAGGTCGCACAAGATTGAGGCCATCAACAAGTACTCTGTCGCCTTGCAGTGCATACTCTTCTTCTTTATCGGAGCGCCACTGGGCGCAATCATAAGAAAAGGCGGTCTTGGTGTGCCTGTGATAATATCCGTGCTGGTGTTCATCGTGTTCTTCATCTTCGACAATTCGGGCTACCGAATGGCCAGGGCGGGAGAGTGGACTATCTGGTTCGGCAAGACGATATCCCTGGCGGTGCTTACCCCGCTCGCGGTGTTCTTCACGTACAAGGCCAATAATGACTCCGTGGTGTTCAACATCGACTTTTACCGCAACCTGTTCATGAACCTGCTGGGATTGCGCATGAAGCGTTCGGTGTACAGGAAGGAGGTGATCATAAACGACCCGGACTATGCCGGCGATGCGGAGAAGCTGGCCCGCATAAACGAGGAAATAAGCACCTATGCGCATGAGCACAACCTGCTGATGGCCCCAAGCGTGGTAAAGGTGTTCTTCAAGTACAGTCCGGACCATGTTATCGAGGATATAAACGCTCGTATGGAGGCAGTGATTGAAGACCTGTCAAATACGAAAGACAAGCAGGTGCTGGCGCTCCTCAACGAGTATCCTTACATGGCGGTAAAGTCGCATACGCGTCCGTTCGAGCATAAATGGCTAAATATCGCGGCCGCGGTAGTGGTACCTGTTGGCTTGTTCCTTTATTTCAGGATGTGGCGGTTCAGGCTGCGCCTATTCAGGGACCTGCGCGTCGTTAAACAGACCAACGACGGACTGATAGGCAGAATAAACGAAATGAATACTGGCGGCAAGCGGAATGTTGCCGTATAATATAAAATAAGGTGAACTTGAATATGGAAAAACTGAAAATCAATACAGTCGAAGAAGCCCTTAAGGACTTCAAGGAAGGCAAATTTGTAATCGTTGTGGACGACGAAGACCGCGAGAACGAGGGCGACCTTATCATCGCGGCAGAAAAGATAACCGCGGAAAAGGTGAACTTCATGCTGAAGTATGCTCGTGGCGTGCTGTGCGCCCCGATAACGTTAAGCCGGTGTGACGAACTTGACCTGCCCCGCCAAGTCGATGAAAATACGTCCATGCTCGGAACACCGTTTACGGTGACCATCGACAAGCTTGAGGGCTGCTCTACGGGCGTATCTGCACATGACAGGGCCGAGACTATCAGGGCTCTTGCCGACCCGGCCTCGACGCCGCAGACATTCGGCCGCCCCGGACATGTCAATCCGCTTTACGCGCAAGACAACGGCGTGTTGCGTCGAAGCGGCCATACCGAGGCTGCCATAGACTTGTGCAAGCTGACGGGACTGTACCCGGCCGGCGCGCTGATGGAGATAATGAACGATGACGGCACCATGGCGCGTCTTCCGCAGCTGCTTGAGTTCGCAAAGGAACATGACCTCAAGGTGATATCCATCAAGGACATGATAGCCTACCGACTGCAGCGGGAGTCGCTGATAAGCGTGGGACAGACCGTGGACATGCCTACGGAGTACGGGCATTTCAAGCTTGTGCCGTTCAGGCAGACAAGCAGCGGGCTTGAACACATGGCTCTGATAAAGGGCGAATGGCAGCCCGAGGAGCCTATCCTGGTGCGTGTGCATTCGTCGTGCGCCACTGGCGACATCTTCGGCAGCAAGCGTTGCGACTGCGGCCAGCAGCTGCACAAGGCTATGCAGATGATAGAGAAGGAAGGCAAGGGCGTGCTGATATATATGCAGCAGGAAGGACGCGGAATAGGCCTTATGAATAAAATAGAAGCGTATAAGTTGCAGGAGGAGGGCTATGATACTGTGGACGCGAATGTTCATCTTGGCTTCAAGCCAGACGAGCGCGACTATGGTTGCGGAGCCCAGATGTTACGCCACCTCGGGGTGCATAAGATGAGGCTGATGACCAACAACCCGACCAAGAGGGTGGGGCTTGAGGCTTACGGCCTTGAAATAGTGGAGAATGTGCCGATAGAGATAACCCCTAACGAGTACGACTATAAATATCTGAAAACAAAGAAAGACCGCATGGGGCATGACTTGCATTTGTAAAAATGCGTGTAAACGGCTCATTTTGGAAACATTTTTTAGAAAATGACATAAAAATATCAATTCTTTTATTTCCACGTAACGAATAAATTATTTAATTTTGCAGAAATAAATCACGTATAATTATGGCACAGTTATCAGACCGTCTTAATCGTTTGGCGCCCTCTGCCACATTGGCTATGTCGCAAAAAAGCGCTGAGATGAAAGCGCAGGGAATCGATGTAATCAACATGAGCGTAGGAGAGCCGGACTTCAATACACCGGACCATATCAAGGCCGCAGCAAAGAAAGCCATTGACGATAATTATTCGAGATATTCTCCTGTTCCGGGATACATGGACCTTCGCGAGGCTATCGTGGCAAAACTGAAAAGGGAGAACGACCTGGACTACAGCGTTAGTGAGGTGCTTGTGTCTAACGGTGCCAAGCAAAGCGTGTGCAACGCGGTTATGGCGCTGGTGAATGACGGTGAGGAAGTAATCATTCCCGCTCCTTATTGGGTAAGTTACCCGCAAATGGTGAAGCTGGCGGGAGGTAATCCCGTAATAATCGAGGCCGGTTTTGACCAGAATTTCAAGATTACGCCGGAACAGCTTGAGGCAGCCATTACGCCAAAAACCAGGATGTTGATACTTTGCTCGCCGAGCAACCCTACAGGCAGCGTATATTCAAGGGAAGAGCTTGAAGGACTTGCCGAAGTGATAAAGCGCCATGACGACGTGTTTGTCCTTGCCGACGAGATTTATGAACATATTAATTATATCGGCAGGCACAACAGCATTGCGCATGTGCCGGGAATGAAAGAACGTACAATCCTCGTAAACGGAGTGTCAAAGGCTTATGCAATGACCGGATGGCGTATCGGGTATATCGCCGCTCCCGAATGGATTGTCAAAGGTTGCAACAAGCTGCAGGGGCAATATACAAGTGGCCCGTGCTCGGTCAGCCAGAAGGCTGCTGTCGAGGCTTATGTTGGCGCGCAGGATTGCGTAGAGGAAATGCGTAAGGCGTTTGAACGCCGTCGCGACCTTATTGTTAGCCTCGCAAAGGAAATACCGGGGTTGGAGGTGAATGTTCCGGAAGGCGCATTCTACCTGTTCCCGAAGTGCAGCAGTTTCTTTGGCAAGAGCGACGGAACACATACAATCAATAGCTCAACGGATTTTGCACTGTATTTGCTTGAAGTCGGTCATGTTGCCACTGTAGCAGGAGATGCTTTCGGCGATCCTGATTGCTTTAGAATGAGCTATGCCACGAGCGACGATAATATCCGAGAGGCAATGGCGAGGATAAAGTCGGCAGTGGGCAAGTTGAAATAGAACATTGCCGTGATGTGTTAAAGATGACAGCGAAAAGATATGGATAAAAGTCAAAAACATTGTTAAAAACTCTGCTTTTAGTGCTTTTATTACCTATAAATTGTTATCTTTGTGTGCTTGTTTTATGATACGCGCTCTATTGAGGGAAAAACGACACACTCTATTAACATTAAATCGAAACTTTATAACTTAATAATTAACTAACAAACAAAATTAAATTAAAATTATGGCAACTACACAAAAAGCAGCAAGCCCCCAGAAAAAGAATCAGGGCTTCCAAGGTATCAGAGCAGCATTTTGGGTTATCGTTGTATGTCTTGTCATCGCGATTTGCATATACAACCTCCTGCTCGGCAATCCTTCTAACTTCGCAGGTAACGACCCGGCAGGTCACCCGACTAACTTGCTCGGAACAATTTACAAAGGTGGTATCGTCGTTCCTGTCATCCACACACTTTTGCTTACTGTCATCGCATTGAGCATTGAGCGCTGGCTCGCACTTAACACCGCATTCGGAAAAGGCTCTTTGGCTAAGTTCGTTGCTAACATCAAGGCTGCCGTTGCTAAAGGCGACTTCAATGCAGCACAGCAGATCTGCGACAAGCAGAGAGGTTCTGTAGCAAACGTTGTTTCTGCTTCAATCCGCGCATACAAGGAGATGGAGACCGCTCCCGGCTTGAAGAAGGCTCAGAAGGTTGCTAAGATCCAGCAGGCTCACGAGGAGGCAACACAGCTTGAAATGCCTACCCTGCAGATGAACCTCCCGATTCTCGCAACAATCGTTACACTTGGAACACTTACCGGACTTCTCGGAACCGTTATCGGTATGATCCGTTCATTCCAGGCTCTGGCTGCCGGCGGTGGTGGTGACTCTCTCGCACTTTCTACTGGTATTTCTGAGGCGTTGATTAACACCGCGTTCGGTATTTTGACTTCTTGGTGCTCGGTTATTGCATATAACACATTCACAAACAAGATTGACAAGCTGACATACGCGCTTGATGAGGTTGGTTATACTATTGCTCAGACATACGAAGCCAACCACACTGAAGAAGCTTAATTTTACTAACCCTTTAAAATCTTATTACTATGGGTAAAGTAAAAATTAAGAGGCAATCCATCTGGATCGACATGACCCCGATGAGCGACGTGATGGTCTTGCTGTTGACTTTCTTCATGTTGACGTCAACGTTCGTGAAGAATGAGGCAGTGAAGGTCGTTACTCCAGGCTCAGTGTCGGAGGTGAAGGTTACAGACAAGAATGTCCTGACTATCCTTGTTGACAATAAGGGTAAGGTGTTCTTGGGCTGGGACAAGCCGGGCGACATGGAGACAGCTCTGAGCAGCATGGCAGACCAGTTCGGAGTATCACTGACCGGGGCGCAGATGAAGAATGTGCGCAGTGCTACGAATATTGGCGTGTCAATGAACGACATTGGTAATTTCCTTAACCAGGAATCTAACCAAATGAACGCATATCAGCAGGATAAGGGTATTCCTACTGACAGCATTGACGGCGGTATGAGCGAGTTCCAACTCTGGGTTAAGACTGTTACTGACGCAAATTCAGACATGAAACTTGCCATCAAGGCAGACGAGAAGACCCCTTACAAGGTCATCAAGAAAGTTATGTCTGAACTTCAGGACATGAACCAGAACCGTTACGAACTTATCACTTCTTATAAAAAAGTGGAGGACTAAGGCATGGCAAAAAAGAAACTGAGTAGACAGAAGAAAGTCGACCTTCGCGTGGACTTCACCCCGATGGTGGACATGATGATGCTTCTTATCACGTTCTTCATGCTGTGTACGTCTTTGAGCAAGCCCCAGGCAATGCTCTTGACGATGCCGAGTAACGATAAAAATGTTCAGGAACAAGATAAGACTGCGACTAAGGCTTCACAGACAATCACTGTCTTTGTAGCAGGTAACGACAAGATTTATTATGTGGCCGGAATTCCTAACTATGAAGATCCTTCATGCTTGAAGGAGACTACATGGGGCAAGGACGGAATCCGTAGCGTGCTTATCAATCACGTTACAGAAGACGGAACCGTTCCGGTTGCGGCAATAATGAAGGCAAAGCTGGAACTCGACGCTAAAAAGCTGAAAGACCCGGCTAAGTATCCGGATTCTATTTACAATAAGGAGCTTGACAAGCTGAAGAATGGTGAGGTTAATGGCCAGAAGATTCCTACGCTGACTATTATCATCAAGGCAACGGACGACGCTTCTTATAAGAATTTGGTTGACGCTCTGGATGAGATGCAGATTTGCAGTATTGGTAAGTATGTCATCTGTCTCTTATACACATCTCCGAGCCCACGAGACACTCGCTAATCTCGT